>Ga0065721_10004664_pt1 | contig 34155 bp, 28 predicted proteins | sample Mesricmetagenome_FD_59108 | JGI IMG/M metagenome (GOLD analysis project Ga0065721, IMG submission 59108) | Mesophilic microbial community from rice straw/compost enrichment Sample: eDNA_1 v2 (version 2) | ecosystem: Engineered > Solid waste > Grass > Composting > Bioreactor | place: USA: Davis... | reverse complement strand
CGGTGACGCCGTTCCTGAAAATGCTGCGCGACGACCCGGACATGGTGATCGGCGACAACGAGCCCTATGACGGGGCGCTGCGCAACGACACCATGTTCCGCCACTGCACGGCGAAGGGCCTCGCCCACGCGCTTCTCGAAATCCGGCAGGACCTGATCGGCGACGCGGCCGGCATTGCCGGCTGGGTCGACCGGCTCGCGCCGATCGCCGCCAGCCTCAACGCCATGCCGGAACTGCACGAGGTGCGCCATTTCGGCTCGCGCACCGGGCCGATCGAGGCCTGACCGCACGCTTATGGAGGGGCTCTATCGGGCGCGGAACGCCGTGGGACAGACCCGGCGCGCGGCGATGACCGCCTCGCCTTCACGCTGCCGGGCGATCTGCGCGTGCACGAGACCCATGTCGAGCCGGCCGGCGCCGGACAGCAGGGCCTGGAGCCGCTCGGCGGGGAGCCCGGCGAGACCTCCGGCGAAGAGCACCACCCGCTCGCGCATCAACAGCAGCGCCGGCAAATCTGCGCCGAGCCCGAACATCGAGGCGAGATCGGGCGCCTCGGCTGTGTCGACCCGGAACCATCGCCAGTCATCCGCGGAGGCGACGACCGTGGGATCGAGAAGCTGGTCCGCCTCTGCCTCGGGATCATTCGTGAACACGACCGCGATGGCCGGCGTGGCCTCGACGGTCNGGTGAAAATCCTTCGACATCAGGTCCTGCATTGAGGCTCTCCTCCCGGCAGATGATGCACGGCGCACATGTCAGGTCCGGCCATGGTCGCACATCCCGCNCGAGGANGCCAGCGAGGGNAGTTCGGGCAGCCGTGATTTCGCCGCCGAGCAGCGNTTTCTTCGCCCGGCTCATCCAGCGAAGAGGATGAACGGACGAGAAATTGCCGTTCGCCCCTTGACCTCGTTCCGCCGGTTGGGCAGTTCACTGGAACGCTTTTCGCGAACCGTTTGGATTCCGCTTCAAGGAGAATTTCAATGTCCGATGCTGGGGCCGTTGCCCGCGACCAGCTGCGCTCCTACGTCGAGCGCATCGAGCGGCTGGAAGAAGAGAAGAAGTCGATCAGCGACGACATCAAGGACGTCTATGGCGAGGCCAAGGCCATGGGTTTCGACACCAAGGTGCTCCGGAAGGTGATCGCCATCCGCAAGCAGGACCAGAACGACCGGCTCGAGCAGGAGGCGATCCTCGACACCTACCTGCACGCCCTCGGCATGGCTCCGGCCCCGGAAGGCTCCGAATAGGCCGACCGGCCCCCTGAAACGGAAAAGCCCGCCGGCATCCCGGCGGGCTTTTTCATGAACCGGATCGCGGCGGCTCAGTTGGCGCGGGTGAAACGCGCCACCTGGATGAAGTTGACCGCCGAGCCGGTGAACTTGTCGTGCGGCTGGGCGTCGCCCGACTGCGAGAAGCCGCCGGCATAGACTTCCTTCGGCGCGGCGCGCAGCTGCGAGACGACGAAGCGCTTGCCGCGGGTGGCAGGGTCCGACATCGTCTGGGTGCGGCCGCGGGTGAGCGCCCACTGCGAGATGATCGTCTCGGTCAGGACCGGCGCGGTGCGACGCACCGAGGTCTGGCCCTCGGCGGCATCGTCGAGGCCGGGGCGCGCGCCCTTGCGGGCGGCGGTCGGCGATTCGAAGACGGGGCTGACGCGGCCGCCGCGCTTGACCGGAGCCGGCTCGAGCGAGGCGAGTGCGACCGGAGCCTCGCCGGCGGGCTTGGCCGCGGCAGGCGCATCGCCCGGACGACGGATCGGCAGCGGAATGAAGGCCGGCTCGTCGGCGGCGCGCATCGCGGTCTCGCCGGCCGGCGTCGCGGCCGGAACCGGAGCCGCGGCCGGCGTCGGCACGTTGGCGGCGATCAGATCGGAAACCGGATCCGGAACGGCGGCGGGCGGAGCCAGCGCCGCCATCTCGGTCGGCATGGCCGGCTTCGGCGCGCGCTCGGCGAGGAATTGCGGGATCGGGGCGCGGATCTTCGACAGGTCCGGGAGCGCAGTCGCGCTTGCCGTCGCCGGGGCGGCAGCGGCGGCCGCGAAAGCGTCGATCTGGGCCTGGGCGGGAACCTCGTTCGGCGGCGCGACCAGCGCCACCTCGGAGACCTGCGGCTCGATGCGCGGGCGGGCGACCGGGATCGGCGCGCGAGCGGGGACGAGAGCCTGCGGCGTCGGCGCGGCGGCAGCCGCAGCTGCCGGAGCGGCCTCGACGCCCGGGAGGGCCGCGACCTCGGTCTCAGCCGGGGCGGCCTTGGGCGCCGGAACCGGCGCGGCGGAGGCGGCGGCCTCTTCGGCGTCGTCCCCCTCGTCGCCGCCGCCAAACAGCGCGGCCAGGAGATTGGGCGATTTGTTGCGCGAGGCAGAGCCGGACGACGAGCCGCCGAGGCTCGGGATCGCGCCGCCGCGCTTCTTGTATTCGGCGAGCGCCACCTCATAGCCGGGCAGCGGCTTGCCGTCGGCCGGCAGGTGCAGGGTCTGTCCGTTCGGGAACAGGCGCACGAGTTCCTGGCGCGTCATGCGCGGCCAGGCGCGCACGCCGCCGACGTCGAGATGGACGAAGGGCGAGCCGGAGCGCGGATAATAGCCGACGCCGCCGCCCTGCAGCTTCATCCCCGCCTCGCGCAGCTTCTGCAGCTTCACGCCGGGAATGTAGAAGTCCATGGCCTTGCCGAGCATGTGCTGGCTCTTCTTGGCCTGGCCGCCGCGGGTCCGGCGCAGCATCTCGTTGGTGGCGGGAGAACGGTAGGCCGAGACGACGTGGATGTAGTCGCGCGCGCCGGTCTGGCGGTAGACCTCCCAGACCACGTCGAAGAGGCGCGGGTCCATCTTGGTCGGCTCGTTGCGGCGCCAGTCGCGCAGGAAGCGATTGAGCTTCTGCAGGCCGGCCTGGTCGTAGCGGCCGTTGCGCTTGTAGACGATCTCGGCCTTCTCGCCGGTATGGACGTAATAGAGCTTGAGCGAGCGGGTCTCCGCCATGGCGGCCGAAGCGGTAAAGGCGGTGAGAAGGCTGCCGACGACCAGCGCCCCGAACAGGCGCGCCGCCATCGCGGCGAAGCTCCGCGGGCGGTCAGGCCTTGCCCCGACAGATGCAGATGCGGCCCTGGCCAGTCGTCTGCACTCCTCGATGAAACGCTTTTTCGCCAATTCTGTCCCCGGCGTGGCTGGTCGCAGCCTTTCCCATGAAAGGCAATTGCGGTGACACCAAGGCAGGGCCCGAATCAGGACGATTTTACCGGCTCATGGTGTCTCGAAAGGAAATCATAGTGAATGATCTCCTAACAAGGTATGAACCAGATCAATCCTCAGGCGCTTTAGACGGTTTCCTTTCAGGCCGCAACCCGTAGGGGATCGTCGGGGTCGATCTCGTAATCCTTCAGCTTCCGGTAGAGCGTCGAGCGGCCGATGCCGAGACGGCGGGCGACCTCGCTCATCTGGCCGTTGTAGAAGGAGAGCGCGAAGCGGATCAATTCCTCCTCGACCTCGGCGAGCGCGCGGATCTCGCCATCCGGCGTGACCGCGCTCAAGGAGCCGGCCGGCTCCTCGGCGCCGAGGGGCGTGGCCGGCACGGAGGGGGCTTCGGGCTCGGCGACGAGGGCGTTGGCGTCGAAGGCCTTTTCCCCGTTATCCACGGTTTCGCCGGCGGAATGGGCCGCCGCGGGCGGCTCCTCGCGCTGGTCGATCTCGTAGCCCGGAAGCTGGGCGGCGATCTGCGGGAAGAGGTCGGCCGTCAGCCGTTCGCCGTCGCAGAGCACCACGGCGCGGTGCACGGCGTTCTCGAGTTCGCGGATGTTGCCCGGCCAGTCGTAGGCGGTCAGCAGGGCCAAGGTCTGCGGTTCGACCACCAGTTCCGCCGCGCGCCCGGAGAGATGCGCGTAGCGGCGGGTGAAATGGCGCACGAGTTCCGGAATGTCCTCCTTGCGCCGGCGCAGCGCCGGCACGTGGATCGGATACACGTTGAGGCGGTAATAGAGATCCTCGCGGAAGCGGCCGGCCTTGACCTCCTCGATCAGGTCCTTGTTGGTGGCCGAAATGAGACGGATGTCCACTTTCTGGACGAGGCGGGCGCCGACCGTCTCGATCTCGCCGGTCTGAACCGCGCGCAGCAGCTTGACCTGAACGTCGAGCGGCAGGTCGCCGATCTCGTCGAGGAACAGCGTGCCGCCGTCGGCCTCGACGAACTTGCCGGTGTGGCGGTCGACGGCGCCGGTGAACGCGCCCTTCTCGTGGCCGAAGAGAATGCTTTCCACGAGATTGTCCGGGATCGCCCCGCAATTGACGGTGACGAAGGGCCTGGAGCGGCGCTGGCTCTCGGCCTGGATGGCGCGGGCGATCATCTCCTTGCCGACGCCGGACTCGCCCTCGAGCACGACGGGGATGTTGGAGACGGCGGCGCGGCGGGCGAGCTTCAGGACCCGGTCCATGGCCGGGCTCGCCGCGACGATGTCGCCGAAGCCGTCCGGCGCCTTGACCGGCCGGCGCACGTCCTTGTGGGTGGCCTTGAGCGCATTGCCGATGGCAAAGGCGAGCCGCTCCGGCGAGACCGGCTTGACCACGAAATCGAAGGCGCCGGCGCGCATGGCCTTGACCACCGTCTCGATGCCGCCCTGCCCGGTCTGGACGATGGCGGGCGCCTCGACGGCATTGGCGCGCATCCAGTCGAGCACGCCGAGACCGTCGATTCCGGGCATCATCAGGTCGAGGACGACGGCGTCGATCGCCTCGCCCCGCTGCGACAGGCACGCGATCGCTGTCTCGCCATCCTGGGCGACGATCACGCTATGGCCGATGCGTTCGATGGCCGCGGTGAGGAGGCGGCGCTGGACCGGATCATCATCGACGACGAGAATTCGGCTGGTCACGGGTCAGGATCCCCTCTTTTCAGCACACAGGCTATGACGGCTTAAGACGAGCCCAACCATGCCACAAAAGGCTGAAAGCGGGATTTCCCGAAACGATTGCATTTTAGCTTTCCATGGCCCACAACCTCGGGCCGGAATGCGCATGCATCTGCAGAAAGGATTCGGCTCATGGTCGACCGTCACCTGACCTCCATCGCCAGGCATCAGCCCGCTGCCGGGCATGCGGGCGATGCCCGTCTCGGCGACCTTCCCGCCTGGAATCTCGGCGACCTCTATACCGGCCCCTCCGATCCCGCTTTCAAGGCCGATCTCGAAAAGTCCCTTGCCGACGCGATAGCCTTCGAGACGCGCTGGAAGGGACGGCTCGCCTCCGCCGCGCGGCAGACTGGCGAGGACGGCCTCGGCGCGGCGATCCGCGACTTCGAGGCGCTCGAGGAGCGGATGGGACGCATCATCTCCTTTGCCGGGCTGAACTATTTCTCCGACACCTCGAACGTCGCCTCGGCCAAGCTCTACGGCGACACCCAGGGTGCGATCACCGACGCGACCGCGCATCTCCTCTTCTTCACGCTCGAGCTCAACCGCCTCGACGACGCGCTCGTCGAGCGCAGCCTCGGCAACGACCCGCTCGCAGCGCGCTACAAGCCGTGGATTCTCGATCTGAGACTCGACCGCCCGCACCAGCTCGAGGACCGGATCGAGCAGCTCTTCCACGAGAAGGCGATGACCGGCCACTCGGCCTGGAACCGCCTGTTCGACGAGACGATGGCGGCGCTCGAATTCGACGTCGACGGCGAGAAACTGTCGCTGGAGCCGGCCCTGTCACTGCTGCAGGACGCCGACGGCGCCAAGCGCAAGAAGGCGGCGAAGGCGCTCGCCGAGACCTTCAAGGCCAACATCCGCATCTTCACGCTGATCACCAACACGCTCGCCAAGGACAAGGAAATCTTCGACCGCTGGCACGGCTTCTCGGACATCGCCGACAGCCGCCATCTCGCCAACCGCGTCGAGCGGCCGGTGGTCGACGCGCTCGCCAAGGCGGTCAGGGACGCCGCCCCCCGCCTCGCCCACCGCTACTATGCGATGAAGGCGCGCTGGCTCGGACTCGAGCGGCTGGAATTCTGGGACCGCAACGCGCCGCTGCCCGAGACGCCGAACCGCATCATCCCCTGGAGCGAGGCGAAGGAGACGGTGCTCTCCGCCTATCACGGCTTCGCTCCGGAAATGGCCGAGATCGCCCGGCGCTTCTTCGAGCGGCGCTGGATCGACGCGCCGGTCAGGCCCGGCAAGGCGCCCGGCGCCTTCGCGCACCCGACCGTGCCCTCCGTCCACCCCTACGTGCTCGTCAACTACATGGGCAAGCCGCGCGACGTGATGACGCTCGCCCACGAACTCGGCCACGGCGTGCACCAGGTGCTCGCCGGACGTCAGGGCGCGCTGATGGCCTCGACGCCCTTGACGCTCGCCGAAACCGCCTCGGTCTTCGGCGAGATGCTGACCTTCCGCAAGCTGCTCGCCCAGACCACGGAGCGCCGCGAACGCAAGGCGATGCTCGCCCAGAAGGTGGAGGACATGATCAACACGGTCGTGCGCCAGATCGCCTTCTACGAATTCGAGCGCCGCGTCCATACCGCGCGCCGCGAGGGCGAACTGACCGCCGACGACCTCGGCCGGTTCTGGATGGAGGTGCAGGGGGAGAGCCTCGGCCCGGCCGTGCACCTCGCCGAAGGCTACGAGACCTTCTGGGCCTACATCCCGCATTTCGTGCACTCGCCCTTCTATGTCTATGCCTATGCCTTCGGCGACTGCCTGGTGAACTCGCTCTACGCCGTCTACGAGAAGACGCCGGAAGGTTTCCAGAAGCGCTATTTCGACATGCTCGCCGCCGGCGGTTCGAAACACCATTCCGAACTCCTCGCCCCCTTCGGCCTCGACGCCTCCGACCCCGGCTTCTGGGCCCGCGGCCTGTCGCTGCTCGAAGGCCTGATCGACGAGCTGGAAGGGCTGGACGGTCAATAGGCTACCGCCATTGATTTTGGTTGCAAAAACTGTATCTACTTCCGTTGATTGAATTCGACGGATGGGCAGATGCAGCTCGACGATCTTTTCGGAGCGCCAGTCTTACCGGCGCGATTTGATCCTGCCGAGAAGGCGCTTGCCCCGAAATCAAGGATCAATACGTCCGAGGATGACGCCAATTCGCTTCGCATGTTTCTTGAAAGCGTCGCGAGGGGCTGCCCGCTTTCAAGCTTTCTCAGCGAATCGACCGTAATCCTCTGGCTCGCAGATGCCGACGGGAACATGATCTTCTCGGTCGAGGAGTTGTTTCATCGCGACGACGTAACCCGACGTGTACCCAACAACCTTGAGCTCCAATACGCCGAGCAATGGCAGAAGCTCGGCCATCCCTCGTTGGTCGGCGCCATGCCGGCGCGGATCGCCGGGGAGATGTTCGTCGATCCCGAAGAGGCCGGCGGAACCTGGGTCCTGTCGAACAAGTCGGGACGCTACGGACTCCAGTGATTGGGACGAACCCATCGCCATCTCGAGAACGTCGCGATCCAACTGCGGCAACTCGGCCTTAATGTCATGCCATATATGATTGTTGATTGACCCAGGTCTGCTACGGTAAACGCGAAATGACGGATGCCCTGACCGACTGGCGACGCCTTCGCCCGAGTGACATGCGTGCCTTGCGGAAACTAGCCGAAACGCACGCCGGCCAACGTGAGCTGCTCGGTCGCGTTGCCGACATAGTTGATAAGCGCAGTGGAAACACAGTCGCCGACTTCGAGGAAACGTTCCTGCTTGGCGTACAGATGCGAACGGCATGGCCGAGGCAGGACGCACTCGGGGTCGACGCGGAAATCCGCTTCAGTCACATGAACGAGCACGCGATCATCTTCATGTGCGGGTTCGTCGGACGGTCTTTCGACGATGCCTTGGAAATGGCCGAGATCCATCAGGAGAGCAACTGGACAAAGGACGAAGTCGTCATAAAGGGCGAAACTCCACCGATGGATTTCATCACGGCTCATCTCGTCACCGCCGCATAGACTCGATCGCGCTCCCGAGCTCGAATTCGACCCCTTCCCCTTTATTGTGGCCGCAAAGTGTGGTTAAGCCCGCCGCGGGCGCGACAGGACGCGCCTGGATCCCGGAGTTAGCGACATGACCAAACAGGATTATCCCGTCCACGGCGAGATCACCGGCCCGATCGTGATGATCGGCTTCGGCTCGATCGGCCGCGGCGCCCTTCCCTTGATCGAGCGCCATTTCAAGTTCGACAAGAGCCGGATGGTCGTGATCGAACCGCGAAACGACGAGGCGGAGCTCCTCGCCCGCCACGGCGTCCGCCACATCCAGGCCCACATCACCCGCGAGAACTACAAGACGCTCCTGAAGCCGCTTCTCACCAAGGGTGGCGGCCAGGGCTTCTGCGTCAACCTGTCGGTCGATACCGGCTCGGTCGACCTGATGCGGTTCTGCCGCAAGCTCGGCGTCCTCTACATCGACACCGTCGTCGAGCCGTGGCACGGCTTTTATTTCGACAAGTCGATGAGCAACGCCGATCGCACCAACTATGCGCTGCGCGAGACGCTGCGCCGGGAAAAGGCGAAGAATCCCGGCGGCACCACCGCCGTCTCCACCTGCGGCGCCAACCCGGGCATGGTCTCCTGGTTCGTCAAGCAGGCGCTGGTCGACGTGGCGAACGAGATCGGGCTCTCCTTCAAGGAGCCCGCGCCCGACGACCGCGAAGGCTGGGCCGGGCTGATGAAGACGGTCGGCGTCAAGGGCGTCCATATCGCCGAGCGCGACACGCAGCGCACCCGCAATCCGAAGCCGCTCGACACGTTCTGGAACACCTGGTCGGTGGAAGGCTTCATCTCCGAGGGCCTGCAGCCTTCCGAACTCGGCTGGGGCACGCACGAGAAGTGGATGCCGAAGAACGCCCGCAAGCACAAGAAGGGCTGCAAGGCGGCGATCTATCTCGAGCAGCCCGGCGCCAACACCCGCGTGCGCACCTGGTGCCCGACGCCGGGGCCGCAATACGGCTTCCTCGTCACCCACAACGAATCGATCTCGATCGCCGACTACTACACGGTGCGCGACAAGGACGGCGAAGTGGTCTACCGCCCGACCTGCCACTACGCCTACCACCCGGCCAACGATGCCGTGCTCTCGCTGCACGAGATGTTCGGCAATGGCGGTACGGCCCAGTCGGTGCTGCACGTGCTCGACGAGCATGAGCTCGTCGATGGCGTCGACGAACTCGGCGTGCTGCTCTACGGCCACAAGAAGAACGCCTACTGGTACGGCTCGCGGCTCTCGCTCGAAGAGACGCGCCGCATCGCCCCCTACCAGAACGCCACCGGCCTGCAGGTGTCCTCGGCCGTGCTCGCCGGCATGGTCTGGGCGCTGGAAAACCCGGAAGCCGGCATCGTCGAGGCCGACGAGATGGACTACCGGCGCTGCCTCGAAGTGCAGCGGCCCTATCTCGGCCCGGTCGAGGGCCACTATACCGACTGGACGCCGCTCACCGGCCGCCCCGGGCTCTTCCCCGAGGACATCGACGAGAGCGACCCCTGGCAGTTCCGCAACGTGCTCGTGCACTGAGGCAGGCACGCGACCGGCATCGGGGAGGGGCATCGCCCCTCCCCTCTTCGTCTACACCGACCTGCGACTGACTTGCTTTCGCCCGCTTCGCGCGGCATGGTTTTCGTCGGATCGCATCAACCCGACCGGCTTTCCCAACCGGCACAAGGACCGAGACCGCGCCATGAAGATCAGGAATTACATTGCCGTCGTGGCGCTCGCCTGCGCCGCGGCCGGCTGCCAGACCGCGAGCTACAGCCCGGCCCCGGTCATGCGGGCCCAGCCGCAGGGCATCGAGGGCCAGTGGGTCGATCCGAACGGCATCGTGTCGAGCTTTTCCGGCGGTCGCTTCGAAACCCGCACCACCGACACCAATTCGCTGCTCGCCCAGGGCAGCTACACCCAGGTGAACCCGCAGCTCGTCGAGATCGAGCTGACCTCGCTCCTGCGCAACACCACCTCGCGCGTCAACTGCGCGCTCGTCAGCCCGAGCCAGCTCAACTGCACCTCCTCGACCGGATCGCAGTTCACGCTCGTACGCCGCGTCTGATCCGCGACAGGCCGGGAGGGGCTGATGAGCGAGTTCATGGACGAACTGGAAAGCCGCGACCCTGCCGTGCGCGAGAGGGAGACGTTCGCCGCGCTCGGCCGGATGATGGCCGAGGCGCTGCCGCGGCTGCCGTCGCTCGCCGCCTGGCTCGGCACCCCTTCCCCCGACGCATTCGCGAGCCGCGCGGCGCTTGCGAGCCTGCCGGTGATGCGCAAACAGGAGCTGATGGAGCTGCAGGCCGCCAACCCGCCCTTCGGCGGGCTCGCTGATCCGAACGCGCTCGTGGGCAACCGCGTCTTCCTCTCGCCCGGACCGGTCTGGGAGCCGCAGGGCCCCGGCGCCGACCCGTGGAACGCGGCGCGGGCGCTGTTCGCCGCCGGCTTCCGCCCCGGCGACATCGTCCACAACGCGCTCTCCTACCACATGACGCCGGGCGGCTTCATTCTCGACGAGGGCGCGCGCGCGCTCGGCTGCCTCGTCTTTCCCGCCGGCACCGGCAACACCGAGCAGCAGGTCGACGCCGCCGCGCAACTGAAGCCGATCGGCTATACCGGCACGCCCGACTACCTCAAGGTCATCCTCGAAAAGGCCGACGAGACCGGGCGCGATCTCTCCTCCTTCAAGCGCGCGCTCGTCTCCGGGGGCGCGCTGTTCCCGTCGCTCCGGGACTATTATGCCGGACGCGGCATCGCCGTGCTCCAGGCCTATGCGACAGCCGATCTCGGCGTCATCGCCTATGAGAGCGCCGATGGCGCGGGCGGGGCTCGTCCGGGCATGGTCGTCTCTGAAAACATGATCGTCGAGATCGTGCGCCCGGGCACGAGCGACCCCGTGCCCGAGGGCGAGGTCGGCGAACTCGTCGTCACCACGCTCAACTCCGCCTATCCGCTCGTGCGCTTCGGCACCGGCGACCTGTCAAAGATCCTGTCGGGCCCGTCGCCCTGCGGCCGCACCGGGCCGCGCATTGCCGGCTGGATGGGCCGCGCCGACCAGCGCACCAAGGTAAAAGGCATGTTCGTCGACCCGAAGCAGATCGCCGCGCTCACAGCGGCGCATCCGGGGATCGCGCGGGCCCGCCTCGCCGTCACCCGCGCCGGCGAGAGCGACGCGATGACGCTTCTTGTCGAGCCGCACGCGGGCGCCGAGCTCGACCTCGCCGCGATTTCGGCGACGCTGACGGCGCTGACCAAGCTGCGCGGCGAGGTGCGGGCAGCCGCCGCCGGCAGCCTGCCCAACGACGGCAAGGTCATTTCCGACGAGCGCGACTATTCCGCCTGACGGATTTTCACGCCATCGCAACGGGATCGCCGCCAAGATCGATTGGCGCCACCAACAAATCCTTGAAGTTCGGCCCCGATGGTGAAAGCATCCTCTCCGGCAGGCCGCTCACGGCACACCCCGGATGGCGGCGTCCAAGCTACAAGAACAGGGAGCCCACCATGAACACAGCTCTGAAGGGTGCATTGCTGTCGATGGCCGCGCTGAGCCTGTCCTGCGGGACGGCGCTGGCGGACTATACGCTCGACATCCTCCACATCAACGACCTTCACAGCCGCATCGAATCGATCAACGCGTTCGATTCGACCTGCTCGGCGAAGGAGGAGGAAGAGAACAAGTGCTTCGGCGGCGTCGCGCGCCTCAAGACCGCGATTGAGGCGCAGCGCGAGGCCCTGGCGGGCGGCAACCTGCTGCTCCTCAACGCCGGCGACAATTTCCAGGGCTCGCTGTTCTACACCACCTACAAGGGTGCGGTGGAAGCCGAGTTCCTGAACCTGATGAAGTTCGACGCGATGACCGTCGGCAACCATGAATTCGACGACAGCGAGGATGGTCTCGCGACCTTCCTCGACAAGGTCGAGTTCCCGGTCGTCACCGCCAACGTCGCGGCGAGCTCCAGTTCCAAGATCGGCGACCGGATCAAGCCGGCCATCGTCATCGAGCGCGGCGGCGAGAAGATCGGCATCGTCGGCGCCGTCGCCAATGACACGGCCGAGCTCTCCTCGCCCGGCCCGAACGTGCTGATCGGCGACGACGTCGCCGACATCACCGCGGCGATCGCCACGCTCAAGGAGCAGGGCGTCAACAAGATCATCGCCCTCACCCATGTCGGCTATCCGCGCGACTTGGCGGCGATCGCCATGATCCCCGACGTCGACGTGGTGGTCGGAGGCCACACCAACACCTTCCTGTCCAACACCTCGGACAAGGCGGAAGGCCCGTATCCGACCATGGTCGACAATCCCGGCGGCTACAAGGTGCCCGTCGTCCAGGCCGGCGCCTACTCGAAATATCTCGGCAACCTGAAGGTGGTCTTCGACGACAACGGCGTCGTCAAGGAAGCGACCGGCGAGCCGATCCTGATCGACGCGTCGGTCAAGCCGGACGAGGCGGTGCTCGCGCGCATCAAGGAACTCGCCGGCCCGATCGAGGAACTGAAGAACAAGGTCGTGGCCGAGACCGCCGAGCCGATCGACGGCTCGCGCGAGGTCTGCCGCGCCGCCGAGTGCTCGATGGGCAACCTCGTCACCGACGCCATGCTCGACCGCGTCGGCGACCAGGGCATCACGATCGCCATCACCAATGGCGGCGGCCTGCGCGCCTCCATCGACGCCGGCCAGGTCTCGATGGGCGAAGTGCTGGCGGTGCTGCCGTTCCAGAACACGCTCGCCACCTTCCAGATCAAGGGCTCCGGCATCGTCGCCGCGCTCGAGAACGGGCTCAGCCAGATCGAGGAAGGCGCGGGCCGCTTTCCGCAGGTCTCCGGCCTGAAATTCACCTTCGACAAGTCGAAGCCGGCCGGCAGCCGCGTCGTTTCCGTCGAGGTGAAGGACGGCGACGGCTTCGTCCCGATCGAGGCCGACAAGGTCTACGGCGTGGCGAGCAACAACTTCATGCGCGCCGGCGGCGACGGCTATGCCATGTTCAAGACCGAGGCCGAGAACGCCTATGACTACGGTCCGGGCCTGGAACAGGTGGTGGCCGACTATCTGGCGAAGAATTCGCCCTACAAGCCCTACACCGACGGCCGCGTGACCGAAGTGGCCGCCGCCGAGGCCCCCGCCGCCGAAACTCCAGCAGCCGAGGCTCCGGCCGCGACGCCGGCGCCGATGCCCGAACTCCCGGCAGGCGCCGCCGACATTGCCGGCTCGGCCCCGACTGTGCCGGCAGACGAGGCCGCGGCGACGCCTGCCGCCGAAGCGCCGGCCGCGGCGAACGCCACCGAGCACACCATCGCCGCCGGTGACACGCTCTGGGACATCGCCAAAGCCCGGTACGGCGATGGCGCCAAGTGGACCGCAATCCGCGACGCCAATCCCGGCATCTCGGCGAACCGCCTCAAGATCGGCGACAAGCTGACGCTTCCGGCGCTCTGAGCCGGAAGACATTGCGACAAAGAAGGCCCGGCTCCGCGCCGGGCCTTTCCTTTACGGGGTATTGGCGGCGGCCCGGGCAAAGACGTTCGCGACGCCGGGGCGCGGTCTTCTGCCGCATTCGATTGATCTCGCCCGGTTTCCGACTATGTTCGCTGCGACCGAGACCCCGCCCCGGAGCCCGCCGATGCACGACGACACCAAGACGGACCCTGCCCGATACCGCGCGACGGGTCCGCTTCCTGCGGGCCATCCGCCGGTGCGCGCCGGCAAGGTCGGCGTCCTCCTCGTCAATCTGGGCACGCCGGACGGCACCGACTACCGCTCGATGCGGCGCTACCTCGCCGAGTTCCTTTCCGACCGCCGGGTCATCGAGGTGCCGCGCGCCATCTGGCTGCCGCTCCTTTACGGCATCATCCTCAACCGCCGTCCGCAGCGCGTCGGCAAGGCCTATGCGAAGATCTGGAACTCCGAGCGCGACGANAGCTGGCTCAGGACCTATACCCGCAACCAGTCNGACCTTCTCTCCACCGCGCTGTCCGACCTNCCGGCGGTCGAGGTCNACTGGGCGATGCGCTACGGCACGCCGTCGATCGCCGACAAGCTCGACNCCCTGAAGGCGAAGGGCTGCGACCGCATCGTCCTCTTCCCGCTCTATCCGCAATATGCGGCGGCAACGACGGCNACGGTCAACGACCACGCCTTCCGCGCGCTGATGAAGATGCGCTGGCAGCCGGCGCTCCGCACCGTGCCGCCTTACCACGACGACCCCGTCTATATCGACGCGATCGCCCGCTCGATCGAGACACACATTGCCGGTCTCGACTGGGAGCCGGAAATGGTCGTCGCCTCCTTCCACGGCATTCCGCTCTCCTATTTCCAGAAGGGCGACCCCTACCATTGCCATTGCATGAAGACGGCGCGGCTCCTGCGCGAACGCCTCGGCTGGCCGGAAGAGCGGCTGATGGTCACCTTCCAGTCGCGCTTCGGCCGCGAGGAATGGCTGCAGCCCTATACCGACAAGACGATGGAGAAGCTCGCCGCCGANGGCGTGAAGCGGCTCGCCGTNATCAATCCCGGCTTCGTCTCCGACTGTCTCGAGACGCTCGAGGANATCGCCGGCGAGGCGGCNGAGATCTTCCTCCACCACGGCGGCGAGAAATTCTCCCACATCCCCTGCCTCAACGACGGGCCCGACGGCATGCGGGTGATCGAGAGCGTGGTGCGCCGCGAGCTCGAAGGCTGGGCCTGAAACGAGATCGGCCCCTCCGTCCGTTTTCCCCGCTATTGCAAGACCCGCGAATAAGACTTACGTCAAAGTTGCGGACCGCGCCACGACGCGGAGCCTAGCACGGGAGGGGAAATTGAACTTCAGCCTCACTGGTTTCGACATCACCGTCATCGTGATCGTCGCCATCGTCATCCTGATCCTGTTTGCCGGCATCAAGACGGTGCCGCAGGGCTACGCCTACACGGTCGAGCGCTTCGGCCGCTACACGCGGACGCTGACCCCCGGCCTGAACCTGATCATCCCGTTCTTCGATCGCATCGGCGCCAAGATGAACATCATGGAGCAGGTGCTCGATGTGCCGACGCAGGAGGTGATCACCCGCGACAATGCCAGCGTCGCCTCGGACGCGGTGGCCTTTTACCAGATCCTCAACCCGGCCGAGGCCGCCTACCAAGTCGCAAATCTCGAACTGGCGCTCCTCAACCTGACCATGACCAATATCCGCTCGGTCATCGGCTCGATGGACCTCGACGAGCTCCTGTCGAACCGCGACGCGATCAACGACCGGCTGCTGCGCGTCGTCGACCAGGCGGCCAAGCCCTGGGGCATCAAGATCACCCGCGTCGAGATCCGCGACATCACCCCGCCGGCCGACCTCGTCGCCTCGATGGGCCGGCAGATGAAGGCCGAGCGCGAGAAGCGCGCCGAGGTGCTGGAGGCTGAAGGCTCGCGCAACGCCCAGATCCTGCGTGCCGAGGGCGCCAAGCAATCGGCGATCCTCGAGGCCGAGGGTCGCCGCGAGGCCGCCTTCCGCGACGCCGAGGCGCGCGAGCGCCTGGCCGAGGCCGAGGCGAAGGCGACCGATCTCGTCTCCCGCGCCATCGCCAACGGCGACGTCAACGCGCTCAATTACTTCGTGGCGCAGAAATACACCGAGGCGCTCGCCTCGATCGCCACCGCCAACAACCAGAAGATCGTGCTGATGCCGATCGAGGCCTCCTCGCTGATCGGCTCGCTCGGCGGCATCGGCGCCATTGCCCGCGAGGTCTTCGGCGACGGGACGGCGGCGCCGGTGGCGCGCGCCAACCGCCCGCCGGCGCAGCCGCCGCTGAACCCGCGCGGCGGCCAGCCGACCGAATGAGGCGGCGATGATCACCTCGCTCATCACCGAACTCGGCCCGTGGACGTGGTGGATATTCGGGCTGATCCTGCTCGGCCTCGAGGTGCTGGTGCCCGGCGTCTTCCTGCTGTGGATCGGGCTCGCGGCGATCGTCGTCGGCGCCGTCTCCTTCGCGCTCTGGGGCTCGCCCGCCTGGGCCTGGCAGATCCAGCTCCTCGTCTTCGCGGCGCTGTCGGTGGTGGCCGTCCTCATCGGCCGCAGGGTGCTGCGCTCCTCGGAAGGAACCGGCACCGACCAGCCGCTTCTCAACCGCCGCATCGACAGCCTGATCGGCCGCACGGCGACGCTTGAAGAACCGATCCGCAACGGCCGCGGCCGCATCCGCCTCGACGATACGATCTGGGTGGTGCGCGGCCCGGACCTGCCCGCCGGCACCGACGTGCGGGTGACGGCAACGCTCGACGGCGACCTGACGGTGGCGCCCGCCTGAGATCGGCCACGACATCCCCCGACGGCCTCTTTCCGGCCGGCTGGGCCATGCGCTTCTAAACCAAGCGTTAACCACGCCCGTTTACAGTTTGCAAAGAATTCAGGACGGCTGGACTTTGCACGCGTGACGCTTCCCCGCAGACACAGGACCGACTTGCGCGCCGGCGGGCGGCTGATCCTCACCGCGGCGCTCGTCTGCGCCACCGCGCTTCCCGCCGCCGCCCAGACCGCGCAGCGCCGCCCCTATGGGGTCGCCGCCGCAGACCTGCGCGGCACCACCGCGGACGGTACCGGCGCCACCGAGGAAGAAACCGACGCCTTCACCCCGGCGACACGGGCGCCGACGCGCCCCTATACGAGCCCGAGCGCAGCCCCCGACATTGTTTCGACGACCGCGCCGGCGCGAGCGGAGGAAACCGAGGCGGCGCGGGTCGCCGAGCCGGGCCTGAGCGATCCGATCACGGGTTCGGTCGACGCCGCCGACGCTTACGAGCGCCAGACGCTCGACGCCGAGGAAGGCTACGGCCGGCAGAACCTGCGGGTCCCCTCGCTCGACGGCGTCACCCTGCGCCGCGCCGAGGATGACGGCCTCGGCATCCGTCTCGGCACGATGGTGTTGCGGCCGACGATCAGCGAGAAGATCTTCCACGAGAGCCGGCGCGACGGCGGCTTTTCGACGCGGCGCGTCTACAGCGAGACGACCGTGGAGGGCACGCTGCAATCCGGCTGGTCGCGCCACCGGCTGACCGTCGATGGCGCGGCGACCTTCCAGAAGAACCTGTCGGGCCAGGGCGAGGAGGAGCCGTCGGCGCGGCTCGGCGCCACGCTCGACCTCGACCTCTCGCATGACTGGGCCGGGCAATTGCGCGCCGGCTACGACTATTTCAAGGAAGACAGCACCGACCCGAACGCCATTGCCGGCGCTTCGGCGCAAGCGGCGGTGCACCGTCTCTCCGGCAGCGCCGGGCTGACGAAGGATTTCGGCCTCCTGCGCGGCACGACCACGCTGGAAATCGCCCGCACGCTCTATGGCGACGCCAAGCTCACCAACGGTACGATCGTCTCCGGCGACGACCGTGACAATCTGTCGGGCAAGATTTCCGGGCGGATCGGCTACGAGCTGTCGCCGCTCCTCATCCCCTTCCTTGAGGCCTCGGTGGAGCGGACGAAGTTCGACCTTTCCTCCGACTTCAACGGCTACGAGCGCTCGGCGACCACCTATGCCCTGAGGGTCGGCACCGAATTCCCGCTCGGGGAGAAGATCTCGGGCGAGATTTCCGGCGGCTACGTCTGGCGCAAGCTCGACGATCCGCGGCTCGCCGACATTGGCGGGCTCGCCGTTGACGGCCGGCTCGCCTGGTCGCCGCTGCGCGGCACCGTCGTCAATGCCAGCCTCGGCACGATCGTCGAATCCTCGACGACGCCGGGCGAGAGCGGCTCGATCGCCTATCGCCTCAGCCTCGGTATCGAGCACGAGTTGCGCAACGCCGTCGTCGCCCGCCTCTCCGGCACGGCGCTCTATCGCGACTATCCCTCGACCAGTCTCAATGTCGACCAGACGACGCTCGGCGCCGGCGCCGGCATCTCCTGGGCGGTCAACCGCTATGTCTCGCTGGAGGCGGATGCGAGCTACGAGCGCACCACGCAGCGCGGCGGCGCCGACAGCGATACGGCGCGCATCGGCATCGGCCTGAAGCTGAGGCGCTGAGGGCCGGCGCCGCCGGCCCTGCCGGGATGAGCTATTTCACCATTGCGCGGATGGCATCGGCGACGAGCGGACGGATGTCGTCGCGTTCGAGCGCCAGCGCCACGTTGGCGAGGATGAAGCCGTCCTTGGAGCCGCAATCGTAGGTGCGCCCTCGGAAGTGATAGGCCGAGAACGGCTGGGTCTCGGCGAGCTTCAGCATCGCGTCGGTGACCTGGATCTCGCCGCCCGCGCCCTTCTCCTGCTTCGACAGGAGATCGAAGATCTCGGGCTGGAGGATGTAGCGGCCGTTGATGAAGAAGTTGGAAGGTGCGGTGCCCCTGGCCGGCTTCTCGACCATGCCTGTGATGCGGAAACCGCCCGGCAGGTCCTCGCCGCGGCCGACAATGCCGTAGCGGTGGGCGACCTCGGGATCGCATTCCTCCACGGCGACGACGTTGCCACCGACCTGCTCATAGAGCTTCACCATGCCCGAGAGACAGCCGATCTCGTCGCGCATCACCATGTCGGGCAGGAGCAGGGCGAAGGGCTCGTTGCCGACGATCTCGCGCGCGCACCAGACCGCGTGACCGAGGCCGAGCGGCGCCTGCTGGCGCGTGAAGCTCGCCGCGCCGGCCTTGGGCAACATCTCCTCGAGCGCTTTGAGTTCCGCGGTCTTGCCGCGCTCGCGCAGCGTCGCCTCGAGTTCGACCTGGATGTCGAAATGATCCTCGATGACCGACTTGTTGCGGCCGGTGACGAAAACGAAATGCTCGATGCCGGCGGCCATCGCCTCCTCGACGACATATTGCACGACCGGCTTGTCGACGACGGTCAGCATCTCCTTCGGCACGGCCTTGGTGGCCGGAAGGAAGCGCGTGCCGAGGCCCGCGACCGGGAGGACCGCTTTTCTGATCTTTCGGACTTCGCTCATGAATTTTGCCCCATTCGTCATGAATGTTCTGGTGAGGACAGGAAAAACCCGCCCCGTCTCGGCAACGGACTTAGGGCGGGAAGGTTAGGAACTCGCAAAAAAGGCGCAACGCACCGGGATATGGTAAACATGTTGTTAACGTCGGGGTGAGACACTGGCCGCGATTCGCCCTGACCTCAGATCAACACAGGATACTCGGAAAATGTTCCGTAGACCCCGAAGGATTTTGACGATTCCGGCCATGGCGCTCGCAACGGCCATCGGCCTCATGCCGCACACCGCGCAGGCCGATGCGCGCTTCGTCGACTGGATTTCGAGCTTCTACTCCACCGCCGCGGCGAGCGGCATTTCCCGCAAGACCTACGAGCGCGCCTTCGCCGGCGTGACGGCGCCCGATCCGGAGGTGCTGCGCAAGGCGAAATTCCAGCCCGAATTCACCACCAAGGCCTGGGACTATCTCGATTCCCGGGTCAATCCCTACACGATCGCCAAGGGCCGCGAGATGCTGCGCCGTCACGGCAAGACGCTCTCTGCGCTCGAGCGCCATTTCGGCGTCGACAAGTCGGTTCTGCTCGCCATCTGGTCGATGGAATCGAACTACGGCGACATCCTCGACAAGCCCGACCGGCTGCACTACGTGCCGCAGGCGCTGGCGACGCTCGCCTATGCCGACAAGAAGCGCGCCAAGTTCGCCCGCACCCAGCTCGTCGCCGCGCTGAAGATCCTGCAGGCCGGCGATATCTCGCCGAAGGAAATGACCGGCTCGTGGGCCGGCGCCATGGGCCACACCCAGTTCATCCCGACGAGCTACCTCGCCTATGCCGTCGACGCCGACGGCAACGGCCACCGCGACATCTGGAACTCCGTGCCCGACGCGCTGGCGACGGCCGCCAATCTTCTCGCCAAGAACGGCTGGCAGACCGGCAAGACCTGGGGCTACGAGGCTGTGGCGCCGGCCGGCGGGGCCAAATATGTCGGCCAGACCAAGACGCTGGCGCAGTGGGCCGCCCTCGGCTTCACCCGGCCGAGCGGCAAGGGCTTCCCGCGCGGCGGCGAGCGCGCCGAACTGAAGATGCCCGGCGGCGCCGGCGGTCCGGCCTTCCTGATGACCAAGAACTTCTTCGTCATCAAGCGCTACAACGCCTCCGACCTCTACGCGCTCGCCGTCGGCGCGCTCGCCGACGAGATCGCCGGCCACGGCTCGATCCAGCAACGCTGGCCGCGGCCGGACGGCACGCTCGACATCAAGGAGAAGTTCGAGCTGCAGTCGCGGCTGAAGGAACTCGGCTATTACGACGGCGAGGTCGACGGCAATTTCGGCTCCGGCTCGAAGGCGGCTATCGAGGCCTTCCAGGGGCGGATCGGCTTGACCCGCGACGGCATTCCGTCGCAAAAGGTTCTGGAAGCGATCCGGCGCCGCTGACGCGGCGCCCAACGGGCCCTTGGGGCCGGGTCGCCGCGCACCCGCCCCGGAGACATGCCGATGCTTGAGAGGGTCGCAACGGGCCTCGTCCTCCGCCTCCTCACCGCGGCCTTCCTTGCGCTCGCCGTCGTGGCTGGAGGCATGGCGCCCGTGGCCGCGCAGGAACGGGTCGAGCGCAAGTCCCTGCTCCAGCTCCTCTTCGGTGGCGGCCCCGGCGCCCGCAAGGCGCCACCGCCGGATCCCGCCGCCCGCACCAGCCGTCCGAAGGCCCAGCGCAAGACCCGCCCGGCGGCCCAGCCCGCCGAGGAGGCCGTCGCCAAGATCGAGAATGCCCGCAAGGTGCTCGTCATTGGCGACTTCCTCGCCTCCGGCCTCGCCGAGGGGCTCACCGCCGGCTTCGCCAAGTCGCCCGGCGTCGTGATCGTCGACAAGACCAACGGCTCCTCCGGCCTCGTGCGCCAGGACTATTACAACTGGACGGCCAACGCGCCGGCGATCCTGGCCGAGGTGCAGCCGGACGTCATCGTCGTCCAGATCGGCTCGAACGACAGCCAGCAGATGACGGTGAACGGCGAGCGCGAACAAGTGCGCTCCGCCAAGTGGCTCGCCGAATACGAACGGCGCACGGACGAGCTGATCGCCGCGCTTTCGACCGCGCGCCGCCCGATCGTCTGGGTCGGCCTTCCCTCGTTCAACTTCGCCTCGATGTCGGCCGACATGGTGGCGCTGAACGGCCTGTTCCGCATGCATGTCGAGCAGGCGGGCGGCGAGTTCATCGACATCTGGGACGGCTTCGTCGACGAGGAGGGCAAGTTCGTCTTCACCGGCTCCGACATCAACGGCCAGCAGGCGCGCCTGCGCGGCTCCGACGGGGTCAACATGACCCAGGCCGGCCGCCGCAAGATGGCGTTCTACGCCGAGAAGTCGATCCGCCGCATCCTCGGCGACGCCGCCGACACCGACATCGCCACCCTCGGCGCCGACAACCTGCCGGAACTCTCCATGCCGCCCGCGCCGGTGGAGGCGGCCAACCCGGTGCGCACGCTGCCGGTCTCGATGACCGACCCCGAGCTCGACGGCGGCACGACCCTCCTCGGCGGGCCGGTCCGTCCGGTCAACGCCACGCCGACGCCGCGCGACCTCCTCGTCGAGAAGGGCATCGCCCCGCCGGCGCCGGAAGGCCGCGCCGACAATTTCCGCTGGCCGCCGGCGGCGCCGACGCGCTGAAAATCGCCCTGACATGACAATGCCGGCGCCTGGGCGCCGGCATTTCATTCGTGTTGTATGGCTTTCTACCGATACGCCTTAGCGCGGCAGGTCGGTGCGGCCCATCAGTTCGAGGTCGATGGCGCGCGCGGCCTGACGGCCCTCGCGGATCGCCCAGACGACCAGCGACTGGCCGCGGCGGACGTCGCCGGCCGCCCACAGCTTGTCGATGGAGGTCTTGTAGGTCTGGTCGTCGGCGGCGACGTTGGCCGAGCCGCGGCCATCGACATTCAGCTTGAGCTTGCCCTCGAGCTCGCGGACGACGCCGTTCTCGAACGGGCCGCGGAAGCCGATGGCGACGAAGACGAGATCGGCGCGGATGACGAATTCGGAGCCCGGAATCGGCTTGCGCTTCTCGTCGACCTGCACGCACTTGACCCCGGTCAGGACGCCGTTCTCGCCGATGAGCTCGAGCGTGCCGACCTGGAATTCGCGCTTGGCGCCCTCGGCCTGCGAGGAGGAGGTGCGCATCTTCGTCGCCCAGTACGGCCAGACCGAAAGCTTGTCTTCCTTGGCGGGCGGCTTCGGACGGATGTCGAGCTGGGTGACCTTGACGGCGCCCTGGCGGAAGGCGGTGCCGACGCAGTCGGAGGCGGTGTCGCCGCCGCCGATGACGACCACGTGCTTGCCGCCGGCGAGCACCGGCTCGGACGGCCAGCCGGCGCTTTCGACCGGCTCGCGCGCCACGCGCTTGTTCTGCTGCACGAGGTAGGGCATCGCGTCGTGGACGCCGGCGAGATCCATGCCGGGGATGCCGACCTCGCGCGGCTTCTCCGAGCCGCCGCAATAGAGCACCGCGTCATAGTCGATCAGCAGCGCATCGACCGTCTTGTCGACGCCGATATGGACGTTGCAGAAGAAGGTGACCCCCTCGCCTTCCATCTGCTCGACGCGGCGGTCGATATAGTGCTTCTCCATCTTGAAGTCGGGAATGCCGTAGCGGAGCAGGCCGCCGGGACGGCTCTCGCGCTCGTAGACGTGGACNTCGTGGCCGGCGCGGGCGAGNTGCTGCGCGGCGGCGAGGCCGGCNGGACCCGAGCCGATGACGGCAACCTTCATGCCGGTCTTCACGGTGACCGTCTGCGGCACGATGAAGCCCATCTCGTAGGCCTTGTCGGCGAGCGCCTGCTCCACCGTCTTGATCGCCACCGGCACGTCCTCGAGGTTGAGCGTGCAGGCTTCCTCGCACGGCGCCGGGCAGATGCGGCCGGTGAATTCCGGGAAGTTGTTGGTCGAATGCAGGTTGCGGATCGCCTCTTCCCAGTTGCCGTTGTAGACGAGGTCGTTCCAGTCCGGGATCTGGTTGTGGATCGGACAGCCGGTCGGCCCGTGGCAATAGGGCACGCCGCAATCCATGCAGCGCGCGGCCTGCTTCTGCACCTCCGGATCGGTCATCCGGATGGTGAATTCGCGGAAATGACGGATACGGTCGGAGGCCGGCTGGTACTTCGCCACCTGCCGGTCGATCTCGAGAAAGCCTGTTACCTTGCCCATTGAACTATCCTGATTAGCGAAGCACGACGGCGGTGCCGGATGCCGAAACCATCAGCATCGATCCGCTCCCGCCCGTGGACACATTCTCGTAGTCGATGTCGACGCCGATGACGGCGTCGGCTCCAAGCTCTCTCGCCTCGGCTTCCATCTCGGCGATCGCGGTGCGGCGCGCCTCGCGCAGCACCTCCTCGTAGGCGAGCGAGCGGCCGCCGACGAGGTCGCGGATGCCCGCGAAGAAGTCGCGCAGGATGTTGGTGCCGAGGATGGCCTCGCCGGTGACGATGCCCCTGTAGTCGGCGACCTCGCGCCCCTCGACCGTATGCGTCGTGGTGACGATCATCCCGCTCACTCCGCCGCCATGCCGATGCGGTTGCGCTCCATCTCCTCGAGCGCGCGGCGATACTCGACCGGCATAACCTTGCGGAATTTCGGCCGGTAGTCGGCCCAGTTGTCGAGAATCTCGCGGGCGCGGGTCGAGCCGGTATAGTGCATGTGGTTGGAGATGAGCTGGAACAGCCGCTCCTCGTCATGCTTGGTCATGTCGCCCGAGACGTCGACGCGGCCCTTGTGGGCGATGTCGCCGCCGTGGTGGTGCAGTTTCTCGAGCATGTCGTCCTCTTCCGGAACGGGCTCGAGCTCGACCATCGCCATGTTGCAGCGGCGCGCGAAGTCGCCGCTCTCGTCGAGCACGTAGGCGACGCCGCCCGACATGCCGGCGGCGAAGTTGCGGCCGGTCTCGCCGATGACGACGACGAGGCCGCCGGTCATGTATTCGCAGCCATGGTCGCCCACGCCCTCGACGACCGCGATGGCGCCGGAATTGCGCACGGCGAAACGCTCGCCGGCGACGCCGCGGAAGTAGCACTCACCCTCGATGGCGCCGTAGAGCACGGTATTGCCGACGATGATCGACTTCTCCGGGACGATGCGGGTGTTTTCAGGCGGGCGCACGATGATGCGGCCGCCCGACAGGCCCTTGCCGACATAGTCGTTGGCGTCCCCCTCGAGGTCGAAGGTGATGCCGTGGGCGAGGAAGGCGCCAAAGGACTGGCCGGCCGTGCCCTTGAGCTTGACCGTCAGCGTGTCCTCGGGCAGGCCGCGGTGGCCGTAGCGGCGCGCGACCTCGCCCGACANCATGGCGCCGGTCGAGCGGTCGACGTTGCGGATCTCCGTCTCGATCGACATCTTCGTGCGGTTCNCGAGCGCGGGCGCGGCCTTTTCGATCAGCTTGCGGTCGAGCACGTCGTCGATCGGGTGGTTCTGGCGCTCGGTCCAGTAGGTCTTCTCGCGCGGGGCGTCCGGCTTGAAGAAGATGCGGGAGAAGTCGAGCCCCTTCGCCTTCCAGTGGTCGATCATCCCGTCCTTCTCGAGGAGTTCGGACCGGCCGATGATCTCGTCGAGCTTGCGGTAGCCCATGGCGGCGAGGAGCTCGCGCACCTCCTCCGCGACGAAGAAGAAGTAGTTGACCACGTGTTCGGGCGTGCCCTTGAAGCGCTGACGCAGAACCGGGTCCTGGGTGGCGACGCCGACCGGGCAGGTGTTGAGGTGGCACTTGCGCATCATGATGCAGCCGGCCGCGATCAGCGGCGCGGTGGCAAAGCCGAACTCGTCGGCGCCGAGGAGCGCCCCGACGATGACGTCGCGGCCTGTCCTCAAGCCGCCGTCGACCTGGAGCGCGACGCGGCTCCTCAGCCCGTTGAGGACGAGCGTCTGGTGCGTCTCGGCGAGACCGATCTCCCACGGGCTGCCTGCATGCTTGAGCGAGGTCAGCGGCGAGGCGCCGGTGCCGCCGTCATAGCCGGCGATGGTGATGTGGTCGGCGCGCGCCTTGGCGACGCCGGCCGCGACCGTGCCGACGCCGACTTCGGAGACGAGCTTGACCGAGATGTCGGCGGCCGGGTTGACGTTCTTCAGGTCGAAGATCAGCTGGGCCAGGTCCTCGATCGAGTAGATGTCATGGTGCGGCGGCGGCGAGATCAGGCCGACGCCCGGGGTCGAGTGCCGGGTCTTGGCGATGGTGGCATCGACCTTGTGGCCGGGCAACTGGCCGCCCTCGCCGGGCTTGGCGCCCTGCGCAACCTTGATCTGGAGCACGTCGGCATTGACGAGATATTCGGTGGTCACGCCGAAGCGGCCGGAGGCGACCTGCTTGATCGCCGACCGCTCCGGATTGGCGCCGCCGCCGGGCAGCGGCATGTAGCGGTCCGGCTCCTCACCGCCCTCGCCCGTGTTCGACTTGCCGCCGATCCGGTTCATGGCGATGGCGAGCGTGGTGTGCGCCTCGCGGCTGATCGAGCCGAAGGACATGGCGCCGGTGGAGAAGCGCCGGACGATGCCGACGGCGGGCTCGACCTCGTCGAGCGGCACCGGCTTGCGGCCGGCGGCCTCGGCGTCCCTGATCCTGAACAGGCCGCGGATCGCGTTCATGCGCTGCGTCTCGTCGTTCACGATCCGCGCGAAGTCGCGGTAGCGGTCCTCGGCATTGCCGCGCACGGCGTGCTGGAGGGCTGCGACAGCGTCCGGCGTCCAGACGTGATCCTCGCCGCGCATGCGGTAGGCATATTCGCCGCCGACGGCGAGCGTGGTGGCGAGAACCGGGTCGTTGCCGAAGGCGAGCCGGTGGCGCTCGGCGGTCTCGCGGGCGATCTCGTCGAGGCCCACGCCCTCGATCGAGGAGGCCGTGCCGAAGAAATAGGCTTCGACGAAGGGCGTGGAGAGGCCGATCGCGTCGAAGATCTGCGCGCCGCAATAGGACTGGTAGGTCGAGATCCCCATCTTCGACATCACCTTGAGGATGCCCTTGCCGACCGCCTTGATGTAGCGCGAGATGATCTCCTGGGTGTCCACCTCCGGAGGGAACTCGCCGCGGCGGTGCATGTCGAGGAGCGTGTCGAAGGCGAGATAGGGGTTGATCGCCTCGGCGCCGTAGCCTGCGAGGCAGGCGAAATGGTGCACCTCGCGCGGCTCGCCGGATTCGACGACGAGGCCGACCGAGGTCCGCAGACCCTTGCGGATCAGGTGGTTGTGGACGGCCGCGGTGGCGAGCAGCGCCGGGATCGGAATGCGGTCCGGGCCGACCTGACGGTCGGAGAGGATGATGATGTTGTAGCCGGCGGCCACCGCCTCCTCGGCGCGGTCGCAGAGCCGGTCGAGCGCCGGCTTCATGCCTTCCGCGCCGCGCGCGGAATCATAGGTGACGTCGAGCGTCTTGGTGTCGAACCGGTCCTCGGTGTGCCCGATCGAGCGGATCTTCTCGAGGTCGCCGTTGGTCAGGATCGGCTGGCGCACCTCGAGCCGCTTCTTGCGGGCCATGCCCTTGTGGTCGAGAATGTTCGGACGCGGGCCGATGAAGGAGACCAGGCTCATGACCAGTTCCTCGCGGATCGGGTCGATCGGCGGATTGGTCACCTGCGCGAAGTTCTGCTTGAAGTAGGTATAGAGCAGCTTCGACTTCGACGACATGGCCGAGATCGGCGTGTCGGTGCCCATCGAGCCGATCGCCTCCTGGCCGGTCGTCGCCATCGGGGCCATCAGGAGCTTGGTGTCCTCGAGCGTGTAGCCGAAGGCCTGCTGCCGGTCGAGGAGCGACACGTCGCGGCGAAGCGCGCGCGGTTCGACCGGATTCAGGTCCTCGAGGATGAGCTGGGTGCGCTCGAGCCATTCCTTGTAGGGATGCTTGCCGGCGATCTGCGACTTCACCTCCTCGTCGGAGATGATGCGGCCCTCGCGCATGTCGATGAGGAGCATCTTGCCCGGCTGCAGCCGCCACTTGGCGACGATCGTTTCCTCCGGCACCGGCAGGACGCCGGCCTCGGACGCCATGATGACCCGGTCGTCGGAGGTGACGATGTAGCGGGCGGGGCGCAGGCCGTTGCGGTCGAGCGTGGCGCCGATCTGCACTCCGTCGGTGAAGGCGACGGCGGCGGGACCGTCCCACGGCTCCATCAGCGCCGCATGATACTCGTAGAAGGCCTTGCGCTCGGGCGACATGAGCTGGTTGCCGGCCCAGGCCTCCGGGATCAGCATCATCACCGCATGCGCCAGCGAGTACCCACCGCGCACGAGGAACTCGAGCGCGTTGTCGAAGCAGGCCGTGTCCGACTGGCCCTCGTAGGAGATCGGCCAGAGCTTGGAGATATCATCGCCGAAAAGCGGCGAGGAGACGGAGGCCTGCCGGGCCGCCATCCAGTTGACGTTGCCCCGCAGCGTGTTGATCTCGCCGTTATGGGCGACCATGCGGTAGGGATGGGCGAGCTTCCACGAGGGGAAGGTGTTGGTCGAGAAGCGCTGGTGGACGAGCGCGATCGCCGATTCGAAGCGCGGGTCCGACAGGTCGCGGTAATAGGCCTTCACCTGGAAGGCGAGGAACATGCCCTTGTAGACGATGGTGCGCGACGACAGGGAGACGATGTAAAAGCCGTTGTCGACGCCCTTCGTCTCCGTGTGGACGCGATTCGACACGACCTTTCGCAGAAGGAAGAGGCGGCGCTCGAACTCCTCGTCGTCGGCCACGCCCTCACCGCGGCCGATGAAGACCTGCTCGTGATAGGGCTCGGTGGCGGCGATGTCCGGTGCCTTCGACAGCGACGAGTTGTCGACCGGGACCTCGCGGAAGCCGAGGAGCACCTGGCCCTCGGCCTCGACCGTCTCGCGGATGATGTTCTTGAGATGCGCGCGCAGCGCCGCGTCGCGCGGCATGAACAGGAAGCCCGCGGCATAGTGGCCGGGCTCGGGCAGGGTCACGCCGGCCTTGGCCATCTCCTCGCGGAAGAAGCGGTCGGGGATCTGCACGCAGATGCCCGCGCCGTCGCCCATCAGCGGATCGGCGCCGACCGCGCCGCGATGCGTCAGGTTCTCCAGCATGGCGAGGCCGTCGGCGACGATCTGGTGCGACTTCACACCCTTCATGTGGGCGACGAAGCCGACGCCGCAGGCATCGTGCTCGTTGCGCGGGTCGTAGAGACCCTGCCGGTCCGGCAGGCCGTACGGTTTGCGGGTGGCGGAACCAGCTTTGGTGGCGGCTGCCGCCAGGGCTGCCATCGGGGTCACCATCTCGTCCATCGTCCGCTCTCCCTTCAGCCGCCCGGGGGCGGCACGATCCCGCACACCGCCCGCGGGGCGCGTGCAAGCAGTTTCAAAACCAATCCATCGACGGGGCGCCGCCGGGTCAGCGGGCTCAATCCGACCGCGCGGCGTCCCTGCTGCCGCGTTTCGCCGGCCTTCCGCAGACCTTGCCCGGCGCCGGCAACCCTCCGGTCGCCGCCCCAGGCAAATAGGACAGTAAGGCTGTCCTATTTCCGTCTATGCCAGAATGTGGGAACGAACGCAAGGTCTCTTCCTTAACTTTTGCCCTTGTGGGGACACGAAATGACGCATCGTTTCAAGTTCACGAAGTATTATTGCTTGAAACATGAAGGGACGGGTTATTTTGTGGCTGCCGAGCCGTTCCACGCACGAACCTCCCGGGACCTTGGAAAGCCGGGAATTTCCGGCATTTTCGCTCTCGGCAGCGTGAAAAAGCTGGGATAGGTTGCCGCGCCAGCAATCCCATCCCACGAGGCAGCCATGATCTTCACCTCCGACAACTGGGCCGGCGCCCATCCCGCGATTTCGCAGGCGCTCGTCGACAATTCGACGGGCTTCGCATCCGCCTACGGGACGAGCGACCTCGACCGGAAGGTGGAGGAGACGTTCAACGAGATCTTCGGCCGCGAGGTCGCCGTCTTCTTCGTCGCCACCGGCACGGCGGCGAACGCGCTGGCGCTCGCGAGCGTCAACCGGCCCGGCGGCGTCTCCTTCTGCCACCGCGAGGCCCACGTCATCGAGGACGAGTGCGGCGCGCCGGAATATTTCACCCATGGCGCCCGGCTCGTGCCCGTCGATGGCCTCGACGGCCGGATCGATCCCGACACGCTGATTGCCGAGATCGGCCGCTTCCCGGAAGGCTTCATTCATACCGGTCAGCCGATGGCGGTCTCGATCACCCAGGCGACGGAGATCGGCACGGTCTACCGGCCGGAGGAAATTCGCCGCATCGCGCAGATCGCGGGCTCGCACGGCCTGCCGTTGCACATGGACGGCGCCCGCTTCGCCAACGCCCTCGTCGCCCTCGGTCTGAAGCCGGCGGAGATGACCGCGGACCTCGGCGTCGACATCGTCTCCTTCGGCGGCACCAAGAACGGCTGCTGGTGCGCCGAGGCGCTCGTCTTCATGAATCCGGAGATGGGGCGCGACTTGCCCTTCATCCGCAAGCGCTCGGCCCAGCTCTTCTCCAAGAGCCGCTTCATCGCCGCCCAGTTCGAGGCCTATTTCCGCGACGGACTCTGGCTCGAGCTCGCCGCTCATTCCAACGCCATGGCTGCGCGGCTGCAGAAGGGCATCGCCGCCTCGACGCGCGCCCGCACCGCCTGGGAAGGCCCCGCCAACGAGGTCTTCGCCATCATGAAGAAGGCGACCGCGGCGAGCCTGCGCGAGAAGGGCGCGAAATTTCACGACTGGAACATGCCGCGCGCGCGCCGCGGCCAGCTCGGCGCCGACGAGGTGCTGGTGCGCCTCGTCACCAGCTTCGCCACGACCGAGGAGCACGTCGACCGCTTCGTCGAGCTGCTCGGCTAGAACCCGGAATACGCGGCCCAAACGAAAAGCGGCGCCCGGTCTCCCGGACGCCGCCTCGTCAACCGGTTCTGAGCGAACCGGATTACGCAGCCGTGGCTTCGATCTGCTTCGGCTTGGTAGCCTCGGTGGCGATCGCAATCTTGCGAGGCTTCATCGCCTCGGGGATCTCGCGCACGAGGTCGATGTGAAGGAGGCCGTTCTTGAGCGAGGCGCCGTTCACCTCGACATGGTCGGCAAGCTGGAAGCGGCGCTCGAAGGCGCGCTTGGCGATGCCGCGATAGAGGAAGCGGTTCTCGCCGCCTTCCTGTTCCTCGGACTTCTCGCCCTTGACGGTCAGCGCATGCTCGCGCGCCTCGATCGAGATCTCGCTCTCGTCGAAGCCGGCGACGGCCATGGTGATGCGGTAGGCGTTCTCACCGGTGCGCTCGATATTGTAGGGCGGATAGGACTGCGACTGGTCAGGCTGGGCCAGGCTGTCGAGCATGGTGAACAGGCGGTCGAAGCCGACGGTGGAACGATAGAGCGGTGCAAAATCAACGTGACGCATGGGTGGTCCTCCAGTGAGCGACTTGGTTTGCGTTTGTCCGCCTGGCATCCCTTCGCGGCGATGCCTGCGGCCAGCAGGCCCATCAGGCGCCTGCCCGACCTATGTGGGAACTGGCTTTCGGGCGTTCAAGACCTCGCGGGCGAGCGCTTCGCCAAGGGCTTTTCCCTTTGACCGGCGGGGGCCGAGCGACTAATTCGGAACGGATGGACCAGTTCGCCCCCGACAGCACCGAAGCCCCTCGCGAGGCGCAGGCAGAGGCCGAGGCCGAGACGCCCGTCCTTCTTCTCGCCACGCCCGGCAATCCGGTGCCGGAGAACCACGTCGCCGGCTATTTCACCGCGCGCGACGGGGTGCGGCTGCGCTATGCGATCTTCCGCTCGACGGCGACGGTCGCCCGCGGCACGGTGGTGCTGCTCCAGGGCCGCAACGAGTGCATCGAGAAATATTTCGAGACGATCCGCCACTTCACCGCCCGCGGCCTGTGGGTGGCGACCTTCGACTGGCGCGGCCAGGGCGGCTCCGACCGGCTCCTGAAGAACCCGCTGCGCGGCCATGTCCGCCGTTTCCGCGACTTCGAGGCCGACCTGTCGGAATTCCTCGAAACGATCGTGCTGCCGGAGACGCGGCTCCCCTTCTGCCTTCTCGCCCACTCGATGGGCGGACTGATCTCCCTTGCCGCCGCACCGGGCCTCGGCAACCGGATCGAGCGCATGGCGCTCGTCGCGCCCTTCGTCGAACTGTCGGGACAGCGGATGTCGCTCTCGCTGATCGGCTGGGTCTGCCGCGTGCTCTCGCTCACCGGCTTCGGCTGGGTCACCTTCGACCGCGACCGCTTCCCGCGCGCCTTCGACGGCAACACGCTGACCTCCGACCGCGTCCGGTTCGACCGCAACCAGGCGATTTACGAAACCCATCCGCGGCTGCGGCTCGGCCCGCCGACGGCGCGCTGGATCCTCGCCATGCTCGGCGCCATGCGGCGCGTTTCGAGCGTCAGACACCTGCACAGGATCCGCGTCCCGACGCTGCTGATCGCCGCCGGCAACGACCACATCGTCGATGCGCGCGCCATCGAGGCCCTGTCGAACCGCTTCCGCGCCGGCCACCTCGTCGTCATCGACGGCGCCCGCCATGAGGTCCTGCACGAGGCCGACCGCTTCCGGCTGGCGGCGCTCGCGGCGATCGACGCCTTCATCCCGCCCGAGCAGGCGCCCGACGACGACCCGGTCGTGCGGCCCTTGCGCGACGAGCCGGTCAGCGACCCGAATTGAGGATGTCGAGCGCGGCGGCGTGAAGCTCCGGCGTCGCCGCGGCGAGGATGTTTCCGCCCTGTTCCGGTCGCCCGCCCTGCCAGTCGGACACGACGCCGCCCGCCTGCTCGATCGGCGAGATCAGGCCGGCAATGTCGTAGGGCTTGAGGCCCGACTCGACGCAGATGTCGATATGGCCGGCGGCGAGCATGGCGAAGGCGTAGCAATCGAAGCCGTAGCGGGCGAGGCGCACCCGGCTTTCGAGCGCCCGGTAGGGCGCGGCGACGTCGGAAGCGTAGAGAAAGGGCGAGGTGGTCATCAGCACCGCGTCCTCGATGGCGACGCCCTTGCGGGTGCGCAATTCGACGGTCTTGCCGGCATGGCGCAGGAACGAGCCGGAGGGGCCGGCCAGATAGCGTTCGCCGGTGAAGGGCTGGTCCATCATTCCCATCACCGCGCGGCCGCGCTCGTAGAGCCCGATCAGCGTGCCCCAGCTCGGCAGGCCGGCGATGAAGGCGCGCGTGCCGTCGATCGGATCGATCACCCAGACGAGGTCGCGGTCACCGCCCTCGGTGCCGTATTCCTCGCCGAAAATGCCGTGATCGGGATATTCCGCCTTGATCAGCGCCCGGATCGCCCGCTCGGCGGCGCGGTCGGCCTCCGTCACCGGGTCGAAGCCCTCCAGATGCTTGTTGTCGACGGTGACGGCGGCGCGGAAGCGCGGCAGCGTCTCGGCGGCGGCGGCATGGGCGAGCGCATCGAGGAAGGACAGGTCGGGAAGCATCGGCGTCTCCTGAGGATTTCGCGCCTTCTCATAGACGGAACGGCCCGCGCGTCAATCGCCGGCGGGAGCGGCAGGTGACTCGCTCCCGAAAAATTGTGAACATGTGAATTATTTTTGCGCCGCCATATTGACTTTTGTGCATTGCAGCAATATGGTGGGAATGCAGTCGATGACTGCGAATGCCCTCTTGGGGCGTTTCCTCCCTAGACTTTGACCGCGCTTCCGGGCGCGGTTTTTTTTGGCCGCGCGGGAGAATGGGCGCCTATTCGGCAGCGAGCAGCATGTCCGAGCACTCGTCGCGGATATAGGCCATCAGCCGGTCGACGAACTCGCAGAGATCGCCCTGGAGCGGGCCGAAATTGGCGGTGCGCTCGAGCGTGCGTTCGTCGACATAGAGCCCGCGGTTGATCTCGACCTGCAGCGCGTGCAGGCCGCGCGCCGGCCTTCCGTAATGCTCGGTGATGAAACCGCCGGCATAGGGCTTGTTGTGCGCAACCTCGTAGCCCATGCCGCGGAGGATGGAGATCGCCGCCCGCGACAGGTCGTGCGCGGCGCTGGAGCCGTAGCGGTCGCCGACGATGAAGTCCGGCCGCGGGCCGTTGCCGGGAATGCGCATGCCCGCCGGCATCGAATGGCAGTCGATCAGCACCGCCTGGCCGAAATGCGCGTGCGTCTGCGCGATCAGCCGCCGCAAGGCGGCGTGATAGGGCCGGTAGACCCCCTCGATGCGCGAGAGCCCCTCCTCGACGTCGAGGCGCGTGCGGTAGATGTCGACATTCTCGGCGACGAGGCGCGGAATGGTGCCGAGCCCGCCGGCGACGCGGAGCGAACCGGTATTGGCGTAGGGCGGCAGCGGCCCGTCGAACATGCGCGGATCGAGCTCGTAGGGCTCGCGGTTGACGTCGAGCCAGGCGCGCGGGAAGTTGGCTTTCAGGATCGGCGCGCCCATGGCGACGACCGGCGCGAACAGCTCGTCGACGAAATGATCCTCGGAGCGGCGGATCGCCCGCCGGTCGAGCCGCGAGGCGGCGAGGAACGCGTCGCTGTAGAGCCGGCCGGAATGGGGCGAGTTGAAGACGAAGGGCTCGCTCTGGCGCAGGGGCCTGAGGATCTCGAAGAAGGGCAGGCCGGCCGGATCCCTGGGCGTCATCGCTTCAAGATCGGTCATTCAAGCACCCGCACCCGCCTTTGCCGCCCGTTTCGTGGTCGCGAATCATGTTGCCAGTTGGCCATTTCCCTGTCCAGTGGACGGCCCTTCCTCTCCGACGGACGCCGTTCTGTCCAGTGGACGTTTGCGGCAGTTTGTGCCCATGATTTCGGAAGCGCCCCATTCACCGGATATTTACTGGAATGCGGCAAGGTCGCCGGAAAGCCTGAAATCACATGCCATCTGAGGGTGCGGAAGAAGAATGACGCCGAAAATCCTGCTCGCCGAAGACGACAACGACATGCGCCGCTTCCTGGTGAAGGCGCTGGAGAAGGCCGGATACGAGGTGCGCTCCTTCGACAATGGCGCCAGCGCCTATGACCGCCTGCGCGAGGAGCCTTTCTCGCTGCTTCTCACCGACATCGTCATGCCGGAGATGGACGGCATCGAGCTCGCCCGCCGCGCCACCGAACTCGACCCGGACCTGAAGGTGATGTTCATCACCGGCTTCGCCGCCGTGGCGCTGAATCCGGATTCCAAGGCGCCGCGCGACGCCAAGGTGCTGTCGAAGCCCTTCCACCTGCGCGACCTCGTCGACGAGGTGAACAAGCTTCTCGCCGCCTGACGGCGGCTCCCCGCCCGGCGCACGACGAACATGCGCCGGACCCTTCAAATACGTGTTGACGCCACCCCCCGAACTGTGGTGTATGGCGCCGCATCGGATGGGCGTGTAGCTCAGCGGGAGAGCACTACGTTGACATCGTAGGGGTCACAGGTTCAATCCCTGTCACGCCCACCAT
>Ga0065721_10049446_pt1 | contig 34160 bp, 28 predicted proteins | sample Mesricmetagenome_FD_59108 | JGI IMG/M metagenome (GOLD analysis project Ga0065721, IMG submission 59108) | Mesophilic microbial community from rice straw/compost enrichment Sample: eDNA_1 v2 (version 2) | ecosystem: Engineered > Solid waste > Grass > Composting > Bioreactor | place: USA: Davis... | reverse complement strand
CTACAACGGAGCCCAGTACGACGCCGCCTTCGGGGCGGCGCCCGACACACCCTCCCGTTCGCAGCAGCGCCTCTTCGAGGGCCACACGCGCCTCACCGTCAACGCATTCGACGGCATCCTGCGCAATTCCTTCCTGATCTCGGGCAGCCGCACCAACCGGCATTACCGCGACGTGAGCTATTTCGGCTCGCCCCTCGTCACGAGCTGGTCGAATTCGGGCTACGAGGGCGACCGCACCTCCGCCGAATACCAGGGCGACCTGAAGCTCGGCACGTTCGGCCTGCTCACCTTCGGGGCGAAGTTCGAGCGCGAGCGCTTCCTCACGACAGCGCGGGACGTGCTGCCCTTCGCAACCCCCTGGCGCGAGACCAACGACGCCTCCCGCGACACACGGTCGATCTACGCGCTGCATCAGATCAGCCTGTTCGAGAACCTGCACCTGTCCTTCGGCGCCCGGCTCGACGCCATCGAGCACGAGGACAGCTTCGGAACCTGGCGCGCGACGGCGGCCTACGAGGTTCCCAATTCGAGCACGACCCTGCGGGCCAGCATCGGCACCGGCGCCAAGGCGCCCAGCCTGTTCCAGCTCTACGACCCGCTCTACGGCACGCCCGGCCTGGAGCCGGAGCGCTCCATCGGGGCGGATATCGGCATCGACCAGCGCCTGCTCGACGACCGGCTCACCCTGTCGGCCACGTTCTTCGCCAACCGCTTCCGGGACCTGATCGACTTCTCGTTCAGCCCCGGCGACTGCCCGCCCGGCAACCTCTATGGCTGCTACCTGAACGTGGCGAGGGCGCGCACCTCGGGCATCGAGCTCTCGGCCGATGCCGAGATCGTTCCCTCACTCCTGCGCGTCAAAGCGGTCTACACCCATACGGACGCTTTCGACCTCGCGACCCATCTCAGGCTCGCGCGCCGTCCGCAGGACGAAGGCCGGCTCGGGCTCATCATCACGCCGACGGCGGGGCTGTCCATCGAGCCCTCCGTCGTGTTCGTCGGCCGGCGCTTCTCGACGACGGGCGAGAAGGACGAGCTTGCGCCCTATGCGCGCTTCGACGTCTATGCGGATTACAAGATCGACGAGACGTTCAGCATGTATCTGCGGGCCGAGAACCTGACCAATGCCCGCTACCAGGACGTCTACAATTACGGCACGGCCGGACGCTCCTTCTATGCCGGCCTGCGCGCCACCTGGTAGGAACCGGTCACACGGCCAGGACCGCCAGCAGGAGGGCCCACAGGCCCGCCTGCAAAAGACAGGCGGTCCGGTAGATCCTCAGAGCCCGGCGGATGTCGCCGGGCGTCGCGGCGGGCGTGCCGCCTCCCATCCAGTGGTCCGGAACGGTCACGCCGCCATAGGTCCGGGGCCCCGCGAGGCGCAGCGACAGGGCCCCGGCCATGGCGGCCTCGGGCCAGCCTGCGTTGGGGGAACGGTGACGGCGCGCATCCCGGAGCACCGCCCTTGCGGCTCCTGCCGGGCTGCATCCGGGCACGATGGCGGCCGCAAGGACCAGGAGGCCAGCGGAGAGCCGGGAGGCCGGCAGGTTGACCCAGTCATCGAGCCGCGCCGCCGCCCAGCCATAGGCCTCGTGGCGCGGCGTCCGGTGCCCGACCATGCTGTCCGCCGTGTTGACGGCCTTGTAGACGGCGCCGCCCGCAAGCCCCGCCAGGGCCGTAAAGAAGGCCGGAGCGACCACCCCGTCCGAGAAGTTCTCGGCCAGGCTCTCGATGGCGGCCCGCGCCACGGCGGCCTCGTCGAGGGATTGCGGATCGCGCCCGACGATATGGGCGACTGCGGCCCGGCCCTCGGCAAGGCTCCGGTCGAGCCCGTCGGCCACGCGGGCGACGTGATCGTGCAGGCTGCGCTGTGCGATGAGGCTGCCGGCGAGAAGGCCAAGGGCAAGGAAGGCCCAGCCCCCGAGAGCGATGCGGAAGGCGGTCTCTATTCCCGCGGCTGCCAAGGCAACGGCCACGATTGTGGCGGCCAGCGCCACGACGCCGCGACCGCGCCGGGCGGATACGGAACACGCCGGATCGTTGAGACGCTGCTCCAGGGCGGCGATCATCCGGCCGATCCAGGTGACCGGATGCCCGATGCGGGCAAAAAGCCAAGCCGGGTAGCCGAAGCAGGCATCGGCCGCGAGGGCCGTCAGGAGGACGGGGAGTCCAAAGGACATGATGAAGATGGGATCCGGCGAGACGGCCATGGAACACGGCGGCGACCTTCATGACGCAAAAGCGCGCTTTCCGGAAGCGCCCGAGCCCTGGCTCGACCTCTCGACGGGGATCAACCCGGCCTCCTATCCGGTCGGGGCCCTCGACGCAGAGATCTTCCGGCGCCTGCCCTCGCCCGGGGAAGCGCGGGCCGTGGAGCGGATCGCGGCTCGGGCCTATGGGGTCGCGGATCCGGACCGGCTCGTGGCAGCGGCGGGCTCTCAGGCCCTGATCGCCCTCCTGCCGCGTCTGCGCGCCAAAGGCCGGGTTGCGATCGTCGGGCCGACCTATGGGGAGCACGCCCTGCAATGGGCCCGGCAGGGGCACAAGGTCGTCTCAGTCCCGGACCTGGAAGCGGCCTTGGCCATGCGGCCGGACGTGATCTTGGTGGTCAACCCCAACAACCCGGATGGGCGCATCGTCCCTGTGGAGCGGATGACGGAGATCGCCGAGAACCTCCAGGTCCGGGGCGGCTGGCTGGTGGCGGACGAGGCCTTTGCGGATCTGGAGGCCGGCGTCTCGATTGCGGGCCTCGATCTGCCGAATGCCATCATCCTGCGGTCGGTGGGCAAGGCCTATGGCCTCGCGGGTCTGCGTCTCGGCTTCGCGGTGGCCTGGCCGGCCCTGACCCGGGAGCTACGGCAGGGCCTCGGCCCCTGGGCGGTCTCCGGGCCGGCCCTCACGGTCGGGGCCCGCGCGCTCGCGGACGAAGCTTGGCTTGCGGCCCAAGGTGCACGCCTTCGGGACGAGGCCCGGCGCCTCGACACGCTCCTCACCAGGGCGGGCTTTCGCGTCGAGGGCGGCACCAGCCTCTTTCGTCTGGCGCGGCACGAGGCGGCCCCGCTTCGCTTCGAGCGCCTCGCCCGAGCCGGAATCTGGGTGCGCGCTTTTTCCTGGGATTCCACACTCCTGCGCTTTGGGATTCCGCAAGAAAAAGACCAGCCACGTTTAGAGAAAGCTTTGATCTACTAAAGAATTACAGCCCGCCTCTTCGTTCAAAGGGCGACCTCCCGCCGCAGGTGGAAATATATTGGAACCGACAAGGCTAAGCTGACCTATTCTTGACATACGGGGAGGCCACGAAGCGCGTGTTCTAAGCAAATAAGGACCGCACACCCGCCTCGCGGCGACGCGGCATTTCTTCGGGGGCTCCCTGCATGACTGTCGATCTGACAGCGTCTCACGACGCTTGCCAGCCACTCAGCCTTTGCCACAACGATGAGCCGGTCTTCTGGCTCACCCCACGCGGCCAGGAGCGGCCGGGCAACGCTCCGGGTCTGCTGCGCTCTCTTCTTCGCCTCACGTCGAGCCTCGGGCTCGGGGCCTGCCTGACCGTCGCGACGGCCTCGGCGGCCACCGCGCCAGCTGTCGCAGCCGGCAAGGACATCCTGTCGGCGCCCGAGCCGCAGATCGTGCTTCCGCCTCCCGCCCCGACGGACCTGTCGGATGTCGAAGCCACGGGCGCGATCCGGGTCGCCGCCGTGCTGCCTCCTGCACGCCCCGATCCGCTGGAAGCCATCGTCCCGGTCCGGCCTGCCGATACCCGGGACGTCCGGGCCAGCATTATCACATCGATGCCTCTGACGACCGCTCCCGATACCAGGCCCCAGGACGAGAAGGACCGGATGGCCGCACGGGAGCAGGAGCACGTCACGTTCGACACCATGCGGGTGCCGCGATGGATCGTGGACACGATCCTGCGGGCCTCCGAGGAGACCGGGGTCGACCCGGTCTACATGATGGCCCTGGCCGACAAGGAATCGAGCTTCCTGCCCGAGAACCGGGCTGCCACCTCCTCGGCCGAAGGCCTGTTTCAGTTCATCACGAGCACCTGGTTCGAGGCCGTCCGGTCCTTCGGACCCCAGCACGGGTTCGACGCGGAGGCCAAGGCGATCAAGTCGACGGACGGCCAGCTGAGCGTGCCGGATGGCCCCATGCGCGAGCATATCCTGGGCCTGCGCCGCAACCCTTACGTCTCGGCCCTGATGGCGGCCGAGATGATGAAGCGCGACAGGACCAAGATCGAGGGCCGGCTCGGCCGCAAGATCACGCGGTCGGAATTCTACATGGCGCATTTCTTCGGCGTGGACAGCGCCAGCAAGTTCATCGCGCTGCTCGACGACAAGCCGAAACAGAGCGCGACCCGCGTCTTTCCGGCGGCCGCCAAGGCCAACCGTTCCCTGTTCTCCGCCAAGTCGGGACGCAAGACCCGCCAGCTCTCGGTAGCCGAGGTCTATGACAAGATCGACGGGATGATCGACAAGCGCCTCAACCGCTACGAGGACGTGTCGACCACCGTGGCGACGTCCGATCTGGATCTCTGATCCGCAGGCTCCTGCCCGGGCGACAGCGCCTCGCCGTCCGGGGAGCGCTTATCGGCTTCCGCCGCAGCCAGATCCTCGCGCGGCGCGAGGATGGCCGTGGGAGAGCTCGTCGGCGACACGTCGACGAAGCCGCCCTTCGGGCCGTCGCGCTTCTGCTGGCGGATGCGCACCACGACGAAGACCGCCAGGACCGCGCACACGGCGGCCGAATAGATGAACAGGCCGCCCGGCCCGAGGGACGCCATCGCCATCGCGCCGAAGAGAGGCCCGACGGTGACGCCGGCCGCCCAGGAGAACAGAAGCGTGCCGATAGTCGAGAGGATGTGCTCAGGCTCGACGATGTCGCACGCATGGGCGACGCAGACCGAATAGACGCACAGCGCAAAGCCGCCCCAGGCCGCGAAGGCCCAGAGGATGACGGGGCCCGCTCCGCTTAAGCTGGCGAGCAGGATGACGATGGACACCACGCTCGTGCCGGCCGCAAGGCCGGCGATCACGTAGCGGCGGTCGTAGCGGTCCGACAGCCAGCCGAGGGGCCATTGCAGCAGGAGGCTTCCGGCCTGGAGCGCGAAGAGGAGAGCCGCCGCCTCGCCCTGGCTCAGGCCGATGCTCACGCCGAAGACCGGCGTGATGGCGATGACGGGGCCGTTGACGAGACCGACGATGAAGGAGCCGACTACCGCGGAGGGCGCCGCAAGGAACAGGCTCTTCACCCGGATGCGGACACTGCGCGGCGCGGGAGGCTCCTGGGTGGTCGTCGCCGCGATGGGGAGAAGCGACAGGGAAACCAGGGCGCTCGCCGCCATGAAGAGCCCGTCCGAGCGGATGTCGCCAAGCGCAATGCCGAGAGGGGACAGCATCAGCGCGATCTTGGTGCAGATCATGTAGAAGGCCAGGATGCGCCCGCGATGGCTCGAGGTCGCGCGGGCGCTGGTCCAGCCGTCCGTGGCCGTGAACACGCACGCGAAGGTCACGCCCGTCAGTCCCCTGAGCAGCGCCCATGTCAGCGTGGTGTCGGCCCGGGTCATTGCCAGGATGACCACGGCCGCGATGGCCGCGAGGCTCGCGAAGGCCCGGATATATCCCACATGGCGGATGAAGGCCGGGGCCAGGAAGCAGCCCAGCGAGAAGCCGAGGCCATAGGCCGCCGCGACGATGCCGATCGACGAGATCGACAGGCCCGCCGCCTCCATGCGCAGGGGCATGAGGGCCTGGAGCAGGCCGTTTCCGGTCTGCAGAAGCGTGGTCGCAGCCGTGATCGTCCAGATGAGGGAAAGGGGAGAGGTCACAATGGGAGGCAGTAAGCAGGGCGCCTTGGCGCGGGATACCGGCTAAGAGACTCCACCCCTCCCGAGAGATCAAGAGTCGTTCTTCCAGGCCGGCCGTGTTTTTCGAAAAGCTCCGGCCTGTCAGGAGGCCTGACGCATCGCCTGTGCTCCCTCCTGGAAGCTCGCGAAGAGATAGAAGCCGTTGAAGCGGACGCCGGTCGCGGCCGCCTTCTCGTCGAAGCCGAGGGGGCTCGGGCGCTGGTTGTCGACCTTTCCGGCGAATTCCCAGCGCGGCGCCGTCACGAACCGCGGCACGGAGCGCTCTTCCGGAACGGCACAGGAGAGCCCCTCGGGGCCGGTATTCCGAAAAAGATTGTAAGCACTCATGCCGATCCTCCTCGATTGCTACTCGACGCGAATCGCAACACTTACGGGCCAGCACTGTGCCGGCATACCTGGGCAGGAATGTGTTCTTGTTGCGCCCGGGGAGGGGCGCCTGGACAGGCGGAATGGAGTGGCGTCGGCCCACATTCTCTTGTTAGGCTTCAGCCTATCCCGGTCCCGGCCGGAAGAAAACACGTCTGAGGGAGTAGGCCCCATGGCAATTCGGGCATCGCGCTGGCTGAACCTCGCCGGCTTCAGCCTCCTGTCGCTGGCATCCGTGTCCCTGACTTCCGCGTCTCTCGCACAACCCGTCGCGCCCTCCCCCGAGGCTCCGACGGGCCGGATCGCCAAAGGGTCCGGTGCGGCCACGAAGGACATGGTCGCGGCCGCCAATCCCCTCGCCGCGCAGGCCGGGCGGGAGATCCTGGCGGCGGGCGGCAGCGCCGTCGATGCGGCCGTGGCCGTCCAGCTCGTCCTCAATCTCGTCGAGCCGCAGAGCTCCGGGATCGGCGGCGGCGCCTTCATGATGTTCTGGGACGGCAGGACCGTGACCACCCTCGACGGGCGCGAGACCGCTCCGGCGGCCGCCCGGCCGGAACGGTTCCTCGGGGCCGACGGCAAGCCGATGAAATTCTACGAGGCGGTGGTCGGCGGACGCTCGGTCGGCGTGCCCGGGACCGTGCGGCTCCTGGAGGAGGCGCATCGCCGCTGGGGCAAGCTGCCGTGGCGGCAAGTGTTCGAGCCGGCGATCCGGCTGGCCGAGGACGGCTTCTCCATCTCGCCGCGCCTCAACGGCCTCCTCTCCCAGGAGAAATACCTTGCGGCGAACCCGGTCGCCCGCGCCTATTTCTTCGAGGCCGACGGCACCCCGAAGGCGGTCGGCACGGTGCTGAAGAACCCGGCCCTCGCCCGGACCCTGCGGACCATCGCCGAGAAGGGCGCGGACGCCTTCTATTCGGGCGAGATCGCCGAGGACATCGTTGCGACCGTGACCGGCCACCCGACCAATCCGGGCGACATGACCCTCGACGACCTGAAGAATTACAAGGTCGTGGAGCGGGAACCCGTATGCGGACCCTACCGGGTCTACAAGGTTTGCGGCATGGCGCCCCCCAGCTCCGGCGGAATCGCGGTCCAGCAGATCCTCGGCATCCTCGAAACCCGGGACATGACCGCCCTGAAGCCGGGGCCGGAGGCGGCGCACTGGATCTCCGAGGCCGGGCGCCTCGCCTTCGCGGACCGAGCGCTCTATGTGGCCGACCCTGCTTTCGTGAACGTGCCCGTGAAGGGGCTTATCGACCCCGGATACCTCAAGAGCCGCGCCGCCCTGATCGACCCTGGCAAATCCATGGGCAAGGCCAAACCCGGCGATCCGCCCTTCCAGAAGACCTTCCTGTTCGCGCCGTCCGAGGGCATCGAGTTCGGCACGAGCCACATGTCCATCGTCGACCGGGACGGCCGGGCGGTGTCCATGACCACGACCATCGAGGACGGGTTCGGCGCGCGCCTGATGACGAAGAGCGGCTTCCTGCTCAACAATGAGCTGACCGACTTCTCCTTCGCGCCCGTGGAGGACGGCAAGCCCGTCGCCAATCGGGTGGAGGCGGGCAAGCGGCCCCGCAGCTCCATGGCGCCGACCATCGTGCTCGACCAGGGCGACAAGCTTTACGCGGTCGTGGGCTCACCCGGCGGAAGCCTCATCATCAACTACGTCGCCAAGACCCTGGTTGGCCTGCTCGACTGGAAGCTCGATCCTCAGGTCGCGGCCGACCTGCCCAATTTCGGCAGCCGCAACGGCCCGACGGAGCTCGAGGCCGGAACCGAGGCGGAGGGCTGGAAGGCGGCCCTCGAGGCCAAGGGCCACGAGGTCAAGCTGATCGACCAGAATTCCGGCATCCACGCCATTGTAGTCACGCCTTCGGGCCTCGTCGGTGGGGCGGACAGCCGGCGCGAGGGCGTCGCCATCGGCAATAACTGAGGATCTCGCGCTCGACCGAACGGGTTGCCCGGGCAGATCGTCCCGCCCGGGCTTTAGGCTCTGGACAAATTCTTCCAAAGGGACAATTGTTCTCTATAAAGAACAACCCTGATCGTCTCGTGATCGTCCCATGACCCATTCGTCCGTACCCTCCTACCATGTCGATACCCGCCTCGTGCACGAGGGCCAGATCCGCACGCCCTATGGGGAGACCTCGGAAGCCCTCTTCCTGACCCAGGGCTTCATCTACGAAGATGCCGAGACGGCCGAGCGGCGCTTCCTCAACGAGGAACAGGGCTACAGCTACACGCGCTATACTAACCCGACCACCACCATGTTCGAGGAGCGGATGGCCGCGCTCGAAGGCGCAGAGGCCGCCCAGGCCACCGCGACCGGCATGGCGGCCGTGACGGTCGCCATGATGGGGCAGGTCCAGGCCGGCGATCACGTGGTGGCGGCCCGCGCCCTGTTCGGCTCCTGCCGCTGGATCGTCGAGGATCTCTTCCCCCGCTTCGGCGTCGGCTGCACCCTCGTGGACGGGCCGGATCTCGATGCCTGGCGCCGGGCCGTCCGGCCCGAGACCAAGGCCTTCCTGCTCGAAACCCCGTCCAACCCGAGCCTGGAGATCATCGACATCGCCGGCGTGGCGGCCATCGCGCACGAGGCGGGCGCGACGCTGACCGTCGACAATGTCTTTGCGACGCCGCTCTTCCAGAAGCCCCTGGCCCTCGGGGCCGACTGCGTCGTCTATTCGGCCACGAAGCACATCGACGGCCAGGGCCGATGTCTCGGCGGCGTAATCCTCGGCTCACGGGACTTCATCGAGACGAAGGTGCAGCAATTCCTGCGCATGACCGGCCCGTCGATCTCGCCGTTCAATTCCTGGGTCCTGCTGAAGGGTCTGGAGACCCTGTCCATCCGTGTAGAGCGCCAGACCGCGACGGCGGGCTTTCTCGCCGATGCGCTTCACGACCATCCCAAGGTTCGGCGCCTGACCTATCCGGGCCGCCCAGACCATCCCCAGGCCGAGCTGATCGCGCGGCAGATGACCGGCGGCTCCACCATGATCGCCCTCGACGTGCGGGACGGCAAAGCCGGGGCCTTCCGCTTCATGAACGCCCTGAAGCTGATCCGCATCTCGAACAATCTGGGCGATGCCAAGAGCCTCGTGACCCATCCGGCTACCACCACGCACCAGCGCTTCTCGCCGGAGCTGCGCGCCGAGATGGGCATCACGGACGGGCTGGTGCGCTTCTCCGTGGGGCTGGAGCACCGGGACGACCTGCTCACGGACCTCACCCGGGCCCTCGATCAAGTTTAGCCCTTCAGCCGCCGTTCATCCTCTCGCCACAGTTTGGCCCAAACCTGACCGCTCCCCTGGAACGGAGGAGACGTCATGAACGTACACGGACGCAGCTGGACCCTCGAAGACACCTGCACCCTCGTGTCTCTCGCCAAGGAAGGCATGCCCGTCTCGGTGATCAGCCTGAAGCTCAAGCGCTCGCTCGCGGATGTCCTGGTCAAGCTGAACGATCTCGGTCTCGCGCCGCCCGTGGAGGCGTAAACGAAGAGGCGCCCTGCCCGCCTCGATCCACGGCCCGAGACGCGCACCGGACATCCGGAACCCCGACTCCCTCTTCACGTTGGCATCCCGATGAATCCCAACATGGAGGCCACGCTCATGATGTGCGCATTCTGCCGGCAGGACGTGAACGATCCCTGCCACAACATCGAAGAGATGCAGCAGCGGGCCGAAAACCATGTCGACCGCTGCGAGCACGCCTTTGCGCGCCAGGGCGGCAGCCACCCGCAGCGCGCTCCCTCGACCGATATCGGAACGGGCGGCCGGCGCTGACGAGCCGGAAAAGCGCCTTCTGCGCCTGAAGAAGCGGCTCGCGTCGCTTCTTCAGGGCCGCGATCCGACGGCTTGCCTTCGCTATTGGGACGAAGACGCAGCGGGCGGCGCCGAAGGCCCGGAGGAACCCGTCGTCCGTGGCTGCGACTGCACGCGGTCGAAGAGGCGCAGGGCCGAATCGATGCAGGCCTGGGTGGATTCGCGGTCGCCGCACACCACGCGCAGCTGCGTGTCGCCGTTGCGGACGAAGAACCGGGCATTGCGGCCCGTCTGATCATCGTCGTCATCGCGCATCGACCGGCGCATATCGTCCTTGCCCCTGTCCCACCGATCATAGCCGCCGTCGTACCAGTGCCCGCGCGAATAGTCGTCGCGGTCCCGCGAGGTGGACTGGCTCATGGCCGACGTGCCGATCAAAGCAAGACCGGCTGCGAGTATCAGGACCTTGTGCATGAAAATCTCCATGAAGGCGACGCGCAGAATGGGCTTCGGCGCGTCTGTGCTGGCGCTCGGGTGAACCGGCAGGCGCCACGGAGGTTCCACGGGGAGGATGCTGCGGCACCATTGTCGATGAGGAGGTCCTTCAGGATTGTGGTCAACCAATAGCGCTCATCTCAAATGATATAAGGCGCGCACCACTTACCGCCCGACTGCGGGGCGAGTTACTGTTTACCCAGAGGAGCAGGAGATCACACCGTGCAATAATCTGACCTATTCAGAGTTTTGAACAAGCCCCAAATGGCTTTTATTCCATGGTTTCAGCAACGCCTAAAAGCCCGCCCACAAGAAAATATGCATATAATACATACTGCCAAGGCCACGATCAAAACCCGATCAAAAAGTTTGTCAGGCGCTCAGGCCATTAAGTGCTTGATATTAAAGGGCCTCAACCTTTCTAAGCGTAGTTAACTTGCAAAGGATCAAAACCCGATCAAAAGTGCTGTCACGCCCAATAAGGAAGATAACCCGCCCGCGGGCTCTCAGGATCAGAGACTTTTATTAAACCCTCTGCAACCGCCTCCTTAATAATGCGTGAAACTTGGGCCGCATTTTGATCCGCTATACCTAATCTCTCGCGCAAAGAACTATTCGTAAGTTTCTCACCAATCAGGAATCTCAACACCGCATGTTGGTAGCTAGCTCGAATACGCTCCGATGCAGTCATCTCTGCAAAAGACCTGTGGGCGAACAAAACTACCTTCATATTATCGCCGTCGACACGAAAGTCTGGAGCAGGAAGCTGAAATACTTCTGCCGCATGGATTATCTTATCTACTCCGCTACCCTGCTCCTCACAAATCCGCATTCGCCGCATAAGAGCAGCTAGCGCTTCATTACGTGACCGCGGCGGCAGATCGATAAACCGCTTAGGTTCAATTAAAGGCATCCCGGGATTGGTAATCTCGATCCGATCAGTGAAAATTTCAATCATCGGACCTGCTCCGGTAATTGTCATATCCTGATGGATCAGTGCATTGGCAATTACCTCGCGGATCGCAATTTCAGGATACATCGGGCTCTCCTCACGAAGAGCTTGGCCTATATGCTCGTTGCGTGGCAAAAGACCGTTGATATATGAAATAAGCCCTAGGAAACCACTTGCATATCCTAACTGCCCGTCACGCCGTTGAGTAATTACATCAGCGCGACTTGATCCGCCATATGCCACAATTCTAACAGCTTTCCGTCCGAGGCGCTCAAATCTATCAAGCTGCTTGGCAAAGAGGACAGCTCCTAGATTTAGGATATTCCAGCGCCCGCCGAAATCGGGCGCAATCAAGCGATCGCTAGAAAGCTTGTCAAAGATACCGGGGCGGTTATCCGGAAGCGGTTGCCGCGTAAGCTCAAAGTACGATGGATAATCGAGAAGCGTAAGAACGTCGTCCGCTGTAACAAACTCCGCCGCAATACCGCTTTCCCAAGCGAATGGCTGAAGCTTAGCCCATAAGGCTCTCATACGCTCTGGATAATCTGACAAGCGAGGGGTAGCGCTGCCAATCCTAACATAGGCTGTTCTACTGAACTCGACGGGCGCAACCGTTGCAGCAGGTATCTCCAAAATTACTACCCTGCCTTCGGGATGATCTACAGTTTTAAACTGGAGTGCTACGCTTGGTTGAAGCCGTTGGGCTAACCAGAACTCCAAAGGCTGCCCCTGCTCTTGCTGCTGCGTTGGTTGAAAGTTTGTCCCAACTACGTTGTGCGTACCATCCTCAATTCCCCAAAGAAGGTACGCCATGTGTTTGTCAGCAAGGCGTGCACTGTTGGCGAGTGCGGAAATCCGTACGCCTATCATTTGCGGATCGCTGTTATTCGCCTTGAACTCAACCCACGGCGCCTCTGCCGCAAGCCCTCTAAGATCATTGATCAGGGCAATAGAGCGATCCGACATTTAATAAACCTATTCCCTCGACCCTAATGGCCGTTTGCCTTTGCTGGTTATCCTTTGAAAGCCTCGCTCTATCAACCGGAGGTCTATAGCGGCCCTTCATGCTAAGGGCTTCCAGGGCAGCCAAATACAAAAAAGGCCCCGCATGCCGCGAGGCCGATCCTGCAGAAAACCTTGGCGCTCCCTAGGGGACTCGAACCCCTGTTTTCGCCGTGAGAGGGCGACGTCCTAGACCGCTAGACGAAGGGAGCTAGCAAGGCGAAGGCCGCTCGTATAACCAGCTCCGTGAAACCCTTCAAGCCCCTTCGTGCAAAAAAGCGAAAAGCGGGATGAATCAGGACATGGATGAGGATGCGGTGAGCGGCGAGACGCGAATGGAATGGGTGCGCGAGGACGGAGCGCCGGCCGAGCGTCTCGACCGGGTGCTGGCGCAGCTCGCCGGCGACCTGTCACGCAGCCGCCTGCAGGCGCTCATCCGCGAGGGCCGGGTCGAGGTCGACGGGAAGCCCGTTCTCGATCCCAACCACCGGATCGCTGGCGGAGCGCGGATCGGCCTCGACGTCCCGCCCCCTGCTCCGGCGGAGCCGCAGGGCGAGAGCATCGCGCTCGCGGTCGTCTACGAGGACGACGACCTCATCGTCATCGACAAGCCGGCCGGGCTCGTGGTCCATCCGGCGGCGGGCCACGAATCGGGCACCCTCGTCAACGCGCTCATCGCCCATTGCGGCGAGAGCCTGTCGGGAATCGGCGGCGTCAGGCGGCCAGGCATCGTCCACCGGCTCGACAAGGACACGTCGGGCCTGCTCGTCGTCGCCAAGAACGACCGGGCCCATCAGGGCCTTGCGGCGCAGTTCGCCGATCACGGCCGCACCGGCCCCCTGGAGCGGGCCTATCTGGCCCTCGCCTGGGGCCTTCCGGCCCGTCCGCACGGCACCGTGGAGGCGGCCCTGGCGCGCGGCGTTCACAATCGCGAGAAGATCGTCGTCGTGCCAGAGGAGCGCGGGCGCTACGCCATCACCCATTACGAGGTGCTGGAGGCCCTGCCGGCCGCAGCGCCGACCGCGAGCCTCCTGCGCTGCACCCTGGAGACGGGGCGCACCCATCAGATCCGGGTGCACATGGCCCATCTCGGCCATCCGCTCCTGGGCGATCAGCTCTACGGCTCCGGGTTCAAGACCAAGGCCAATCGCCTGTCCGGGCCCCAGCAGGCGGCCCTGGAGGCCCTCGGCCGGCAGGCTCTGCACGCGGCAGTGCTCGGCTTCGAGCACCCCGTCACGGGCGAATTCCTGCGCTTCGAGAGCCCGCTCCCGGCCGATATGGCGGCGCTTCTCGAGGCTCTGCGGGGCTGAAATCACGGTCGGCCGAGATACGCCGGGCAAGCGTCAATGCGTCGCGAAAAACCGCCAAGGCGGCACCCTTGCGCGGGCCGCGCGTTGTCACCTCCTGAAACCCGACTGCCTCTGTTCTGACAAGGTTCGACCGTCTATATAGCGATAGGCGGCCGGCTAACCATAGAGGCCGCCTCAGGTCTGCCTTGTCTCAAGAGGGGACCAAAGAAGGAGATCGATATGGCTGCAGCGCTTCCAGTGCTTGCCAATGAAGGGGGCCTTTCGCGCTATCTCGACGAGATCCGTCGGTTCCCCATGCTCGAGCCGCATGAGGAATACATGCTCGCCAAGCGCTGGCGCGAGCATGGCGACCGCGAAGCCGCTCACAAGCTCGTGACATCCCATCTGCGTCTCGTGGCGAAGATCGCCATGGGATATCGCGGCTACGGCCTGCCGATCAGCGAAGTCGTGTCCGAAGGCAATGTCGGCCTGATGCAGGCCGTCAAGCGCTTCGAGCCCGACAAGGGCTTCCGCCTCGCCACATATGCCATGTGGTGGATCAAGGCCGCGATTCAAGAATACATCCTGCGTTCCTGGTCCCTCGTGAAGATGGGGACCACGGCGAACCAGAAGAAGCTGTTCTTCAACCTGCGCAAGGCCAAGGGCCGCATCTCGGCCCTGGACGAGGGGGACCTGCGTCCCGATCAGGTGAAGCAGATCGCCACCCAGCTCGGCGTCAACGAGCAGGACGTGGTGGACATGAACCGCCGCCTCGGCGGCGACGCCTCCCTCAACGCCCCCTTGCGCGATGAAGGTGAAGGGGGCGGCGAATGGCAGGATTGGCTCGTGGACAACAGCGAGAGCCAGGAGCAGCTGCTCGTGCAGGAGGAGGAAGGCCAGAACCGCCTCTCGGCCCTGCGCAGCGCGCTCTCGGTGCTCAATCCCCGCGAGCGCCGCATCTTCGAGGCCCGGCGCCTGTCCGACGATCCGATCACCCTGGAAGAGCTGTCGACAGAGTTCGGCGTCTCGCGGGAGCGCGTGCGCCAGATCGAGGTCCGCGCCTTCGAGAAGGTTCAGGAGGCCGTGAAGAAGAACCTGGCCAGGATCGAGGCGCCCGCCGAGGAGGCGCACTGACGCTCTCCCGGCACGACGCAAAGGAGCCGCGGCATCACCGCGGCTTTTTTATTGCCACTGGCTGAAGGCGCTGTTGAGAACCTGGGCCCCGGAGGCGCCCTTCTCGAAGCTGAGGATGGCCCGCTGTCCGGAGGCCATCCGGACCGGCAGGTCGATCCAGTTGCGCCGCACGAAGAGCTCGGTGTTGCGCTCCACGTCACCCGACAGGTTCGACAGGCCGATCAGGAAGAGGTTCTCCCGCACCGGCACGGGCAGGCCGGCCACCGGGGTTCCACGCGCCGCCTCCTCGTCCTTGAACTGGAGCAGGCCCACGTCGCGGATCACCCGGCCGCTGTCGCCCGCGCGTGTCGTAAAGGAAATCTCCACCGTGTGCGAGGCCGGAAGCGTCGAATCGAGGTTGCGGCGCAGAACCATCTTCATGGTGAGTCCGGCGTTGGGGATGTCCACATTGGCCGTCACGGCGCGCTGCAGAGGCTGGCCCTGGCCGGGATTGATGTCCTCCAGGCGCCAGACAACGCGGCCCGTCTGCGCCTTCGGCGCCTGCGGGTTGGCCGGGTCTTCTTCATAGAGCACGGCGCGCTGGGCGACGCCGATCTCCTGCCGCGCCTGGGCCGGCGCTGCCGGGGCGGGCGCCGCGGGCGCGCCGACGCGCTCGGTGTTCTTGGCGGCCTCCGGCTGGGACTGGGGCGCCTCCGCGACCGGGGTCTGGGGCGTCAGGTCCTCGGGCTTGTCCCGCCACAGGAACGCGGCGGCCGCAATGGCGGCGATCACGAGGGCCAGAACGGCGCCGAGGACGATGGTCCTGCCCCGCTTGCCGCCCTGCATTCCGGGATGCGGACGGGTCTCGACCCGCGGCCGCGCAGCCGCGTCCGAAGCGGCGTTCTCCTGCTCCCCGGGCTCATCGCCGTCATGCGCGAAGGCGGCAGGCGCCGAGAGGGGCACTACGGCCGCAGGCTCGGAGCGATGCGGCCCGTCCTCGCGTGGCGAGGCACCGGTCAGGGAGGCGGGATCGAAATCGAAGTCCTTGACGGAGAAATCGGCCTCCACCCGGAGGATGGCGTCGTCGAGGGAACGGCTTTCCTTCTGGATGTCCGCCTCCGAGAGAGGCGGATCCAGAGAACGCAATTGGGCGACCAGGGCCGTGCGCGCGCGCTCGTAGACGGCGCGCCGCATCTCGGGCGTCTGGTCCGACAAGCCTTCGACGGCTCGGGCAATCAGGGGGTAATAATCTGCCATTTGCCCTTCGGAATGACCCGGAGCGCGTCCGCCGTCAACCCTCAAAGGGGTTCTTCATGAGGATTGTGTCGTCGCGCTCGGGCGAGGTCGAGAGCACCGCTACGGGCGCGCCGATCAGCTCCTCGATGCGGCGGACATACTTGATGGCCTGCGCCGGCAGGTCCGCCCAGGAGCGCGCGCCGGCTGTGGAGCCGCTCCAGCCCTCCATCTCCTCGTAGATCGGCTCGACCCTGCCTTGCGCGCCCTGGCTCGCCGGGAAGTAGTCGATGGTTTCCCCATCGAGGCGGTAACCGACGCCGATCTTGATCGTGTCGAAGCCGTCGAGGATATCGAGCTTGGTGAGCGCGATGCCGTCGATGCCAGAGGTGCTCACGGTCTGCCGCACCAGGGTCGCGTCGAACCAGCCGCAGCGGCGCTTGCGCCCCGTCACCACGCCAAATTCCTTACCCTTCTGGCCGATCAGTTCGCCGGTCTCGTCGAAGAGCTCGGTCGGGAACGGCCCCTCGCCGACCCGGGTCGTATAGGCCTTGGCGATGCCGAGCACATAGCCGACCGCACCGGGCCCGAGGCCGGAGCCCGTGGCTGCCTGGCCGGCCACCGTGTTGGACGAGGTGACGAACGGGTAAGTACCGTGATCCACGTCGAGAAGCGCGCCCTGGGCGCCTTCGAACAGGATGCGCTTGCCGGCCCGGCGCTCCTCGTCGAGGAGCCGCCACACCGCATCCATGTAGGGCAGGACCTTGTCGGCCACGGAGGCGAGCTCGTCGTAGATCGCCTTGGGCTCGAATTCGGGCAGGTCGAAGCCGCGCCGCAGGGCGTTGTGATGGGTGAGCAGGCGCTCGATCTTGTCCGGAAGGGAACCGAGATCGGCAAGGTCCATCAGGCGGATGGCGCGGCGGCCTGCCTTGTCCTCATAGGCCGGGCCGATGCCCCGCTTGGTGGTGCCGATCTTGGTGCCGGCGCCGCCGCTTTCGCGCAGCGCATCCAGCTCGCGGTGGATGGACAGGATGAGGGTCGCGTTCTCGGCAATGCGCAGGTTCTCGCGGGTGATGGCCACCCCCTGCTCGGCCAGGCGCTCCACCTCGGCCGCCAGGGCATGCGGGTCGAGCACGACGCCGTTGCCGATGACCGAGAGCTTGTTGGGGCGCACGACGCCGGAGGGCAGGAGCGAGAGCTTGTAGACCTTGTCGCCGATCACGAGGGTGTGGCCGGCATTGTGGCCGCCCTGGAACCGCACGACCACGTCGGCCTGCTCGGACAGCCAGTCGACGATCTTGCCCTTGCCCTCGTCGCCCCACTGGGCGCCCACGACAACCACGTTCGCCATCGCTTATAGCCTCACATGAAAAAACCCCGGCGCAAGGCCAGGGTTTGGGGTGGAAAAACCTTGCAAACTCTCATGGTGGATCGAGGCCGCGAGGTCAAGCCGGAATGAGCCCCTCCACTCCTTTCGCGCCGCTCAGGCCCGGCCGCGGGCGCTCTTTTCCGGCCGGACCCGGTGGGCGATGAAGTTGCGGATCTCGCGGGTGCGGCGCTCCGGATCGAGCACCTCTGCGTCGAGGCCGTGCCGCCAGGCCAGGTCGCGCCGGTCCGGCTGCGCCTCGAGGGCCTTCAGATCAGCCACATAGGCGGCCGCATCCTCCGCCGTGCGGCAGAACCCTTCCTCGATCAGGATCCCGGTGCGCCGCTCCAGGATGACGGCCAGTTCGCCCAAGCTGAATTCCGGGTGGTACTGCACGCCCCAGAAGGTGCCGCCGCCCGTCGTGATCTCGGCCGCCTGGACGAACGACACCGTGTTGGCGGCGAGAATCGTGCATCCGGCCGGGGGCACGGTCACCATGTCGAGATGGATAGCCGGCGCGTCGTAGGCCGCCGGCCGGCCCGCGAGCATGGGGTGGCCCTGCCCGGCCTGGGTCGGCACCAGCCTGCGGGCGAAGCCGACCTCGCGGCCGGACGGGTTGGGGCGGACGTCCCCCTCGGCCGCGACGGCCGCCACCTGGAGACCCCAGCAGGACCCGAAGCTCGGGGTGCCCGAGGCATAGATCGCCCGCATGAGGTCGATCTGGCGCAGGATGTCGGGGGTGCGGTCGTAGATGTTGAGATGGGAGCCCGTCAGGACGATGCCGTCATAGGATTCGAGGCCCGCCGCATCCGGAAGGTTCGCGCCCTCGTCGGCCGGGAAGGCCAGGTCGCAGACCGAATCGGGCGCGATGGCCTGCAGCACGGCCGCATAGGATTCGGACGGCATGAGTCCATAGGTGTCCCGGTGGGTCTGCCTTGCGTTCTGCGTATTGCCCTCGACGACCAGAAATCTTAAGCCCATGATCTGACGAAGCCTCCCTGCCGCGCCGGTTTAGCCGAACGGTGCATGGCGGCAAGCGCCAGGAGGGTCTGCGCCCCATGAAATTCCTGCAATCCCTCTGGAAGGGGTTCTTCGGGCAGGCCTACCTGCTCCTGACCGTCACGGCCCTGTTCTGGGGCGGCAACGCCATCGCGGGGCGTCTCGCGGTGGGCGAGGTCTCGCCCATGGTGCTGACCTGCCTGCGCTGGGTGCTGGTGGTCTGCGTCCTGTTTCCGCTTTTCGGCCGCAGGCTCGTCGCCGACTGGCCCGCAATCCGGCGAAGCTGGCTCTTCGTCGTCCTTATGGGGGCGTTCGGCTTCACGGCCTTCAACGCCCTGTTCTACGCCGCCGCCCACCACACGAGCGCCGTCAATCTCACGATCTTCCAGGGCGCGATCCCGGTCCTGGTGCTGTTGGGCACCGTCCTGTTCTTCCGCGCGCCCATCCTGCCCCTGCAGGTGCTCGGCATGATCGTGACGGTGATCGGCGTGGTCATCGTCTCGGTAAAGGCGGATTTCGAGATCCTGCGGACGCTGGCGCTGAACATCGGCGACGTCTGGATGCTGATCGCCTGCATCTTCTATGCGGGCTACACCCTCGGGCTGAGGCATCGCCCCGCCGTACCGGGGCTGGTGTTCTTCACGGCGCTCGCCATCGTGGCGTTCCTGAGCGCCCTGCCCCTCCTGGCGGTCGAGATCGCCAACGGCACCGTGCAATGGCCGACCCTCAAGGGCTGGCTGGTGCTGGCCTACGTGGCCTTCCTGCCCTCGCTTCTCGCCCAGCTCTTCTTCATCCGCGGCGTGGAGCTGATCGGGCCGGCCCGGGCGGGCCTGTTCGTGAACCTCGTGCCGGTCTTCGGCGCCCTGCTGGCGGTCGTTCTCCTCGGCGAGCCCTTCGCGTTCTATCACGCACTGGGTCTCATACTCGTGCTCGGCGGCATCTGGCTCGCGGAGCGGAAGTCTTAGGCACGACGCCGTCGCTCCGGGACCACGCCGAAGCGCGCCCCGGAACGACAGAGCGATTTCAGAACCGCACGGAGCGGGCGCGCTTGACCTGCGGGATCTCTTCGATCTTGCGCAGGAGCTCGTCGCTGACCGGCTGGTCGACCGAGACGAAGCAGATGGCGTCGCCGCCCGGCTTGTCGCGGCCGAGCGCGAAGGTCGCGACGTTGACGCCGGATTCGCCGAGCAGCGTGCCGAAGCGGCCGATGAAGCCGGGCTTGTCGTCGTTGCGCACATAGATCATGTGCGGCGCGAATTCCGCATCCACGGCGATGTCGCGGATTTCCGTGACACGGGGCTTGCCATCCTGGAACACGGTGCCGCCCGCATGGCGCGACGTATCCTCCGCGACGACCACGATGCGCACGAAGCTCTCGTAGTCGCGCACGGCATTCTCGCGCTTGACCTCTTCGACCGTGATGCCGCGCTCGCGGGCCACGACGGGCGCCGACACCATGTTGATGTCCTGCAGGAAGGGGCGCAGTACGCCGGTCACGGCCGCCGAGGTGAGCGCGCGGGTGTTCATCTCCGCCACGTCACCCTCGTACTCGATGCGGATGCCCTTGATGGGCGCTTCCGTGAGCTGGCCCAGGAACGAGCCGAGCTTCTCGGCAAGCGCCACGAAGGGCTTCAGGCGCGGCGCCTCCTCGGCCGTGATCGACGGGAAGTTCACGGCGTTCTGGATCGCGCCCTGGAGCAGGTAGTCGGACATCTGCTCGGCGACCTGGAGCGCCACGTTCTCCTGCGCCTCCGTGGTGGCGGCGCCGAGATGCGGCGTGCAGACCACGTTCGGGTGCCCGAAGAGCGGGTTCTCGGTCGCCGGCTCCTGCGTGAACACGTCGAAGGCGGCGCCGGCCACATGGCCCGAATCGAGCGCGGCGCGCAGGGCCGTCTCATCCACGAGGCCGCCGCGGGCGCAGTTGATGATGCGCACGCCCTTCTTGGTCTTGGCGATGTTCTCGGCCGAGAGGATGTTCTTCGTCTTCTCGGTCATCGGCACGTGCAGGGTGATCACGTCGGCGCGACGCAGGAGATCGTCGAGCTCGACCTTCTCGACGCCGAGTTCGAGCGCCCGCTCCGGCGACAGGAACGGATCGTAGGCGATGACCCGCATGCGCAGGCCGATGCCGCGCTCGGCCACGATGGAGCCGATATTGCCGCAGCCGATGACGCCGAGCACCTTGCCGGTGAGCTCGACACCCATGAAGCGGTTCTTCTCCCACTTGCCGGCCTGGGTCGACACGTCGGCCTGCGGGATCTGGCGCGCCAGCGCGAACATCATCGCGATGGCGTGCTCGGCTGTGGTGATCGAGTTCCCGAAAGGCGTGTTCATGACGATGATGCCCTTCGCGGTCGCGGCGGGGATCTCGACATTGTCGACGCCGATGCCGGCGCGGCCGATCACCTTCAGGTTCTTGGCCTGCTCGAGGATCTTGGCCGTGACCTTGGTGGCGGAGCGGATCGCAAGGCCGTCATATTCGCCGATCACGGCGGCGAGCTTGTCCTTGTCCTTGCCGAGATCCGGCTGGAAATCCACCTCGATGCCGCGATCCTTGAAGATCTGCACGGCGGCGGGCGAGAGAGCGTCGGAAATGAGTACGCGGGGTTTGGTCATCATGGGCTCCGTAAACCCTCTCCCGCAGAGGGGAGAGGGACGATTTCAAGCCGCTTTCGCGAGCTTCGCCTTTTCCTGCGCAAAGGCCCAGTCGAGCCAGGGCGTCAGGGCCTGGAGGTCGGAGGCTTCCACGGTCGCGCCGCACCAGATGCGAAGGCCGGGAGGCGCATCGCGATAGGCGCCGATGTCGAAGGCGACGCCCTCCTTGTCGAGCGCAGCCGCGATGCCCTTGGCGACCTGCGCCACGGCCTCGGGCCCTTTCGCGACCACGTCCGGATCCGCGACGACGAGGCAGACGCTGGTGTTGGAGGCGGTGGCCGGGACCTTGGCGAGGTTGGCGATCCAGGGCGTGCGGGCGACCCAGTCGAGGATCACTTTCGCGTTGGAATCGGCCTTGGCCACGAGGCCGTTCAGGCCGCCGATGCCCTTCGCCCATTCGAGCGCGTCGATATAATCCTCCACGCAGAGCATGGACGGGGTGTTGATGGTCTCGCCCTCGAAGATGCCCTCGATGAGCTTGCCGCCCTTGGTCATGCGGAAGATCTTCGGCAGCGGCCAGGCGGGCTTGTAGGTTTCGAGCCGCTCGACCGCGCGGGGCGAGAGGATCAGCATGCCGTGGGCCGCCTCGCCGCCGAGCACCTTCTGCCAGGAGAAGGTGACCACGTCGAGCTTGGCGAAATCGAGCTTCTGGGCGAAGGCCGCCGAGGTGGCGTCGCAGATGGTCAGGCCCTCGCGATCCGCTGCGATCCAGTCCGCATTCGGCACGCGCACGCCGGAGGTGGTGCCGTTCCAGGTGAAGACCACGTCGCGGGTTTTGGTGTCGACCGTCGCGAGATCGGGGAGCTCGCCGTAAGGCGCCGTGATGACGCGGGCATCGTCCAGCTTGAGTTGCTTGACCACGTCCGTGACCCAGCCCTCGCCGAAGCTTTCCCAGGCCAGCATGTCGACCGGCCGGGCGCCGAGGAGCGACCATAGGGCCATCTCGACCGCGCCCGTGTCGGAGGCGGGCACGATGCCGATGCGGTAATCGGCCGGGACCTCCAGCACCTCGCGGGTCAGGTCGATGGCGCGCTTCAGGCGCGCCTTGCCGATCTTGGCGCGATGCGAGCGGCCGAGAGCGTCGGTGTTCAGATTTTGGAGGGACCATCCGGGGCGCTTCGCGCAGGGGCCGGACGAAAAGAAAGGCGCGCGAGGGCGCGCGGCGGGCAGGTCTGTCATGTCATTCCATCCTTACAGATGGGCGCCTCTCGTTGGGGAGAGGTGTCCCGCCGACAGGTATGCGGGAGCGGGCCCGGCCCGTCAAGACAATTCGGCGACGCCCGGCCGGACGACCGTCCCGCCCTGCCGCGAAAGACCGGCCGCGCCATCACTTCCAGCGCGTCTCGCACATGCGGGGCAGCGCGAACCACAGGCCGCCGGGATCCTCATCCCTTGCACCGTTGGCAACCCACTCCTGCACGACGTTCTCGATGATCTCGTCCGGTTTCGAACCATATTGCGGCTGGGCGATCCAGTAATATCCGCTATCCCCGCCGCCGATGACCGGCACGGCTCCGCGAGAGAGCAACTCGGCGATACAGCGCCGCACAAAATCGGTCAGCGCCTCCCCTTCAAGCCCGAAACCGTGGCGTCCATCAGGCACGATCTGCCACATGCCAACCGCATCGACAGGTAGCTCGTTGGCCACCATCTTGATCCATTGGCTCATCGGACGGCCGAAATATTTGTGCCTGAACTTTTCCATCATTGCCGATGCACTTGATTGCCGTTTCCATCCTGTCGCCGGCTACTTGATCTCCTATTTTTCCGTGACCTCGATGCTCCTCAATCAGGTTGGTCATGAGGGCTCAGTCCTGCCGGCCCGTGCCCTGGCCGCCGAGCAGGAATCCGTCAGCCAAGACGTTCAGCGCGCCTTGCCCATTCCTCAAGAACGTGGGAACCAGGCGCGCTCTCGCCGGGCGAACCATAGTCCGCCGGGGTCTTCATCCTTGGCACCGTTGGCGAGCCACTCGCGCACCACGTTCTCGATGATCTCGTCCGGCTTCGATCCATATTGCGGCTGGGCGATCCATTCATGCTCGCCCTCCAGGCCGCCACCCACGACCGGCACCGCGCCGCGCGACAGCAGCTCGGCGATGCAACGCCGGACGCAATCGGTCAGTGCCTCCCCTTCAAGGCCGAAGCCGTGGCGACCGCCCGGCACGATCTGCCACATCCCGACCGCATCGATCGGCAATTCGTTGGCCACCATCTTGACCCATTCGCTCAGGGGATAGCCATATCGTAGGTGTCTAGGTTCCGTAGTCATTTCTGATGTACCTTATATCCATTGCGAACATCGGGATGCCTGTTCTGAATTACGTCGATCGTGATGCTATGGTTCTCGCTTCGTCTCACACCAAAAACGGTTCCGTCCGGGCGCCGATACCAAAGACCTCTATATCCCACAGGCGGCTGAACGCTCTGCGAGCCCGGTGTCAGAGCCTCGAGCAGGTTGTCGAATTCCCAGATGGTTACCGTACGCGTTCGCTCGTCCGTGCTCCTGTGCTGCATCCCGACATGCTGTCCATTGGGCATGAGGATTTCCTCCATCGGACCCCGGACAGGCTCCGGCCTGTTCAATTCCCTCAGCCGGGCCGCTGCCTGTGAGGCTGCGGATTCGTTCGCTAGGATCTCTCCCTCGACGCCCTCGTAGATGCTCGGTCTCGGGCGCCAGTTCGGATCGTGTCTCTGCACCTCCCGCACCAGCGCGCGGGCTCGGGCCGACGAAACATCGAGGCGCACCTCCTGCGCCGGCGTCGTTTCGTAAGTCTGGCCGCGGATGACGCGGGTTCCGCCATTTCTCGGACGGCGGGCCGATATGCGCTCGATGCGGGCCGAGCCCCCATCCGTCCATCGCCCGCCACCCGGCCGCCCCGCCGGAACGCGCGGCTGAGCCGGGTTGAACCGCCTCAAAGCCAGGATGACGCGAAGGGATTTCAGCTCCAGCCGGGCGGCGTCGAGCGCATAGCGGGCCCTCAAGAGCTCCTGCGTCCGCGAGGGGATGAAAGACATAAATCAATTCCAGCACTCCAAAATATTTTATAACGTTAGAACATATCACGAACATTGTCAAGCTTGCGCCTGAGATGCGCGGAGCGGGAAACAGACTTTCGGGGGAGCGGCAGATTACGAAATCGTAATACAAAATCTCGTGTGGCCTGCGGTATGCTGGCTTTGTCTGGCCTAATTTGTGCTAGGAACTCCGACACAAAAAAGTTTCAAGGAGCGAGCATGCGTGTGTCACGTCAGCTCGCCGTCATCGCCGTGCTGGGGGCAGCGGGTTATGGCGGCTGGTATGCCTACCAGGGCGGCCACCTCGCGAAGATGCCGGTCGTCGGCAGCTATTTCGCGAAAGCCGGAGGACCGGCGGGGCAATCCGGGCGTGGCGGACGGGGCCCCTCGGGCCCGCCGACGGTCGAGGTCAGCGCGGTGCAGACCGGCCGGATCGTCGAGACCCGCGAGTCGGTCGGCACGGTGCGCGCCTATGAGTCCATCACGGTGACGGCCAAGATCGCAGGCGTGATCAGCGAGATCGGCTTCGAGGAGGGCCAGAAGGTCAAGGCCGGCGACATGCTGGTCCAGCTCGACGCCGCCGAGCGCAAGGCCGAGATCGAGCAGGCCATCGCCGAGGCCAACCGGGCCGTGGCGCTCCGCAACGAGATCGCGATCAAGCTCGAACGCGCCCAGGCGCTCAACCGCACCGGCGCGGGCACCACGGCCCAGGTGGAGGACCTAACGGCCCAGGCCAAGTCTCTCGAGGGCTCGATTGCCTCTGCCCAGGCCCAGCGGAAGGCCGCGGAGGCACGGCTCGAGGATCTGACGATCCGCGCCCCCTTCGCGGGCCGCGTCGGCACCCGCGCCGTGTCGCTCGGCGCCTATATCTCGCCCGGCACCCGCATCACGTCCCTGGACGATCTGTCCCGCATCCGGCTCGATTTCGCCGTTCCGGAGAACCTTCTCGGCCGCCTCAAGCCCGGCCAGACCGTGAACGCCACCTCGGCCGCCTACAGGGACCGGGTCTTCAAGGGCACCGTCTCGACCATCGACACGCGGATCGACCAGACCACCCGCACGGTGCGGCTGACGGCGGAGTTCGACAACCCGGACGAGGCGCTCAAGCCCGGCATGTTCCTGGCGGTCGCGCTGGAAGTGACCGTCAAGGACGACGCCATCGTCGTGCCCGAGGAGGCCATCGTCAGCGAGGGCCTGCGCCAGATCGTCTATCCGGTGAAGAACGGCAAGGTGGAGCGCCGGGTCATCAAGCTCGGCCAGCGCCAGAACGGCAAGGCCGAGGTTCTGGAGGGCCTGCAGGCCGGCGAGACCATCGTGGTCCTCGGCGTCCAGCGCGTGCGCCCGGGCCTCGAGGTGATCGCCCGCCCTCTCGGTTCGGCACCTCCGCCGCCGGCCGAGCCGGCGCCGGCCGCGACCCGTGAGCAGCCGTCACGCAGCTCGCTCAACCTGCCGCCCGCCATCAGCAGCGCGGCAGCCGCCGAGCGGAACTGATCGGACCCCGTCGCCCCGGGAGGGGCGACGATTTCGCGTTTGAGCGGCCCCGGCCCTCTTCGGACCTCGTAGGACCATGCAGGTTTCAGACCTTTTCATCCGCCGCCCCGTCTTCGCCATCGTGGTCAGCATGCTGCTCGTCGTCGGCGGCCTCGCGTCGCTGATGAACCTGCCGGTGCGCGAATATCCGAGCGTGGACAAGCCGATCGTCTCGGTCTCGACGATTTATCGCGGCGCGTCGAACGAGGTCATCGAAAGCCGCGTCACCGAGGTGATCGAAGGGGCGGTCGCGGGCATCGAGGGCATTACCCAGATCCGTTCGCAGAGCCGGAACGACCGCTCGTCCGTCTCCATCGAATTCGACGTGTCCCGCGACCCCGAAGGCGCGACCTCGGACGTCCGCGATGCGGTCTTCCGCGTCGTAGGGCGCCTGCCGGACGGCGCCGAGCAGCCGGTCATCCGCAAGGTCGACGACGATGCGTCGGCGATCATGTGGATCAGCGTCACGTCCTCGACCTATGACGCCCTGGAGCTGAGCGACTTCCTGAAGCGGGTCTATGTGGACCGCCTCTCCACGGTGCCGGGCGTCGCCAACGTCTACATCGCGGGCGAGCGGCGCTATGCGATGCGCATCTGGATCGACCGGGCGGCCCTCGCGGCCCGCGGGCTCACGGCGCAGGACCTCGAAACCTCCATCAAGCGCCAGAACGTCGAACTGCCCGGCGGACGCATCGAATCGGAGCAGCGCGAATTCACCGTGAAGACGGATTCCCGCCTCTCCACCCCGCAGGAATTCGAGCAGCTCATCGTCTCCAACAAGAACGGCTATCTGGTGCGCCTCGGCGAGGTCGCCCGGGTCGAGGTCGGCGCGGAGGATACGCGCTTCGAGTTCTACGAGAGCGGCAAGACCGCCATGGGCCTCGGCATCGTGCGCCAGTCGACCGCCAACACCCTCTCGGTGGCGGACAGCGTGCGCGCCGAGCTCGAGGAGCTGAAGAGCTCCCTGCCGCCCGGCACCACGACGGCGATCTCCTACGACGAGAGCCGGTTCATCAGCGCCTCCATCGAGGGCGTGCTGCATACCCTGGTCGAGGGTCTCGTTCTCGTGATCCTGGTGATCCTGCTCTTCCTGCGCGACTGGCGCTCCACCATCGTGGCCATGGTGGCGATCCCGGTCTCGATCATCGCGGCCTTCATGGTGATGAGCTTCTTCAACGCGTCCGTGAACGTGCTGACCCTGCTCGCCATCGTGCTCGCCATTGGCATTGTGGTGGACGACGCCATCGTCGAAATCGAGAACGTCCACCGCCGTATCGAAGACGGCCAGCCGCCGCTGCTCGCCTCCTTCGACGGCGCGCGGGAGATCGGCTTCGCGGTGATCGCCACCACGGCGACCCTCATGGCCGTGTTCGTGCCGCTCGCCTTCATGACCGGCAATACCGGCAAGCTCTTCCGCGAATTCGCCATCACGCTCGCGGCCGCGATCTTCTTCTCGGGCGTCGTGGCGCGCACGCTCACGCCCATGCTCTGCTCCAAGCTGATGGTGCCGGCCCACGGGCGCATCCAGCTCATGACCGAGCCCTTCTTCACGGGCATGAACAACGTCTATCGGCGCCTGCTATCCAGGGCCCTGAAGGCGCCGCTCATCATCCTGGCCATGGGCGTCGCCGTGTCCCTGTCGGCCTATGGCCTGTTCAAGATCATCCCGCAGGAATTCGCCCCGACAGAGGATCGCGGCGCGATCATCGTCCGCATCAGCGCGCCCGAGGGAGCAAGCCTCGACTACACGCGCGAGCGCGTGAAGGAAGTAGAGCGCGAGCTCCTGCCCTATCAGGAAAAGGGCATCATCGCGTCGATCACGAGCCAGGTCGCGCCCGGCTATGCGCGCCCCTCGCCCGTGAACGAGGGCATCATCATCGTCCGCCTCGCGCCATGGGACGAGCGCTCGTTCAAGCAGCAGGACCTGACGCAGGAACTCTCCCGGAAGATCACGAGCTTCCCGGGCGCCCGCGCCTTCCCGGTCAATCCCGGCTCGCTCGGCCAGCGCGGCACCTCGCAGCCAATCCAGTTCGTGCTCGGCGGACCGGATTACGGCACCTTGCGCGAATGGCGGGACATCGTGATCCAGAAGGCACAGGAGACCGGCCTCTTCCTCAACATGGATTCCGACTACAAGGAATCCCAGCCTGACATCCGCGTGCAGATCGACCGGGCCCGCGCGGCCGATCTCGGCGTGTCGGTGCAGGATATCGGCCATACGCTGGAGCTCGTCTTCGGCGAGACGGAAATCTCGACCTTCATCAGCCGCGGCGAGGAATATCCGGTGATCATGCGCGGCCGTCCGCAGGACCGCGCCACCCCGAACGACCTGACGAACACCTTCATCCGGGCCGCGAACGGCGACCTCGTCCCCCTCTCGTCCTTCGTATCGCTGACCGAATCGGCAGCACCGCAAACGCTCAACCGGTTCGACCGGCTGCGGTCGATCACCATCCAGTCGGCCCTTCGGCCGGGCACCTCCATCGGCGAGGCCCTCGCGGTTCTCGAACAGATCGTCCACGACAACCTGCCGGCGGAGGCGCGCATCGGCTATGCGGGCCAGTCCAAGGACTTCCGGGAATCCTCCAGCGCCATCTATGTTACGTTCGGCATGGCGCTGCTGGTGGTGTTCCTGGTGCTGGCGGCCCAGTTCGAGAGCTGGATCAACCCGTTCATCATCATGCTGACCGTGCCGCTCGCCGTCACGGGCGGCTTGGCGGCGCTGGCGCTGACGGGCCAGTCGCTCAACATCTACAGCCAGATCGGCATGATCCTGCTCATCGGCCTGATGACCAAGAACGGCATCCTGATCGTCGAGTTCTCGAACCAGCTGCGCGAGCGCGGCTATTCGGTGCGGGACGCGGTGATCGAGGCCTCCGTGCTGCGCCTGCGCCCGATCCTGATGACCTCGATCGCCATGATCGGCGGCGCGATCCCGCTGGCCTGGTCGTCGGGCGCCGGTGCCGAGGCGCGCAACGCCATCGGCACCGTGATCGTCGGCGGCGTCACCCTGTCGACCCTGCTGACGGTCCTCGTGGTGCCGTCGATCTACCTGCTCATCGGCGGCTACACCAAGCCCGCCACCTATGTGAGCGATCTGATCGACAAGCTGCGCGCCCAGACGGGCCTGAAGCCGCACGGAGAGGATCTCGGCCAGACCGAGCATCGCCCGCCCGCGCATCCGGCCGAGTGAGACTTCGCGTCCGGTCTTACGCGAGAGGCGGAAGCGTACGTCCCTCGCCGACAGAGCATCGATTTAGTTGAAGGTGTAACGTGCCCCGAGGCGCAGCTCGTGCGTGCCGATGCTGCGGGCCCGTAAGGGGGGCTCGAACCCGTCCGGGCCGCTGCGCGCCCAGCCCAGATGCGTGTAGCGATAGGCGAGATCGAGCTTGAGGCGGTCCGTCAGGTCGAACGCGACACCACCCGTGAGCGCCCAGGCGAGAGCGGTCTTGGTGTGCGATGGAAGCAAAACCGCATCGGTCGGGAAAAGGCGCTCAGCATCCTCGAACCGGTTCAGGCTGACGCCTATGCCCGCCCCCAGATAGGGCGTCACGCGGCTCCACAGGGGCAGGTCGAGATAGGCGTTGAGGAGAAAAGCCGTGGCCTGGAACTCCGCCTTGTCGAAGGCGAGGCTCGATGCACCGAAGCGGCTGCCCTTGTAGGGTCCACCGAACCGATGATCGACCGTGACGTCGATGCGCAGCCAGGGCGCCCATTGATAGCCGATCCCGGCCCCGACACTCCCCTGCCGGTCGAAGCGGGCCTTGGCGAGCGGCGGCGTCGCCGCCGTGCCCAGGTCGCGCCCATGGCGCAACACCGGCTCGTCGATGCCGATATCGCCGCGCAGGTACCAGCCGGCGCTGACGGCATCCTCGGAATCGTCCAGGACAGGTGCCGGCGGAAGGTCGGCGGCGCGAGCCTCGAGGCCCGCAAGGCCGAGGGCGAGGCCGCCTGCCACCATGATCGTCCGACGCAATCCGCCACTCCGCACGTGTTCCTCCAGTCCTCCAGCCATGCGGCGGGTTCTGAGGGCCGGAACGTTAAAGTGCAGTGGTTAAGGGGCGATTAACCTTAATTTTTCGGTCTATATACGAAGCCCGACGAACGCACGGATGAGCCGATATCCATGCAACAGCCACCGAATGGAGACGCCCAGTGATCCGATCCAGCGCAAGGGTTTCGACCACGAATGCAAGCCGTTACCTGCAGCAGCTCAGCAAGCATTGGGCACACAAGTTCGACGTGACCTATAGCGAGACGCAGAGCACCATCCCGTTCGCCGACGACCGGAAGGCCGAACTGACGGCCGGGCCGGATCATCTCCAGATCGTCCTCACGGTCCCGGATGAGGAGAGCCGGAGCCGGATGCAGAAGGTCCTCGAAGACCATCTGAACCGCTTCGCCTTCAAGGAAGCGCTCGTCTACGACTGGAATTGAGCGACAGGCGCCCGAAGGGCCCGCCCCTCCCGAGAGGGGGCGGGCAAAGCGGGGCAGAAGGATGCGTCGCCGGGATCCCCGGCGTTATGCCGCGCCCTTGACGGGGGTGTCGGCCAGGGACGCGGCACGGCTGACCGCGTCGACCACGTCGTCCACGACACGGGCGATGAGGTCGCTGTCGTCCCCCTCGGCCATGACCCGGATCACCGGCTCGGTGCCCGAGGGACGGATGACCAGGCGGCCCTTCGCGCCCAGGCGCTCGCGGCCGGCCTCGATGGCCTTGACCACGGTCTCGGCCTGGAGAGGCTTGCCGGACTTGTAGCGCACGTTCTTCAGGATCTGCGGCAGCGGCTCGAAGCAGTGGCAGACCTCGGAAACCGGGCGGCCGAGCCGCTTGACCACCGCCAGGAGCTGCAGCGCCGCAATAAGGCCGTCGCCCGTGGTGGTGTAGTCCGACATGATGATGTGGCCGGACTGTTCGCCGCCCAGGTTGAAGCCGTGGGCGCGCATGTGCTCGAGCACGTAGCGGTCGCCGACCGCCGTGCGGACGAGGCTGAGGCCGAGGTCGCCGAGATAGCGCTCGAGGCCCAGATTGGACATGATGGTGGCCACGATGCCGCCCTGGGACAGGCGTCCATCCTCGTGCCAGGACCGGGCGACGACGCCCATGAGCTGGTCGCCGTCGACCTTGTGGCCCTTCTCGTCGACGATGAGGACCCGGTCGGCGTCGCCGTCGAGGGCGATGCCCACATCCGCGCGCAGCTCGCGCACCTTGTGGACCAGGGCCTCAGGGGCCGTGGAGCCGACCTCGTGGTTGATGTTGAAGCCGTTCGGCTCGACGCCGATGGACATGACCTCGGCGCCCAGCTCCCACAGGGCTTCCGGAGCAACCTTGTAGCCGGCCCCGTTGGCGCAGTCGATCACGACCCGCATCCCTTCCAGGTCGAGCTGGCGCGGCAGGGTGCGCTTGGCGAATTCGATATAGCGGGCATCGGCGCTCTCGATGCGCTTGGCGCGCCCGAGCAGGGCCGAGCCGGCGAGGCGGTAGGACAGATCGGACTCGATCAGGCTCTCGATCTCGCGCTCCACCTCGTCGTTGAGCTTGAACCCGTCGGGACCGAACAGCTTGATGCCGTTGTCCTCGTAAGGGTTGTGGGAGGCCGAGATCATGACGCCCAGGTCGCAGCGCATGGAGCGGGTCAGCATGGCGACGGCCGGGGTCGGCATCGGCCCGAGCAGCAGCACGTCCATGCCGACCGACGTGAAGCCGGCCACCAGGGCGTTCTCGATCATGTAGCCGGACAGACGGGTGTCCTTGCCGATGATGACCCGGTGCCGGTAATCGCCCCTCTGGAACATAAGGCCGGCCGCCTGGCCGACCTTCAGAGCCAGGTCAGGCGTGATGACCCCGTTGGCGCGGCCGCGGATTCCGTCGGTTCCAAAGTATTTGCGCACGTGCTGGTTCTCCGCCTTCTGTAGCGTCGTTAAGCGCCCTGGTCTTCTCAAAGCAACCTCCCTGAATCGGGTCAAGGCTTTCGCGCCGAACCGGCCATCACAAGTGATGAGCAATTGTTACAAAGCAGAAGGCACGCAACACGATTCAAGTCTTAAACTTGTTGAGGCCACAAAAAAACGCCCGCGCGAGGCGGGCGTCTTCGATCTTAGGGGGTGCTTCCGATAGGTCAGACCCGGGAGATTCAGGCCTGGGGCTGGGGCTCCATGCCGCCGCCGCTCTCCTTGGGCCGGCCGCGGCCGGCCGTCGGGACGGCGGATCCCCGGCTCGACGACAGGGTGTCGCCCGTGTCGCGGATCGGAGGCTGCCCGTCGAGGAGGTTGTGGATCTCGTCCCCGGTCAGGGTCTCGTATTCGAGCAGCCCCTTGGCGAGGGTTTCGAGATCGTGGGCCTTCTCGGTCAGGATGCGGCGGGCATCCTCCAGGCCGGCCTCGACCAGGCGGCGCACTTCGGAGTCGATCTTCTGGGCGGTGGCTTCGGACACGTTCTGCTGACGGCCCATCTGCATGCCGAGGAAGACCTCGTCCTGGTTCTCGCCATAGGCGACGGTGCCGAGCTCGGGCGAGAAGCCCCACTTGGTCACCATCATCCGGGCGAGGCGGGTGGCCTGCTCGATGTCGGACTGGGCGCCCGAGGTTACCTTCTCCTTGCCGAAGATCATCTCCTCGGCAATGCGGCCGCCCATCATGATGGCGAGACGCGAGGTCATCTGCTCGAAGGTCATGGAGAGCTTGTCCCGTTCGGGCAGCTGCATGACCATGCCCAGCGCCCGGCCACGCGGGATGATGGTGGCCTTGTGGACCGGGTCGGTCGCCGGGACGTTGAGGGCGACGATGGCGTGGCCGGCCTCGTGATAGGCGGTCAGGCGCTTCTCGTCGTCGGTCATGACCAGGGTGCGCCGCTCGGCGCCCATCATGACCTTGTCCTTGGCGTCCTCGAACTCGTGCATGGTGACGATGCGCTTGCCGCGCCGTGCCGCCAGCAGGGCCGCCTCGTTGACCAGGTTCATCAGGTCGGCGCCCGAGAAGCCGGGGGTGCCACGGGCGATGACCTTCAGGTCCACGTCGGGCGCAAGCGGAACCTTGCGCACATGGACGCGCAGGATCTTCTCGCGGCCGGTGACGTCGGGGTTCGGGACCACGATCTGCCGGTCGAAGCGGCCGGGGCGCAGGAGCGCCGGGTCGAGCACGTCGGGGCGGTTCGTCGCCGCGATGATGATGATGCCCTCGTTGGCCTCGAAGCCGTCCATCTCCACCAGGAGCTGGTTGAGGGTCTGCTCACGCTCGTCGTTGCCGCCGCCGAGGCCCGCGCCGCGATGGCGGCCGACCGCGTCGATCTCGTCGATGAAGATGATGCAGGGGGCGTTCTTCTTGGCCTGGTCGAACATGTCGCGCACCCGGGAGGCGCCCACGCCCACGAACATCTCGACGAAGTCGGAGCCCGAGATGGTGAAGAACGGCACGTTGGCCTCGCCTGCCACGGCCCGAGCCGTCAGGGTCTTACCGGTGCCGGGAGGGCCGACGAGCAGCACGCCGCGCGGAATGCGGCCGCCGAGGCGCTGGAACTTCTGCGGGTCGCGGAGGAATTCCACGATCTCCTGCAGGTCCTCCTTGGCCTCGTCGACGCCCGCGACATCGTCGAAGGTCACGCGGCCATGCGCCTCGGTCAGAAGCTTGGCCTTGGACTTGCCGAAGCCCATGGCCCGGCCTGCGCCGTTCTGCATCTGCCGCGACAGGAACACCCAGGCGCCGATGAACAGCGCGATCGGCAGGATGTTCATGAGGACGGCGATGAACCAGGGGGTGGAGTCGGATTGCGGGCGGGCCGTGATCTGCACGCCCTTCTGCTGCAGCTTCGTCACCAGGCTCGGATCGTTCGGCGCGTAGGTCGTGAAGGTGCGCCCGTCCGTGTAGGTGCCGCTGATCTCCGGACCGGAGATGACCACGTTCGAGATGCGCCCCGCATCGGCATCGCTGAGGAGCTGGCTATAGGCAATGTCGCCGCTGCCGCCACGATGGCCCGGGCTCTGGAACAGGGTCACGAGCGCGAGCACCAGCAGGAAGATGACGACCCACAAGGCGAAATTGCGGAAATTTGAATTCATCGGATCAGTTTCTGCCCCAGAGGGAGACGAACGCGGAGCATGCCCCGCGCGGCTAAACTCAATGTAGGCGTGGAGCCTCCCCTTGCCAAGGGAATGCGGCGCCCATGCGGCATCTCATGCGGTCTTTGATGAACGGGCGGCCGTCATGCCGGCGGCCTGCCACGCCGGCGGAGCGGCTCCGGCGCCAAAGTGAGGCATCCCCGGGCATCGAGCCGGACCAGCGCCCCGGATACCGTGGCACGGAGGGCCTCTCCCTTCGCCAGGGCGTCCCGGAGCCTGTCGACGCAGGCCTCGATGCGCTGGAGGCGGCCAGCTTCCGGCCGGATTCCCGCCCTGTCGAGGGCCTGGACGAAGGCCCTGAGGGCGATCTCGAAAGGCTCCTCGGCCAGGGGGGCGGCATCGAGCCGCAAGCCGCGCTCCTCCGCCACGGGCTGGGCGCGGCCCAAGGCCTC
>Ga0065721_10049445_pt1 | contig 34177 bp, 33 predicted proteins | sample Mesricmetagenome_FD_59108 | JGI IMG/M metagenome (GOLD analysis project Ga0065721, IMG submission 59108) | Mesophilic microbial community from rice straw/compost enrichment Sample: eDNA_1 v2 (version 2) | ecosystem: Engineered > Solid waste > Grass > Composting > Bioreactor | place: USA: Davis... | reverse complement strand
GCCTGCGCCTGGCGGGATCGCGCCGGTTGCGGGCGACGTGCAGGCCGCGGGCCGGACGGGGCGGGGGCGTCGTCGAGGCCGGGACGGCGCGGCGCGCCGCTCCGGGACCCAGCCGGCAACCTCTCCGATCTTCCTGGTGCCGCCTTCGCCACCGCCATGCCTCCGTTCACCGCGGCAGGATACCCGAAAGCGCCTCGATTTCCAATCCGGGCGTCACGCCATGGGCATGGAAGGCGCCGAGACGCCGGCGAGTTCCTCGTAGATCTCCCTGGCGTCCCTGGCGGGGAACGATTCGCCGGCGTCGGTCTCGAAGGCGAGCCCGGCGATATGGGCGGCGGTCACCCCCGCGGCGTTGCGCTCGCGCAGCACCGGCACGTGGTCGGCCATGAACTGCTGCCGGCCCAGCCCCTCGAGGTCGATCACCCACTTGTCGACACCCTGGATGCGCAGGAGTTCCGTCTTGGTCCGGTCGAGGTCCTCCCGCAACTGGTCGGCATCCACCCTGTTGATCAGCATCCGGCGTTTCTCGATGAAGTCCCGGACCTCGTCCTCCAGTCCCACGTCCCGGGCGCGCCTCGTGAAATAGCCGCTGTGGAAGCAGGCGTGGCAGTTGGCACAGACGACCAGGAGGCGCTCGAGCTTCTGCACGCCGACGCCGGTGGCCGGGTCCTCGACCTGCCAGTCCCAGACCTCGTGGCAGTCGACGCCGTGGCGGCGGTCGGATTCCTCCATCACCTTGTCGGCGATGAAGCCGCCGCGCCCGCCGCAGATAACACAACGATGACCGCTCTGGGCATAGGAGGCCGACCGGATACGGTTCCAGCTGTCCTTGTCGAAGAACCCCCACAGGTTCTGGCCGCTGGCCTTGTACGGGATCGGCGGGAACTCGAAGGTGGTCTTGCCGCGATAGGCCAGCGGCAGGAGGTTCCGGACCCCCGACAGGTCCGAATCGGTGGTCACGTACCAGGGGCTGGTCCCGCGCGGCGCGGCTTCGTCGCGGAGGGCCCCGCGTTCCTTGGCGGCCGCCGCCATCGAATGCGGGATCGGCAGGTAGATGCGGCGCGCCGGACCCTTGCGGGCCACCCGGGAAACGGAGGGGGCCGCCACGGCGGCCTGCGCCCGCATGCGGAACCTCGCCCAGTCGCGGACCAGGGCCACGGCGGTCTCGGCCTCGTCCAGCGCCCTGGCGACCCAGGCCTCGCCGGAGCCCGATTCGAGCAACCTGCCGACGCGGAAGTCGAGATCGGCGGCCTTGTCCTCGATCTCCTTGGGGACCGGTCCGAGTTCGCCGATCGCCTTCTGCGCCTTGCGCAGGAGCACCGCGAGGCGGTCGGCGCGGGCGAGGGAGCGGTCGAGGGCCGCGGTATCGTTGCGCAGGCGGGAGATCCGGTAGGCCAGCTTGTCGGCCTTGTCCCCCGCGGCCTCGATCCGGCGGCGGTAGTCGCCGAGCACGGCCTTGCGCACGAACGGGACCCAGAGGACGGCGCCCAGCACACGGGCGAACGCCAGCGCCTCGGCCCGCTCCGCCTCGTACTTGCGGCGGTGGCGTTCCATGACGTTGATCCGGGCGGCGGCCCCGGTCCTCTCGGCGCGCAGGGAGGACCGCGCCCGGGCGGCGACCCGGATGGCGCCTGTCGTGGCCGACCGGACCGTTGCGATGGGTTCCATGTGTTCCCGCGAGAAAAGGACGTGACGGACATAAGACGGCAGTTCCGGGAAACAGACAAGCGACCCGACGAAGTTCGAAGCTTTGGGATTGACCGGACTCGCGAAACGGGAGAGAAAGAATCAGTCGCAAATCCTTCCACCGACGCGGGGAAACCTTTCAATGCACTCGAACCGGCGCGCACCGAAACATGCTTTCCTTGCCGCCCTCGTGCTTTCGGCCTGCATTGTCCCGGCCTTCGGGCAGGACGCCCGCGTCAATCCTTTTCTCCCGCAGTCCACGACCGAGGAGCAGAGGATCATCGCGGAGAAGGAGCGCATGCGCCAGGCGATTCGCGAGATGATGCCTGAGATCAAGTCCATGCTCATGCCGAGCCTGGAAGAGCAGAAGACAGAGATCCTGGCCCAGACCGTCGAGCAGGTCATGACCCAGGTGAAGGAAGACCCGGCCTTCGCCATGGCCGCGGCCGGCGCGGTGCCGGCTGGCGCGGCCGCCGACCCGGCCGCCGCGCAGACCGACCCAGGCGGCATTCCGCTCGACGCGAAATTCATTGGCTGCATCAACGGAAAGGCCCTCTACCGTGACACCATCGGCATCCGGTACTTCGACGAATCGCCCGAAGCGGCGGATCGCTGCCCTCGGTAGCCTGGTCGCCATCCTCCTCTCGGGCTGCGCGTCGATGAACACGACGCCGACGACGCAACGTCTCCCGGGCATGATGGACGCCCGCAACGCCACCACCGAACGCTTCACCCAGGACGCAGGTACCGCCGGGATCACCCGCGTCCGCGTCCCGGGTCCCGCGGGCGGCGTCTACAGCGACCGCCAGCCGGTTTCCGCCGAACTGCGCAACCGCCCCGTCCGCGTCGAATTCGCCTCGCAGACGGCGCCCCTGGGTGACCTCGTCGACGCCCTCTCGGCCCAGGACGTGCAGATCGCCTTCCGCTGGGAGACCGAGGAGAACACCGGCGTGCTGCGCCGCACCATGCCGTTCACCCGCTTCAACGGCACCATGGGCGGGTTGCTCGACGCCATGCGCACCGGCATGGGCATCGTCTCCTGGCAGGAAGGCAACGTGGTCTTCCTCTCGGACATCGACCGATACGCCGTCGTGCTGCCGCAGGAAACCCAGCTGATGGCCGACGTGGCCAAGTCGCTGGGCGAACTCGGCGCCACCAACATCGTCACCTCGCTCGAGAGCGGCAAGATCCTCTACACCGCCCGCCCGGCGCTGCAGGACGAGACCCTGCGCCCGTTCCTCGACCGCACCGTGCGCAACCTGTCCACCATCAACCTGCAGGTGGCCGTGGTCAGCCTCGCGCTGACCGACCAGAGCTCGCAGGGCTTCGACTGGAGCCGGTTCTCGGCCATGGTGGACGGACGCCCGGAGGCCATCGCCGACGCCGAGGGCGGCAGCGGACCGGCCAACCTCGGCGCCTCGCCCACCCTTCCCGGCTCGATCGCCGACAACGCCGGCAGCGTCATCAACCTCGCCTCCGACGCCCTGGTGCTCGGGACCACCAACATCGGTACCGTGTTCGGGGCCAAGGCCGTCTCCTCGGTGTCCGCCGCCATCGGCTTCCTGTCCAGTTTCGGCAACACGAACGTCACCCAGCACGTCGACCTTCGGACCCTGTCCGGCAAGACCGTCCGGTTCCAGTCCGGGCAGGAGATCCCCTATGTCAGCGGCGTCGGCGCCGTGGCCGGCGAATCCTCGGTGACCGGCACCGCCCAGACCGACAAGATCCAGACCGGTCTCGAGGTCGAGATGACCCCGCGCTACGATTCGCAGTCGCACGTGGTCACCGTCAGCGTCGACATGAAGCTGACCGACATCATCGAGTTCGTGCAGCTGTCCGCCGGCAACCAGCTCGGCACCATCAGCCAACCGCGCACCCAGAACCAGCAGCTGACGGACATCGTCCAGATGCGCGCCGGGCAGACCGTCATCATCGGCGGCCTGCAATACGACCGCGAGGCCTACAACGGCAACGAGCCGTCCTTCATGCGCGGCACCGGCAGGTCGTCCTCGACGGCCTTCGGCAAGCGCGACCAGGACGTCAGCCGCTCCTCGCTGTTCATCATCCTGCGTCCCACGGTGACCATCTACGAGACCGAAGGTGACGTGCTCGCAGCCGGGATGACCAAATGAGCGCAGAACCGTCCGCACCGAACCAGGTCGCCCTGGGCTGGATCGAGCACGGCACCCGCAAGGATGCCATCGAGTACGCCAAGGGCTACGCCACGAGGCATTTCGACGCTCCCGCGATCTGCTGGTACGCGGTGCTGCCGGTTCTCGGCGGATGGCTCTTCGAGGTCCAGGAGGGCGGCCCGGGGCGCAGCCACCTGACCGCCGTCGCCAAGGCCCTGGCCGAGGGCGCCGACCTTGCCTGGTTCCGCGTAGGGCGCAAGGCCTACACCGTCTCCATGCGTGACGGGCGCCCCTTCTGCGTGCTCCTGCCGGAAACGGACAGCCAGGAGATCCTGGCCTCGGAAACCGGCAAGTTGCAGGCCAAGGGCAAGATGGAGCGCGTGATCAAGCGCGGCACCACCGTGCTGGCTGTCGGCCTGACGGTCTTCGGCATCGGCGCGCTTTTCCTTGCCGGCGCCCAGACCTTCCACGCCATGAGCCAGCGGTTCATCCCCGAGGACCGCGTGGTCAATCCCGACGTCCTTCCCCACCGCCAGTGGTCGCGCGTCGACTCCATCCCGCCGAACCTGTTTGTCGAATCGCTCCGGATCGATCCGGACGGCGAGCAGTGGCAGGCAGTGGTCAAGCCGATCCAGGCGCCGCGGCAGATCGACACGCCGGCGCCGATCACCGGCGAGGAAGGGACCCCGACCGACGCGGTTCCCGTGGACCCCGTGATCCTTCCGGGCCAGGACACGCCTCCGCCATTGCCGGACATGACGACGGACATGCCGTCGCTGCCTGTCCCGCCGGAGACGCCGCCCGAGGTCGTGCCGCCCGCGGAGGACCCTCCGCCTCCGCCGCCGGACGAGCCGCCCACCGACCTGACGCCGCCGGCGCCGATCGCCCCGGAGATGAACTGACATGAAGCCAAGAACCATCATCGGCACCCTGCTGATCGTCGTGGGCGTCGGCCTCTTCGCCACCGGCGGCCTAGTCCTGGCACAGGCCCTCGACCGCAACGCCGCCGACGACGACCGCATCCGCCGGGCCGAGGTCTCCTGCCGCGAGCAACTGGTCCGGATCGGGCGCGTGACGCCGCGCGAGAACGAGGAGATCGAACTCGAGATCAGCGACACGGAGAGCGAGGACGGCCTGCGCGACCCCCGTTCGGCCCTGGCTGACGCCACCGCTGCGCTGGCGATGTGTCCGGGCCGCGAGATCCTCGAGGCCTGTGTCGGCACCACCTGCGGCACGTCGGCCCCCGGCCCGATCCGCATGACCCTGCGACTGGGATTGATCCGATGAGCGGACAGCGCCCCAAGTTCGGCATCGCCGCGATCACGGACCTCGTGCTGGCACTCGCCGCCCTCGGATTCGGCATCTACCTCGTGGCCTCGTCATGGCCGGACCCCGGCGTGTGGGCCTGGGTCTGCCTCGCCTTCGGCGTCGTCGGCGTCCCCTTCGCCTTCTTCAACCCGTCCGCCCGCATCCGCAAGTGGATGTACCGCCGGATGGTCAAGCGCTAGGAACCGGAAGCCATGGGTTTCATCAACATCGGGCGACGCAAGAAACCGGAGACGGACGACGCCGACCTCGATTTCATCGGCGACACCTCGGCGCTTGTCCCGGTGGTCCGCAAGGAACGTCATGCCTTCGCCGAGCGGTTGATCGAACTCGGCCTGGTCAAGCCAGACGCGGTCGACGCCGCGATCCAGGAACAGAAGGTAACCCGCGAGCGCATCGGCGCCATCCTGGTGAAGAACGGCTTCCTCAGCCAGGACGTGCTGATCCCCGCCATCCTCGCCTTCAAGGCCGACCGGATCGCGACAGAACGCGTCAACTCCTCGCGCGTGCCGGTCGACATCCTCGACCGCATGAGCATTATCATCTCCGCCGAGACCGACACCACGATCTATGTCGGCACCATGTCCGACGAACAGGCCGTCCGCAACATCATCGCCGAGCACTATCCCGAGAAGGAGATCGTGTTCGTGGCCTTCCTGGCGGAAAACCTGCCGGACTTCCTCGACCGCATGCGACGGGCCAACTCCTTCCTCGAGGCGGACGAAGACACCCGTCCGGACGAGATGCTGGACCGCCTCCTTTACGACGCCCTCAACCAGGGCGCCTCCGACGTCCACATCGAGCCGCGCGGCGACAGCTATGCGGTGTTCTTCCGTCTCCTCGGCGAGCGGCGGCTCATCCACATGGGAACGATCGAGGAATACAACACCATCGCGGCCCAGATAAAGGACCGCGGGCGCATGGACCTCGCGGAACGCCGGATCGGTCAGGACGGCGGCTTCCAGCTCGAGCATTCCGGGCGGTTCGTCGACATGCGCGTGGCCACCGTTGCCACCGTCGACGGCGAGCAGGTGATCGTCCGCATCCTCGACCCCGATGCCGTCAACCCCAGCCTCGACAGTCTCGGCATCACCCGCATCAACCACTGGCGCCGCGGCATCACCCGCCAGAACGGGCTCTGCCTGATCTGCGGGCCGACCGGCTCGGGAAAGACCACGACCCTCAACGCCTCGATCCGCGAGCTGCCGCGCTTTTCCAAGAAGATCTACACCGTCGAGGACCCGGTGGAATACCGCATCCCCTATGTCGGGCAGGTCTCCATCAACCCCCAGGTCGGCCTCGACTTCCCCAAGGCGATCAGGAACTTCATGCGCGCCGACCCAGACATGATCGTCCTGGGCGAGGTGCGCGACGCCGACACCGCCCGCAACGCCATCAAGGCCGCCGACACCGGCCACCTGGTGATGGCGACCCTGCACACGGGCTCGATCGTCAGCGCCCTGTCGCGCCTCCGCGACCTCGAGGTAGACGCCTACGAACTGCGCTACATGCTCCGCGCCGTACTGGTGCAGACGCTGATCCGGACCATCTGCAAGGCATGCGAGGGCGCCGGCCACGTGGGCAGTCATATCTGCCCGTCCTGCCGCGGCACCGGCTACTCGGCACGCACCGTGGTCTCGGAATGCCAGTCGTTCACCGATTCGGCCGAGGTCGACCGGGTGATCGAGATGACCAGCCCCGGCTACAAGGCCAGCGGACCGATGCCGTGGCCGGAAATGATCGACGACGCCATCGACGTCATGGCCCGGGGCGACACCAGCATCGACGAGCTCCGGCGCGTGTTCGGCAGCCTCGCCGACGAACGCGTGCTCGAGCGCGGCCTGGATCCGGAGGCCCACGCCCTCAAGATCCACCAGTTGCGGTGACGCGCTCACGAGCGGATCGGGTCACCTAACCTTTTGCTTCGGAAGCCGCTAACGGCTATCCTCGAGGAATCGGTAAACAATCCGTTGAGGGGTGTCCGGACTTGGGCCAGTTGATCACCGTCGTGATGGCGATCGCCCTGCTCGCCCTGGTGGTGGCGGGAGGGGTCAACTACATGCACCCCGACCTCGGCGTCCGCACCCGGATGACGGAGCAGATCGTCACCGACTACCGCGTCATCGAAAGCGCCATCGCGACCTACCGCATCGCCAACCGTGGCGCCCGCCCCACCCCTTCGTCGCTCGACGCGACGCCGCCGTCCGAGACATGGAAGGCGGAGCTCGAGGACTTCCTGCCCGCCGGGGCCACGCTCGACCGCCAGGGCTTCCGCTGGGCCTACCTGGCCGACGAGACCGGCAAGCGCTCGCTTTGCCTCGAATCGCCTGCCGCGGCGAGCCACGTCCTGCACGATGCGGCGACGGCGGCGGTGTCCAAGCTCGAAGAGGGAAGAGCCACCATCGCCGCCGACTGCGCCGGCACCGCCTACTCATCCTCTGCCGGCGACGCGTTCGCCATCGTCTTCAAGCTGAACTAGGGACCTGAAATGCCACGTTTCGACGTCAGGGTCGCGACCCGCAAGGGCATCAAGAGCGTCATCGTCGACGCCATGGACGCCAAGGAAGCGACCCGTCTCGGCGCCAAGCAGGGCCGAGTCACCAGCGTGAACCGCAAGTTCGGGTTCGACCTGACACCGGGCATGAAGACCGGCGACCGCTACACCTGGATGATCCGCATGAGCACACTCATGGCGTCCAAATACGGCACCGCCGAGGGCCTGAAGCTCATGCGCGACACCTTCGGAGGGTCCATCAAGAAGGTATCCGCCACCATGCTCGAGCGGATCGAGTCCGGCATGGACATGCCGACCGCCATGGAGCAGGACCGGCGCAACTTCCCCGGCACCACGACCGCCTTGGTCAAGGCAGGCTCGGCGACGGGCGAGACTTGGCGGGCGTTGCGCCACGCGGCCGAATTCGAATACAAGATGGCCAACGTCCACAAGGGCTCGATGAAGCAGGTCTACTCCGCCATCGGCTCTTTCCTGATGGCCGGCGGTCTTATGCTCGGCACAACCATGTATTTCGGGCCGATGGTTTTGGACAACCCGATGTTTGCCAATGCCGAGGGCGTCGACGTCGAATGGGCCCGCGCGGTCGGGGACTGGTGCAGCGGCATCATGATCGTCCTGATGGTGATCTTCGGGATCTTCGCCTGGTTCGGCACCATCGGACGGCAGATGATGCCAGACCTCGCTGACAAGATCATCCTCAAGATCCCTTACTACAAGGACCTCATCCTCTCGCGGAACAACCACGTCACCCTATACCGGCTCGGCCTGCTGATCGGATCCGGTGTCCGCATCGAGGAGGCGCTGTCGCTGACGGAGGCATCCAGCCCCCGCGGCGCCCTGAAGGCCGACCTGCAACGGGCGCTGCTGGCGGTCCGCAACGGCAAGCCATGGGCCAAGGCGATGGACACGCTGCACGACACCGACAAGGCGGCCCTGTCGACCTCGACCAACCGCGACGACATCGCCAACACCCTCGACATCCTCGCCAACCAGTACAGCGACCTTTACATCCAGCGGATCTCGACCTTCGCCCCGGCGCTGGGATCCGTGGCGGCGATCTTCATGACGCTCGCGGGCGGTGTCCTCTTCATTCAGACGATCCTTCCCATGTTGCAGCTATCGGCGAGCTACTAACCCCCCTCCTTGACCGTTAAGGCGGCGTCCACCATGGGCCAATGGCTAACAGGATTGCTGATCTCTTTGCTGACGGCCGCAGCATTGAGTGGGTGTGGGGTGTTGTCCCTGCCATCAGGTGAGGGCAGGGCGGAGATCGTCGCCGAGGTTCGCCTTGATGGGAAGGCTTTTGCAGGGCGTTCCGTCTGGTTGATAAAATCCCAGACCCAGAACGGCTGGCACAGGGGCATCAACTATTGGGTGAAGGCCTTAGGTGATGCGGTGGTCTTCGATCTGGGCGGTAATTCATATCTGTTCATGCACCCCAACCACCACCCTGTGATGGACTGCGCAGACCTAGAGAGCCCGGAGATCCAGGATCGTTCAATCGCGCTGTCCAGCTTCCGCGGCGAATGCGACGCCCGCCGATCTGGATGGTTCACATATCTGCCTGATGCTTCCGTTCCTGTGGAGGAAATGGAATTCGTGGACTTCGGTTACCGCAGCAGCGGCGAGCTCATAGGGATGAAGGGGAATCCCGCAAACGATTCCATCATCCGTCTACAGGAACGTGGATTCGAGGTCTCGTCACTGCTGGTGAAACATACGCGGGAACGGTTGGGGATAGGGATGACGGAGCGCTTCCCTTGGATACTCGAACTAGATCGGACGGATGTCTGCGGCGGGCGGTACCGTGGGGAGGATGCGTCCTGCTGGACCGCTGGCGTGACCTACGCCCAGTACTTCACGACGGATCTGCCACGCCCGTAGGTGGATGTCCGCGCAAAAGAATAGGCATTCGCGAATGATCGCTCCCTGGCCGATCACGGCCCTCCAACTACCGTTGCGTACTTTCTCATCCCAGGAACCTGCCTTGGACCTAACACGTCCGAGAACCCGCCTCTCCGTATCCATTCGGGGCTATCTGCATGCCACTTGCAATCCAATCGGAATCTAGCGGAGCCATTGGCCTCGCGGGTAAAACCCTATAAGATTCATAGCGTTGCAGAAGGTTACCAAAATCTTCATTTCTTCTACAAAATTGCTTTTGCATTTCCAATCCGCTCGGACAATCCTTTGGTCAGCCCGAGGGACATGGGGACGGTTCGATCCTCCTTCCAACCCTCTGGTGCGGATCAACCAGCCCCACGGGGCACCCCAAAGGATATGTCATGTTTCAGCTGATCGTTGCGGTTATCTCCATCGCACTCATCGCCGCTCTCGCCATTGCCTCGATCTTCTACGGCGGCGACGCCTTCAACAAGGGCTCGCTCAAGGCCAACGTGACGACCCTCGTCAACGGCGGCCAGCAGATCGCCGGCGCCCAGGCCCTGTACCGCACCGACAACGCTGGCGCCAACGCTGCTGACGTCGCTGCCCTCGTCGCCGGCGAGTACCTGGTCCAGAACCCGGCCGTTTCCGGCGCCGCCACCGGCGAGTGGGAAATCGACGCCACCGGTCGCCTGGCTTCCGTGCTGGTCGTGACCGGCTCGAACCAGCTCCCGGTCTGCATCGAAGGCGCAAAGCAGTCCGGCGTTGCCGCTGCCACCGCCGACGCCCTGACCGTCGCGACCCTGCCTGCCGACGAGCCTGCCAACCAGTTCGGTTGCTTCACCGTCGACAACGCTGGCGAGACCGAAGTCCACTTCGGCTTCAAGATCTAAGGCCTCTCAGCCCCTCGGCTGAAAGCCGGACGAAAGTCCTGAGAGGGGCGGGGATAACACCCCGCCCCTCTTTGCTAAAACGGCACCAAACATCGACAATTTTCTTGGATTTCAACTGAAATCCTTGCGACACTAGAGAACAACGAAGGGCGGCGATTCGTGTGGCGCCCGTAACGGAACCCCAACGGAGAACCCGATGTTTCAGTTGATCATCGCCGTCATCGGCATCGCCCTAGTCGCAATCATGGTCCTGGCAGCGATCTGGGCCGGCGGACAGGCCTTCAACAGTTCTGGCGAGCGTGCCCTGTTCACGACCTATATGAACCAGGGCGCCCAGATCGAAGGCAGCCTGAAGATGTACCGCGCGGACAACGGTATCATGCCTGGCGTCACCTCCACCGGCACTTGCGGCTCCATCGCCGACGTCAGCGAGAACATCCTCTGCCAGCTCAAGGATGGCGACTACCTTGCCAGCGTCCCTCCCGGCGACTGGAGGGTGGGCGAAGAAGGCGACACCATCTACAAGCCGCTCGAGGACGTGGCCCAGTGCCAGCGCCTGAACGAGTTCATGAAGATGGACTTCGCCGCCCTCGAGGCCACCGAGGCCCTCTACCCGACCGCCGATGACGGCGTCGGCTGCCCGCCATGCACCCCGCCGGAAAGCGCAAGCGCTGAAGAGCGTACCGCCTGGGGCGCCTTCAAGACCTGGCCCGGCTGCCGCGAACTGGCGTAAGCGACACCTAGAACACGGCAAGAAGGCCGGCACGCAAGTGCCGGCCTTCTTCGTTTCCGCCACGGAAAAATCCTTGGGTTCGCCGGCTGCACCGTATAGATTCCCCGAAACAATCCGTACGAGAGATTCCCGATGGTCGCCGTCTTCGTCCTGCTCGTCATCGCGATCGGCATCCTGGCCGGCTTCGGCTACTCCATGTTCACCTTCCAGCGCACCGCGGAGATCGCGTCGCTGACGCAGCGCAACGCGGCCAGGATGGAGACGATGGCGGCCCTCGTACGCGGCAGCGCCGTACCCCTGGTACCGGGAGGACCGACCCGCATCCCCGCAGGCGACCTCGACGGCGACCTCGACCGCACCATCCTGCCGCTCTCCATCGTCGGCGACGACCGCACGCCATGGGGCGCACGCTACGGCTACTGCCCGCTGGCCGTGGAAAGCGTCACGGACGCGGGCGGGGACGCCGGCACCGTATACGGCGGCACCGACTACGACATCACCACCCGCGAGCTTCGCGGCACCCCCTACGTCAACTCCTCCGAAGGCCCGGAACCCCTCGTGGTCCGAGGCCCCTCCGATTCGCGCTCCCGCGAGCAGGTGCAGCAGGACCTGCCGAAGGGGCTGGTCGCCATCGTCCTCTCGCCTTCCGTCAACAGCTACGAGATCCCGCGTTGCGACGAGGTCATCTACCGTGACGGCGCCTTCCTGGTCGGGCTGGATGAAAACGACGACGGCCAGCCCGAATCGGCGTCAATCCCCGGCACCGCCTACCCGGTCCTCGCGGCCACCTCCTCCCTGGCGATCATCGCATCCGACCTCGACCCGACCCTGTTCGTCTCCACCACGCCCGCCGCGGACGGCACCGGCGCCACCAGTGAAGACCCGATCTCCCTCGCCGAGGCGCTCGAGTACTGGCACACCGCCCGGCCCGCGCGCCTGACGCTCCACCTCGAGGACGGGGACTACCCGCTCGCCGGCCTCAACCTGGCCTTCCACGCGGGCAACCTGGACAACGCCCCCTCGTCAGGGCGCCATCTCCGGCTCACGGACGCTTCCCCCGCCGGCGCGGCAGGCGCCCGGCTGGTCTCCGCCTCCCCGATCGACCTCCAGTTCCAGGTCGACGGCGCCCTGGACGGCGTCACCCTCGGGCCAGGTGTCGGTCTGCGTGTCCTCGCCGGAGCCGACGTCACCGTGGAGGATTCGGTCCTCCCGCAGATCCGTGTCGACGGCGGGCGGGTGACGGTCGGATCCGACAGCGCGATCGAGCAGGACGCCTCGCGCGCCGGCAGCCCGGTCGAGGTCTCGAGCGGCGAGTTCACGATCGCCGTCCGCAACGTTACGAGTTTAATCCCAAAGGGCACCGGGTTCTCGATCGCCTCGACCACCGGATCGGCGCCGGCGATCCGCGCCACCGGCGGCAACGTCAACGTCGAGGCCGACATCCTCGCGCCGGGACAGTCGCTTCCCTGGCGTACCTCGGGATCGGCCAAGATCCATTTCGGGCAGGGCCTGTCCGCCACCTACGCGTCCGGCACCGCCAACATGGCCTCCCGGTCCCTCGTGGAGGCTGCCGGCACCGGCGACACCGCCTCGGCCATGTGCCCGGCGCTCCAGCCGCACGTCATGGAGGCGAGTTGCTCGGCCACCGCCGGCGCCTTGCGCACCTCGGAGGTGATCCTGTCCACCGGGAACGGGCCGCAAGGGTGGTCGTGCGGATGGGCCAGCCACATGACGGCGCCGGAGACGGTGTCCGTGCCCGCCGGCATGTCGATCAGGATGACCTGCTCGGCCTCGCCCCGCTGACAGGCGTTACAGCCGCGCGTAGCGGATGTCGTCGGAGACGGCGAACCTGAATTCGGAGGCGATGCGGCGTACCGTCTGCATCGTCTCCTCGTTCCACACCAGGAACCAGTTCCAGTCGTCCTGCGGGTCGCAGGCGAAACGCCCGCGCATGCGCTCCTTGACCGCGGCGGAGAACTCCGGGTTCTTGGCGGCGAGGTCGAACACCGCCCAGACGCCCTTCTCCCCGTCGCGGGTGCCGCGGTGCACCCAGGCGGACCGCTCCGCCCGGCGCAGCCTGTCGACCTCGTCGTCCATAGGCGCCTGCACGGCCGGCTCCACCAGGAAGCCGTGGCGTTCGCACACGGCGATTATCGCCTTCTGGGTCGACCCGTTCAGGTCGATCTCGGACCGCTCGTAACGCTTGCGCTGGCCGTTGATGGTCATCTCGGCCGGCACGCGCAGGTCGACCCTCGACTGCCGGCGCCCGTGCGGATTGTCCTTGCAGGCCTGGCGCAGGTCGCGGAACAGGCCGCCCATGTTCTCGACCCAGGTCAGCCGCCACAGGTAGACGCGCTTGCCGCCTGGGCTGAGGCAGGCGTAGTTGTAGGGCTGCTGGTTCTCCACCGGCTCGTCGGCGAGCTGGACCCGTCCCGACCTGAGGGCGTTCTCGATGCCGCTGGAGCGCTTCTCGTTGCCGCCGCCGAGGATGGAGCCCGCCTGCCGCGAATAGCGCGCGGCGATCTCCATGGCCTTCCTGGCGTCTTCCACCGACCAGGCGAGACCACGGCGCTTGAGCGCGGTCAGGCGACCGCCCTCCTGGGCGTCCGCGCGGTTGAAGCCACGACCGTCGCGCTTGCGGGCGCCGTCGCACTGGTCGGCCAGGGCGGACACGACGTCCTCGATCGACACGAGCTTCCTCGTGGCGCGCCTGTCTTCCTCGTCGTCCAGTGTCGGCGGCAACCCGTGGTCCTTTCCGGAAATTCCAGGGAATGGTCGCATACGGCAAGGATTTGGACAACCGGCTCGCAGGATTGCCGGGACCCGTCTCCACGCCCCGGCCCTCGGCGTCTTTTGACGACCGTGAGCGGCTGTCGTATGGGTGGTACAGACACGCGGGGCAGCCGCGGAGGACCAAGGCATCCAAAGGGGAGTACCAGGCATGGACGGGACAGGCAGACCGGAGACGGCACTCGAGAGGGCGCTGCGCACCTTCAGGTTGCCGGACGAGTACCGGGTGGAAGTCCTCCCTGACCGCGTCAACATCCTCAACACCGCCACCGGCAAGGGCATAGCCATCCAGCCGGACCACTACGCCTCGGTCGCGGCGGCGCTGATCGCCTTCGGGATCGTCGACACCCCCGAGGACGTGGAGACACCGGGGCAGGACGACAGCTGGAAGGCGGAGCTACCGCGGAAACACACCGAGGACCGGCTGACGCTGCGGCTCGCCTCGGTCGCCCTCGACCCGCGCCGGTCGGACCACGTGCTCGGCACGCCGGAGGACCACCCGGACGCCCGGATCGTCCCCGCCTATACGGTGGAGGTGGACGGGCGCCATGCCGGGCACGTGCTGGTGCTGGCCGAGCGCAAGTTCGTCCTGGCGGTTCCGGCCCTTACCCCGGACCGGTCCACCCACCGCGGCTTCACCCCGGCGCTGCAGAGGCTCTCGATGCTGGTAGAACACCCGGCTGTCCGGGCCGAGGCCTGACCGCTCACTCCTCGCCGGACAGGGCATCCTCGAGGCGCGTCCACGCCCACCGCATGCCGGCGACCGACACCAGGGCCGCCCCCACGGCGAACACCGCGTTGACCCAGGCCAGGCCCCACCAGTAGAACCGGGCATAGAGGTTGTCCCAGTACGGGCGGGCGACCTCGGAAGGCGAAGACACCGCCAGCGTCAGGTCCTGGAGCACGGCGTCGACCGTCGCCCCGGTCGGCAGGCCGCCGGCGTTGGCGACATAGGCCGTGGCCGATTGCCAGAGCCGGAGGGCGACGAGCGCCATGACCACGAGAAGGGTGACGTTGAAGGCCGTCGCCACCACCCCCATGACCCGGGCGGCGTTCCCGGACAGTCCCTCGCGCCCGTCAGTTCGCATAGATGATCACTTCCTGCGGTGGCGCGTTGTCCTGCAGGGCCGAGCCCTGGGCGTACCCGCTGCCCCATGCCGGCGCGGACGCCTCGCCGCAATAGCCGCCGGAAGCACCGTCCCTGCCGTAGATGTCGGGATAGTAGAGCACGTTGCCATTGGCGTCCGGCCACGCGGTGAAGTAGGTGGTGACCACCCGGACCGTCCCGAAGCCGGTGTGCTCCCGCCTGTCGTCGCCATAGATGTAGTCCTGGGCCTGGGCGAGCCCGATATCCATGACCCAGGCGGCGAGCTCCACGGCACGCTCCACGCGGACGCAGCCATGCGACAGGGCGCGGCTGTCCTCGCCGAAGGCGCCGTAGTCGTTGGTGTCATGCAGGTAGATGGCGTCCCCGTCCGCGAGGGGAAACTTGACCTGGCCCAGCGCGTTCCCTTCCCCCGGCTGCTGGACGAAGCGTCCCACGCGGGATCCGGAACCCGCGGCGGTGAACGGGTCGACCATGGCGCCGTCGAGCTCGACCAGGAAGTTCAGGTTCCGGAAGTACTCCGGGGAGGAGTCGAGCTTGGACCGCCACCCCCTCGCCTTGAGGATGCTTTCCGGCACCGTCCAGGTCGGGTTGTAGCGGACATTGACGATGCGGGTGTCGAGGTCCGGCGTCTGCCAGGACGGGTCGCCGACGACCACCCGGCTCTCGAGCTCCGTCACGCCGTCCCGATAGGCGGCGAGGTGTTGCGACGGCATGTCGATCACCACGGTCTTCCCCGGGCCCGGCGGACGGGTGCGGGCGAGACGGGACAGCGTCCCCTCGATCGCCGCGGCGTTGGCGCCGCAGGCACGCCCCGAATCGAGTTCCGCCCGCAGGATCTCCTCGATCCCGGATGCCCTGGCGGGAACGGTCAGGGCGGGAAACGCGGAGGCGGCGATCGCCGACCCCATGGCGGCAAGGAAAGTGCGGCGGTGCACGGGCGAATCCCCTTCCGGATTGTAATCGGTATCGGACAAGAGCTACCGCGTCCGGAGGGTTCCGGCAAGGACGCGGAAGGTCACGCGATCCGGAGCTTTCCCGCTTCCTCGAGGCGCAGGCGCAGCAACCGGTCGGCGCGTTCCGCCAGGTCGGAGCCGATGCCGCCCTTGCCTGCCACCCAGGTCAGGACCCGGCCCTCCGCGAGGGCGAACAGGCGCTGCCTCGCCGCCTCCTCCGCCGGCACCCGGGCCGGCACGTCGGCTTCGGGGGCGATGAAGTGTGGACCGGTGACGATCGTGACAGGCTCGTCGGGGGATGGCTCCCCGAGGCTGGCCAGTGCCTCCGCGCAGGCGGTCAGGCAGGTCGCCCGCGGGTTGCCGCCGGCATCGATCCGCCCCGCGATCTCCCGGACCTCCGTGCGGTCCTGCCCCGGACAGGTGACCGACATGGCGAGCCCGTATACGCCGGAGCCGTCCGAGGCGACGTCCGCCAGGACATGGACCGAGACCACCCGGTCGGGAACCGGACGGGCCGGGCGCGCTGGCGAGACCGTCGCGGGCTCCTCGGGAGGGCGGTGAGGCTCGGGCGCGGGAGCCGCCGGGGCCGCGGGCCTCGGACGGGGCTGCTGCGCCCGCGACCGGTTGAACTGGGCCGGCTGGACCGGCATGATCGGCACCATGACGCCGTCGCGCAGCGCCTGCACCTGGTCGGCCAGGATACGCCGCAGGTGGTGCGGCCCCCAGCTCTCGGCGAGGTGCTGCAGCACGATGTCCAGGAACGGGGTGATCCCGTCCTCGCCACGCTCGTCCAGATGGTCCAGCATCGGGTTGACGTAGCCGAGGACGATGTCGGCATAGGCGGCGGAACCGTCCCGCAGCGCCGCGTCCTCCTCGGGGGTGAGCACCTGCAACGGGCTGTCCGGGTTGTTGCCGAATCCCGAGACTGTCGCGATCCTGTCCTCGAGGACCTCCACCAGCATCTCGGGGCTTTCGGAGGCCTCGATCACCACCGTCATCACCGCGCGCCAGATGCCGACGCGCAGGTGCCTCCGGTCGATCCCCGCGGCCTCGGCGGCCTGGATGGAGGCCCCGAGCAACTCGCCGATCGACCGCGAATGCGATGTCTTGCCGTCAGGTGCGCCGTTGGCCGCGTCCACGAAATCCCCCGGTGGAATCGAAGGTTGGTGGGGGATCATCGCTTGGCGGGAGAAATCACGCAAGGAAAAGCCGCCGGGCGGCTGCCGCGGCGGCTTTTCCTTGCTACTGGACGGCGCGTCAGGCGGTGACGGGCTCGCGACGGGCGGACTTCGCGGTCGTCTTGGCCGAACCGGACTTGCCGGCGGTCTTGGCCTTGGCGGTGGCCGGAGCCTTCGCGGTCGTCTTGGCCGGGGCCTTCGACTTGGCTACCGTCTTGGCGGCTGCAGGCTTTGCGGCTGCTGCCTTGGTCTTGCCCTCGGCGGCACGCTTGGCGGCGGCGCGGGCGGCCTTCTCCTCGCGGCTGCCACGGCCGAGGCCGGTCCGCTCGGCGTCCTTGCGCTTGGACTCCGAGTAGAGCGGCGCGGTCTGGGGGAAGTCGTCACCCAGGTTGAACATGATGCGCAGCTCGTTGATGTCGAGGCCGTAGGAGCCGGACAGGTGGCGCTTCAGCATGGTGAAGGGCGAGCCGGAGATAGGGTCGAACACCTTCCACGGGGTCACCAGCTTCTCCACCGGGAGGCGCGGGATCGGGCGCCCGTCCGCGCCGTTGCGCTGGATGTTGTGCTTCTCGATCAGGGCCATGAACTTGGCGCGCTGCTCTTCGGTGGCTTCCGGCCACACCTGGGCAGGGTCGTAGTCGCCCTCGTTGGCATAGACCACGGAACCGGCGAGGGACTCGCGGGCGGCCACCGGCAGGCGGGTGTTGCCTTCCTGGTTGACCTGCTCGTCGATCATCTCGGCGACGGCCTCGGCTTCGGGCGACGATGCCTGGCTGGCGGCCTCTTCACCGCCCGCGGGCGCGGACGTGCCGGCGAGGGCCGAGTGCACGGTGGTGAACAGGTTGGCGAGCTCGCTCGCCTCCACCTTGGGGGAGGGGTTTCCGGCAAAGGCGGCGACAATAGAGGCCGCTGCCTGGACCAGTTCGGTCGAGTGGTTCGTGCTGGCGTTCATTGTACTCTCCTGGGTTGTCTTTTCCCGGCGGTCGTCCGGGGTAGTCTCCAAGTCCGCTTCGCGCCTTCGTTTTTCGTTTGCCCGCAGGTGCGGGCCGAGGCCGTTTTCCGGTTCAGTCTAGGATTTGTTACCATATACCGGGCAAGTTGTGGATAGGTAACCGTCTCCTTGGTTGATTTTTTGCTCACTGGGGTAAATCGGACCGACAATCCCGTGGCTGGACTTACTTCACTTGTCTTGCGACCGCCTTTGACATTTACGTCTCGGTTGCTTTGGACATCACCGGAACAGGGACAACACCGCTGTCCTGCCTCGGGATGCCCGGAGAGGACAGATCGCCCTTTCCTTCCCCGATTACGACGGCAGAACGCGGCGATAGGATGGAGGTTTCATGGCATAACCGAAAAAATTCATGGCATTCACGACAGAGATCGTCCCTTTGTCCTTTCCGGCTGATATGGAATGATCGCTTTCTCCATCAAAGATTCCTCCGGACCGCCCCCGATGAACCCCAACCCCACCTTCCACGCGGAACCGTTGCCGCAATCCGGACCCCGCCGCGGGCGGACGCCGGGCGAGGTGCTCCGCGAGGTCTTCGGGATCGAGGCCTTCCGCGGCATCCAGCCGGAGGCGATCGCCGCGGTGATGGCTGGCCGCGACATCCTGGCGCTGATGCCCACCGGCGGCGGCAAGTCCATGTGCTACCAGGTGCCGGCGCTTTGCCTCGAGGGCACGGCGCTGGTCGTCTCGCCCCTGCAGGCGCTGATGCGCGACCAGGCTGACGCCCTGCGCCGCCTGGGCGTGCGTGCCGCCGCGCTGGTCGCCGGCGAGGCGATGGGCCACCGCGAGCGGCTCGAGGTCGAGAGCGCCCTCGCCTCCGGGTCGCTGGACATCCTCTTCGTGTCGCCGGAGCGTCTCGCCTCCCCGCGCCTCGCTTCGCTGCTCTCGGGCGTGCGCGTTTCGCTGGTCGCGGTCGACGAGGCCCATTGCGTGTGCGAATGGGGCCACGACTTCCGCCCGGACTACCGCCGCATCCCCGAGGCCCTGGCGCCGTTGCCACGCGTCCCCAGGATCGCCCTCACCGCCTCCGCCAGCATGGCCGTGCGCGAAGACATCCGGGACAGCCTGCTGGCGCCGGCGTCCGAGATCCTGGTGGGCGGCTTCGACCGCCCCAACATCGCCCTCTCCGTGGTGGAGCGGACCGACCTGTTCGGCCAGCTCGCCACCCTCCTGCGGGAACGGCTGCCGCTGGGGGACGCCCTGGTCTATTGCCCGTCGCGCGCCCAGGTCGAGGATCTCGCCCGGCGCCTCTCGGAGCACGGTTTCGCGGCCGAGGGATACCACGCCGGGCTGCCCGCCGACCGGCGCCGGCAGGTCGAGTCCGAATTCCGCTCCGGCGCCACCCGAGTCGTCGTGGCCACCTCGGCCTTCGGCATGGGTATCGACAAGCCCGACATCGCCACCGTCGCCCACGTGGCCCTCCCCGCCAGCATTGAGGCCTACTACCAGGAGATCGGGCGCTCCGGGCGCGACGGACGCCCCGCGCTCGCCTGGATGGCGTTCTCACGCTCCGACATCGGCAAGCGGTCCCGTCCGTCGCCGGAGGGCGAGGAGGACGCCGAGGCCGCCCGCCGGGAGCGCGCCCGGATAGAGACTGTGCTCGGCTATGTCGAGACGCCGCAGTGCCGGCGCAACGCCCTCCTGGTGCGGTTCGGGGAGACATTCCCGTCCGGGTGCGGACGCTGCGACCTTTGCCTCGCCCCCAAACCCGCCGGGGACGCCTCCGGACCGGTCCGACAGGTTCTCGGCATGGTGGAGGTCATCGGTGGCTTCTCCGGCGTCTCCGTGGTCGCCGAGGCTCTCGCGGGCATGGCCACGGACCGAGTCGTGGCCGCGGGCGCGAACGATCCGTCCCTGCCCTTCGGCGCCCTTTCCCGCGACGGCGTCGACAAGGCCCGTCGCCTCGTGCGCCAGTGCATCGGCCTGGGCTTCCTGGAGGTCGACGACCGCTCCGCTTCGGTCCGCCTGACGGACGCCGGCATCGACACCCTCTATTCCGGCGCCCCGGTGATGCTGCCCGGCTTCGAGGGCCCGCGCCTAGCCCGCCGCGCCGCGTCCGGACAGGGCCTGCCGGAGTGGCGGGTGGAATTGTGGAAGGCCCTGCACGCGGCAAGGCACGAGGAGGCGCTCCGGCGCGGTGTCGCCGACCGCCTGGTCGTGACCGACAAGGCCATGGCGGCGATCGTGGCGACAGGGACGGTGCCAGACACGGTCGACGGTCCTCTTGCCGACGCCATGCGCGCCGCGGTCGAGGCCGTCACGCCTGCCCGGGCGAGCGTGCCCGAGGCGATCGACACCGGGTTGTTCTGAATGCCTATTCCGTGACGCGCGGGGCGTATTGGGGTTGCGTCCCCATCTCCATGGCCTCGCTCACGGCGCTGCGGTCGAGACCGTAGGCCTGCACCGGATCCACCTTGGGACGCGGCGGCTCATGGGCGACGAGGCCGGTGACCACCTGCTTCAACTCGGGAGGCAGCGAGGTCAGGATACGCTGGGCGTTGAGCTCCCAAGGCTCCCGGTCCGGATCAGACATGTAGCTGGCGGGGGCCTTCTCGCAGGCGTTCTCGATCGCGGCGGAGACCCGCACGTCCAGCAGGGCGCGCGGGCTTGCGTCCGCCCAGGCCCGACCCTTCGCGGTCAGGCGCAGGTCGCCGTCGACGAGGCCGCGTGACATGAAGTTCTCGATGTGGCGCGCCCAGGTGGAGGGGCGCCCGAGGCCGTTCTTGATCGCGCGTTCGAGGAGGACAGTGTCCGGACGGCGCTCGATCACCTCGCTCTCGGGCCAGGATTCCTGTCCGGGGTAGCGCGGGCCGACCTCGCGACGCCAGGGCATGGCCGCCACGAAGTTCACCACTTCCTCGGAGTACCCGGCCTGACGGAGGAAGGGCACGAGGCCCTGGACCACCGGACGCTCCTCGGTATGCTTCTGCCCGGCCTTGACGAGATCGCGGGCGATCATGGTGCGTACGCCTTCGTCGTTGCCGAGGCGCGTTGGATCCTGACCCGGGTCCACCTTGCCGATCGGGTAGGGCGCGTCGTGCGCGTCGTCCTGGGACTTCTCCGCATAGGCAGAGCCGTCCACACGGTACCCGGCCTTCTTGAGGATGGCCTCGATCTTGCGGGACGCGGCGGAGGACAGCCCGCGGCTGCCGGCACGCGGGTAGGAGAGCCGTCCGCCCTCGTACAGATTCTGCATCGACTTCGCCACCTCCCCGGGCGACAGGCCGAGGCGATCGCCGGCCCGGACCATGATGTCGCCGGTATGGGGTGGCGGGGTGTCCACCGGCTTGCCGCCGGCGAGCTCGAGCGCCGGAAGCTCCAGTGCCGCCAGCCTCTGGGCCATGGCGTCGTCGAGCGGCGCGGCGATCTCGGTCTCGGCCATGAACGGACGTCCGCCGTCGCGGGCCGGGGCGCACAGGCGCAACTTGCGGACGCGTCCGCCGTCCTTCAGCACGAGGCCGAGAAGCGCCGTTCCGACGCGGCCCACCGCCACGCCGTCACGGGAGAACCCCGCGCCGATCAGGCGGTCGACGATGGCGCGGGTACGTCCGGGGATCGCGTCTTCCTTGCGCACGGGGCCAGCCAGCCGGATGGCCTCGGCCACGCTTTCGTCGTCCATGCCCTTCAGGCGGACGCGCAGGGGCGCGGGATGCAGGTCCTTGATGGTCTCCGCCACGTCCCAGGCGATGACGTCGCCCTCCGCGTCGGCGTCGGTGGCGATGAAGACCTCGTGGGCGGCGGCGGCTTCCTTGCGGAGCCAGTCTATGGTGACGAGGTCGCGAGGCTTGCGTTCGAACTCACGCCAGGCCGAATCGATGCCGACCGGGGTGAGCTTGTCGGGCATCTGGTAGAGATGCCCCTTGGTCGCCTGAACACGGGCCTCGTAGCCGACACGGGCGAGGATGGCCTCGAGGGCCCGGATCTTGCCGGGCGCCTCGATCACGAAAAGTCTCGCCACGTGCCTCTCCAGTTCAGGTCCTTATGCGCCGTGCCCGGGAACCAGACGTTCCGCGAGCCTGGCCATGATGCCGGAGATCGCCTGCTGCATGGCTTCCGCCATCTCGCGCATGCGCTCCGCCAGCTGCCGCTTCGCCTCCGGATCCTCGAACGGCTTGGGCATGTCTTCCTGGACCATGTCCCAGACGTTCGTCATATGGTCCTTGGAGGCCTTCGGGTCGATGCTCGGGTCGTTCTTGATCCGGGTCTCCAGACGCTCGGCCGCCCGCTTGTTGTGCTCGGCGAGGATTTCCTCCTGCTGGAGGATGGCCTTCTTCGCCTTGACGACTTCGGGGTTGTCCGCGGCGCCCTTGGCCGCCTCGACCATGGCCTTGCGCAACTCCTCGGAGCCACCGCCCTTGCCCAGGTCGATGATCACCTCGTCGACGGTCCTGCCGCTCGCCTGCGCCTCGAGCTCCACCGCCTTCTTGAAGTCGGGGGACGCTTCCATGACCGCCAGGTTGTGGGCGACCACCGCACGGGCGATGGTGTTCGCCGTGCGCGTGATCCCTTCCATTTCATCGAAGTACTGCCGGGCTAGGGTGTTGCGGATACGCCTAGACATCCCGTCCGCGAACCCGGAATACTTGTCCACGAGCTTGCGCCGCTTGTTGCCCAGGGCGTCGACCTGCTTCATGGCATCGGCGACGGGATTATTCCGCGGCAGGAGACGGCCCAGCAACCCGCTCAGCAACCCGCCTCCGCCGACACTAGCGCCGGCTGCACGGGCCGCTTCCTGTTCGGCCTCCTGAAGGAGGCGCTCGACCTTGGCCTTGTCCCTGCCGTCGATCTTGGCGAAACGGGGCCGGTAGTGCTCGTCGAAGTGACGGACCACCTCGGCGGAATACTGGGCGATGTCTTCCTCGTCCAGACCGCCCGCGCGGAGCAGCTCGTCCAGGATCTCCTGCGAGCGCCCGAGGTTGAGGGCACGCAGGCTGTCCAGCGTGGTCTGGCCGGAATACGTCCCCGGACCGGGCTCCGCATCGACAGCGGGACCGTTGTCCTGCTCGGGCGCTCCGTCCTTCGGCGCGCCCGAATCCCCGGGTGCCTCGGCATTGCCGGGCGGGGCCTTCTCGGAGGCATGGGCACGCGCCAGGGCCTCGACGTCGGGGGAAACGACGCGCGCGGCGAGGCTGCCTTCGATGCCGGAGGCCGGTGACGCTGGCGCGGGGGCAGCCTTGGCGGCCGGCTTGTCGTCTTCCGGGGCCGGAGGGGCGCCGGCGAAGTCGCCGAGGATGTCGTCCTCCTCGTTCGCGGGTTCCGCGGCCACGGCGCGCCCGGTCGGGCGGCCCATGATCGGACGGGCGGCGGGAGTCGCGGGCGCCTCCGCGGCGACCGGTTCCGCCGGGGCGGAGACCGTCCCGGCGCCGACGACGGTGTCGACTGCTTCGTCTGCAGGAGGCGTGTCTACCGCCTGCTTTGTCTTCATGCTGCCGAAACCGCCCATGGGATGATCCTTAACGTTCGCCGCGTGCCTGTTCCACTTGGATAGCCAACATCGTAGCAAGAATCATCGTCTGGCGTTCCATCAGCTGGTAGGTTTCCCAGCCCATGTAGGCGTTGAAGCTCTCGACCATGACGCCGTCCTTGATCGCCTGCTCGTAGCCGTTGCTGTTCAACTTGCCCAGGAAGTCCTGGTTGAAGATCCAGCCGCGGGCGCGGACGTCCATGTAGGCATGCCAGGACAGGCCGTCCTCGAAGCCGGGAACGTAGTCGGGCATCTTGGCGGCGGCGGCCTTGGCGGAAGCCATCATCTGGTCGCCGGCCTGCGGGGTGCGCTTGCCGGTCATGAAGGACGCGGCGTCGGTGGCGACAGAGATCCGGGCGGTGTCCGCCTTGTGGCGGGCGACCAGTTCCTGGCCGCCGGGGCTTGCGGCCTGCTCCGGCAGCAGCGCACCCAGCGGCTCGGGGTTGAGGGCGTTGGTGAGGAAGGCGTTGGCGGCGGCGGCGCGCTCCGGCGACAGCGTGGTCGCCAGCTCGCCCGGCGCCACGTAGAACAGCGACTTGTTGGCGTCGGTGCTGGCGTTGGCCAGCTCGCCGATCTCCGCGTTGGGGCAGAAGCCGGTCTTGATGTCCTGCTCGTTGGCGTAGGTGCCGCAGTGGATCTCGATGCGCTTGGCGACGGCCTCGCCGGTGGACGCCGGCATGCCGTTGGTGCCGGTCGCCCAGTCCTGCAGCGCGCCGGCAAGGTCCGACGCATAGGCGATCGAACCGGCCCCGACGCTGTTGCCGCCCAGGGAGTAGGTCTGCACCTGGCAGCCGAGGTTGCCCGAGGCCGCGGCGCGCATGGCGTCCATGCGCGCCTGCTCGATCCGGCCCACCACGGCGCGGTCGTCCTGCGCGTTGGCGAGGTTCGAATCGGCGCCGATCTGCTCCTTGAGGTTGCCCGAGACCTGGCCGGTGCCGAGGCGCAGCGCCTCGATGATGGCCAGCTCCATGGCGTTGATGCGCTCGGTCAGCGCCCCGATGACGAAGTTGTTGCCCTCGCTCTCGTAGTTGTAGTCGTAGTACCGGTAGCAGCAGCGGCCTTCCTTGCTCGGCTCGGTGGCCGCGAAGACGGCTCCCGCGGCTCCCGTGACCATCAGGAAGGCACCGGCGGCGGCGATCAGCGATACATGGTTGGTGCGCATTGGTGTTGACCCTGTCCTTGTGCCCTAGAGGAGACCCGCGAACCCGCTGCTGCGGGTGCTGGGCGGCGCCGCGTTCGGCAATCCGTAGTTGTTGCCCTTGTGGAGGCTCGGGGTGGACTCGCCACCCGAGTATTCCATGCCGGGGAAGAAGCCGCCGTTGCCCGGCGAGAAGGCGCCCATCGGGAACGACCCGGCCACCTGCTCATGCACGGTGGGGGCGCCGGCGCAGCTTCCCTGCGCCTCGGCCCCGAACATCTGCGACATCATCGACACGAGCTGCCCCAGCTGCGGCGGCTTGAACAGCGTGTCCTTGTCGCCGGTCATGAAGATGTCGAGGCAGGAGCCGCCGAACAGGCCGCTCTCCGAATGCGAGTCCGCGTTGGGCGACATGCCGCCGACCTGGGAGAACCCCATGTCGCTCTCGGCCGCCTCGACCACGCTGTTCACGTAGGCCTGGGCCGAGGCGTTGATGATGCTGTCGACCGCCTGGTCGCAATAGGCGCCGCCCGTGCCGACGTCCGCGAACCCGCCGCCGGTGGTGGGAAGCCCCGGGAGCTCCCAGCTGGAGGCGATCACGTTGGAGACGTCCGCGCCGGGAATACCCGACATGCCGCCCAGCACCCGGGAGACGTCCGCACCGCGCAGGCCCATGTCGATGCCGGTGACACCCAGGGCCTCGGTCACCTTGTCCAGGGAGAAGCCGCTCGAGATGTTGCCGGTGCGCAGCCAGCGGTCGAGCTCGGTCGTGCCGATGACCCGTGCCGCCGCGAGCAGCGAGCTCACGTCGATCGTGCGTCCGTCGAGTTGCGAACCGATGAACTGGGTGGTGCCCATGTCCTGCAGGGCCTGCCAGTTCTGCTCGGCGGAACTGCGCTCCCCGATGGGGTCGGCGCAGTTCGCCCCGCAGGTGGCCGCCATGAAGTCGGCGAAGGCCGCGTGCGCCGGCACCGCCGGCAGGAAGGTACCCGCCATCAAGGCGGCGACAAGGACCGTCTTTCTCATTTCAGCACCCCCGGAACCACTTCCACGACGCCATACCGCTCGCCGTCCCAGCCATAGACCGCGAAACCGCCGCCGGGCAGGTCCGCGACGAGGTCGCTCCAGCCGCCGCGGCTCACCGGAAGGACGGTGATGTCGCCGATCCCGGACCCCTCGAGCAGCGTCGCGTACTGGCCGTCGACCACCGACAGGACGCGGATGGGGCAACCCATCACACGCCCGCACACGCCCGGACCCTGGAACCGTGCCAGCACCTGGCCCGCGGCGGAGCCGTCGAGGTTCACGCCGCCGATATGGACCGAGGTCTGGTCGTTCTTGCGGAACAGGTTCAGGGCGCCCTCGCCGAACTGGTAGGCGAGAAGCTCGACATACTCCGCCGGGGCGAGGGAGAGCGCGACCGGCTCCCCCGCGGCGGCGGTGTCGATCATGTAGCGCCCGGCGCTGGTGTCCCACTCCCACGGCATCCGGTCGGCAACCAGGCCGACGACGCCGGCGAACCCGGCCTCGCCTGTCTCCAGCTCCGCGACATTCCGGTCGAACACCACCCGCCACTGGCCGGCGGTGAACCGCATGACCACCGTCCGGCAGGATCCGGGATCGGCGGCGGCGCAGTCATCCGGCATGCGCAGCAGGATCTCGCCCTTGCCGTCGCCGTCGAGGTCGATCAACGCGCTCTCCGTCCGCTCCGGCAGGTCGACCAGGGACGAGGCGATGTCGGCCTCGGCCGAATCGCCGGCCATCGGGCCGAACGACACCGGCAGCGCCATGGCCGGCGAGCAGGTCAGCAGGAGGGCGATGGCAAGGGCCTTGTTCCGCATCAGCGCGCTCCGAAGATGTCGCCGAACCCGGAGACCATCTTGGTCGGGTCCGGGGCCTGGGTCTGGACGAAGTCGAGGACGTTGATCTGCGAGGTGCCGCCGCCCTGGTTGGGGACGCTCAACCCGCCGGACATCGACTGCAGCAGGGCGAGGACCTGTTCCTGTCCGCCGCCTCCGGCCTCGCTGCCGGTGATGGCGTCGGCGATCTGCTCGCAGGCGAAGCTCAGCGCCTGCTGCAGCAGGTCGTCCAGCGCCGGCGGGCGAAAGAAGATGTCCATGTCGCCCTGCATGAACTTGTCGAGGCAGGCCATGGAGGAATAGGTGCCCGGACGCCCCGAATAGTTGTTCGTGGCGAGGCCGGTCATGCCGTTGATGTATTCCTGGCGCTGCGCCTCGACCGCGTTGGCGATGTTGATGTCGCATTCCTGCGCGAGCACCGGGCCGGCGAGGGCGATGGCCATGACGGCCGCCGAAAGCGTCTTTTTCATATCATGCCTCCGCGTTGCATATCGATGCTCATCTCGAATTCCCGGATACCCGCCGCCACCGCGTCGACGTTCCCCGCACCCGCCATGGCCCTGACCACGCGCGACATGGCGATGGTGTCCAGCGCCTCCATGTCAGCCCGGAAGAACGGCGCGATCTTGGAGCGCCCGCCGTCCTCCCCGCCACCTTCGCCGGCCTCGGCGTCGGTGATCTCCTTGACGATGTCGGCGGAGTCGGGCCACGCCCGGTTCACCGCCCAGGCCAGCATCCGCACCCTGCGGGCACGCCCGCACCGGGCGACCAGTTCGCCGTGGGTGGCCAGCACCTCCGGTATGCGGCGGCTGCCGGCGGTGGCGAGATCCTGGACCAGGGCCTCGAACGCCGAATCGGGCAGCTCGGGCCCGTCGTCCCGGATGACCACCTGAAGGTCGTCCGGCAGCTTGGAGCACCAAGCCGCGATCTTCTCGGATCCTAGGTCCAACCTCTGCATGGTGGTTTGCTTGCCCGAATGCTATCCTTGCGATTACGTGATGCATCGCACTTACAATCTTAGTGTGCAAGCTATCACCTGGGAATGCAAACGAGAAGGAATTCCTGATGAACCCAGCGCAATCCACGCCGACGCAGATGTTCCCGCTCGACGGCGGCGCGACCCCGGTCACCGGGGAACTGCTCGCCAGCGAGAACGGCTACCTGCGTGCCTTCGAGCACGGGCGCGGCATGGTGGCGTCCATTGCGGCCCTGCAGCCGGTGGTCGAGGAGATCGCCCGCCCGGAGGCACGGAACCTCGACCTGCTCGAGATGGACGACACCCTCGACCACACCCCGGCCTACGCGCCCCACCTGGGCTAATGCCCGGGAAACCATAGCCGGTTGAAGACCTCGCCGGGCGGCTTGACGAAGGATTGCGGTGAAGTCCACCCTCGCCTTCTCAACCGCCCGGCGATTCGTTTGCCCGGCACCAGCAAATCCCGGCCCCGCGCCGGCCACACCCAGGAACAGACATGGCCGTCGAAGACAGCATCGCCCAAGACCAGCTCCGCGCCTTCGTGGAGCGCATCGAGCGCATGGAAGAAGAGAAGGCGGCCATCGCCGCGGACATCAAGGAGATCTACGCCGAAGCCAAGGGCAACGGCTTCGACACCAAGATCCTCCGCAAGATCATCGGCATCCGCAAGCAGGACGCCAACGAGCGCATGGAGCAGGAAGCCCTGCTGGACCTGTACATGAGCGCCCTGGGCATGCAGGCCGCGCCGTCCGACGACTGAGGACTTAGGGTCTCCCGGGAAACCGGGGGACCCTCCTATGCGTCGAATCCCTTGAGGGAGAAGACGATGTCGGCCCGCGGCGCGCCGTTGGCCACCACGAGACGCCCTCCCTTGGACAGCTTCATCGCACGGATGCGCAACGCCTTGGCCGGGAAGTCGGCGAATCGGTCGACCAGGTCCCCCGCCATCGGGATGAACAGGCGGAGGCGGAACGGACGGGCGCCCAGGTCGGTGCCGGCGTCGGCGCAGGACAGCGCCAGCCAGCCGCGTCCGCGGAACTTGCGTAGCAGGGCCGAGGACGTCCACTCGACCGACAACAGGTGCGGCACGTCGGACTGCAGCATGCCCAGGACGGGCTGGCCATCCGCCTCGATGCCGATGGCGAACCGCGCCGAAAGCAGGGTGCTCAACAGGATGTCCCAGTCGCCGGAACCCGGGGTCGATTCGGCCACCTCGACTCCCCACGGGAACATGCGTCCGTACCATTCCAGCAACGGGTGCGACGCCGCGATCTCCGCACCGCTGCGATTGTCTATTGTGTGTCCCATAGAATGGTCCCCATGATAGGCTAATGGTTGCGGCCATTCGGCCACCATGTAAAGTCTTCTATTGAAATCCTTACCGCTTTGCCCGAGGAACGCCAGATGGATCCTGAATTCAGCCCCAACCGACTCGGACAGGCGGGGGAACTGGCGGAATTCCTCGACCCGGCCTTCCTGCTGCTCCCGCCCACCGTCCGCTACCCGTACCCGGTCGTCGCCCACGGCGACTACGGCCTGTGCGCCATCCTCGTCCATCCCGAGGTGGTGATGCTGGACCCGCGGACCGGCAAGTGGGTCGGGCGCCCGTCCGCCGTGGTGGACCCCGAGGAGATGACCGACGAGGCCATCTCGGACCTGCTCGTCGCCGCCCGCGCGCCGGAGGGGCGGGTCACCGCCATGGTCTGGCTGCCCAAGGGCCTGGGCGGCCCCGACAACGAGGTGATCGGCAACGTGGTGGCCTCCGTGAACCCGCAGGTGGCGGCGGAGGCAGTGCAGGACCTGATGGCGCGCCGGCTCTCCGGCACCGAGGAGCCCACCAACCCCTGGCTCGGTTCCTTCGTGTCCTCGTCCATGGGCCCCAAGGAAAGGCTTCCGGCGCACATGCGCAGGCTGATCGCCGCCACCGAATACACCGTCGCCGCCACGGTCGGGGATGAAGCCATCGTCTGCTACGGCCACGAGCTCACCGTGGCCGACTTGGTGGACCCCCAGTTCCTGTTCCCCGCCATCGTCATAGCGGCCTCGGAGGACTGGCGCCTCGCCACCCGCCGCAAGACGCACGGCACCGGGTTCGACGTCCGCATCGACCAGGACCCCACCAGCCTGCTGGGCTACCGCCTCGTCGACATCCAGCCGGCCATCCCGTTCACCGCGCTGGCGCCGATCGCGGCGACGGTGCGCCGCTGCCGCGAGGGCAACGAATACAACCTCGACGACGTGGTCCGGCAGTTCGTGCGCTGGCTGAGGAAGAACGACATGGACATCAGCGTGGTCGAGGACATCGACCGCCGCATGGCAACGAGCGCCTGAGGAATACGGTCATGGGTTTCGCGGACATGAAGGGCAGGGCCGAGGCGCGCGAGGAGGCGGCGGCGGAGGCGCGCCGGGACGCCTTCAAGGTCAGGGTCGCCAGCCAGCAGTTCCTCAAGCACCACACGCCCCTCCTGCGCGCCTTCCTGCGCATGGGCGGCAACTCCAAGGGCATCACCCAGCGCGGCGTGTTCGAGGAGAAGGCCCGCGAGGCCCGCAGCCTCGCCATGGCCATCGCCGCGCGCGTGCTCAACAAGCCCGTCGACACTGTCACCATGGCCGAGGCCCGGCACTTCCGGCTCGAGGCCGCCGAGATCGTGGCGCTGGCCTGGGAGGAGGACCGCGAGGTCGACATGGCCGCCGTCGCCGAAAGCGTGGGCGGGGCGGTGGCATCCGCCGACGACGCCTATGACGACGACACGGTGCGCTGGGCCCAGGTTTCCGGCAACGGCTCCGCCACCATGACCGCGGCGTCCGTCACCCTGGCCCTGGCGCGCTCGGTGATGATCTACGACTTCCGGCTGGGCCACAATTTCGTCCTCAGCACCCTGACGGCGACGGTGGTGGAGGCAGTCCGTCAGGCGGTGGACGCCATGGCGCCCGACCAGGCCACCACCGAGGACCGCCGCAGCCTCGGCCAGACCACCATGCAGTCGTTCTGCGCCATCATGGCCCAGATCTACGAAGACGCGGCGCGCGAATCGTTCGCCTATCTGGTAAACCTCGACGAGGACCAGCGCCGGGCCTGGCTGCGCAGCCGCCAGCCCCTCGAATCGGTGGTCAGCAAGTTCAAGGTCTGGACCTCGGACATCACCCAGGTGGCCACCGCCGCCGCGCGAGAGACCATGGCCGCCGCCAGGGAGCAGAAAGCCCCGCCGGCCGCCCACTAGGGGAGACCCGCTTGGAGACCGGCGAGACCTGCCTGACCACCGGCTGCGCCTTCATCGGCTCGGCCTCCCTTCTGTTCGGCGACATCGCCGCCGCCCTCGGCAGTTCGGCGGCGGGCGTCTCCTTCGCCATGCCCTGGTTCTGGCCCCTCCTGGCCGGGATCGTCGGCGCGGTGGCCGCCAGCTTCTCCGGCGTCGTGGTGGACCGGGTCCCGGAGATGCTGGGCTGGCGTCCGCCGCGCGGCAAGCGTGCGCGGACCCTGACCCACCCCCCGTCCTGCTGCGACAACTGCGGCAGCCGCATCCCGCCGGCGGCCCTCGTCCCCGTGGCGGGATGGCTGCTGTCCCGCGGGCATTGCCCGTCGTGCGGCCAGGGCGTGCCTCCCCGCTATCCGGTGATCGAGGCGTCCTCGGCGCTTGCCTCCATGGCCATTGTCGCCGTCTGGGGACCGACCTGGTTCGCCCTCGCATCGTGCATCTGCCTCTGGGTGCTGCTGGCCGCGTCCTGGCTCGACTGGGAGACGCAGGAGATCCCAGACTTCGTCACCGTGCCGCTGCTTTTCCTTGGCCTGGCCGCGTCGCCCTACGAGCCGGACGCCATCACCCGCGTCTGGGGCGCCGTCCTCGGGGGCGGCTTCGTCTGGCTGGCGTTCCGCCTGACCAGCGGCGTGCGCAAGGTCGACGCCATGTCCTACGGCGACATCGCCCTTGCAGCCGCCCTGGGCGGATGGCTGGGCCTGTGCGGCGCGCCGTACTTCCTGATCGCGGGGTCCGCCGCCTATGTCGCCTACGCCCTTCCGTTCCGCCTGCGCGGGGTGGTCTGGGTGCCGATGGGACCGGCGCTGTCGCTCGGGTTCATGGCCGTGGCGCTCTCCGGCCTGCGGATCTAGTGCCGCCCTACTACCTTGCAAGGAAGGCGGTTATCCTGCCATCGAGCACGAAACCGCCAGAAGGCCAGCACCCCGCGACATGGAGACGATCAGAGGCATAGTCTCCCGCATCCTGAAGCGGGACGAGGAGACCGGCAGGGTCTTCGCGCTGATCCGGTACCAGACGGACACCGGTTCCGTCGACGCCACCATGGGCGGCTATTCGCGCGACCTCGAGGAAGGCGACTACTTCGTCGCCGACGGCGTATGGCGCGCGGGCAAGGAATACAGGGGCAAGGTCGAGGAGACCTTCAACGCCAATTCGATCCGCCCTGACCTGCCGTCCGACAAGGCCTCGGCGGCCCTCTGGTTCTCCACCATCTTCACCCGCGACGGCCATGGCGTGACGCCGCAGTCGGCGGCGAAGTTCGTCGAGCGCCTGGGCCCCGGCGCCGCCGCCCTGTGCGAGCGCGAGCCCGACCGCGTGGTGGAGGTGAGCGAGGCACCGCAGCGCTTCCGCGCCGAGATCCTCAAGGAATGGGGACGCCGCATCTCCGGGCGCCAGGCCGTGCGGTTGCTCGAGGACTCCGGGGTCAAGCCGCGCGCCATCGCCGCCGTGCTCGACGCCTATCGCGACGACACCTACCACCGCCTGCGCGAGAACCCCTACCAGGCCGCGCGAGTACCGGACTTCGGCTTCGCCAACGCCGACCAGGTGGGCGGCAAGATCGGCATCGACGTCGCCGACGACCGCCGGGTCACCGCCTCCGTCCTCGAGGCGATCGACAGCCGCCGGCGCGAGGGCCACACCTACGCGACGCTGCAGTACATCGAGACGGCACTGGAAAAGGACTTCAACATCTCGCCGGCGGCGTTGCGGACCTATGCCGAGCGCAACGTGCGCAACCAATCGCTGCCCTTCGTCTTCGACCGCGTCGGTGACCGGATCGTGGCCATGGCGCGCGAGCTGCTGGTCGCCGAACGCCTCGTCGCCCGGTCGCTGGTCCGCTTCCTCACCGAAGGGCGCGCCAACGACCGGAGCCGCGCCGGGCAGGTGGTCCGGGAGGTGCTGTCCGCCGCCGAATTCGCCAAGTTCGACGAGATCCAGCGCGCCGCCGTGCAGATGGCGGTGACCGAACCCATCAGCGTGCTCACCGGCGGACCCGGGACCGGCAAGTCCACCGTCACCGAGGCGATCGCCGCCGCGGCGGAGAAGCTCGACCGCGCGGACATCCTGCTGTGCGCCCCGACCGGCATGGCGGCCAAGCGCCTCACCGTCACCACCCGGCGCGAGGCGACCACCGTGCACCGCCTCCTGGGGGCGAGACCGGACCCGCGGACCGGCGGCACCGTGTTCTCGCGCACCCGGGAAAAGCCCCTGCCGTCCGGATCGTTCGTCGTGGTCGACGAGGCGTCCATGCTCGACGCCGAGACCATGCACGCCCTGATCGAGGCGATGCCCGCCGACGGGCGCCTCCTGCTGGTCGGCGACAAGGACCAGCTGCCGTCCGTGGGCCCGGGCTCGATCCTGGCCGACCTCCTGGCGGCGCGCACGGCCTCCGGCAACCTGATCGTGCCGCGCACCGAACTGGTCAACGTCTACCGCCAGTCGCGCAACGGACGCATCGCCACCGGCGCCGCCGAGATCCGCCAGGGCATGGTGCCGTTCCTGTCAAACAGGAACGACGGCGGCCTGATGCTCCAGGAACGCCACACCCCCGACATCGTCGAGCGCATCAAGGAGATCGTGAAGAAGGTCTTCGTCGACCACCTGAACTACAAGCCCCACCACTTCGCCATCCTGTGCCCGCAGGCGCCGGGCCCGGCTGGCACCTGGGAGCTCAACCGCGAGATCTCCCAGATGCTCAACCGCTACGGCAAGAACATCCCGGGCGTCGTGCGCGGCCCGGACGACAACCCCCTCATGCCGCTTCCGCGGGTGGGGGACCGGGTGATGCTGACCAAGAACGACGACGCCAACGACGTGATGAACGGCGACCAGGGCACCATCACCGGCACCTACGCCAAGGCGGCGGGCAGCGGCCAGCGCCAGTACTTCACCGTGGAATACGACTGCGGCAAGACGCTGGACTACCCGGCGACCATGTGGCGCCAGCTGACGCTCGCCTATGCCATCACCGTGCACAAGAGCCAGGGGTCGCAGTACCAGGCCGTGGTCATGCCGATGACCGCGGCGCACGAGAACATGCTCGACCGCTCCATCCTCTACACCGGCTGGACCCGCGCCAAGAGCATGCTGGTGCTGGTGGGCGAGCGCGAGGCCATCCAGATGGCCGTCGACAACACCGAGAAGGCCAGGCGCGACACCCGCCTGTCCGAGTTCCTGGTGCAGGCCGCGCTCGAGGCCGGGTTCGACCCGGACCGCCCGGCGCCGCCCGCGTCGTCGACGGCGCCCGCCCCGGCGCCGGAGGCCAGGGCCGAG
>Ga0065721_10004236_pt1 | contig 34198 bp, 44 predicted proteins | sample Mesricmetagenome_FD_59108 | JGI IMG/M metagenome (GOLD analysis project Ga0065721, IMG submission 59108) | Mesophilic microbial community from rice straw/compost enrichment Sample: eDNA_1 v2 (version 2) | ecosystem: Engineered > Solid waste > Grass > Composting > Bioreactor | place: USA: Davis... | reverse complement strand
AAGTTCCTCGAAGAGGTCGAGACCCGCAATCTTACGATCAGCTGCGCCGTCGTCGAAATCGACGGCAGCCTGGGCGGTTCGGGCAGCGTCACCTTCGAGAATGTCCTGTTCACTCGCTTTGCCGCCTCTGGGGCCCCTGCGGACGACCTGATCCTGAGATCATCCTATGCGCCCCATTTCCTCGACCTTGGTCACGCGCGCATCAGCGGTGACCTGACGCTCGAAGGCATGAAAGTGGACGGCCGCCTGACCCTCTATGACCTTCAGTCCGATGGCGTCACCATCAAGGAATCGGAAATTGCCGAAATGGACCTGAGGCATGCAGTCATCGATCGCGTGCTGGACGTGTCCGATACCAGGTTAGGTCGAGAGGGCATTCCGTCCGATGGCAGCGTCCTCGAATTGTACGGCACGGCTGTTGGCCGGGTGTCGTTCCGGGATTTGACCGTCTTTGGCAGTACCGATGGGCGTTTCCTCACGACAGAGGGCGAAGTTTTCATCACCGGCTCCACATTCGGTGAGAGCGACCACACGCTCTGGTTCGACGGTGCGATCATCAAGCAACAACTGCGCCTCATCGATTCAACGGTAAGTGGCAGTCTCAGCCTGGTTCGGGCCGACATGGATCGGGTCGAACTGACCGATGTCGAAGTGAAGAACGGTCTGCATTTCACAAACGCCCAAGTCGCCGCAGGCCTCACACTAACCGGAGTATCAGTCGACGGGTGGGCAAGCTTCGCAGAACTTCGAAGCGTCGGCGAAGTAACGATGCGCGACAGCATGGTAGCGGGCAAAATGCATTTCGCCCGCAGCAGACTCGGTGGCCTCACCATCGACGCAAGCAGTGCCGGAGCCGATCTCGACGCCCGCGACGCTGTTATCGAGGGGGAAATGCTGCTCTACGGCATGACCTCGACTGCCGGGCAACTATCCCTGAACGGCACCAGCCTGGGCAGGCTCCAGGTCGACAACGCCACCTTCGGTTCCATCACCATCGCTGACGCGACCTTTCGCAGCCTCCGAGCGAGCCGCTTTGTCGTCAATGGAGACGTCAACCTGCGGTCGGTAAAGGGGACGCTGATCTCCTTGGACAGTGCCGTCATCGCCGGCGGCCTGTTCGCGCCAAACGTGACGCTCGAAACCTTGCTTATCGTTTCCGGCGCCAGCATCGGCGGTGAAGTTGCCATGCCCCGCCTGGCCGCGCGCGGCGTGGTGATGAGTGGGGTCGAGACAGAAAGCGTGATGATGGATGGCGCCCTCATCGAAAACGGCATCGAGCTCAGTCGCCTCTCAGCCGGAACCATTGCCATGAACGGCGCATCGGCGCGGCAGATCAAGATAAATGCCGATGTCCAAGTCGCTGGTGTCGCCCAGCCGCGGGCGACCTGTGCCTGGTCGTCCGATCCCTCCGACACCCAAGGGCCGCAAATCACTGTTGATGAAGCCGATGCCCTCGATAATTCTGGGGAAAGTTGTGTCGGCCATATCAGCGCCAGCGGCGCGACAGTCGGGGGAAATTTCGGCGTTGGTGGCACCATCCTGGGTCACGTCGATCTCACGTCGTCCGGTGTCGAGGGCCAACTGGTACTCGCGAGCCCGGTGACGAACTACGCCGGCAATTCCTGCATAACGGCTCGGAACGTCCGGGCTGATACGATTATTTACGACCTTCCGGCTGCCGGACGCGGTCCCTTTGCGGTCGACGTCTACGGCGCGAATTTTCGGATGATCAGTACTTCCGAGCCCCAACCCTTCGCCCGCAGTAACACGGAAACGGCGAAAGCCTATGTCGACGCTTTCACGCGCAACATGGCTGCCTGCGGCTTGGACCTGCCGGCTCCGGGGTCGCGCGGGTATCAGCCTGCCATCTACGACGCCCTGGCCGCAGGTCAGGAACGCGTAGGCGATCTTGATCTTGCCCGCCGAATTCGATTTCTCAAGAACGAAGCCTACGCGGAGACACTAGGAGAGCAATCCTTCAACCTCGCGACACTGGATCCGGCTGTCTGGGCGGAGGCCAGTTCCAACGTTCTCACGCGCATCGTCTACTGGCTGGCAGGCAGTATCAGCGGCTACGGCTACGACAACTTGCGTGCCGTCATCTTTCTCATTCTACTGACAATTGCTGGCATTCTGGTGGGTTGGGCGGGTGAAGCGCGCATTGCCCGCTCGTTGGATCCGATCTTTGGACGATGGATGAAACCAAAGCACAATCCTAATGCATCGACCTACCTGCCGCCGAACCGGCGCTACCTGGTTTCGCACAGGAACGGTCCACCGGGCCGACCTGTGCCCTTCTTCGCTCTTGACCGCTCCGTGCCCTCTCTGGCCCTCGATTCAGCCTTTGGCAGCCACGATGGGCTCGGCCCCTACTTGTCTATCTGGTTCTATTTGCAACGGATACTGAGCTTCCTGATCCTGCTGCTCATGGTGGCCGGCGCGTTCAACGTCTTCCAGTAGGGGCCCAGGCCCCTGCTCCCCCCTCCTCCCGCTCTCGCCGTTGAACCGCGCGGCGCTGTCACCGGCAGCACGAAGTCCACCGTCTCTGCCTCCCCGACCGTGGCATGGCCCCGCCGCCGCCGATCAACCCGAAGGGTCCACCAGCACCACCAGTTCGCCGTCCACTCTACTCAAGTCGTCCGACGCTGGGGACATCGACCTGCTCGCCCCCTCTGTTATTCTTGCTTGACGGTCCCTTGAAGCTTTTGCGACCGTTTCGCGACGGTCCCTGGCCCTTGCATAACAACCGCTTCAGCCACATCGTGTCGAAACATATGCTGCCCCCTCGTCGTGGGTTCAGATCAACCCCAGGGAGATATCGGCCGCCATGACCTCGACTACGCTTACCTGCGCCTGCGGACAATTCCATCTCGAGGTTGTCGGCGACCCGTTCATCACCGCTGAATGCCACTGCAGGTCCTGCCGCAGCGCCGCCGAACGGCTGGCGCCCCTGCCGCCGGCTTTCCCTTTGACCGGTGCCAGTGGCGGCGTGCCCTACGTGCTCTATCGCAAGGATCGCGTCCACTTCCCCGACGGCACCACAACTCTTGCCGAATTCCGGCTCAGCGACACGGCTCCCACCCGTCGCGTTCTCACCACCTGCTGCAACACACCGGTCTTCACCGAATTCCAGGGCGGTCACTGGCTGAGCCTCTTTGCCGGTCTCTGGCCCGACGACAAACGCCCCAAGATGCAGATTCGCACCCAGACCGCGGACGCCGCCAATCCCGCCGCGCTCGACGATTCCCTGCCCGCCGGCGCCATGACTACGGCCGGCTTTTATGCGAGGCTGCTCGCCGTCTGGATCGCCATGGGCTTCAGGCAACCCGGTATAGACGTACCGCACAAGATCGGCGCCTGACGCGGACTGGCAACCGCAAAGCACGGCGCCACGTTCACCACCACGCCGCACAGGAAGGGAACCAGCCATGTCCGATTTCAACGCCCAGGTGATTGCCGACTTCAACGCTACCAATGGCAAGCCCGGGGGCTATTTCGAGAATGCGCCCGTCCTTCTGCTGCATTCCATCGGCGCCAGGTCGGGCCAGGAGCGCACGCTGCCGCTGATGTATCTGCGCGAGGGCGATGGACCATGGTACATTTTCGCCTCCAAGGGCGGCCACCCCAGCAACCCCGACTGGTACCACAATCTCAAGGCCAACCCCGGCGCCGCGATCTCGGTGGGTGACGGCACCGCCATCTCGCGTATCAACGTCACCGCCCGCATCATCGATAGCGGCCCGGAACGCGATGCCATCTATGCCCGTCAGGCCAGCCTGTTCCCGCAATTTGCCGAATACGAGAAGAAAACCGACCGCACCATTCCGGTGGTGGAACTGACACCGGCCTGACTCGGCGATTGAACCGATCCGCACCGTGGCAGTTTCAGTCCCGACAACCCGGCGCGGAGGCAATCATGCACGAGGTCTGGAATACCGAACGCAGCCTGTGGCTCGATGGCGCAGAAGCCTATGCCCGCCATCTGGCAGACGATTGTCTCATGGTCTTTGGTCCCATGGGCATCATGCAGCGCGACGAGATCATCGATGCGATCAGCCAGGCGCCCCGCTGGACCAGTGTCGACATGACCGAGACCGCCCTTCTCACCCCTGCAGATTCGGCCGCAGTCGTCATAGCCTACATGGCCGTGGCCAGCCGCAACGACGATGACGAACCCTATCGCGCCCTCTGCACCTCTACTTACCTGGTCATCGACGGCGAACTCGAGCTCATCCAGCACCAGCAGACGCCGCTCTGAACCCGCGCAGACAACAAAAAAGCCGCCTTGCGGCAGCTTCTTGTTTTCCCCTCGAAGGGAGAATGGTGCGGTCGAGAAGACTCGAACTTCCACGCCTCGCGGCACAGCGACCTCAACGCTGCGCGTCTACCAATTCCGCCACGACCGCACAGTGTGGTAGAAGCTTCAGCGCCGGTGGCCCCGAAGCGAGTGGGGATGTAGCAAAGGTCTTTCCCGACCACAAGCACAAAGGCGGATAATGTTGGGGGGTTTTTCACAGCGTCGCAAAAAGCGGCGCTTTGCCGGCGCAAAAGCGGTGCCCCACAGCCCGGTTAGCCGACGCGGAATACCTTTTCGGTCACGAGGACGCGCAGATGCCCCTCGTCGACATTCACCTCGCCCTTGGCGATCAGGGTGTTGTTGGCATAGATGCGCAGCGGATCGTGTTCGGTCGCATCCAGTTCTATCACCGCGCCGCGGCCCATGCGCAGCATGTGGTGGATCGGAATTTTGGTCGCGCCCAGCTCGACCGTGATATCGACTTCAATATTGTCCAGGGTGTTCATAGATAAGGGTGGTCCCGGGCCTGGCGCAGCTGACGCCACGGATTCGTCTGGTCCCAAAGTCGGCCCAAGCTGGTTATGAAAGTGTTAATGCAAGCCCCTGAAACGTGCCAGATCGATGCGAAACTGCATCGCGACGATGCTCAGCCGGTCGACTGGCGCATCTTCGATGCACCGCTCGATTACGCCGCAGCCCTGGCCATGATGGACGAGCGGGTGGCCGCAATTGCCCAGGGCAATGCACCCGAGGCGGTCTGGCTGCTCGAACACCCCCCGCTCTATACCTCGGGCACGTCTGCTCGCTCCGAGGACCTGCTCAACCCCCGTTTTCCCGTCTATCCGGCGGGGCGCGGCGGACAATACACCTATCACGGGCCCGGCCAGCGCGTGGCCTATGTCATGCTGGACCTGACGCGTCGCGGCCGCGACGTGCGCTGCCTGGTCAAGGGGCTCGAGCAATGGGTCATCGACACCCTCGAGGCCTATAATGTGCGTGGCGAGCGCCGCGACGGGCGCGTGGGCGTCTGGGTGCAGCGCCCCGACAAGGGTTTGGGCCGCGAGGACAAGATCGCCGCCATCGGCGTGCGCGTGCGCAAGTGGGTGACCTTCCACGGCATTTCGCTCAATGTCTCGCCCGACCTTTCCCACTATGACGGCATCGTGCCCTGCGGCATTACCGATCAGGGCGTGACATCGCTGGAGGATCTGGGGCTGCTGCTTTCCCTGCCGGAAGTCGATTCCGTGCTGCGGGCCCGATTTGAAGCGATTTTCGGCCCCACCCGCCTTGCCATTCCGGCATCAGCCGACCACCCTCAAGCTTAGGACATCGGATTCGAGGAGCCCGCCATGACCCTGGACGATTTGAAGCGCCTGCTGACCAGGCAGACCCTGTTCCGCCTCGATTCCATTCTTGCCCCCAAGCTCGTGCCGATTCTCTATGCCCTGGGGCTCGCCGCCATCCTGCTCTGGGCCGTCAGCCACTTCTTCTTCCGCTTCGGCACCGGCTTTGGCGACGGGCTTTGGGGCCTGCTCGAAATCCTGGTGTTCGGCCTTTTGTCCCTGCTCGGCCTGCGCATCGGCTGCGAGGCGCTGCTGGTCTGGTTCAAGAGCCATGAAAATACCGGCGAAACAGTCCAGCGTTCGCGCTTTTCCACTTCGCTGCTCGATGAGGTGCGCGACGCCATTCGCGATCTGGCCGAGGAAGGGGAAGAGCGCGACTTTGCCGAGGCGGATGAATACATCACGCCGGCAACCGAGCCGGTTCCCTATGTCGCCGGCAACAGCGAAGCCGTGCGCGAACCGGCTACCGAACCTGGCCAGACCCACAAGCCCCGCCGCACCGCAAAGCGCACACCGCCCAAGTCGGTGACGTGAACGCCTTCACGCGCTTGGATCAAGTACGAGGGCGGATAAGCATCTCATGCAAGCCCGTTCGCACCGGCTGCAGCGCCGGCCGATACCACGCAGTGTTTACCGGTTGGGCATTTCAAGATCTCGTGTTGCCCCGCCATTGCATCCCTGCCCCGCCCCTGGTGGCCGACAGTCACATTGCGTAACCGTGCAAGTTTCGCTATGACGCGCCATCCAATTCAGCACCGGCCCCGGAAAGAGTAGCGGTTTTCGGACGGCTCCGGTGCGGACCGCATAACTACCGGACACGTCACGCGCATGAATCAGGCGCCCAAAATCGGCCTCGTCAGCCTCGGCTGCCCCAAGGCTCTCGTCGACAGCGAACGCATCATGACCACGCTGCGCGCGCAGGGCTACTCGTTCTCGCGCGACTATGCCGGCGCCGACGTCGTGCTGGTCAACACCTGCGGCTTCCTCGACAGCGCCAAGCAGGAAAGCCTGGAAGCCATTGGCGAGGCCCTCAACGAGAACGGCAAGGTGATCGTCACCGGTTGCCTGGGCGTCGAGGAAAACCTGATCCGCGAGACCCACCCGTCCGTGCTCGCCATTACCGGCCCGCATCAGTATGAAAGCGTGGTCTCGGCCGTGCACGAGCACCTGCCGCCGGTGCCCAACAAGTTCGTGGACCTCGTGCCCGAAAGCGGGCTCAAGCTGACGCCGCGCCACTACGCCTATCTCAAGATTTCCGAAGGCTGCAACAATCGCTGCTCCTTCTGCATCATCCCCCAGATCCGCGGCGATCTCGCCTCCCGCCCGGCCGCCGGCATCCTCAGCGAAGCCGAGGGCCTCATCCGCTCCGGCGTCAAGGAACTGCTGGTCATCTCGCAGGATACCAGCGCCTACGGCCTCGACCTCAAATACGCGACCAGCAAATATCGTGGCCGCGAGGTCAAGGCCAAGTTCTACGATCTTGCCAAGGAACTGGGTGAGCTCGGCGCCTGGGTGCGCCTGCACTATGTCTACCCATACCCCCATGTCGATCCGATCATGGAACTGATGGCCGAGGGCCTGGTGTTGCCTTATCTCGACATTCCCTTCCAGCACGCCTCGCCCAAGGTGCTCAAGGCCATGCGCCGGCCCGCGCACCAGGAAAAGACCCTGAATCGAATTCTCGACTGGAAGCGCCAAGTCCCTGATTTGACTGTGCGATCCAACTTCATCGTCGGCTTCCCCGGCGAGACCGAGGAAGATTTCGAAATGCTGCTCGACTTCATCGAGGAAGCCGAGATCGATCGCGCCGGCTGCTTCAAATACGAGCCCGTCACCGGCGCCACCGCCAATGAGCTCGACGGCGTCGTGCCCGACGAGGTCAAGGAAGAGCGCTTTGCCCAGCTCATGGAAGTGGCGCAGAACGTCTCCTTCCACCAGCTGCAAAAGAAGGTCGGCCGCACGATCGACGTCATCGTCGACGATGTGCGCCCCGAAGAGAACCGCGTCATCGCCCGCTCCAAGTGGGATGCGCCGGAAATCGACGGCCAGGTCATCGTCGACGAGGCTCACGGCATCAAGATCGGCGACATTGTCTCGGTCACCGTCACCGACAACGACGAATACGACCTCTTCGCCGTCCCCTCAGGCCGTTAGGACCCGCAAATCGTGATCGGGCCCGCGGAACGCGCGGCCCCTCACCTTCGTTCGGACCTCAGAATCCTGGAGGCTCGAATGCAGCGCTATTTTTTCAATCACCGGGATGCCGCAGGCGATCTGCAGATCGACATCGACGGCATCATCCTGCCCTCGCTCAACACCGCCCTTGAAGAGGCCAGCTTTGCTGCCCGAGGCGCCGCCGCCCTCGCCGAGGAGCCCACCAGTGGCTGTTTCGAGATCGAGGATTCGGGTCGCTGCCTGATTGCCCGTGTGCCCTATGCCATTCGCGACGATGCCGCACGCGCTGACTAGCGCGCGAAGGCCTCGAACGGATTATCCTCGGTCAGTTGCCTGAGCGTCTCGGCGCTCACCCCTTCCCCCGCCAGCGCCGGCAGCAGCCAGTCCATCAGATGCGTATAGGGCCGCGGCGTGCCGCCCCCGGGCAGTGCCGGATCGTACCATCCCAGATCGTGGCTCAGCAGCATCTGCCGCTCCAGCCCTTCATCCAGCGCCTTCATCACCAGCGCCAGCACTTCAGCGTCCGGATCACGGCCGATATGGTCGAACTCGATCCATGCGCCCCGTGCCGCAACGGCCTTGTTGAGCTCGAAGTCAGGCTCCATCTGTGTGTGAATGGAAATGAAACGGTTCGCCGATCCGCCTTCCTTCTCAATGATATCGAGCTGATCCATGACCACGCGGCCCCGGATCGTATGCGAGCCGATCACCGCTCCGGTCTGGATCGATGCCCGCGCAGCCGCACGCAGGATGCGGGCCTCAAGCGGAGTTATCCCATCATCGCCAGCGCTGAGCTTGATCCAGGCCGCCGGCACGCCGGTTTCGTCCATGCCCTGCGTCAATTCCTTGACCATCCAGCGCTCCAGCGCTTCCTCGCTGGCCTCCGCTACCCAGTCCGGTAACCAGGGTTCCCGATAATTACCGGTCGGCATCACAATGGGCATGCCCGTGGCCCTGGAAACGGCAATGTCGATATCGGCCCGGCGTCCCACCCCGCCGGTGGTACACTCGACAATCGCGGTCACTCCCCGCGCCCTGGCAGCTTCGATCTGGGGCGCCATGAGGCCAATGACATCCTCGGCCTCCGCCTCGCCATAGCCCGGCTGATCGGGCGTGCGCAGATCCACGAAAATATGCTCGTGCGGCAGAATCAGCCCCAGCTGGTGGCGCTCGAAAGCCCCCAGCGTCGTCAGCAAACGCTTCATGTAAATCCCTCCCTGTGCGGCATTTCTGGCACATGCAGGCGCCTGGGGGAACCGCCCTCAGGTGCCACCCTGGCCGCCCCAATCACCGCAAAGCCGCACTTTGATAGGTAAAAGCGCCGCTGCTCCGCGTAGTAACCGAACGGTTCTTGCGTTTTCCGTCCACTCTGCCACGCTCTCTCCTGTACAGACTCAGTGCGAGGAGGAAGCAAATGGGGTTTGACGGAGTCGGGTTTATCGCTGCCATCATCATTGGCGGCATAGCCGGCTGGCTTGCCAGCATGTTCATGAAGTCCGGCACAAGCGTCCTGATGAACGTCATTCTGGGCATAGTCGGCGCAATTGTGGCCAGCGTGATCTTCGGCCTGCTCGGCATCTCCTTCGGGGGCTGGCTGGGCTATCTGGTAGCCGGCTTTATCGGCGCCTGCATACTGATCGCCATTGCTAGGGCCATCCGCCGCTAACAATCCGGCCGGCCGCGCCAGGCGCGCGGCTGGCCCCTCGGAAAGGAATTGGCGCAAAATTCCTGCGCCGCGCAACGTCTTTGCCGAGGCATCCGGCCCGGGTAAATTACTCATCCCGGGCAAGCGTTTAGCGCTTTACGTTCCAAAATCGGCAGCGCATCACCATCGTCAACTCGACCTAGCCGATGGATATTGCGTCCCATGAACAAGCTCTTTGTCACTGCCACTGCTGCCCTGACCCTCTCGGTCGCTCCGGCCCTGGCCCAGCCCGCCGACATCCTCAACGCCTCCTACGACATCGCCCGCGAACTGTTCGAGGCAGAGAATGCCGCCTATGCGGCCACCGGCGCCACGGTCACCGTCAACCAGTCCCATGCCGGCTCCTCTGCCCAGGCCCGCTCCATCCTGGAAGGCCTGCAGGCCGACGTCGTGACCTTCAATCAGGTCACCGACATACAGAAGCTTGTCGAGGGCGGCTTTGTCTCCGAAGACTGGGCCAGCGAATTCCCGAACAATGCCTCGCCCTTCTACTCCTTCCCCTCCTTCCTGGTGCGCGCTGGCAACCCCAAGGGCATCGAGGACTGGGGTGACCTGGTCGAGGATGGCGTGCAGATCATTTTCCCCAACCCCAAGACCTCGGGCAACGGCCGCTACACCTATCTGGCCGCCCGCGCCTGGGCGACCGAGGAATATGCCGGCGATGAAGCGCAGATCGAGGAATTCCTCACCAAGCTCTTCGCCAATGTCCCGGTGTTCGAGACCGGTGGCCGCGCCGCCACCACCGCCTTCACCGAGCGCCAGCTGGGCGATGTGCTGATCACCTTCGAAGCCGAAGCCCTGGCTGTCGCCAGCAAGCTGGGCACCGACAACTACCAGCCGGTCACCCCATCGGTGAGCTTCCTGTCCGAATTCCCGGTGGCCATCGTCGACAAGGTCGTCGATGCCCGGGGCAGCCGGGATGTGGCCAAGGCCTATCTCGATTTCCTCTTCACCCCCGAAGGCCAGGACGTCGCCGCCGCCAACTTCCATCGTCCGAGTGACCAGGCGGTTGCCGCCAACTATGCCGAACAGTTCCCGGACATCCGCCTGGTCACTGCCGAGGAAGCCTATGGCGGCTGGGACGCCATCGCCGCCGAGCACTTTGCTGAAGGTGGCCTGCTCGACAAGGTCTTCGTGAACCAGTAAGTCCGCGGATAAGACCGCAAGTTTCGCGCTCCCTCCCCTCAAGGGGAGGGTAGCGAGGTCAGGCCGAAGGCCGTATCAGATCTGTGGTGGGGTGGAGCCAGGCGCACGAGACGTGTGTCTGGCTTCACCCCACCCTCATTCCCTCCCCCTCAAGGGGAAGGAAGCGAAAGAGCCGACACGAAAGTCGCCAAGAAAGCAGGACTACTCCCCATGCCCGCCCCCCGCAGCAAACATCTGCTCCCCGGCTTCGGGCTGACCATGGGCATTTCGCTCTTCTACATCACCCTCGTCGTCTTGCTGCCCATCGCCGCCATGCTGCTCAAGGTGGGCGGCATGGGTTTTCCCGAATTCTGGCGCATCGTCAGCTCCAACCGCGCCCTGGCGGCCTATCGCGTCACCTTCTCCTCGGCGTTCTATGCCACCATTCTCAACGGCATCATCGGCCTGCTGCTGGCATGGGTGCTCACCCGCTACCGCTTTCCGGGCCGCCGCATTCTCGATGCGCTGGTAGACCTGCCCTTTGCCCTCCCCACGGCCGTTGCCGGCCTTGTGCTCGTGACCCTGTTTGCCAATACCGGCTGGTACGGCCAGTTCCTCGAACCGCTTGGCATCAAGGTCAACTACACACAGCTCGGCATTGTCGCCGCCATGACCTTCACCTCCATTCCCTTCGTGGTGCGCGCGGTCCAGCCGGTGCTTGAGGAGGTTGATGAAAGTCTGGAGGCCGCCGCCGAAACACTGGGGGCCGGCCGCTGGCAGATTTTTGCCCGCATCATCTGGCCCACCATCCTTCCCGCCTTCATCAGCGGCTGCGTGCTCAGCTTTGCCCGCTCGTTGGGCGAATTCGGCGCCGTTGTCTTCATTGCCGGCAACCTGCCCGGCCTTACCGAAATCGTCTCCTTGCTGATCTACATCCGCCTCGACGAATACAATTACGAGGGCGCCGCAGCCCTTGCCTTCGTGCTGCTTGTGGTCGCATTCCTCACCCTGGCGGCAACCAATGCCCTCTCGGCCTGGCAAACCCGCTACGTGGAGCGCGGGTGATGTCAGGCCCAGTCCCGAACACTGTGTTGTCCACTCTATCGTCATTGCGCGGCTTGACCGGGCAATCCATGGACCACCCGATCAGGTCGGGTGGTGACGTTCAAACGAGGCTCTGGCCCGCCTTCGCCGCTCCCTTTGGGGGAGAGGTAGACACGCCTTCGGGTCGGATGAGGTGGCCTTGCTCCAGCCACCCGACAAGGGCCGCCTCACCTGCAGGCTGCGCCGCCAGCCTCTCCCCCGAAGGGGAAGGCAAGGGACGCTCCTCATGACCACACGTCCTGCCCGCTCGCCCGGCGAAATCGCCCTTATCACCCTCGCCTTCCTCTTCGCCGCGCTCGTGCTGGTGACGCCGCTGGCGCTCATTTTCAGCTTTGCGCTGCGCGAAGGCTTCGGCGTCTACGTGGCCAATATCGTAAAACCCGATACGCTCCACGCCATCTGGCTCACGGTCGTCACGGCGCTCATTGTCGTGCCGATCAACATCATGGTCGGTGCCGTCCTCGCCTGGCTGGTAACCCGCTTCCGCTTCCGCGGCCGGCAGTTGCTCATCAGCCTCATCGAGCTGCCAGCCTCCATGAGCCCCATCGTGGCTGGCGTCGTCTATCTCTTCCTCTATGGCGGACAGGGACTCCTTGGCCCCACCCTGCAGGGCCTGGGCATCCAGGTCATGTTCACCCCGCTTGCCATCGTCATGGTCAGCCTGTTCGTCACCGCGCCCTTTGCCGCGCGCGAGCTGATCCCGCTGATGAGCCAGCAAGGCACCGAGGACGAGGAAGCCGCTCTCTCGCTGGGCGCCAATGGCTGGCAGATGTTCTGGCATGTGACCCTGCCCAACATCTCCTGGGCCATGATCTATGGCGCGGTGCTCACCAATGCCCGTGTCATGGGTGAGTTCGGCGCGGTTTCCGTGGTTTCAGGCGCCATCCGCGGCCAGACCAACACCCTGCCCTTGCAGATCAACCTCCTGTTCAACGACTTCAACGTCACCGGCGCCTTCGCCGCTGCCTCCACCCTGACGCTGATAGCGGTGCTGACCCTGATCCTCAAATCCGTTTTGGAAAGTCGGCAGCAGGGTTGAGCCTGCGCGTCTGGTCGCGAACTTGGCACCGCTGCGTCGCCCTCGGGCTTGACCCGGGGGGCCCATACTTTCTACACGCCTTGTCAGTGCAGCGCCCGCCTGTCAGACCCGAGGGTGAGGGCCAGTGGCCAGTGCTGCAATGGAGCGGACCATGCACACCAGCCACACCATCCCCCTGCGCTGTCGTCCGCCCCTGATCCTCGGCCAACGCGCGCTCGTCATGGGCATTCTCAACGTCACGCCCGACAGCTTTTCCGATGGCGGCAGCCATGACGCGGTCGATGCCGCGCTCGCCCATGCCCAACTCATGCTTGCAGAGGGCGCGGACATCATCGACATCGGCGGGGAAAGCACCCGTCCCGGCTCCGAGCCCGTCCCCGTTCAGGTCGAGCTCGACCGCGTCATTCCGGTTATCGACGCCATCCGCGCGGCGGGTATCACAGCGCCCATTTCCATCGACACGATGAAGCCCCTCGTTGCCCATCAGGCGCTCGAGGCCGGCGCCGACATCGTCAACGACGTCAACGGCCTGCAAGGCGCGCCGGAAATGGCCGAGATCGCCGCTGTGATGCAGGCGCCCGTCATTGCCATGCACTGGGATCGCGACTGGACAGGCGACACCGACCCGATCCCGGCCATGATTGCCTACTTCCAGCGCACGCTCGACATTGCCAGCACGGCCGGGATTGATCGCCAGCACATCATCCTCGACCCAGGCTTCGGCTTCACCAAAACCCTGACTCAGAACTATAACATTCTCCGTCAACTGGCTGATTTGCCTCGCGCTTTCCCGGCGCAACCCATGCTGGTGGGCACTTCACGCAAGTCGATGATCGGCAAGCTGCTCGACAATCAACCGCACGAGCGGCTGGCCGGGACCCTGGCCACCACGGTTCTGGGCTACGAGCGCGGCGGGCACATTTTCCGCGTCCACGATGTCGCGCCCAATCGCGACGCTCTTCGCGTTGCCGAAGCAACGCTATATGCTCCCGGTCTCACCTGAGGCTCCACAATGTCCGCACCCTTCACCGGCGACCGCATCATTCTCAATGATCTGGGCTTCTATGGCTACCACGGAGCCTTTTCCGAGGAGGCCAAGCTCGGCCAGCGCTTCTTCATCGACCTGCAATGCGGCGTCGATCTTTCTGATGCCGGCAATACCGACGAGTTGGGCCACACCCTGTCCTACGCGGACATCTATGAAGTCGTGAAAGCCACCTTCGAGGGCAAGCGCACCAAACTCATCGAGGCCCTCGCCCAAAACATCGTGACGGGTCTCTTCGAGGTTTTCCCCGAGATCGAGTGGATCATCATCCGCATCCGCAAGCCCGAGGCGCCCATTGCCATGGTACGGGGCGAGGCGGCCATCGAACTCCATCGCGTCCGCCCCCGCTGATGGCTGAGGCATGGCTATCCCTGGGCGCCAATATCGGCGACCCGCCTGCTCAACTGGCCGAAGCCATCAGCCGGCTCGACGCCCACCCGCATATTGCCGTCACGGCACAATCGAGTGTCATCCGCACCAAGGCCTGGGGCAAGACCGACCAGCCCGATTTCGCCAATATGGCCGCGACGGTCGAGACCCACCTGCCGCCCATCGACCTCCTCCATGCCTGTCTGGACATCGAGCGGGACATGGGCCGTGTCCGGCACGAGGTGTGGGGACCGCGCCTGATCGACATCGATCTCATCGCCTATGAGCGCGTCGAGATGGACACGACCAAGCTGATCCTGCCCCATCGGTTTGCGCATGAACGCGACTTCGTGCTCGTGCCCTTGCGCGAGATTGCGCCGGAGACGGCGGACTGGATTGTCACGCGGCGCTAATGTGAGCGCTTGCGGCTAACAGTACGCTGACAAATTCAGAGCTGGCGAAGCGCGTCCACGACAGAAACGGCGACGTCGAATTCCACGCGTCGCTTGGCCCGGCGCTCGGCGGCTTCCTCATCCTCGCCCCAAAGACGGATCTGGTGATCCTCGTCCACATGTGCTGCCGTCCACACTTCATCGGGGCTAACCAGTTGATGAAGCAGCGCAATTGTCAGCAGGCCCGAACCCGTCAGGCCGGTGATGGAGACGAGTGCAGTCAGGCTGAGCAGGCCCTGGCCCTCCAGCGTGGCATCGAGTTTTTCGAGCGTGCTCACCGGTTGCGGCTGGTGGATGATTCCGATCGTCGGCTGGAAGCTGACCTCGAATTTCCGCGCCAGCCTGACCAGCACATCGTCCCAGAGCCGCTCTTGCTCGGCGACCAATTCCTGAGGAGAATCAGCGCGATAGAGCAACAGATCATTGCTGACGAACTTGCCGATTTCGGCCCGGAAGGCCGGCACCATCTCTTCGCCGCTCTCCAGCGCCGAATTGATGAGGCGCGTTAGCGGCATGGTGGCCGGATTGATCACCTTCTCCTGCGCCGCCCATTCCGCCGCCATTGCCTGGGCAATACCAAGTACCGGCAGCACAACAGAAATTTTCTTGCCCGGGGTCCGCAGGGTTCGACCGTCGAGGGTGATGGCATAGCCCTCCTCGCCCCGCGCAACATCGACCGCGGTGTAGAACCGCTTGGGCAATTCGACCTGATTGAGATGCTGCGCCCGGCCATAGCCGTCGTCCCGGTGCTTGTGGGCTTCCTCGAGCTGGTCACGCATGGCTGGTCTCCAGAACGCGGTCTATGGCGCCGCAGAGTTCACTATAGGTATCGATAAGTACGTCCGCTCCGGCCGCAACCAACTGGTCCGCATGGTGGTAACCCCATGTCACGCCAATGGTTTTAGTCCCCGCCGCCTTCCCCATCTCCATGTCGTAGGTCGTATCGCCTATGATCACGGTTTCAAGGGCGGTGGCCCCTGTCTCGGCCATGGCCTGCAGCATCATGCCTGGATGGGGCTTGGAGGGGTTATGGTCCGGCGCCTGCAAAGTAGAAAAATGTCCTGCGATTCCATGCAGTTGGGTAAGCCTGTGAACGCCATTGAGGCCCTTGCCGGTGGCAATGCCGAGCACGGTCTCGGGCTGAGCCCTCAAGGTATCCAATGCCTCCCGGGCACCGGGAAAGAGCCCCTCGCGCCCCTCGGCAGAAACCACCGACTCCCGGTAGTGCGACCGATAGCGCTCCGATAATTCGTTTGCCAGATCAATGTCTTGCGAGCCCAGGAGTTGCAGCATGGCTTTGGGCAGCGACAGCCCGATGATCTGCCGCACCTGAGCCGGTGTGGGTACATCCAGCCCGGCTTCGGCAAAGGTCGTCGTCATATGCTCGACAATCAGCGCCTGCGTATCGATCAGCGTCCCGTCCATGTCGAACATGACGAGCCTCATGCGGCGTCCTCGGGGTCGTTGGACTGTGCGTCGTAGCGGTCGGCATCAAAGCCGAGGGCATCGAAGCTCTGCCGCATATGCGGCGGCAAAGGCGCTGATATGTCGAGCTTTTTTCCGTTGCGCAGCGGCAGCACGATCCGGCGCGCATGCAGGTGCAGTCCTTCGCCCAAGCCCGGCGCCGGCATCCAGTTCTCGATGTTGAAATAGCGTGGATCGTCGATGATGGGCGTACCAAGCTGCGCCATGTGCACGCGCAACTGGTGGGTGCGGCCGGTCACCGGCTTCAGGGTCACCCAGGCAAATCGGCGGCTCGCCGTATCCGTGGTCGAATAGTAACTCAGTGAATGCACGGCCCCTGGCGTTCCGTTGCGGACCACCACCATCTGCTCGCCGTCACCTGTCGCCTGCTTTGCAAGAAAGCAGGAAATCTCGCCCTGACGGGGCGTTGGGTTGCCGGCGACCACTGCCCAGTAGATCTTGCGGGCCGAACGGGAGCGGAAAACCGAACCGAAGTGCTTGGCCGCCGCAGCGGTCTTGGCAACGACAAGACAGCCTGAGGTGTCGCGGTCGAGGCGATGGACGAGACGCGGCGCCTCCCCCGCCTTGTTCGGCAGGCTTTTAAGCAGGCCATCCATGTGCCGCACAGTGCCGCTGCCGCCCTGCACAGCCAGCCCGTGGGGCTTGTTGAACACGTAAAGGTCGTCATCCTCGTAGAGGATCAGTCCCTTGAGGTAACGCACCTCTTCGGGATTGACCTTGAAGGGCCGGACTGTATCGGGATCGTCCACCGGCGGAATTCGGACGATCTGCCCCGCGGACAAACGGGTGCTCGGTTGCACCTTCGCCTTGTCGACCTTCACCTCGCCATTGCGGATGAGCTTTTGCAGCCGCGCAAAGCCGACCTGCGGAAAATGCCGCGCAAACCAGCGGTCGAGGCGCATGCCGTCGTCGTCTGCCGTAACTTCCCGATGTTGTACGCCGCTCATATCGTGCCGCCTCTCGAAACCAGAAGCCCGAGATATAGACCGCCGAGGCAAACCACAACCGACAACCCGACATAGAGCGCCGCCTGCGCCAGCGCGCCGCGCTCGATCAGCGCGACGGCATCGAGCGAGAACGCCGAGAAAGTGGTGAAACCGCCCAGGACGCCAACCGCGAGAAACAGCCGGGCGTCCTCCTGCCAGTCGGGCATAAAACGGGCCAAAAGCCCCACAAGCAGCCCCATGGCCACCGAGCCGACGACGTTGACCACAAGCGTGGCCGCCGGAAAAGACGTGGTCACCATTCGTCCAACCAGCAGGCCGGCGGCATATCTGGCCATGGCGCCAAGAGCCCCACCGGCGCCAACGAGAAGAAACGCGTTCACTGGAATTAAACCACTGCTGTCATGTGAGAAATAACCATTTGCCTGTTCACTGCGGGGTGAGGCACAGGACGCACCAAAGAATTTAACATAGGGGGAGCCGCGCCACCATGAATAGAATTGCCGCGATCCTGAGCTTAGTGGCGGTGGCTCTCATCCTGTCGGGCTGCTCGGCGCTTTCGGCAAAACGCGCTGAAATTCCAGCCAACCTCATAGCTGAGGGCGCCATGACTCATAGCGCTCCGCTGCGCTATTGGGGCGACGATCCCGATTTTGCGGCCACCCACACCCGCGTCAAGCCGGGGGCTGACGGGCGGGTCGACTTTCTGACCATTTCCGGCGGCGGCATAAACGGGGCCTATGGCGCCGGCTACCTCATAGGCTGGACAGCCCGCGGCGACCGGCCGGAATTTGAGGTCGTCACCGGGATCAGCGTGGGCGCCATCACGGCTCCCCTCGCCTTTCTCGGCAGCAACTATGACGGACGACTATATGAAGTTTATCAAGCCCTTAGCGCTGCCACCAATCCCAAGACCAATTTCCTTTCCGCGATCTTTGGTGGCACTGCCATTGTCAACAATGCACCAGTCAAGACCGCAATAGAAATGGCCGTCGACCAGCAGATCCTTGACCAGATCGGTGCCGAGCACCGCGCCGGGCGGCGGCTCTACGTCGGTACCACCAATCTCGATGCGCAGCGGCCGGTCATTTGGGACATCGGCGCCATTGCCAACAGCAATGACCCGAACCGCCTTGGCCTGGTACGCAGCGTGATCCTGGCGTCGACGTCCGTGCCCACGATCTTTGATCCAGTCCTACTGGAAGTGAAAAGCAATGGTCAGGCCTATAGCGAAATGCATGTCGATGGCGGCGTGACCGAGCAGGTCCTGCTCATGCCCGGTGGCTGGGGCAAGGTCGGCAACCATGCGCGGCTCTACGTCATCTTCAATGGCGTCGTGGACGCGACGACCCAGACTGTCCAGCCCAACAGTGTGGCTCTCGTGGCGCGGGCGGTGCCGACATTGCTGAAGTATCTGGGCCGCGCCAATCTGGCTGAACTGGCAAACTCGGCCAGGCAAAGCGGCGTGCAATACAGGATGACCGCAATTCCGGGCAATTTCCCAGACAGCGGCAACATGTTTGGCGATCCGGAATGGCTGGCCCAGCTTTATGAATTTGGCCTGAGCCACGGCAAGGCAGGCATGTGGCGCGACCGGAACTAGTCCGTATCGCGCGTCGCCGAGCGCTTGGCGGCGCGAAGCCGTTCGAAATAGTCCATGCGCTTGCGCAGATCCCGCTCGAAACCGCGCTCCACCGGATGATAAAATGCCTGGCGGCCAATCTTTTCCGGGAAATATTCCTGGCCGGAAAAGGCCTCGGGCGTATCGTGGTCGTAGATGTAGCCCTCGCCGTAACCCTCCCCCTTCATCAATTTGGTGGGGGCGTTGAGAATGACCATTGGCGGCATCGGCGAACCCGTTGATTTTGCTACCGAAACTGCAGCCTTGTAGGCGGTATAAACTGCATTCGACTTGGGCGCGAGGGCAAGGTAGACGACGACCTGCGCCAGCGACAGTTCGCCCTCCGGCGAACCCAGCATCTGAAAAGCGTCGCGCCCGGCAATGGCCAGTTGCAGCGCCTGCGGATCGGCCAACCCAATGTCTTCGGAAGCCATACGAATCAAGCGTCTGGCGAGGAAAAGCGGGTCTTCGCCGGCGTCCAGCATGCGCGCGAAATAGTAGAGCGCCGCGTCGGGATCGGAACCTCGAATGGTCTTGTGGAGGGCCGAAATCAGGTTGTAGTGCCCGTCCTGCGCCTTGTCGTAGATCGGTGCCCGGCGCTGCACAATTGTCAGCAGACTGTTAGCATCAACAGTCTCATCAGGATCGACGGCTGCGAGAATCTCCTCGACCAGCCCGAGCAACGCACGCCCGTCCCCGTCGGTCAGACCCAGAAGCGTCTCCCGTGCCTCATCGGCGAGCGGCAGGCGCGCCCCCAAAAGCGTCTCGGCGCGTTCGAGCAGTTTCTCAAGATCGTCCCTCCCGAGCGACTCGAAACGCAGGACCTGGCTGCGCGAGAGAAGCGCCGCATTCAGCTCGAAGGAGGGGTTCTCGGTCGTGGCGCCAACCAGCACCACGGTGCCATCTTCCATGACAGGCAGGAAACTGTCCTGCTGCGCCCTGTTGAAGCGGTGGATCTCGTCGACGAACAACAGGGTGCGGTGGCCGGAGAGGCGCTCGAAGCGCGCTTTCTCGAAAACCTTCTTGAGGTCGGCCACGCCTGAGAAGATGGCCGAGATCTGCTCGAAACGGTAGCCGATCTGGTCCGCCAGCAGTCGCGCCACCGTGGTCTTGCCCGTACCCGGAGGCCCCCAGAGGATCAGCGACCCCAGCCGGCCAGAGGCAAGCATGCGGCGCAAGGTACCGCCGTCGCCCAAAAGATGCTGCTGCCCGATCACATCATCGAGGCTCTGCGGACGCAGCTGGTCAGCAAGCGGGCGAGCCTTGTCGGTTTCGGATGGATCGGCAGCGAAAAGATCGGACATGGCTGTGTTCTAGCCGATTGCAGATCGGCGTCATACCCTGCTGAGAGAGCCGCAGGGGTCCAATCCACCACTGCACAATCGCGCTTGGTTGACCGCCCACAAGGAGCGGTGCGACACCACCCTACCCCGGAACGATCGCCCGGCTGACCCGGCCATTGCGCTGCAGGATGATTTGCCAGGTCCGCACCCGGTTACTGGCGACCTGGGCAAAGGTTCGTGCATCAACCATATCGATGTCATTGAGAGCCAGGATCACATCGTCTACCCGCAGGCCCATCGCCTCGGCTGGTGATCCCGACTCGACGGCGGTGACGATCACGCCGGTCGCGTCATAGGGCAGCCCCTTGCTTTCGGCCAGGGCGGGATCGAGCTGACGCACGGTGACGCCGGCAAAGCGCGATGCTGCGGTGATGGTCGCGATGGCCTCTGCAGCCGGCTGGGGCGCAGACTCGATAGTGAAGGCGACCGGTTCGGTCGATCCTCCGCGCAGCCTCTCCAGCTGCGCGACCTCCCCGATGGCGCGGGTCGCAAGGCGGAAGTTGAAGGCGCTGGGATCGTCCACCCGCTGGCCATCGATGGACAGGATGACGTCACCGGAGCGAAAGCCGGCCCGCTCCGCCGGCCCACCCGGCGCCACTTCCGTAATCATCGCCCCATGCGGCGCCACCATGCCCAGGCTGGCCGCAATGTCGGAACTGACCGCCTGCATCTTGGCGCCGAACCAGGGCCGGATGATCTCGCCGCCCGTAACACCCGCCTCGGCCACCACACGCGCCATGTTGGCGGGAATGGCGAAGCCGATGCCGACTGACCCGCCCGTGCGGGAATAAATGGCCGTGTTGATGCCAACGAGCCGACCCGACATGTCCACCAGGGCGCCACCGGAATTGCCGGGGTTGATGGCGGCATCAGTCTGGATGAAGAATTCATAGTCGGCCGCTTCAACGCCGGTGCGCGCCAGCGCCGAGACGATGCCGCTGGTCACGGTCTGGCCAACACCAAAGGGATTGCCGATTGCCAGCACCAGATCACCCACGAGCAGGTCGTCGCTGTTGGCAAAGGCAATGGCCGCGAACTGGGTATTCCCGCCATCACGCACCCGCAGCACCGCCAGATCGGTATCCTCGTCCTCGATGACGATATCGACCGCGAATTCGCGCCCGTCGCTCAGGGCAATGCGGACGTCCGTCGCCCCCTCGATCACATGGCGGTTGGTGAGGATGACGCCGCTGGCATCGACGATGACGCCGGATCCGAGAGAGCGGGATTCGCGCGGGCGGCTCTGGAAAAAGCGCTCACCGAAATAGCGCGAGAAAAAGGGGTCGTTGGCAAAGGGGGAAACGACCTGCTGCTCGATGCGTGTCGCATAGACATTGACCACCGAAGGAGCCACAGCCTCAACGATCGGCGCAAAGCTGAGCCGCACCTGCGCATCGCTTTGCGGAACTGTGCGTTGAATTTCAGGCGCCGCTGCCTCTGCCTGAGCCCGCACCTGCCCGACGCCATTCCAGGACGCCATGACCAGACTGCCGCAAAGCGCCAAACCGGCAACAGAAAAAGAGAAAAACAACAGCTTGCGCAAGGACATAGGCAGTTCCCCGGAATCAATCTGCGAGCCATGGCCGCCCTCTGGGACAGGGCGACGAGAACACCAGGATTCTGTCACGAAAATGACGTTTCGACATAGTTGGTTGACGGTCGAAATATTCGTTTGCGCAAGGGGGCACACAGCCCTATATGCAGCGCCAATTTGCACGGCTCTTCCGGACAGACAACGGGCAGTCGCGGCATCTCACTTCCCTCCAGCCCCTGAAAGGCCTGTTGTCCAATGACCGACGAGCCGAAGACCGTCTATGCCAACACCTCGGCATTGATTGCTGCTGAAGCACCCGATTATCCCTCCTTCCTGTTTTCAGAGAAGGAGTTTCACAAGGCGATCAAGGTCTTCAGGAAGGGCTTTGATGGCCTTCTGACCTATGCGGTCAAGTGCAACCCCTCGCCCCATATCATTGCGCAACTGCATCGTGAGGGCCTGAAGGCCTTCGACGTGGCCTCGAATGTCGAGATGGAGCTGGTGCGCGACTACGCGCCGGGCGCTGTGATGCACTACAACAACCCGATCAAGAACAAGCGCGAGATCGCACGCGCCTACGAGGAATTCGGGGTTCGTTCATTCACCATCGACCACCCCCAGCAGCTCGACCAGCTGGCGGCCGTGGTGTCCCCGTCGCGCGACGTGGAAGTGACCACCCGCTTCAAGGCCGGCAAGGCGCTCAAGTCCTATGACTTCGGCATCAAGTTCGGCGTCATGGAACAGGGCGCTGCCGAAATCGTCACGGCCGTTGAGAAGATGGGCTATACGCCCAGCCTCTGCTTCCATGTCGGTTCGCAGTGCGAAGATGCCTACGCCTATGAGCGCCACATCGCCGCTGCCGCCCGCATCGTCCAGGAGAGCGGTATCGAGCTCAAGCGCCTCAATATCGGTGGCGGCTATCCGGCGCCCTACCCCACCAGCGAAGCGCCGCCGATGGACTATTATTTCACCACCATCGCTCAGGCCGTCTCGGACCATTTCGGCGACAAGAACCGGCCCGAGCTGATTATCGAGCCCGGTCGTGCGCTGGTGACCTCGTCCACGTCGCTGCTGCTGCGGGTCAAGCATCAGCGCGGCGGCCAGTCGGTCTATGTCAACGACGGCGCCTATGGCGCGCTGATGGAAGTCAAGTTCATGCACTTCACCCCGCCGGTGCGTGTCTGGCGCGGCCCGCGGCTGCATGACAACAATGGCGAATTCTCCGAATTCACCATCTGGGGCCCGACCTGCGACAGCTATGACGTGCTGCCCCAGGTGTTCACCCTGCCTGCCGATATCGACGAGGACGACTGGATCGAGTTCGGCTTGATGGGCGCCTATACCCAGGCATCGCTGACCCCGTTCAATGGCTTTATCCGCCGCGACCAGTATTGGGTCGAAGAAGTCTATACCGGCAAGGACATGGCGCCGGCTGAGTAAGCGGCCTAGCGCCCCCGCCTGCCCGGACAAAGGGAGAGCGGCCAAGAGATGGCTAGAAGGGCCGCACTGGCGTAACGCCTGTGCGGCCTTTGTGTTTGATGAGGAAACGGATGCAACCTCTGCCGCCACTGGAGAGCCTCGGCCGCCGCATCATGATCCTGGGCCTTACCAATTCGGGTAAGTCCACCCTGGCACAGGCCTTGTCGCGCAAGCTCCACATCCCGGCAGTTCATCTCGACCAGCTGCGCCACAGCCCCGGCACGGATTGGGAGGAACGGCCAGACGCCGAATTCACCGCCCTTCACGACGCAGCCATCGCCATGCCCGAATGGGTCATGGACGGATCCTACTCCAAGGTCATGCCACAACGGGTCGCACGGGCCACGGGTATCATCGTACTCACCGATAGCCTCATCACCCGGTACCGGCGCTATATCACTCGCACATTGTTCCAGACGGCGCGCGCCGGCGGCCTTGAGGGCGGCAAGGACCATCTCAACTGGAGGATGCTTCATTGGCTCTGGCAAACGCGAAACTCGATTGGCAAATACCAGCAGGTCGCGATCAATTCAGGTCTGCCGCACGTGCTTGCCAGCAGCAAGACTGAGCTGGACCGGATGTACACACAATGGGGCCTGGACAGGAACGGCGTTTAAGCCGCCCACCCCCAATATCCTGGAGACTGCTTCACGGATAACAAAAGAAGCGGCCCCAGTTGCCTGGGACCGCCTCGATTTGATTGCCTTGCTGGCAGGACTTATGCCGCTTCGGCTTCGTCGTCCTGGGCAAAGTTCGGGCCGGAATCCAGGCCCTTGGCGTTGACGTCGCGATCAACGAACTCGATCACGGCCAGCGGGGCGTTGTCGCCATAGCGGAAGCCAGCCTTGAGGATGCGGATGTAACCGCCCTGGCGTTCCTTGTAGCGCGGGCCGAGCACGGCGAAGAGCTTGGCAACCTGGGCTTCATCGCGGATCTGTGCGATGGCCTGGCGGCGGGCATGCAGGTCGCCGCGCTTGCCAAGGGTGACGAGCTTCTCGACGATCGGACGCAGGTCCTTGGCCTTGGGAAGCGTGGTGACGATCTGTTCGTGCTTGATCAGCGCGGCTGCCATGTTGGCAAACATCGCCTTGCGGTGCGATGAAGTGCGGCTGAACTTGCGGCCTCGGGAAGCGTGGCGCATGGGTTATCTCCTAAAGTCTGGGCAGCGCCGGATCAGTAATGATCTTCGTAGCGCTTGGCGAGGTCATCGATATTCTCGGGCGGCCAGTTGTTGACGTCCATTCCGAGATGAAGCCCCATCTGTGCCAGGACTTCCTTGATTTCGTTGAGCGACTTGCGGCCGAAGTTCGGCGTACGCAGCATCTCGGCTTCCGTCTTCTGGATCAGGTCGCCGATATAGACGATGTTGTCGTTCTTGAGGCAATTGGCCGAACGCACCGACAGCTCGAGCTCGTCGACCTTCTTGAGCAGCGCCGGGTTGAAGGCGAGTTCCGGAACAGCGTCCTGGGCCTTCTCCTTGGTGGGCTCTTCGAAATTGACGAAGACCGACAGCTGATCCTGGAGAATGCGAGCGGCGTAGGCCACGGCATCTTCCGGCGAGATCGCGCCGTTGGTTTCGACGCTCAGGGTCAGCTTGTCCTTGTCGAGGCTCTCGCCCGCACGGGTCGCGTCGACCTTGTAGCTCACGCGGCGAACCGGCGAGAACAGCGCATCGACCGGGATATAGCCGATCGGAGCGTCTTCGGGACGGTTCTTCTCGGCCGGGACATAACCCTTGCCGGTGTCCACGGTGAACTCGATGTTGATCTCGGCGCCGTCGTCGAGGTGGCAGATGACCAGCTCGGGGTTCAGCACTTCGATGTCACCGGAAACCTTGATGTCGCCAGCAGTGACGGCACCCGGACCCTGACGGGAGAGGGTCAGGCGCTTCGGGCCTTCGCCACCCATCTTCAGGGCGATTTCCTTGACGTTCAGGACGAGATCGGTGATGTCCTCGCGCACGCCGGGCAGCGAGGAGAATTCATGCAGTATGCCGTCAATCTGGATAGCGGTCACTGCTGCGCCCTGAAGCGACGACAGCAGCACGCGACGCAGGGCATTGCCGAGGGTAAGCCCGTATCCGCGCTCAAGCGGCTCGGCAACAACCGAAGCCACGCGCGCATTGTCGCTGTCCGAAACAATGTCCAGCTTGGTCGGCTTGATCAGTTCCTGCCAGTTCCTCTGGATCGTCACGGTATTGTCCTTTCAAATTAGCGGCCATTTGACCGCTCCGCCGCAAACACAATAGGACTCCCGACCCATCCAATCGGCCGGGAGTGAACCAATCGTCCTGTTAGACGCGGCGCCGCTTGCGCGGACGGCAACCGTTGTGCGGGATCGACGTGACGTCACGGATCGAGGTGACGTTGAAGCCGGCGGCCTGCAGAGCGCGCAGAGCCGATTCACGGCCAGAGCCCGGGCCGCGCACTTCGACCTCAAGGGTCTTCATGCCGTGTTCCTGAGCCTTCTTGGCAGCATCTTCAGCAGCGACCTGCGCAGCATAGGGGGTCGACTTGCGCGAACCCTTGAAGCCCATGACGCCCGACGAGGACCACGAAATCGTGTTGCCCTGCATGTCGGCGATGGTGATCATCGTGTTGTTGAAGGAGGCGTTCACGTGGGCGACGCCGGAGGTGATGTTCTTGCGCTCCTTACGGCGGACGCGCGCGACTTCAGTCTTAGCCATTACTATCCTCTAGGGTATCGGCGCTGCCGTAATGCCAGCAGCTCCACCACGGATGAAGCGGTACAAGATTTCCGGCAAACTCCTCGAGAGCCACCGAAAGCCTGTCCCGCCACATCCAATCACATTGCTGTCCCGCTAAAGCGGGAGCAGATTACTTCTTCTTGCCGGCGATCGGCTTGGCCGGACCCTTACGGGTGCGGGCATTGGTGTGGGTACGCTGACCACGGACCGGCAGGCCACGGCGGTGACGCAGGCCACGGTAGTTACCCAGATCCATCAAACGCTTGATGTTCATCGCCACGTTGCGGCGAAGGTCACCCTCNACCACATAGTCACGGTCGATGGTCTCACGAATCTGAATGACTTCGGCGTCGGTCAGCTCGTTGACGCGNCGCTCGGCCGGAATGCCAACCTTCTCGGTGATATCCTTGGCGAACTTCTCGCCGATCCCGTGAATATACTGCAGCGCGATCACCACGCGCTTATTCGTCGGGATNTTGACGCCAGCAATACGAGCCACGTCTGCTCTCCTTCATTCAACACGCGCCATCNCGGCGGGTGCCTTTAAACAACAAGGGACCGGATTTCGACCCCCAACTAAGGGAAAACCGAATCCAGCCCAATGATCCATGAGACTGGTGCGGTTCTTTAAGGACAAGACAGGGCCGAGTCAACAGCCCTGCCCGCCTCGCGTTACTTGCCGAGGGCCGTCTTGATGGCCGCCGTCACTTCCTCGACCGGGGCCATGCCGTCGACCGGCCTGAGCAGCCCCCTGCCCGAGTAATACTCAACCAACGGCGCCGTCTGCTCGGAATAGACACCGAGGCGCTTGCGCAGCACTTCCTCGTTGTCATCGGCGCGGGCGCCACCCGATTCCCTGGCGCGGTTGATGACGCGCTTGACCAGCTCGTCGGCCTCAGCCTTGATCTCGATGACCGCGTCCAGGGCAATGCCCTTGTCGGCCAGCATCTGATCGAGCGCCTCGGCCTGGGCAATGGTGCGCGGGAAACCGTCGAGAATGAACCCCGGCTTGCAATCTTCGGCGTCGAGACGCTCGGACACGATGCCATTGACGATGGCATCGGACACCAGGTCGCCACGGTCAACGATTGCCTTGGCTTCAAGCCCGAGCGGCGTCTTCGCGGCGATTGCGGCGCGCAGGATGTCACCCGTGGACAGCTGGGGGATGCCATACGCCTCCACCAGTATCTTCGCCTGCGTACCCTTCCCTGCCCCCGGGGGCCCCAGCAGGATCAACCTCATCGACGCTTGCCTCCTCCAAGACGGGATTTCTTGAGCAGCCCTTCATATTGCTGGGCCACCAGATGGCTCTGGATCTGCGTGATCGTGTCAAGCGTCACCGTCACCATGATCAGCAGCGAGGTGCCGCCGATGAACTGGCTGACCGCCAGCTGGCTGAACATGACTTCCGGGATCAACGCCACGACCGTGAGGTAGATCGCGCCGACGACGGTGATGCGGGTCAGCACATAGTCGATGTGCTGCGCGGTACGTTCACCCGGACGGATGCCCGGAATGAAACCGCCGGAACGCTTGAGGTTGTCTGCCGTATCGGACGGATTGAACACGATGGCCGTGTAGAAGAAGGCGAAGAAGATGATGAAGAAGGCAAACAGCGCCAGATAGAGCGGCTGCCCGCGGCCGAGCAGCGCCGTCACCGTCGTCAGCCAACCCGGAGCATCGCCCTGGGCCGCAAACGACGCAATGGTGGCCGGCAGCAGCAGCAGCGAGGAGCCGAAGATCACCGGGATGACACCCGAGGTGTTCAGCTTGAGCGGCAGGTGCGAGGTGTCACCCTGGAACATCTTGTTGCCGACCTGGCGCTTCGGATACTGGATCAGCAACCGGCGCTGGGCACGTTCGAAGAAGACGATGACAGCAATGACCACCAGAGCCAGAAGCAGCATGCCAAGGCCGGCAAAGGCCGGGATGGCGCCGGTGCGGGCAAGCTCGAGGGTCTGAGCCACGGTGGCCGGCAGGTTCGCCACGATACCGGCGAAGATGATCAGCGAAATACCGTTGCCGACGCCACGCGCAGTGATCTGCTCACCGAGCCACATCAGGAACATCGTGCCACCCACGAGGGTGATCACAGTGGAAATGCGGAAGAACCAGCCTGGATTGAGCACGACGCCCTGGCTGCCTTCAAGACCAACGGCAATGCCATAGGCCTGGACGGCGCAGAAGAGCACGGCCAGGTAACGGGTATACTGGTTGATCTTGCGGCGACCAGCTTCCCCGCCCTCCTTCTTGAGGGCTTCAAGACGCGGCGATGCCGTGGAGATCACCTGCACCACGATGGATGCGGTGATGTAGGGAATGAGGTTGAGGGCAAAGATCGCCATGCGCTCGACGGCACCGCCGGCGAACATGTTGAACATGCCGATGATGCCCTGCTGCGACTGTTCGAACGTCGCGCGGAACGCATCGGGGTCAATGCCCGGGACCGGAATGAAGGTGCCCAAACGATAAACAAGCAGCGCTCCGAGAGTGAACCAGATGCGCTGCTGAAGGGCCTTGGCCTTCGAAAAGGTCGAGAAACTGAGATTACGTGCCAGCTGTTCGGCTGCGGACGCCATATACCGCTCCTACGGCTTAGATGCCAGGTGCGCTCGGAGCGCTGGAGACGCATATATGGGATATGTGTCGACCAGACGCAACAAACCAAAAGAGCGCACCCGGTGAACACACCGGATGCGCTTGAGCAGGATTACTTGCCAGCGTAGGGGGTCTTCTTCCAGGTCTCTTTGACCGGGATAAGATCGATCTTGCCACCGGCAGCCTCAATGGCAGCAGCGGCACCCTTGGTAGCATAGTCAACCTTGAAGGTGACCTTCTTGGCCGAGAAGCCTTCCGAACCGATCAGACGCACGCCGTCCTTGGGACGACGGATCACGCCGGCGGCGACCAGGGCAGCGGCGTCCACGACACCCTTGATGTCGAGCTTGCCGCTGTCGATATAGGCCTGGATGCGGTCGATGCGGACTTCATTGAAGTCCTTCGGGTTCCAGGCGTTGAAGCCGCGCTTGGGCATACGCATGTGAAGGGGCATCTGGCCGCCTTCGAAGCCGTTGATCGCGACACCGGCACGGGCCGTCTGGCCCTTGCCACCGCGGCCACCGGTCTTGCCGACGCCCGAACCGATACCACGGCCCACGCGGACGCGGACCTTGTTGGCACCGGGATTATCGCGAAGTTCGTTCAAACGAGTCATTGATCCGACCTTCCTTTACTCGCCGACGACGCGGACGAGGTGCGGGATCTTGTTGATCATGCCGCGAACTTCGGGCGTATCAACCAGCTCACGCTGCTTGTTCATCTTGTTGAGCCCGAGACCGATGAGGGTCGCGCGCTGGCTCTTCTCGCGGCGGATCGGCGAACCGATCTGCTGCACAACGATGGTTTTGGACTTTGCCATTTTAATCTCCGGAGCCCGCTATCAGGCTTCGACTGCAGTCTCGCCGCGGCGAGCCTGGAGTTCGGAAACCTTGAGGCCGCGACGCGAAGCCACCGAACGGGGGCTATCGACGCGCTTGAGGGCGTCAAACGTGGCGCGAACCATGTTGTAGGGGTTCGCAGTACCCTGCGACTTGGCGACGATGTCGTTGATGCCCAGCGTCTCGAAGACGGCGCGCATCGGACCACCAGCGATGATACCAGTACCCGGAACGGCGGCACGCAGGATGACCTTGCCGGCGCCGTGGCGGCCGGTGACATCGTGGTGAAGCGTACGGGCATCGCGCAGCGGCACGCGGATCATCTGGCGCTTGGCCTGTTCGGTGGCCTTGCGGATTGCCTCGGGAACTTCACGGGCCTTGCCGTGACCGAAACCGACGCGACCCTTCTGGTCACCGACAACGACGAGAGCGGCAAAACCGAAGCGACGGCCGCCCTTCACAACCTTGGCCACACGATTGATGTGGACCAGGCGATCGACGAACTCGCTTTCGCGTTCCTGAACGTCTCTGCTCATAATTTCTTTCCTCGCCGTTGTTAGAACTGCAGACCGCCCTCACGGGCAGCGTCTGCAAGGGCCTTAACACGGCCATGATAGATGTAAGCGCCACGGTCAAAGACCACTTCGGCAACGCCGGCCTTCACGCCGCGCTCGGCGATAAGCTTGCCAACGGCGACAGCCGCCTCGGCATTGCCGCCGTTCTTGAACGAGCCACGCACGTCCTTGTCGAGGGTCGAGGCAGCAGCCAGGGTACGACCGGTCGTGTCGTCGATGATCTGGGCGTAGATATTCTTGTCCGAGCGGAACACGCTGAGACGGGGGCGACCAAAGGCACGAGCCTTGAGCGCCTTGCGGACACGAGCCTTGCGGCGTTCCGCACCTTTTGCAGAAATTGCCATCGGTAGCGCTCCTTACTTCTTCTTGCCTTCTTTGCGGAAGACCTGCTCGTCGGCGTAACGCACGCCCTTGCCCTTGTAGGGCTCGGGGGGACGCCAACCGCGGATCTCGGCCGCAACCTGACCAACCTGCTGCTTGTCGATACCGGCAACGACGATTTCCGTCGGACCCGGAACGGCCAGGGTGATACCCTGCGGAGCCTGATACACCACTTCGTGGCTGAAACCGAGCGAGAGCTTCACATCCTTGCCCTGCATGGCAGCGCGGTAACCCACGCCCTGGATGGCAAGCTTCTTCTCGAAGCCGGCGCTCACCCCAGTGACCATGTTCTGGATCAGCGCGCGGGTGGTGCCCCAGGCAGCGCGAGCCTCACGGGTGTCGTTGGCCGGGGAGACGACGATGCCGTCCTCACCCTGCTCGACGTTGACGATATCCATGAGGGTGAGGCTGAGCTCGCCCTTGGGGCCCTTGGCGGTGACGTTACGACCATTGATCGTAACGGTGACGCCATTTACCGGGGCCACCGGTTTCTTGCCAGTACGTGACATATTCGTTCCTTGAGTAATCGTCTTGCCGATCCTCTAGGCCTTGCGGCTTAGAAGACGCGGCAGAGTACCTCGCCACCCACATTGGCAGCCCTGGCTTCGTGGTCGGCCATCACACCCTTGGGGGTGGAGAGGATCGAAACACCCAGGCCATTGGCAACCTGCGGGATATTCTTGACGGATGCGTAGACGCGACGGCCCGGACGCGAAACGCGCTCGATCGTGCGGATGACGCCTTCATTGTCCGAGTACTTGAGTTCGATCTCGTATTCGGAGGCACCGTTCTCGAACTTCGTCTCCGAGTAGCCGCGGATGAAACCTTCGGACTGGAGAACGTCCAGCACGCGACCACGCAGGGTCGAGGCCGGAGTCGTAACGGAAGACTTGCGACGCTCCTGAGCGTTGCGGATGCGGGTCAGCATATCGCCGATGGGATCGGAAAAGCTCATCTGATGTTTCTCCTTACCAGCTCGACTTCACCAGACCCGGGATCATGCCCAGGTTGCCCAGCTGACGCAGGGCAATACGGCTCATCTTGAGCTTGCGATAGTAACCGCGCGGACGGCCCGACACTTCGCAACGGTTGCGAACGCGGATCTTGGCCGAATTGCGCGGCAGTTCAGCCAGCTTGAGGCTGGCCTTGAAACGCTCCTCGATGGGAGTGTCCTGGTTCTTGATGGTAGCCTTCAGCGCAGCACGCTTTTCAGCATACTGCTGAGCGAGAGCGGCGCGCTTCTTGTTCTTTTCGATGGAGCTGGTCTTTGCCATGTCCTGATCCTTTATCCCTTCCCTGCCCGCTTACTGGCGGAACGGGAAGTTGAAAGCCTTGAGAAGCGCGCGGGCTTCATCATCGGTCTTGGCCGTCGTGCAGATCACGATGTCCATGCCCCAAACCTGATCGATCTGATCGTAGTTGATTTCGGGGAAGATGATGTGTTCCTTGATGCCCATGGCATAGTTGCCACGGCCGTCAAACGCGTTCGGGTTGAGGCCACGGAAGTCGCGGACGCGCGGAAGTGCGATGTTCACCAGGCGATCCAGGAACTCGTACATGCGGGTCTTGCGCAGGGTGACCTTCACGCCCAGCGGCATGTTCTCGCGGACCTTGAAGCCAGCGATCGACTTGCGTGCATGGGTGATGACCGGCTTCTGGCCGGCGATCTTCTGCAGCTCGTCAGCAGCCGACTTCACCTTCTTGGTGTCGTTGACAGCTTCGCCGACGCCCATGTTGAGCACGATCTTGTCAAGGCGCGGCAGCTCCATGACGTTCTTGTAGTTGAACTGCTCGCGCAGTGCAGCCTTGATCGTGTTGTCATACTCGGTCCGGAGACGCGGAACGTAAACGGTCTCAGCCATCGATCTGATCTCCGGTAGTCTTGGCGACGCGCACCTTCACGCCGTCCTTGATCTGGAAACCGACGCGGGTGGGCTTGCCATTCGCATCGGCGACAGCCAGGTTCGACAGGTGGATCGGCGCTTCCTTGGTGAAGATGCCGGCATCCTGCGAGGCAGTCTGCTTCTGGTGACGACGAACCAGGTTGATCCCCTGGACGATCGCGCGGGTTTCGGACGGAATGACCTGCAGGACCTGACCGGTCTTGCCCTTGTCCTTGCCGGCCAGGACGACGACCTTGTCGCCCTTCTTAATCTTGGCGGCCATTACAGCACCTCTGGGGCAAGCGAAATGATCTTCATGTGGTTCTTGGCGCGGAGTTCGCGCGGAACCGGTCCGAAGATACGGGTGCCGATCGGTTCCTTCTGATTGTTCAGAAGAACGGCGGCGTTCTTGTCGAAACGGATGACGGTGCCGTCGGGACGGCGGATGTCGGTCGCGGTGCGAACCACCACGGCCTTCATCACCTGGCCCTTCTTGACGCGGCCACGCGGAATAGCGTCCTTGACCGACACGACGATGATGTCGCCGACCGAGGCGTACTTGCGATGCGAACCGCCCAGCACCTTGATGCACATGACTCGCTTGGCGCCGGAATTGTCGGCGACGTCGAGATTGGACTGCATCTGGATCATGACTGGATGCCTTCTAGTTTATCGGCTGCACCGTCATCCGGCGCGCCGACCTGAATTGTTTCTCTTACGCGGACGGAACAAGCGTCCAGCGCTTGTTCTTGGAGATCGGCGCAGTTTCCTCGATCCAAACGGTCTGACCGACCTTGGCCACGTTGTTCTCATCGTGGGCGTGATACTTCTTGGAACGACGCACGGTCTTCTTCAGAAGCGGATGGGTGAAACGGCGCTCGACGCGAACCACGATGGTCTTGTCATTGGCGTCGGAGACCACAGTCCCCTGCAAAACGCGCTTTGGCATGGGTTTGAATCCTTACTTAGCTGCGTTCTTTTGGCCGAGGATGGTCTTGATCCGCGCGATATCGCGACGGACTTCCCTGATCCGGGCCGGCTTTTCCAGCTGCTGGGTCGCACGCTGGAAACGCAGGTTGAACTGTTCTTTCTTCAGGTCGACGAGCTGNTCTTTCAGTTCGTCTGCGGTCTTGGCCCGCACATCACTGGCTTTCATGCTCGTGTTCCTTAGTCGGCAATACGCGTGACNATACGCGTGGTGATCGGCAACTTCATTGCTCCGAGGCGAAGCGCCTCCTTTGCAACGTCTTCGGGTACGCCGTCAATCTCAAAAACGATGCGGCCTGGCTTGACGCGCGCTGCCCAGTACTCCACCGAACCCTTACCCTTACCCATACGGACTTCGGTAGGCTTCTTGGAAACCGGCAGATCCGGGAAAATCCGGATCCACACGCGGCCCTGACGCTTCATTTCGCGAGTGATCGCACGGCGGGCAGCCTCGATCTGGCGGGCGGTAACGCGCTCGGGCTCGGTGGCCTTGAGAGCGTACTGGCCGAAGGCCAGATCGGTACCACCCTTGGCCAGGCCATGGATGCGGCCCTTGTGAGCCTTGCGGAACTTAGTTCTCTTTGGTTGCAGCATAATGAACTAACCTTCTTATGCGCGTTCGCGATCGCGGTCGCCGCGCTCACGACGCGGTTCGCGCTCGGTACGCTGACCGCCTTCACCACCTTCGGTGGCGCGGCGCTCATGAGCCGACGGATCATGCTCAAGGACTTCGCCCTTGAAGATCCAGACCTTGATACCGATGATGCCGTAAGTGGTTTCGGCTTCTGCAGTACCGTAGTCGATGTCGGCGCGCAGGGTGTGCAGGGGCACGCGGCCTTCACGGTACCATTCGGTACGCGCAATGTCGGCACCGCCGAGACGGCCACCAACGTTCACGCGGATACCACCGGCACCCATGCGGATCGCGGTCTGCACGGCACGCTTCATGGCGCGACGGAATGCCACACGGCGTTCGAGCTGCTGGGCAATGCCCTGGGCAACCAGGGTCGCATCGGTTTCCGGCTTGCGCACTTCAACAATGTTGATGTGCACTTCGCTGTCGGTGAACTTCTTCACCTTGGCGCGGATCTTGTCGATGTCGGCGCCCTTCTTGCCGATCACGATGCCCGGACGGGCAGTGTGGATCGACACGCGGCACTTGCGGTGC
>Ga0065721_10004832_pt1 | contig 34207 bp, 26 predicted proteins | sample Mesricmetagenome_FD_59108 | JGI IMG/M metagenome (GOLD analysis project Ga0065721, IMG submission 59108) | Mesophilic microbial community from rice straw/compost enrichment Sample: eDNA_1 v2 (version 2) | ecosystem: Engineered > Solid waste > Grass > Composting > Bioreactor | place: USA: Davis... | reverse complement strand
ATGCCCGTCATCGCCACCACGCGGACCTCCTGCGACGCGAGTATCTGTTGCTGTTGGGGATCTTCGTGTTGGTCCTGTGCGGCGGACTTTTTCCTTCCTTCGTGCTGAATCTCAGCAGCTCTGCTGTAGCTTCGCTTCTTCCTTGACGGCGCAATAGTCGCCGCTCTCTCACCTTCTCGAGAACCGAACGGGTCGGGCCTGTTTCGGTTCGTCGTTTGCGCATTTCGCTCCAAATCGGTATTGGGAACTTTTTTCATGTCTTCGATGAGGATTTTTGTCTCTGAGTTGTTATGTAAAAAGAACAGAAAAAGATGCCAAGAGACATCTTGCCTGGGATGGTCAAGGGGGGGAGCTAGATGAAGAACAGTGGAAGAGGGACAGTTCCAGACGTCTCCTACACCGAGAGAAACAGGAGGGGCTGGTTGAAAAGCTTCTTGTCGATCAGGCCCATGCTGTTCCGCTCTGTAGGACGTATCGTGAGGCCAGACGAGATAGAAGACATCGTCCAGGAGACCTTCATCCTTTCGTATGCGGCGAGTCTGAAAAAAAGAATAGAAAACCCTCGCGCGTTCATGATGAAGACGGCGAAAAACATCGCGCTCAACGTCACCAAACGCTCCGACAAAAAGCACCATTGCTCCTTTGAAGAACTGGTAGATGAAGATTTCATGCTGCATATCGGCTCTGTTGAAGAGCGTTATCAGGCCGAGCAGATGTTCATTTACTTCTGTAGAGCGGTCGCCGAACTACCTGTCGATTGTCGGCGTGTATTCATACTCAAAAAGATCTATGGATTGAGGCAAGACGAAATCGCGCGTCGTCTCAATATCAGTGTGAGCTCCGTGGAAAAGCATGTGGCGAAAGGTATGGCAATGACCGGGAAGTACATGGTTAGCCAAGGATTCTGGGATGAATCTGAGCTTCTCTCCAACGTGGAAGCGCGCAAAGACAGGGAGGCTAGGAAACCTTGAACAACAACGTCATCAAATTCACAGATCCTCGCAAGTACCACGAAGAGGTCCGTGAACAGGCTTGTGTATGGCTATCAAGGCTGGACAAGGGGGTAGCTCCACATGAAATGGAGGAGCTCGAACACTGGCTGCAAGAGGATGACTTGCATCCTCGAATGATGGTCAACATGGCAGCCATGTGGGACCAGAGCGAGATACTGTCTGAGCTTTCTGAAATTTTTCCTCTGGAAGAGAAAGATGGTCAGTTACGTACACGGCAGCAAAAAGGATTGAAGTTCTTGCAGGCAATGGTTGCGTCCCTGGTGGTACTCGTCAGCGGAGTGCTGGGCTTTCAGAAGATGAGCGCTTGGGATTCTTTCGATGCTTTTGAAGAGACCTACCAAACTGCTGTAGGGGAAAGACGCCAGATAAGTTTGCCTGATGGTTCTTCACTGACCTTGAATACCAATACCAAGTTGCGGCTTTCTTTCGATCGTCAGGTCAGATCAGTCTTTCTTGAGCACGGTGAAGGTTTCTTTACCGTAGCCAAAGATGCGAAGCGACCATTCCGTGTGTACGTAGGTGCTCGCGTTGTCGAGGCCGTTGGGACGGCATTCACCGTACAGCGTACGGCTGCAGGAAGAGAGTTGGAGGTGCTGGTTACCGAGGGCAAGGTGAAACTCCTCGAGTTGAAGACGCAGGAGGATGAGGCCAATTCATCTGATCGAGAGAGCTCAGGCGTCATGGCGAACCAGGAAGAGTTTGTAGATGAGGCGATACCTCTGGTTGCCGGTGAGAGGCTCACAATTGCCCAAGAGGTGCAGGAGATTGAGCGTGACCAGCTGTTGCCGGAAGAAATGGAAGTCAAATTGGCCTGGCGAGTAGGAATGCTCGTTTTTCGAGGAGATCCCTTGGAAAACGTACTGCAGGAGGTGAGTCGCTATACGACTGTGAAATTGGTTGCGGACGAGTCCATACGTGACACCCCCGTTGAAGGGCTGTTTCGTGCCGGGGACATCGATGGATTACTGGTTGCGATGGAGAAGAACTTCAATGTGAACTCACAACGCATCGGGGACGAGGAGATTCTTTTTACGGCCGCGACGCAACAGGAATGATCGCAGAATCATGGTCAACACGAGAGGAAGTCAAGGAAGGCAAAAGACCGGGGCAGAGCTCCCAAGTGGTGGAGAGAAGATCGTAGTCGATGCTTGGAGATGGACGATCGCTGGCTGCCTTGCTGTCGTTTCATGTTTTGCGTTTTCGCAGGAGGAGGGGAAATTCAGTTTCGACATTCCTAAGCAATCAGTTCAGAAGGCATTGCTGGATTTGGCGCAACAAGCGCAGCTTTCGATTCTCTTACCGGCAAACGCTTTCAGCGACACGAAGGCGAACGAACTCAAGGGTGAATATTCGATATCGGAGGCTCTGTCACGTTTACTTGAAGGTACGAGCGTAAGAGCTCAGTTCGATCAGTCCGGGCAGCTGATCGTCGAGCGAGTACATGACAACAACACTAAGAATAACGTCAGAGGGGAAGAAGAAATGCCAGAGAATAAAGCCAGAAGAAGTCTCCTAGCTGCCGCAATTGCGGGGATCTTTTCCGGGGCCGCAGAGACCGCAGTTTCTCAGGACACCGGTGCAACGCAAGGCTTGGAGGAAATCACCGTTACTGGTAGTCGCATCACGCAGACCAGTGGTTTTTCTACACCAGTACCCGTAACGGCGCTGACCACGGATGAACTGCGTGACTTGCAGCCAGGGAACACCATCTCCTCACAACTTGATGTCTTACCGCAATTCTTCGCTACCCGCACGCTGCAGAATGCAGGGCCAGGTGGTGGCAGCTCGATTGTTGGAAGTCCAACCGCGGGGCTGAACCTACGCAATCTCGGAGGCAACAGGACTCTCGTGTTGCTGGACGGCACCAGGGTGGTGCCTACGGACAAACAGGGCATGGTGAACGTTGACGCCTTTCCCAGTGCGCTGATGCGTACGGTTGACGTGGTGACTGGTGGCGCCTCGGCTACTTATGGTGCAGACGCTGTCGGTGGCGTCGTTAACTTCGTCCTGGATCGCCGGTTCGAAGGATTAAAGGCCAGTGTTGGTGTCGGGCAACACGAAGGTGGCATCGGTAAGAACGAGCAGATCGAAATGGCCGGCGGTTTCGCCGTCGGAAGCCGCCTCCACATAATCGGCTCGTTGCAATCGCAAGAAGTCGACGAGGTACCTGCAGATTGGACCCGCATGGACAACTATCAGTTCTGGGGTTATGTGAGAAATCCCGAGTGGTCGCCGGGTGCTCCCGCTGGTGTTCCTCTGCGCATTACCCGTCCCTGGGTTACTTCGACCACAGCTTCCCCCACTGGTCTCATCATCAGTCCCAACACCAGCCTGCATAACATGCAGTTCACCAGGGATGGAACTGGCATCGTTCCTTTTGTCCCGGGTGAGGGTTTCTGTCAAGGCGGCGCAGGATGTCAAAGCGCGATGGCGGGTGGCCCTGAGGGAGAGGTGCGCAAGGAAGCTTTCACCCGAGTCGCGGGACCATCCGGAAATGGCGCCGTTTCCCGATCAGGACTTTTCGGTATGCAGTATGAGTTCACCGATAGGCTTTCCATGCACTGGCAAGCGATCATTGGCCGAACCGAATCGCTTCGGGAAAAAAACATGCGTTTCTACCCGATTTTGAACTCGGGATGGACGCCGATAATCTTCAGCGACAACGCCTATCTGCCCGAATCCGTGCGGCAGACCATGATCGAAAACAATCTGGAATCCTTCCAGTTGCGCAAGCAGGGCTCGCTTTCGCCATGGCACGACATCGCATCCAACGAACGTAGCCGCGATGTTTTCACAACTTGGAACTGGAAGCTTGGTGTCGATTACACGATTCCTGGGCTTGAATGGGATCTACAGGCTTCCTACCAAAAGGGCGAATCGAAGCGTAATTCGCAGATGGACAACATGCTGCGTCTCGATCGCCTGTTCCTTGCCATTGATGCGGTGAGAGATCCCGTCACGGGGAGCATCATCTGTAATGTCCAGCGTTATAACCCGACGCCGGAACAGCTACAGGCCGCGGTTGCAGGAATTGAATCGGCACGTCCTCTCAATCCATACATTCCTGCCGGAACGCCGGGGAATACGCAACCAATCCGTTCGCCGGTAGGGCTCGATAACACGATTAGAGATTGTGTTCCCATCAATATCTTCGGCAGCGGCAACATGAGTAAGGAGGCGTTGGACTACATCGGTACTTGGAAGGCCAGCCGGGGTTACGTGGACCAGGATTTTGCCGAAGCATTGGTGAGCGGCGAACTCCATGAAGGGTGGGGAGCAGGCCCCATCAATTTTGCCTTGGGTGTTACCTGGCGTGATCAGCAGTTCATAGAGGGCCCGGAGCCCGCCGATCTGGACATCGAAGGCCCACCGAAGAACGTACCCCAGTTCGGAATCCGCAGCTTCCCGCCGTCTGTAAACAATGGGAGCGCAAGCCTCCACGCGCAGTCCCACATTCCTTATGTAGGTGGACAAACCGATGTCTGGGAGTGGTTCGGAGAGCTCAGCGTGCCAGTGTTCGAATCCGAGTTCCTCTTCGACCAAACTCAGCGGTTGAATACGAGCCTTGCGTATCGGGCATCGACCTACGACCGCAGTGGCAGAATCGATAGCTGGAAAGTCGGCCTGGACCTCCAATTGATCGATGACCTGAGGCTTCGCCTCACGCGATCCAGAGACGTGCGGGAACCTACTTTCTTCGAACTTTTCGATGCGCTCGCCAACGTCGGAACCGTAAGCGATCCAAGATTCAACAATGAAAGCTACAACTTCTCTCAGATCCAAGGAGGTAACCCCAACCTGCGTCCAGAAGAAGCAAACACTGTCGTAGTAGGATTCGTGTGGCAGCCAACGTTTGCGGAGTGGGCACAGGGGCTGCAGCTATCGTTCGATTATTACAAGGTGAAGATCAAGGATTCGGTAGCTTTGCTTGGTGTTCAGCCCATCGTGGATGAATGTGAGCTAAGAGGAGTGCAGTCGCTCTGCAGTCAGATCGAGAGAGATCCCACGAGTGGAAGGGTAGTGAAGGTGTACAACACCTATCTCAACCTCGATCAGGCATCCACCGAAGGTATGGACGTGGAAGTTGCATATCGAACCGAACTCGATTTCGTCGACAACCTGCCAGAAACCTTCTCAGTCAGATGGCTATCTGGATACTTGAAGGAAAGGAGCAATACGCCGTTTGGTGGTACACCAATAGATACCGCTGGCTCTTTGGGGAGTCCTGATCTGACGTCGCTGATTACGACCACCTACGGCTTTGGTCCATGGAGCGTTCAACTGCAGGCACGGTTCATAGACTCCGTGTTGCGGAACGCTCAGTGGATCGAGGGAATCGACGTCGACGATAACACTGTTTCCTCGATGACCTGGTGGAACATGCGTCTTGGGTATAGCGGAGAGTTCCAGAACGGCTCCACTTACAGCATCAACTTCAATATCCAGAACGTGTTCGACCGTGATCCCCCCATCATCCCCAGCTTCTCGGATTTCGGCGGTGGTGGGCAGGCAGTGAACCCAAGCTATGACATCTTCGGGCGCCGTTACAACCTCAGTTTGAGCTATTCGTTCTGATCGCCAATGTTGAGACGCAGAGAGGTCCTGAAGGGGTTGGGGAATATGGCACTTGCACTCGCAGTGCCTCCCAGAACGTTCGCCCAGCCAATTGATCTGGAGACGCAATATCTACGGGAAGGTGTATTCGTGGTACGGGGGCCAGATGCGAACGCGCTGGCCTTCGTCACCGACGAAGGTGTGGCCTTGGTGGATGGAGGTTCCCCCACCTGGGCCCCTCAATTGCAGGCTGCCATCGCGCGAGCCACCGGAGAGAGAGCGGTCCACGCGTTGATCAACACGCATTGGCATCCTGAGCAGGTGGGGTCCAACGAGATGCTAGGCAGTTCTGGTGTCGAAATCATTGCCCATGACAACACTCGCTCATGGCTCAGCACGGAAGTGCGGCAACGTTGGTCAGGGCGGAGGTATCCGCCGCTTCCGGAACAAGCTCGTCCGAATTCCACGGTCTACGACAGTGAGGAGAGAGTTGTTGGCGGGAAACCTTTGTATTTGGGCTATGCACTGCATGCACATACGGACGGGGATCTTTATGTTTACCTGCCCAAGGAGAACATTTTGTTTGCGGGAGGGTTCCTCACGAACGACTCTTGGCCGGTCATTGATTGGTGGACTGGCGGCTGGACCGGCGGAATGCTGAATGCATTCGATGCCATTCTGCCTCTGTGTGATGCCGATACCGTCGTCGTGCCTTCTTCAGGTGCCCTGATGAGCTATCAGCAGTTCCGGGAGCAACGGGAAATGTACTTGACGATCTTCGAGAAAATTCATCAGGGCTTCGTGAAAAGTCTCGGCCCCGATGAAATCGTACAAACGCAACCCACTGCCGGGTACAGACCGGAATGGGGTGAGCCGGATTTGTTCGTGACTTTGGCGGTGCAAAGTCTGCATGGCCATTTGCGTGGCGGTGTGGGCGGTTGGCTGCCTCGAATACCTTGATCGAAGGTGATGCTCAGCATGTTCGGAAAACCACTCAAACTCTTGGCTGCACTCATCCTCATTGCATATTCCTTTTCAAACGAACATGCGATGGGAGCAGGCGATGAGTCGATGCTCTTTGGTTCTCATGAGAATTGGGAGCTATTGGAGAACTATTGTCTCGATTGTCACAACAGCGAGGACTGGTTCGGTGAATTGGCGTTCGATCTTGTCGATCGCCATTCGATCGACACAGAGGCCGAAACCTGGGAGAAGGTCATCCGCAAGTTGCGTAGCGGGATGATGCCGCCTCCCGGTGCAGACAGGCCCGACAACGATCGGGTCATCAGCATGGTTGGATGGCTCGAAGAAAAGTTGGATCAGATAGCACACCCGGTGACGGGCTATGTTCCGCTACATCGCCTCAATCGCACCGAGTACGCGAATGCCATCGAAGATCTGTTGGGGTTGGCGGTGGATCCCGAGTCACTGTTGCCGACGGATGGTGAAGAAGCAGGCTTTGATAAGATCGCGAGCGCTCTGAAGGTATCACCCACATTCATCGATCAATACGTCAGCGCCGCACGGAACCTGAGCGAAATGGCGGTGGGTAGTATTGAGGTCAAGCCGCGTAGCGAGATTTACAACTTCACTCCGGCTCAGCAGATGGGGCACGTAGAAGGCTTGCCGTTGGGTACCTCGGGTGGCGTCCTGATCGAGCACCATTTTCCAGTCGACGGAGAATACCTGCTGAACATCGGTAACCTGGTTTCTACAGGTAGCAGCATCGCACAGGAGTATTCCCAAAAGTTAATTGCGACGCTTGATGGGAATAGGTTCTTCGAACTTGAACTGGGAGGTGGCGAACAGCGGCGTGAGTTGGATCAACAGCAGGCCCCCGCGGTGGATCGCATCAATCAATCGCTCAAGAACATTCCCTTCGAGGCGACGGCGGGTTTGCACAGGTTGGGAATAACATTCGTGCACCGCTCCTTTGCAGTTCAAGAAAGCAATTTGAAGGCACTTTCGCCTTCCCAACGCACCATCGATCAACTGACGTTAAGCCAGGTTGACATCTATGGTCCTACGAATGTGAAGGGGTTGAGTGCAACCCCGAGCAGACAGCGCATCTTCAGTTGTTATCCAGTCGTCGGAAATGAGAGGGAAGAATTGGAGTGCGCCAGAGAAATCCTCGAGGAGCTGGGACAACGTGCCTTCCGTGGTCAGCTGACAGACGGCGATCTCGCCGGTCTATTGAGTATGTATGAATATGGCAGCGCGCATGGCGCGGGCTTCGAAGAAGGAATCAAACACGCATTGGCAGGTATCTTGGTTCATCCGAAGTTTCTATATCGCTTCGAAACGCCGCCGAAAAGTTTGGCGGTTACCTCCAACTATTCGTTGAGCTCCTTGGAACTAGCGTCGCGCCTTTCCTTTTTCCTTTGGAGCTCGTTGCCAGATGACGAGCTCCTGGCAGTGGCCAAGGATGACCGTCTGCTTGACCAGGCTGTGCTCGAAGCTCAGGTACTGCGCATGCTTCGTGATCCGCGCGCGGAGAGCCTGGCTTCTGATTTCGCGCTACAGTGGTTACGCATCGGTGCTTTGACCAACTTCGCACCAGACCAGCGTTTATTCCCTGATGTGCAGGGCGACATAAAGAACGATCTGATCGAGGAACTCCGCCTATTCATCAATAGTGTGTTCCAGGAGGATCGCAGTGTACTCGAGCTGCTTGACGGTCGTTACTCGTTCCTCAATGAAAGAGTCGCGACGCATTATGGCATTGACGGAGTATACGGTGATCGGTTCAGGCGTGTGGAATTGGAAGATGAAAGTCGATGGGGTCTGCTTGGGAAGGGCGCTGTGCTCATGGTGTCTTCCTATCCCAACCGAACCTCGCCCGTACTTCGGGGTGCTTGGGTACTCGATACGTTGTTGGGAACTCCTCCTGCTGCACCACCTCCTAACGTCGAGGGCTTGAAGGAAAATGTCGTGGGAGAAGTGGCGACCACAGTACGTGCTCGCCTAGAGCAGCACAGAACAAATCCTTCCTGCAACAATTGTCATGGCGTAATCGATCCTCTCGGATTTGCGCTCGAGAATTTCGATGTAACGGGACGCTGGCGATCGATCGATCGTGAAGCGGGAGAGCTCATCGATCCATCAGGAGTCTTGCCGAATGGCACTCCTCTCAATGGACCTTCCGACCTGCGTGAAGCCCTATTGGTGAGGCCGGCCGGCTTTGCCCAGACCTTGACCGAAAAACTGATGACGTACGCATTGGGGCGCACATTGGATTACACGGATATGCCGACTGTAAGAGCGATCGTTGCGCAAGCGAGCAAGGTCGATTACCGGTTCTCTGCGTTGGTGCTGGGGATCGTGCGCAGCGAACAGTTTCAGTTGAATAGAGACGTTGTGGCCGCAGCGCAATAGCTCAACCAGGGCCACGCTCGTGTGAGATTGGAGGAACATCGTTATGTTCGTTACCAAGAAATGTCTTTCCCGCCGAACGGTGCTACGTGGCTTAGGTACAAGCATTGCGTTGCCCTTGCTTGACGCCATGATTCCCGCATGTACTGCGTGGGCTCAGACCGCGGCGGCACCGAGTCCACGTTTTGGATTCGTGTATTTTCCGCATGGTGCGGTGATGGATCGGTGGACACCGAGAACCTCTGGTTCCGACTTTGAGCTGCCGCAGATATTGCAGCCGCTAGAGCGCTTCAAAGCGGATATGACGGTAGTCAGCGGTCTTCGTAACAAGGCGGCGGAGGGAGGTGCAGTTCACCAAATCACACCAGGTACCTGGTTGAGTTGCTCTCATCCTTCGACTTCAGGTGATCCGGACCAGATCGGCATCAGTGCTGATCAGATCGTTGCGAGACGAATCGGTCAGGCTACGCCTTTTCCTTCATTGGAATACTGTGTGGAGGTCAAACGCTCGAGCGGCGCTTGCGATCCTGACTTCGGCTGTGGCTTCAATTCATCAGTCTCTTTCTTGTCGCGGAACAAGCCGCTCCCCATGGAACACAATCCGCGCAAGCTGTTCTATCGGCTTTTTGGGGAAGGCGACGATCAGATGGAACGGGAGCGGATCGCCGACAAGTCGCGCAGCCTGCTCGATTTCGCCGCCAGTAACGCGGCGGAACTGCAGAAGTCTCTTGGCGCGGCTGACAGAGTTCTATTGGACGACTACCTCGACTCGGTCAGAGAGATCGAAACGCAGGTGCAGAAAATCAGCGATCAGGATTTTTCGGACATGGAAATCCCGGAAGCACCGTCGCGCGTGCCGCCCAACTTCGAGGATCACATCAACCTGATGTTCGATCTCATGGCCATCGCCTGGCAGGCGGATCTGACGCGGGTGTCGACGTTCATGATGGCGGCAGAGGTCAGCATGCTGACTTACAACCAAATCGGCGTGTCCGATGCTTTTCATCCGGTGTCTCACCATCAGAACAATCCCGACAAGATCGAGCGGCTGGCGCGAATCCAGACCTACCATTCACAGATTTTCGGCCGATTCCTTGATCGTCTGAAAAACACTCCGGACGGAGATGGTTCACTCTTGGATCATGCCATTGTGCTCTATGGCAGTAACATGAGCAATTCGGATCTACACGACGCGAATCCATTGCCTTCGGCTGTATTCGGTCACGCATACGGCAGGATAAAAGGAGGACAGCATCTTTCGTACCCGGCGGATACGCCGCTTGCCAATCTACTTTTGACCTTGCTCGTGCGCGGAGGTATTGAGGTTGAAGCGGTGGGCAACAGCACCGGGCTTTTGGCGGAAGTGTGACATGTTGGCGTTCGTGAAAAGAGGCAAATGGTTTCTGAATGTGACACTGTTGGCTGGTGCGTTGATGCCTGCCATCTCCTTTGCCGCTCTGCCGGACCTCGTTGAGTCCGGGCAGAGAGAGGCAGCCTTCGAAGCTATAAGGGAGGGGCAGGACATCAATGCCAGCTCCGTTGATGGGACTACGGCGCTTCACTGGGCGGTTTACCGAGGCGATGAAGAGTTGGTGTCGCTGCTCATTGAAAAGGGAGCGGATGTAAATGCCGTCAATGACTACGGGGCTACCCCCTTGTCTACTGCAGCAGTAGAAGCCAGGGTCGATATCATCCGCGCATTGCTGTCAGCCGGCGCCGTTCCCAATGCGGGCAATGCACATAATGAAACACCTTTGATGGTCGCAACGCGCGCGGGAAGTGTTGAGGCGGTGCGTTTGCTTCTTTCGTATGGAGCGGATGTCAATGCTAAAGAATGCCTGGGCGGACAGACCGCGCTGATGTGGGCTGCAGCCTATCGGCATCCCGAGCTGATACGAATATTGACAGAAGCCGGAGCGGAAGTTGATGCAGTAAGTACTTTTCGCGACTGGCCGAGGATCGTAACGGCGGAACCCCGCATCAAGACGCTCCACAGCGGAGGACTCAGCGCCCTTCATTATGCTGCTCGTGAAGGGTGCATAGATTGCGTTCGAGCTTTGATCGAGGCCGGAGCAGATATCGACATTGGCGATCCGTGGGATGTCACGCCGCTGTTGCTGGCCTTATTCAACATGAACTTCGATACGGCCGCAGTGTTGATCGAAGCTGGCGCGGATGTGCACCGCTGGGATTGGTGGGGCCGAACCCCACTCTACGCAGCGATAGATTTAAACACGCTACCACAAGGGGCGAGACCGGATTTGCCGTCGATCGACTCTCTGAGTGGGCTGGATATCGCTCGCATGTTGCTGCAGAGGGGGGCTGATCCCAATTTCCGACTGAAAAAGGAACCCCCAGCACGCGGAGGAGTAGGGGATCGCGGTCAGCTCGAGGGTAGCACTGATGCGTACGTCCTGAGCACTGGGGCAACACCTCTCCATCGTGCGGCTAAGTCAAGCGATGACGATGCCATTCGATTGCTGCTGGAGTTTGGTGCGGATGTGAATGTTCCAAATCAGATTTGGGGTATTACACCGGTTTTGGCCGCCGCGGGGGTCGGTCACATGCTCGGTAATTTCAACGAGTATCCATCTAGGGGCGCCTTCAAGTCCGACAACCAAGCGCTTGAGACTGTCAAATTGCTCCAAAGTGCTGGTGCAGATATTTTTGCTTCCGACAAGCGGGGCTTCACGGCTGTGCACGGTGCGGCGGAGATGGGATGGGCCAAGACGTTGGTCTATCTGTATGAGCAGGGTGTGAGCGTGGATGCAGTAGCACTCAATCCGGATCGCCTGTTGCCAGGAGGTTCATATCTCTATCAAGTTCCGGTGAAATTCCGCCAACCGGGGCCGGATGATAATTGGACTCCCTTGGAGATCGCGCTGCATGAAGGTCATCTTGAGCTTGCAGATTTGATCAGGAGTCTGTTGCCTCGGTGATCGCATATAACCGCCGTAGCAGGGGAATTCGAGAGCGTGCTTTGGGAGAGCCGTATGAAAACAAGCAAGATCAGAAATACGAAATATGCAGCCATCACGCTGGCGCTTTGGCTCGCAGCGGGTGGCGCACAGGCGCACCATTCCTTCTCGGCGGAGTTCGATGCCGACGTGCGCGCGTCGCTGGTCGGTACCATTACTGAAGTGCGTTACAGCAACCCACACGTGCGCTATCGCATCGAGGTCAAGAACGAACAGGGCGAGACAGAGTCATGGGAGTTGCAAGCGTCCAGTGTCACGGCGCTGCGTGAACTGAACTGGCACAAGGACAGCGTCAAGGTCGGCGATGTGGTGAAGGTCGAAGGCCAGCGTGGCAGGAACAACGCGCTCAAACTCTTCATCCGTGGCATGGAATTGGAGAATGGCCAAAGGATCGGCCAGGAAGATGGTGATGCCAGTCGTGCTGCGCCAGGTTATGTCGCACGCGCAGGCGTGAATTACGGCTTCGGTGACATCAAGGCCAGCGAGCGCCCCATCGACATCACGGGATTCTGGAGCAACCGCTACAAGTTCCGTGTGACCGTCGACGATCTCGAACCCAAACCCTATCCGTTTACGCCTGAAGGGCGGGCCAAGTACGAGAGCAATGGTAAGTATGACGATCTCACCTTGCGCTGCATGGCCTATGGCTTGCCGCGACTCTTCGGCAATCCCTACAACATGACCATCTACGATGCAGGGAGTCACTATCTCTTCCTGTATGTGGATCAGAACTCTCCACGCCAGATCTGGATGGATGGTCGGACTCCCGGTCCCGACACGCCGGCGACAGCGAACGGCTTTTCGGTCGGCCGTTGGGAAGGTGAAGAACTCGTCATCGAAACCACTCACCTTCTGCCCGGCTGGCTTGACGGGTCTGGCTTGCCGATGTCCGGCGAAGGTACGCGCATAGTGGAACGCTATACCTTCTCCGAAGACCGGCTCACCATGGACCGTGTGATGACGATCTACGATCCGTATTACACTCAGCCGCTCACCCGGGTACGTGGCTCTGCGCGTGGCGACAATCTCCCTGTTTATCAGCAGGACTCCTGTGATCCCACTGGTTATTTCTCCGATCTGCATGAGTCGGGACTGTTGGAGCGCTACCTCGACCCGAGTGTTTATTTGAACCGCTAGTCCGTTCGCACAGCGTATACGAGAGGGGAAAACGATGTCGTTGTTGTCGCTGATGAGGCCGACGACCTTGGTGCTGCTGGCACTCTTGACCAGCTGGGCTGCCGCCGATGGCGAGTGGTGGGCAGCGGCGCGTGCAGGAGATGCCGCAAAGCTACAAGCGCTGGCAGCAGCGAACCTCGATCTCGATCAACGTCAAGCCGATGGTTCCAGCGCACTGCACTGGGCCGTCCTGGGTGGACATCTGGATGCGGTGCGCAGTCTGTTGCATGCCGGTGCCGATCCCAATGTGACGGATCGCTATGGCACGACCCCTCTTTCCCTCGCTGCTCTCAATGGCGATGCCGCCATGGTGGCGAATCTGCTCGATGCCGGAGCCAATCCCAATGCGCTCGATGCCGCCAAGGAATCGGTGCTGATGACGGCAGCACGTACCGGCAATGTCGAGGTCGTGGACCTCTTGCTCGATCGCGGTGCTCGCGTGGGTTACGTGGAGCCGGAATATGGACTGTCGGCACTATTGGTAGCAGCGCTCGAGAATCATCCCGCCGTTGCTGCGCGCCTCGTGCGCTTTGGCGCGCGTGTCGATCAGCACACGCGTGTCGGACCCACTCCGCCGTTCATCGTGCCATGCAAAGGTGGCTGCGGTTCGGAAGGCGTTGGCATGAATCGCGGTGGTGTGCCGGAGCGTGGTGAACGTGCCGAGGTTGAAGGTGGCATGACGCCGCTGCTCTACGCCGCGCGCGATGGCAATGTCGACCTCGCACGAACCTTGCTGGATGCAGGCGCCGATCTCGAACGCAGCGAGGGGAATGCCATCACACCGCTGCTGATGGCGCTCATCAATGGTCATGTCGAAGTGGCGCATCTGTTGCTCGATCGTGGTGCCGACGTGAATGCGAGGGATTTCTACGGTCGCACACCGCTTTTCGCAGCCGTGGAATATCGCAATCTGGACATGGACAACAACAACGATCCACCTGTCCACGATATCGACCGTGCGTCTTTCCTGCCCTTGATAGAGCGTTTGCTGGCGCAAGGTGCCGATGTCAACGCGCGCACGCGGGAATATCCCCCCTCGCGCCGCTGGCGTCATGTGCGCAACGATATTTCCTGGGTCGACATGACGGGACAGACTCCGTTCATTCGCGCAGCCTTTTCGGGTGATCTTGCGGTGATGCGACTTCTGCTCGAATACGACGCAGACCCAAGCATCACTACCTTCGGAGGGACTTCTGCCCTGATGGCGGCAGCCGGTGTGAATTGGCGTGAAACACAGAGTTTCACCGAATCCCCCGCTGCGCTCCTGCAAGCCGTACAGCTTTGCATCGACTTGGGACTGGACGTGAATGCGGCCAACGACATGGGAGTGACGGCACTGATGGGCGCAGCCAACCGCGGTTCGAATGACATCATCGAAGTGCTCGTGGCCAATGGCGCGAGAATCGATGTGCGAGATGCAGAGGGGCGCACCCCATTGACCTGGGCCGAAGGCGTTTTTCTCGGTGACCTGGCGGCGCAGCCCAAGCCGGAATCCATCGCGCTGCTACGCAAGCTCGGGGCAGTAGAGTAATGAAGATGAAAGTTCTGAAATGGGCCTGCGGCTCCCTCGTCGTCGCCCTGTTTTCCATCTCACAGCAAACACTGGCGCAATCGATCCGCCAAAGCTTCATCGACGAGCATTGCATCGGTTGCCACAACAGCGATGATTTTTCTGGTGGCCTGGCCTTCGATCTGATGCCGCTCGATGAAGTAGTGGGGCATGAAGAGGTGTGGGAAAAAGTCCTGGTGAAAGCGGGAGTGGGCATGATGCCGCCGCCCGGAGAAGCCCAGCCCGATGCGACGAAGCTGAATGAATTCCTCGCCAGCATCAAGCAGGATCTGGCGACGGCGGCGGAACGCACTCCGCATCTCGGCACGCCGGCACTGCATCGTCTCAACGTGCGTGAGTATCAGAACGCGATTCGTGACCTGCTGCATCTACCGATCGATGCCCGCAGTTTCCTGCCGGCCGATGATTCGATCGAAGGTTTCGACAACATCGCCGCAGGCTTGGTGGTTTCCCCGGCCTTGGTGCAAGCCCATGTCGTGGCAGCGGGCAAGATCAGCCGCCTGGCAGTAGGCGATCTGTCGGCTGCTGCGGCCATCACCACCTATCGTGCCGCCGATCCCCTGCAAGCCACTCGCTTGGAGAACCTTCCCTTTGGCACTCGTGGCGGTGTTGCTGCGGAGCATGTCTTTCCTCTCGATGGTGAATACGAAATCAGCGTCAAGCGTAGCCGTCCCTCCAGTTTCATGCGTTCGTTGGCAGGGGTGGATGATCAGATCGAAATCCTGCTCGATGGCGAGCGTGTCCACGTTTTCCCAGCGGGAGCCGATGGTTCGGTGAAGCTGAGCATCAGCGCCGGCCCACACACGCTGGCAGCAGCCTTCATCCGCAAGCAGCAAGGCTATCGCGTCAATGGCAGTTATGACGGCTTCTACGCCAACACGCGTGTCAACGAACTCAGCATCAATGGTCCGCTCGTAATCGCTGGACGCGGTGATACGCCAAGCCGACGCCGTATCTTCACCTGCTATCCGCGCGAGACAGCAGAGGAACTTCCTTGCGCACGTGAAATCATCGGCAACCTAGCGACCCGCGCTTATCGGCGTCCGGTGGCAGAAAGCTCGATGAATGTGCTGATGGATTTCTATGCGAAAGGTCGAGAAGTCGACTTCGATACGGGGATTCAATACGCCTTGGCGCGTGTGCTGGTGGATCCGAAGTTCATCTACCGCTTCGAGGAAGAGCCGCAGAACGTCGCGCAGGGCGAAGCCTTCCCGGTTGACGATTTTGCGTTGGCAGCGCGTCTGTCGTTCTTCATCTGGAGCAGCGTCCCCGACGACGAGCTGCTGCAGTTGGCGGAGGCGGGGCGTCTTTCCAATCCTGCTGTGTTGCAGACGCAGGTGGCACGCATGCTTGCCGATGCCAAGGCGGCGGCCTTGGTGGAAAACTTCGCACCGCAATGGTTGTCGTTGCAGTTGCTCGACAGCGCTGCGCCCGTCGTTGCCGACTTCGATGCGGGCCTGCGCGAGGCCATGCGTAAGGAAACCCTGCTGCTGATCGAGCATGTATTTCGCGAAGACCGCAGCCTGATCGAATTGATCGACGCCGACTACACCTTCATCAACGAACGGCTTGCGCGTCACTATGGCATTGCCAACATCCGCGGCGATCATTTCCGGCGCGTCAGCTTGGCAGGCACTGAACGCCGCGGACTCCTGGGACATGCCAGCATACTTACGGCTACCTCCGCACCCAATCGCACCTCGCCGGTACAACGCGGCAAATGGATTCTGGAAACACTGTTGGGCGCGCCGCCGCCGGCGCCACCACCTGGGGTGGAAGCAGATATCGATGCGTCAGTGCCGCTGGAAGGGGGCATGGTGCTTTCGGTCCGAGAACGACTCGAAGTGCATCGCGCCAATCCCTCCTGCGCTGCCTGTCACGACATCATCGATCCCATCGGCTTTGCCTTGGAAAATTTCGATCTGACCGGCAAGTGGATCACCACCACGGAATCCGGACCGGTTGATGCCAGTGCGCGGCTCTGGGACGGCACGCAGCTCTTTGGTCCTGCAGAACTGCGTCAGGCGCTCCTCGCGCGCAAGGGGCGCTTCATCGAAAGCTTTACCACCAAGCTGATGACCTATGCACTCGGACGTGTGCTGACCTACAGCGACATGCCCGTCGTGCGTGAGATCGCCGCATCGGCTGCCGATGAGGATTATCGGTTGAGCGCTCTGGTGCAGGGGATCGTGGCGAGTAGACCGTTCCAGATGCGAGTGAAGGGAGCGGGACAGGAAGTGGCACTGAACGACTGAGTCGTTGAATCGATCAATGAGGAGCGGGCGTAGGCGCGCTCAGGAGTAGGTGAGATGTTCATCACACGCAAACATCTGTCACGACGCACTTTGCTTCGAGGTGTGGGTACTGCACTCGGGCTGCCTCTGCTCGATGCCATGATTCCGGCAGGTACCGCGCTGGCGGCTACTGCAGCGCGTCCGAAGAGTCGCTTCGTGTCCATCTATGTGCCGCACGGCAAGAACATGGAGCGCTGGACGCCGACCACCGAAGGCAAGGGCTTCGAGTTCTCGCCGATCCTCAAACCACTCGAAACCTGGCGTGAGCATGTAAATGTCATCTCCGGCCTGACTCATGCGGCAACGGGCCCGGTAAATGGTGAGGATGCCGGTGGTGCCGAGAATCACAATCGCGCCATCGCCGTTTTCTTGACCGGTGCGCATCCGGTCAAAGGTGATCGAGCCTTCGTTGGTCCTTCGGTGGATCAACTGGCTGCCAGAGCGATAGGACAGGACACTCCCTTGCCGTCAATTGAATTGTCCATCGAATCGGCAGGGCTCAATTGCGGCAGTGGTTTCAACTGCGCCTACAACAACACCATGTCGTGGAAGACCGCCACCTTGCCCCTGCCGATGGAGAACAATCCGCAGAAGGTGTTCGAGAATCTCTTTGGAGATGGCAGTACCCCGGAAATCCGCAGCAAGCGTCGTGAATTGTCGGACAGCTTGCTGGACTCCTTGCTCGAGGAAGTCCATCGCTTGGACCAGAACCTCTCGGCAGCCGACCGAGCTGCGCTCGATGATTACCTGCAGGAGGTGCGCGAGATCGAGCGGCGCGCGGCGCTCGTAGGAGCGAAACTTTCTGGTGCCCTCGATCTGCCGGATGCCCCGAGCGCCATGCCTGCTGATTTCGAAGCGCACCTCAACTTGATGTTCGATCTGCAGGTGCTGGCGTTCAAAACCGAGATGACACGCGTTTCCACCTTGATGCTGGCAAGAGAGATCAGCAACTCCGTCTATCCCGCCAGCGGCATCTCGGAAGGCTTCCATATCTGCTCGCATCACTCACACATCGAGGCCAACAAGTTGAAGTTTGCGCAGATCAATACCTACCACGTGAGACAACTGGCGAAGTTTGCAGAAAAACTTGCCAACACTCCCGATGGGGATGGGACCTTGTTGGACAACAGCCTGGTGCTCTACGGCAGCGGTTTGTCGGATGGCAACGAACACAATTTCGATCCCTTGCCGGTGTTGCTGTTGGGCAAGGCAGGTGGTCAGCTCGAAGGCGGGCGTCATCTGCGCTTCGCACCGCAGACGCCGATGTCGAATCTCTTGCTCAGCATCCTGCATATCTTGGGAGCACCTGAAGCAAGCATCGGCGATAGCACGGGGCCGCTCGCCGTATGAATACCAGTCGTGTGAGACAAGCCTGGATCTGCGGCCTTGGTTTGTGCGCTGCTTTGCTGTCGCAGGTGGTGATGGCGCAGCCAGTGCAGTATGAAGCAGGCGTGCATTACCAGGAGTTGGCGCAGCCTTTGCCGGATCTGGATCCGGATCGTATCGAAGTGGTGGAGCTGTTCTGGTACGGCTGTCCAGAATGCTACGACCTCCTTCCTGCCTCTCAGATCTGGGAGTCGTCCTACCGCACCACCGACATGGATTTCAGTAGGGCGCCGTTGGTGTGGAACAAGGCCATGGAAGCCCATGCACGTATCTATCTGACGGCTGATGTCATGGGGCTATTACCCGTCGTACCGAAATCCGGCTGGGAAGTTAAACGATCGATTCACAATGACGCTTTCGAAGCCATCCACGAGCAGGGCAAGGCCTTGGTCGAAATGGATGAGATATGGGCTTTGTTCGAAGCGACGGGTGTAACGCGCGATGCCTTCGATCTCGCCTGGAATTCTGCGGAAGTTACTTCGCGTCTGGACGAGCTGAAGAAGTTGTCGACCGCCCCTGAAATCGGCTCCTTGCCGGCGCTTCTGCTGCATGGTCGCTACGTGATCCGGTACAACGCCGCCGTGAAGTCGCAGGAGGATCTCTACAAGGTTCTCAACTTCCTCATCGCCCGCATCAGAGACGCTCAACGGGCGCAACGCTGAGCGCATCACTCTTTCAAAAAATTCATCTCGGAAAAGCCTACCGACGGAGCCATGGACTTGGGAACGGAGTCCGCTTCGTCGTTGGCCAGGATGCGTAGCAGCACTTCCTGCACGCCGGGTTCGAGTTTGATGAGACGACGTGCTTCATCTTCCAACCATTGCTTGGCCTGATGCTGCGCGGCACTGACGCACTCGGGAGCCAGTCTCATATAGAGTTCCAACGCCAAAGCCGTGTCGAGTCTGATCGTCATAGGCATAGCCCGCCAGGGGCGGGGTGAGGTAAGCAGGGGATAGGGCTGTGAGCCTACGCCTCTTGGTCGGCAATGGCTAGTTAAACAGAGGGGCATTTTGTGTCAACGGTTCGTTAAGAAAGCGCACGCCGGCTGCCACGTCCACGCCGGGGGATGGCGCCAGCCAAGACGTGGGACAGCCACTCCGAACCATGGACCGGGGACAGCCTCTCAGCCCGGACCTGGGACAGCCACTCCGAACGGCGCCGCGTTGTCTGGCGATGCGGACAGCCACTGTCCTGACGGGGACACTCACCGGGCACTTGGGCAGGTGTCCCCCTTCTTCGCTTCTTCGCGCTCCTTCGTGACAGGGTGAGTGTCCCTTCTGGAGCCCGATGGGACACTCACGCACTTTCTGAAAAGAGGACACCCACTGCGCAGGAGACACCCACCGTATCGGTCCTTTCGAGTTGGCAGGGACACTTACCCGAAGGAGGACACCCACAGAGCTACATGGTCCGGGTGGGTGTCCTTCGGTGATAGGTGGGTGTCCCTAATAAAAGATCGGCGGGTGTCCCCCCAACCTGAGATCCGGCAGGCGAACCGAAGTGAGTGTCCCAATCGGTTCTCATGAGATCCGGCAGGCGAACCGAAGTGAGTGTCCCAATCGGTTCTCATGAGGTGACTGTCCCCCGCCATAGGGAGAGAAAGGTGACTGTCCCAATCCGTGGTGCCCCAGGTGGCTGTCCCCATCTGAACGGAACCAGAGGCTGCGAAAAAAGGTCCGATCAACAAGGAGTTCAGTTCGGGGCACCGAACCGTTCCGTATCGTTGCTCACCGCTTGGCAGCGAAAGCGAGGTGGGACTACACCGTTCAGTTTCCCGGAACCGCAAGGAGGACTAGCAAAATGACAGGAGCAAGAAGGCGTGTGCTCATCATCATCGGTTGTATCGTGCTGGCCTACGTCGGGCTGGTGACAGCTTTCGAGCTCAGCATCGGGTTGCGGCAGCCCGAATCGGGAGGAACCTTGGTGATACACACGACCAAGGAGGACGGTTCCACGCATCGTCGCGTCCTGGCGCGCTTGCAGGATGGCGATCAGCTGTACGTGGCGGTCAACCATTGGCCGCGCGCCTGGTATCGGCAGGCGTTGGCCAATCCCGAAGTACAAGTGGAACTCGATGGCGAAATGCGTGCATACCGGGCGGTACCGGTGAGTGACGAAGAGCACGCCCGCCTGGAAGAACGTTTTCCGATCGGCTTTGGTGGACGTTTCATGATGGGCTTTCCGCCACGACACTTCCTGCGGCTCGAGCCAGATGCCACCGTGCGTTTTTGACAGTGCTATGACGCCTCAGCATACTGGCACGTCAGTTCCAGAGGGGGAATGAGACATGAACGAAGCAGATACCCAGCCAGACGCAAACGCGCAAACCGTAACTGCAAAACCGACGTGGACCGCACCACGCATCGTTGGCCTCGTGCTTGGCTTGGTGATCCTGGGTGGATTGGTCATGGGCGCACGCTGGTTCTTCACCTGCCCCTGCGACACCATGCCGGGCGCCGTGCTCTGGGGTGAAGTGGTGGAGGAACCGGTCAGCGACTGGACCTTCGCGAACAACGTCGAGCTGTGTCAGATCCAGGTGCAGGGCACCATCTTCCCACAGGCCAACAACCTCAACTGCATGGCCACGCCCGACGGCAAACTCTATCTCAGTTGTTCCAATTGCGAACCCAAGCGCTGGTCGAGACTGGCGCGTGAAAATCCCAACGGACGAATACGACTCGACGGTCGCGTCTATCCCGTCACCATCACGCACGTCACCGATCCTGCCGAAGCCGACCGCGCCTGGCATGCACGTCTCGTGAAGTTGGAAAACTCCACCGTGCTCGGTGCCGGCACCCCGGTGGGCACGCCGCGTCCGCCGGATGCGCAGTGGTGGACTTTCCGCGTCGAATCCCGCGTGGAGTGAATCGTGGCAGAAGTTCTCGCGCTCAAGACAAGAGGTACTGAGGTCTCTGCGTTCCGCTCGGCGCGCTTGTCGGATGACGAGGCGCTGGCGCTTGCGGAGTGCGACGACCTCGCCGTGTTGACGCAGCAGGCACGCGCGTTGCGCGATGCGGCGCACGGCAATCTCATTACCTATTCGCGCAAGGTTTTCATTCCGCTCACCAAGCTGTGTCGCGACGTGTGCCACTACTGCACCTTCGCGCAAACGCCGCGTCATCTCGAGCATGCCTACATGCCGGTCGAAGAAGTCTTGGAACTGTGCCGGCAGGGCGCTGCGCTCGGTTGTCAGGAAGCACTCTTTACGCTCGGTGAAAAACCGGAGCTGCGTTATCGCGTTGCCCGCGAAGCACTCGAAAAACTCGGCTTTGCCACTACGCTCGACTACGTACGTGAAGTGGCGCGTCGCGTGTTGCAAGAGACAGGACTTCTCCCTCACATCAATGCCGGTTGCATGACCGCAGAAGAAATCGCGGGACTGCGCCAGGTCAGCGCTTCGATGGGCATCATGCTCGAATCGGCTTCGGATCGTCTCTGCGAAAAAGGCATGCCGCACCATGGCTCGCCCGACAAAGTCCCAGCACGACGCCTCGAAACCATCGCGCTTGCCGGTGAAGCGCGTGTGCCTTTCACCTCCGGCATCCTGATCGGCATCGGCGAAACCCGACGTGAACGTATCGAATCCTTGTTGGCGCTGCGTCGCCTGCATGAGCAATACGGACATCTGCAGGAAATCATCGTGCAGAATTTTCGTGCCAAGCCTGGCACGAAGATGGCGCAGGCTCCCGAGCCCGATCTCAACGAATTGCTGTGGACCATAGCCATCGCGCGTCTGATCTTCGGTGCCGAGATGAACATCCAGGCACCGCCGAACTTGAGCCCCGGTGTGCTGCCTGCCTTGGTCGATGCCGGCATCAATGATTGGGGCGGTGTTTCGCCACTCACGCCCGACCACGTGAACCCCGAAGCGCCATGGCCGCATCTCGATCGCCTTGCGCATGAAACCGCGCTGGCCGGTAAATTTCTGGAACAGCGTTTGACCATCTATCCCGCTTATGTACGGCAGTCCCGTGAGTGGCTCGATCCCGCCGTGCGTTCCTATGTATTGAAGTCGGCAGATTCGCAAGGCTTTGCGAAACGGGACTCGTGGAACACGGGGGAGGGTGATGCGATCCCGCAGATCGAGGCCACCTTGCTGACGCAGCCGCTGATGGCTGACCGAGTTTCTACCGACATCAAAACGCTCGTGGCACGCTGTGTCGCACGTGAGGAGCTGAGTGCACAAGAGGTCACACGGTTGTTCTCGGCGCGCGGGCCTGACTTTGCCTACGTGTGTCGTGCAGCGGATGAACTGCGGCGGCAAGTGGTAGGTGACGTCGTGAGCTACGTCGTCACGCGCAACATCAACTACACCAACGTCTGCTACTTCAAGTGTCAGTTCTGTGCCTTTTCGAAAGGCAAGCACAGCGAGGATCTGCGTGGCACGCCCTACGACATCGGCGCCGAAGAATTGGCGCGGCGTTGCGTCGAGGCTTGGGAGCGCGGCGCAACCGAAGTGTGCCTGCAGGGCGGCATTCATCCCGATTACACGGGACAAACCTATCTCGACATCCTGCACACCGTGCGCACTGCCACGCCGCAGATGCACATCCACGCCTTTTCGCCGCTCGAAGTGTGGCAGGGCGCGGCAACGCTTGGGCTCGATCTCGAGGATTATCTGCAGCGCCTGAAGGATGCCGGGCTCAGCACCTTGCCCGGCACGGCGGCGGAAGTGCTGCACGATGAAGTGCGTGCCGAGCTGTGTCCGGATAAATTGACGACGCAGCAGTGGCTGAGCGTAATGGAAGCTGCGCATCGCGTGGGGCTCAAGAGCACGGCCACGATCATGTTCGGACACGTCGATGTGCCGGAACATTGGGCCGCGCATCTACTTGCCATCCGCTCGCTGCAGGCGCAAACGAGAGGCTTCACTGAATTCGTACCACTGCCTTATGTCGCGCTCGAAGCTCCGGCCTATCGCAAGGGACAGTCGCGGCGCGGCCCGAGTTTCCGCGAAGCCGTGTTGATGCATGCTGTCGCACGGCTCGTATTGCATGGTCATATCGACAACATCCAGACTTCGTGGGTGAAGCTTGGCCGCGAAGGTGTCGCTGCCTGTTTGAATGCCGGCGCCAACGATCTTGGCGGTACCTTGATGAACGAAAGCATCACGCGCGCCGCCGGCGCCTTGCATGGGCAGGAGTGGTCGCCGCAGCAGATGGAAAGCGTGATTCGCGCCTTGGGCCGCACGCCGCGCATGCGCACGACTCTTTATGCCGATGCGCCCGAAGAACGTCGCGCCGCCGCCTTTGCTGCTGCACCACTGGCGCCGATGCACAACGACAGTGCCGGCAAGCTGCAACGTCCCAAAGCCCTCATTCCGCTCGCCGTACAGGCTCTTTCATGAAACTTTGCCTCACCGGTGCCAACAGCAGCGTTGGCCGCAATCTTCTGCAACATCTACGGCAGCAAGAAGGCTGCAGCGCCGTGGCGCTCGTGCGATCTGCTGAGGCACTAGCCGCTTTGCCGCAGGCGGAGAACATAGACGCACGTGCAGTCGACTACGCCGATCACGCTGCGTTGGTCGATGCCATGCGTGGCACGCAGGCCGTCGTGCATCTGGCTGGCATTCTGTTCGAGGGCAAACACACGCGGTATCAGAGCGCCAACGTCGAGAGCACCGCCGCAGTCGTACGTGCGGCGCAACAGGCGCGAGTGCCGCACATCATCTTCATCAGCGTGCTTGGTGCAGATCCCTCGTCGCGCAATCCTTTCCATCGCAGCAAGGGTGAAGCCGAAAAACTCGTGCTCGAGTCCGGTCTCGCCGCCACGGTATTACGTACACCGCTCCTGCTCGGCCCCGCCTGCGCTGGAGGCAAGGCACTTCTGCGCGAAGCGCGTAGCGGCACAGCGAAACTGCTCGGTGGTGGACGTCATGAAGTACGCCCCCTCGACGTCGACGATCTGAGTGAAGGCATCCTTGCTGCTTGTCGTCACCCAAAGGGCGCGCGCGTTCTGACATTGTGTGGACCCACGCGGGTTCCCTATCACACCTTGGTTACGCAGGTGGCAGCGCAGGAGGGAAGGGCAGTGCAGATCGCCAGTGCACCGCTGTGGTTGGTGAAGACGCTGAGTGGCATCAATCACGCCATCAAGGGCTATGGCTTCTCGCCTGCCATCGTGGATGTGATCACCGCGAGTGAGGATGTGGAGGACAACGCCGACGTCGCTCTCTGTCTCACGCTCACTCCCTTGCAGCGCACCTTGGCCAAACTCACGGAAGCGAAGCATTGACATGACGAGTCCCGAATCCTCTGCACCCGATGCCGCTCTCGCGCCCCGTAAGCCGGGCAAGGGTGCGCGCAGCGTCTTCTTGCTGATTGCGGTTGCGTGTTTCGCCTATCTCTATTTTCGGCTCAACGGTGCAGCGGCACGCGAAGGTCTGACCTTGCTCGACTACATGGGCGCGGTGTTCGCCAGTGTGCAGTGGTTGCCGTGGCTACTGCTGATGATTGCGTACTCGACGCTTTATTTTTTGATCGACACCTTGGTGGTGAGCCGTGCGCTCGCGTGGTTCGTACGGCCTGTGCCTTATCGCGACCTGCTGCCGATTCGCGGCAGCGCCTACATCATCTCGCTCTTCAACGAGCAGGTGGGCAAGGGCGCCATGGCCTGGTATCTGAATAGGCGCGATGGTGTGCCGGGCTGGGAAACGGGTTCGGTGATGCTGTTCATGATGTTCTGCGAACTCTTCTACCTCCTGTTCTGGGCTACGTTGGGCTATGCGTTCACGGCGGATGAACTGCCGGATTCCTTTGGCCTGATTCCCTACATCGCTGCCGGCGCACTCGTCTTTCTGGTGCTGTGGGTGTTGTACTTCCAAGGCAGTCTGCTGCCGAACAACACTTTGCGCGACAAACGTATTTTGCATGCCTTCCGTCAGGCGCGCTTGAAACACTATGGCATGTTCGTGCTGTTGCGTTCGCCGGCACTGTTGACGGCGATCGTGGTGTATTCGATCGCATTACGGCTCTTCGGCGTCGAGGCGTCGTTGTTGCAGCTGCTCGGGCTCTTGCCCGTGATCTTCTTCGCCGCAGCAGTGCCCACACCGATGCGCGCAGCGGCAATCACGTTGTGGGTGGTGTTGTTTCCGCAGAACGAAGGTCAGATGGCGGCCTTCGGCTTCGTGCAGCACAACTTCTTCATTCTGTTCAACGCGCTGATCGGTCTCTTGTTCTTGCGCCGTGCACAGCGCGAACTGTTCGGTGCCAACGGCTGATGCTGGCGCATTGTCTTACCGCATTGCGTTTGGCGCTGGTTGTTCCCACTGCCTGGGCCTTGGCGTCACCGCAAAGTTTCCCGGCGTGGGCTGCGCTGTTTTTCGTCATCGTGGCGATTGTCACCGACATGGCTGATGGCAAGGTGGCGCGTGCGCAGGGCACGGCTTCAGCGGCGGGACAGCTCTTCGATCATGCGACGGACTGTCTTTTCGTGAGTTGTGCACTCGGTGGCGCAGCCGTCGCCGGTGCGATTACGCCTTGGTTGCCACCGCTGGTGGTAGTGGCTTTCGTGCAATACGTGTTGGATTCGCGCTTTCTCCATCGTCAAAAGCAGTTGCGCATGAGCAAGCTGGGGCGTTGGAATGGCATCCTGTACTTCGCCCCTCCCGTGATGTTGGCCGCGGCGATGCTGCTGCCACCTGTGTTGGCAGAGGCAATGCGCACGCTTGCGGCATGGAGCGCCTGGGCGCTGGTGCTGAGTACCTTGCTTTCGATCGTCGACCGAGCCTTGGCACGACCAGCGCTTCCATCTTCTTAGTTGTGACTCATGGATAATCTCTCTCACACCATCATCGGTGCACTGGTGGGCGAAACCGCATCGCGTCTGATCCCCGCAGTAAAGGCAGCCTTGCCGGAGCAAACGCGCCGCACGCTCTACCTTTCCTTGATGATGATCGGCAGCAACTTGCCAGATGCGGATCTGGTCTACTCCGCGCTCGACGACAGCAAGCTTGGTTACATGCTGCATCACCGCGGTCATACGCATACGGTGGTGGGTGCGATCGTGCTGGGCTTGTCGATGTATGGGCTCAGTCGACTTTGGTTAGGTTGGCGCAAGATTGCGTCGAATAGGCATGACCATTGGGGGGTGGCCTTCGTGGCCTTGCTGGCGCCGCTTCTGCACGTGGCGATGGATGGACTGAACAACTACGGTGTGCATCCGTTCTGGCCCTTCCACAACGGCTGGCTCTATGGCGACACGATATTCATCATCGAGCCGTTGTTCTGGATTGCGGCCACACCGCTCTTGCTGTTGGTGCGCAGTGTATTGGCTCGAGTGTTCATCGGTGCCGCCTTGCTCACTGGCATAGGACTCGCCTTCGGTTCGGGCTTCGTGCCCTGGCCAATGGCCCTGGCGCTCACCCTGTTGTGTGTCGGCCTGCTCCTGATCTCGCGTCGGGTGAGTGGCACGCGCGCTGCGCTCTGTGGCATTGCCGTGTGGTTGGGCGTGATTGCGCTTTTCGCGTCCGCGCATCGGGTGGCAGGGCAACGTGTCGAAGCCTTGATGGCGCAGCTGTTCCCAGGGGAGCAGACGCTCGATCATGTGTTGACGCCGATGCCGGTGAACCCCGTGTGCTGGGAAGTGATCTCCGCCCGTCGTGACGAGGACCGTTATGCATTGCGCATCGTGATGCTGTCGCTCGCGCCGACTTGGTTGCCAGCGGGTGAGTGTCCCACCCGCGGACTCGATGGCAGCGCCACCGCACCACTGACCGCAGTCGTCCATCCCAATACGGCGGCCGCGCACTGGTATGGCGAGCTCGTGATGTCGCAGCGCGAGTTGCAGGAGCTCGCGCACGGCAACTGCGCCGCGGCCGGCTTCATGCGCTTCGCACGCATGCCGTGGTATGTGCGTAACGACGAGGGCTATCTGGTCGGCGACCTCCGCTACGACCGCGAAGCCGAGCTGGCCTTCACTGAACTGCAGCTCACCGGCAATGATCTTTGTCCCCTCCACGAACCGCCCTGGACTCCGCCGCGCGCCGAGTTGCTTGGAGCCCCGGTCGGGGACACCCACCTTCGTTAAAACCCGGTCGAGGACACCCACCTTCGTTGACCGGGGACACCCACCCCTGGGATTGGCCTTAAGCCATTGATCACAAACGGCCTTCCGCTCATCACCATGGGACAGTCACTCGCCTGAATCGGGGACAGCCACTTTTTCCTTTTTCCCGTTCTTGGGGCGAGGTCTCTCAAGAAGACAGAGAGCGGAGCAGGGACACCCGCCATGAATGGGACAGCCACCGAAAGAGCAGGGGACACCCACCGACGGTTCCGCGTCACTGTCCGTATCCGGAAACCTGCGCAGTCTTCACGCGTGGGACAGCCACCTTGTGAGTCGCAGCTAAGCCATTGATATTGAACGAGGCTTTCATATGAAGTGGATTTTGCTTCGAAGAGCTTCATCGCCGTGCATCTGGAGGAAGGTGCCATCAGGCCGCCACTACCGACGCCCCCGTCGCGGCTTGGCACGAGGTAGTTGGTTATCTGCCTTTCCTCGCGCTTTCCGCCGACATGATGAAAAGCAACCTGCTGTATCAGGAGGAACTGGAAGCAAGTCTCGTCACCTGCAGCGCCATGTCCGCCTTGCTCATCGACCTGATGGGCCTCTATGGCCTCGTCGAAGTCACCGTGGTGAAGCGCGTGAAAGAGAGCGGTGTGCGCAAGGTGATGGGCGCCGACGGCTAGTTCATCGTCGCGCTGTAGAGAGAGATGCCGACGCAGATGCTGACGAATGCGGTGCCGACTTGTTTGAGATAGAGCTGTTGGCTGAGCCTCATGACATGGTCCTTCGAAGGGGAGCTCAGCTTAGCCGCCGCCACTTCAGGGGAAAAGTAGCGCCGCCCAAAGGCCGGCCACGCGGGATGAGTGGCGGCTAAACGCGCCGAATGTCGGGTCTGCGTTTGACTTTGCGCGGGACGGCGCCGGATCATCGGCCGCAATACCCGGCCCAATGGGCGTGATAAGAACGACGATACGAACGAGAGGGTATTCCCACATGAAAGGTCCAGAATTCTGCTCTGCATCTCGCACGGTCCGTCGTTTGCCTCAACTGTCTCATCTGGCCGCCTGTGGTTTGCTCTTCTCGCTCTTCACTCTGCCCAGCCAGGCGCAGGATCTCGCCGAATTCCGCGCCGCGGCGCTCAGTGCGCTCGGCGGTGAAGTCAGTGGCATCGAATTCACCGGCTCCGGTTGGGATGCCTGTCTCGGCCAACCCTGGGCGATCAGTGAAGGTTGGGCACGCTGGGAGCTCACCGACTACCGCGGCGTGATCGATTACCGTAACGGTCGTTCCAGACACATGACGCAACGCCGTGCCGGTATGGATCCTGGGCGCCTCGGTGGTTGTGGCGCGCAGCCCGATGCCGCGCCCGCACCACAACGAGGTTTCATCGACGACAGCGCACCTTGGCCGGATCAGTTGCCGCTGTGGCTTACGCCGCACGGCTTTCTGCACTTGCTGGACCAAGGTACAGCCGCCTTGGCGCAGGATGGAGACGGTTGGCAAGTGAGCTTGACTCTGCCGCGTGACGGCATCGAGTACGAACTCGTGGCTCACTTCGATTCGCAACATCGTCTCGAGCGCATTGCCACTCACATCGACGATGGCATCTTCGGCGACATGGAGGTGCAGGCCACCTTCGGTGGTTATCGTGACTTCGGTGAACTGAATTTCCCCGCAAGCTATACGCTCAATCAGGGCGGCTTCCCGGTGTTATCCCTCACGATCGAATCGGCCGCGCCGAGCACGGAAAGCTTGGAGCCGCCACCGCCGCGAGGAGGCGCTGGCCCGCCTGCAGCGGCGGCGCCTGAATATCAGCAAATCGGCCCCGGCATCATCGCCATCCTCGGCGCCTATCAATCGGTCGCGGTGGAGTTCAGCGATCACATCGTCGTGATCGATGGCCTGCAATCCGATGCGCGCGTGCGTGAGGTGATCCGCATCGTCAAAGCAGCGATACCGAGCAAGCCCATTCGTTACGTCGTCAGCACACACAATCACTTCGATCATGCCTATGGCATCCGACAGTTCCTGGCGGAAGGCGCCACGGTGCTGACGCATCGGATGAACGTGGCTTTCTTCGACGTGGCGCTTGCCACACCGCGGACATTGCGGCACGAAGCAACGGAGCCGAACGAAGTGCCCGTGCGCGTGCAAGGGGTGGATGGCATGCTGCGACTGAGCGATGCGTCGGGGCAGGTGGTGGAACTCCATGCGCTCGGTGCCAGCCATCATGCCGCCGACATGCTCATCGCTTATCTACCGTCGATCAAGACCATCGTCGAAGCCGACATCCTGCAGCCGTGGATCAATCCCGTCTTCGACGGAGGGCGCGATGGTCCGCATCCGATGCTCAGCTATCTCGCGGAAGAACTCGAGGAGCTGGGGCTCGACTACGAAAGGTTCGTGCCAATCCACACGCCACCGGATCCGCCATTCATGCAACGCGCCGATCTCGAAGCGGCACTGCGCGGCGACGCGCAATAGGCAGAATGGACATGCCGATGCGTGTTCGACCATTTACTCGGGTATGTAGCGCGGTCTGCGTGCTGAGTTGGGCAGGGTTGGCGCAGGAAGGACCGAGCGGCAGTGCCTTGTTCGGAGCGGCCTGTGCACACGGTCATGGCGTCGATGGGCGGGGTGCGCAGATTGGGTCCCCCATCATCGAGCGGGTGGCCCGATCTGCTGGGATTGGTCCCTGAGCTCGGTGTGCCACGCGGCCACGACGTGCTCTACGTTTTTGCCCTTCCGGATTAGAATCCCGCCATCTTCCGGCGAGGATCGAGTCATGGATAAGACGCAAGAACGAGTCGCGGTAGTCGTAGTGCATGGAATTGCCGACCAGAAGCCCGGCGAGACCGTGCGGGAACTGGCCAGGTTGTTATGCCACGGAGCGGCAGGTGAGCCGCATTTCGTACAGGGTGAAGTGCGCGAGGTGTTGGTGCCGGTGGCGCGTCTCGAGCCTGGCAGTGCCTGCGCCGAAGAGGTCACTCTCGAAGAGATGCCTGCCACCAAACAGAACTTGCCCGGTTCTCCCAGTGGCTTCTATCTGCAGCATCAGCGCCTCGACGAGGAATGTACCGAACCCGTCGAGCGGCAAGACCTCGGTGTCGATCTCAACGACTATCTTCTCAGCCGCCTCGTGCTCTCCGATGAGGATGCGCTGTACCAAGGCGTGCGCATTTCTCTGAAGCATCGCGCCAGCGGCCGTGCGGTCGATCTCTTCGAAATGTATTGGGCCGACCTGTCGCGGTTGGGGCAGGGCGGCCTTGCGGCGCTCGTGTCGCTTTATAGGCTTTTCATCAGCTTGAGTACGCTCGCATCCAACGTGGTGGATCAGGCTGCGCTCGGCAAGAAGGGCTTGGCGTGGCGCACCTTGCAACGCACGCATGCGTGGTCGGCGTGGTTACTGCGCGGACCTTCGCTGCTGATTCAGCTTGCGATGTTGCTGCTGTTCCTCACGGGCGTGTTCGCCGTGATCCCCGAAGAGAATCAGACTACGGTGCTGCAGGGCCTGTTGTGGGCCATGACCATCGCATTCACAGGCGTGACGCTGTTCGTGGAAGTACGAACGGCGCGGCGTACGTTGGCAGTGGTCTTCGGCGCCATCGCCATTGCCTGTGCTTCACTCGCCATTTTCCTACCCGAACCGGGACGTGATTTTGCCTTTCTCTATTTCGGCGTGGTCGTGCTGATCCAAGCCGCTGCCGGCGCCTGGGTGGTGGAGCGCTATGCGCGTGCCGTGCATGGCGTGCGCATGCTTGGACATGTCCTGATGGGGCTGAGCGCTGCATTGTTCTACTACGAAGCGCAACGGCTCTTGCCGACCGTGACGACGATGCGGGAATGGTTGCTTGGCTCCGCACTGAGTGTGGGCGAAATCTTCTTCGGCCTGATTCTTCTTACCTGGGCCTTCTATGTAGTCGTGCAGGTGGTCGCCTTGTTGTTGGGACTATGGTTGGGCCGTAGCGCGTCGAAGCCGGTCGCGTGTTCGCTCTACACCGCGCGGTTAGGCTTGGTGAGTGCCACGGCGCTTTTCGCGATTCTGAGTCTGGTGTTGTGGTCGGTGATGGCCTACGTGGCCAGTTATTGGCTCGATGAAATCTTCTATGAAGCGCAGTTCTTCGATGCGGGGCCGTGGACTTCGGGATCGATCTATCTCGACGCGCGCATCCGTTCGCTGGGTGGATTCTTCACACCGCTCGTCGTATTGGCTTCGGGTGTCGGCATTGCTGCAGCGATGGTGTTGGCGCCGGCCCTGTTCGAAGAGATCAAGCCCACCACCAACATCGATGAAAGTGGCCCGCGTCCCGGGGCCACCCACTGGTCGCAGCGACTGGGTGGTTGGTTGAGTCGCGGCGGCCATGCGGTTGGTGCCGTGCTCAAATTTCTGATTCCGATCGGGGCGTTGGCGGGCAGCGTGCTCTATCTGGCCTTTGCCGTACGGCAGTTTGGTCCGCTGCTTGGCTTCGATGGTTCATTGCTGCAAAGCCTCAATGCAACGCTCGAATATTTCCGTGGTGAGGCTTTGGTTGCGGCAGGGAAGTGGCTGGCCGGTGGCGCCTTGACCGTTACCGCCTTGGGTTCTCGCTTCAGCAACACCTTCGGTCGTTTGCGCGTGGCACTCGATGCCATGACCGACGTCAGCAACTATTTCGACGATCCGCCCAGTGGACAGTCACCACGGGCGCGCATCTATTCCCGCTATGCCTCGCTGCTGAAATATCTGAGTGCCGCCGGCTACGGGCGCATCGTGATCGTGTCGCACAGTCAGGGCACGGTGATCAGTGCGGATCTGTTGCGTTATCTGAACACGCAGGGACGATTGCAGGAATTCACGGGAGGCATTCCCTTGGCGCTCGTCACCGTGGGTTCACCCTTGCGTGATCTCTACGCCGAGCGCTTCCCCTTGCTCTATCAGTGGATGGGCGACTCGCCGCAGCACTTCGACACTGCGCGTCCGCGCGCGGCGGATCTCGGCTTGCGTGAATGGCTGAATGCCTGTCGTTCAGGGGACTATGTAGGACGCTTCATATGGACGCCGCTCAGTCAGCGCGAAAACTTCGCAGTTGCAATGGTGGCTGAGGGTGGCCAGGCGACGGTGCGGCGCGCCGAGGACCGCAGCGAGTTCTGTCTTGGTGCCGGCGGACACACGCGTTACTTCAGCAACGATGCCTTGGTGTTGGGACTGGAGATCGAACGGCTGGCAGTGGGGAGAATCGAAGGTCAGTGGTCGCCCGAGGAAACTCAGGCAACCACGGTGTCCTTGGTACTTTGATCGTTGGCAGGCGGGCGATGTGCGGCGAAGCAGGTCAAAACGCCGAGTATCACCGCGACGAGTGCACCGAGTTCCAACAGGGTTGGTAAACGCTGTTCCCACAGAAAACAGTACAAGAGCGCGAACAAGGTTTCGAACAGGATCATCTGTCCGACCAGCGTGAGCGGCAGCAGACGGCTCATGCGGTTCCAGAGCGAGTTGCCGATCATCGAAGCAAGGATGGCAACACCCACCGATACCGCCGCCAGGTTGGCCCATTCACCGCCGCTGTGGCTGTCCTCGAGGAACAGTGCGAGAGGAAGTAATAAAAGACTCTGCGCCCCCGTGGCGATGCCCACCATCAAGTTCCAGTCGTGCGAGGACATATGGCGCCATCGACGCAGGCAACGCGAATTGGCCACGGTGTAGACCGTCCAGCACGCCAGGGAACCCAGGGCGCAGAGAAGACCGAAGAATTGCTGCATGACCGGCGCCTTCTGTTCTTCGCTCAGCGCCTGCCAGGAAATGAAAAGCGCACCGACGATGCAAAGCAGCAACGAAGGCACGAGGCGTGCGAGCGGCACGGCGTGGCGTTCACGACTTCCCACCACGGTCACCACCACCGGCACGAATCCCAAGATGAGGGACGTCATGGCGATGCCGCCGTTGTGCACGGCAGCTGTCAGCAGCACGTAATAGAAGGTGTTACCCGTGAAGGCGAGCCAGAACAGGATCAACCACTGCTGCGCGCTGAGCTTGCGTACCAGGTGCCAGCGCGGCGTGATCATGGCGACGGCGAAAAGGCCGTAACACAAGTAGCGGGCGACGCTCTGCAGGAGCGGACCGAAACCGCGCAGGAGTTCCGGCGCCAGGAACACCAAACCCCAGACCGCACCGGCGCCCATGCCACAGGCGATTCCGGTCAGTTGTTGGCGTTGGCTGGCAGCGAGAGAAGTAGTGGAGGGGGCGAGTGACGACATGGCGCGCATTCTAGTCTCGCTTAATGTTGTTTTTGGCTCTATTCTCGGCAGCCAAACGCAACAAAAACTCGTTTATGTTGAAAAGGAACCATCGCAGTTCTCACACGTTGGATCGCCAGGATCGCGCCATCCTGAGAATCCTGCAGCGCGACAACAAGACGCCCCAGCGCGCCATCGCCGAGGAAGTGAACCTGTCGACCGCTGCCGTGCAACGCCGCATCGCCGCGATGGAAGAGGCGGGCATCATCGAGCGCAACGTTGCCATCATCGATCCTGAAACCGTTTCCGCCACCATCACCGCGATCGTCGAAGTGCTGCTCGAAAACGAACGCGCGCAGACGGTGGATCGCGCCAAGGCTTTGTTCCGCGCCACACCTGAAGTGCAGCAGTGTTACTACGTCACTGGCGGCATCAGCTTCGTCGTCGTCATCATTGCGCCGGATATGCGCGCTTATGAAAGCCTCACGCGGCGGTTGTTTGCGGAGAATGAGCTGGTGAAGAGTTATCGGACCTTGGTGGCGTTGGATCGAGTGAAGACCGGGTCCGAGATAGTGATCCCCTGACAGGGACACTCACTAGTTCCTACTGGGACACCCACCAAATCCACATCGGGACACCCACCGA
>Ga0065721_10004673_pt1 | contig 34209 bp, 25 predicted proteins | sample Mesricmetagenome_FD_59108 | JGI IMG/M metagenome (GOLD analysis project Ga0065721, IMG submission 59108) | Mesophilic microbial community from rice straw/compost enrichment Sample: eDNA_1 v2 (version 2) | ecosystem: Engineered > Solid waste > Grass > Composting > Bioreactor | place: USA: Davis... | reverse complement strand
AAAAGATTGATGAAAGGAATGTTGATAGGATTGAGGAAATGCTGTTTGTAAAGTTTTCTATATACAAACCAACAATTATGTTGATAGGATTGAGGAAATGATGTTTCTAAACTTTTTTATATACAACTCAAGAGTTGTATATAGAAGAAATTGTTATAATGCTATTTATAAAGTTCTCTTCTATATACAAACCAACAATTATATAGAAGAGATTGTTATAACGTTGTTTATAATATCTTCTATATACAATCTAATAATTATATATAGAAAAAGATTGGCGAAAGGAATGTTGATAGGATTGAGGAAATGTTGTTTCTAAACTTTTTTATATACAATCCAACAATTATATATAGAAGATAATGTTATAATGCTATTTGTAAAGTTTTCTATATACAACCCAACAATTATATATAGAAAAAAGATTGTTATAATATTATTTATATTCTCCTCTATATACAATCCAACAATTATATATAAAAGATTGTTATAATGCCACCTACAAAGTTTTCTATATACAACTGTTGGATTGTATATAGAAAAAGATTGTTATGATGTTGTTTATAATCTCTTCTATATAATTATTGGTTTGTATATAGAAGAGATTGTTATAATGCTGTTTGTAAAGTTCTCTATATACAATCCAACAATTATATATAGAAAAGGAATGTTATTAGGATTGAGGAAATGCTGTTTGTAAACTTTTCTATATATAATTGTTGGATTGTATATAGAAGAGATTGTTATAATGTTGTTTGTAAAGTTCTCTATATACAATTCAACAATTATATATAGAAAAGGAATGTTGATAGGATTGAGGAAATGTTGTTTGTAAAGTTTTCTATATACAATCCAACAATTATATAGAAGATAATGTTATAACGTTGTTTGTAAAGTTTTCTAAACAATTGTTGGATTGTAATAGAAGACCATTGTTATAAAGCTGTTTGTAATCTCTTCTATATAAAAGAGATTATAATGCTGTTTATAAAGTTTTCTATATACAATTCAACAATTATATATAGAAAAAGATTGGTGAAAGGAATGTTAATAGGATTGTTATAATGCTGTTTGTAAACTTTTCTATATACAATTCAACAATTATATAGAAAGAATATTATAATGCTATTTATAAACTTTTCTATGTACAATCCAACAATTATATATAGAAAAGTTTATAAACATTCTCTTGGGTTCCTGAATTTCTTTATTATCTTTCTATTATCTTTCGCCTATATTATACGTGTATGTATAATATATCTATATTTCTCAAATAAATTAGTGTTTATAAACTTTTCTATATACAAAACAACAATTATATATAGAAAAGTTTATAAACACTAATTTATCGAGATATTCCTTAATTGAGAAACACACAAAGTTCATATATCCATGTATTCGTTTAATTCATGTCTATTTAATTTCTTCATATATATAATTTATATATGAAAGTAAAAGATGGAAGCTTTGCTTATCATCAGTGTCATTTTACTTGTCGTTGGATTCATTCTTTGGATCATAGGTTGGATACGTTACGAAACTGAAATTTCACTACAAACACCTCACCAAGTTTCAACACTTATGCTCATTTGGATTGGTGTGTTTATTGTTATTGTCGCTGGTATCTTAATGATTGTTTACTTTGCAGTTAAATATAGACGTCAAGCGAAACCAGCATACACACAAATAGAAATTCCAGATGACGAAAAACAAAAGTATGCTGGTCATGTTTTCGTTGATACAAAAGGAAGACCTGTCACAATTCCATACGCACCAGAAAAACAACCAGAGTATTTAACCGGAAAAACAACAGAAGAAACAATTCAGCAAACATTTCAACAAGGGCAAAAGATTGGTGAACCAGTTCACGCGCCTTGAGAAAATTCTTTTTTCAACTTAAAATAATACTAAATAAAATGGAATGGCATACAACACTTTGGCTTTGGATACTTATTCTTGGTGTAATACTCTTTATTGTTGCAGTTGCCCTTTACGAAGGGTTTGAGTCAAAAAATCGCCTAACGACTTCTGCACCCATATGGTTTTGGATAATTCTTTTCGTGTCTATTGTCTTGATTCTTTTCAGCATTGTTTTGCTGATTTTTCAACAAGGTTCAATAATTTACAAGAACGTTGAAGGTGTAATGCTAACAATGGCAGTTGAAGAAGGCCTCATAAGCCCTGAACAAATGAAAGAATACTTGAACGAGCGAAGAAAAGGTGTTGCAAGACGTGGCTACAAAATCAAAACGACAGAAGTTGCGCAGCGACCTCAAGTTACGGAGAAAGGTCTAATGGAAGAAATTAGACGTGAAAGCCTTGAAGATCCTGGTTGGACACAAAAAGTTGCAAAGATCTCAGAAACAAGAAGAACTTACGTTGTACCAAACAAACCAAGTGTTTCAGACTCTTCAAAACCTCCGAGGTATCCACCAATAAGCTCACTTTATTAGAAGATGAAGTTTTGGAATTTCAAGAAATTTTTTAACCCCATTAAGTTATATCTTTTTATTTGATACCATCATCTATTTGATGTTATCAACTAATTTTAACATCCAAATTAGTCTGGCATAAGCAATCCAGTGATTAACTCATCATCTGTTAACATTTCTCTCAGCGTTTTGTGTATGTCCTCTTCTTTAACTTCAAACTTCGCACTAAGCTGATTCTCTTTTATTCCATGTGGACCATAAATTCCAGAAGCTATAAGCATCATTGACAAGGAGTAAATCTTGAACTCCTCTTCTTTGATTTTATGTCTTCTTAAAAACGAAACAAGAACTTTTGTCGCACGACCAATGTTCTTCACGTCGAAGTATTTTTCTGTAAATTCCTTTATAAATTTTTTAACTTTGGAGTAAGTTTTTGGCACACTCTTTTCGAGACGCACACGTTTCACAGTTATCCTTTTTGGTTTCTTTCCAAGTAAGAAAAGAAGATCTGAAGCCTTCAAACGCTCATTGTGTTCTGGATTCGCAAGCATCAATGCAAGATCTCTAAGATTTTCATCCTTAATTGTTTGAACGATAAGTTTTGCAATCATCTTATAGTTCTTAATCTCGTCGACATCATAATCACCGAACAATTCAATCATTGTTACAGCAAGTGAAAACATATCGTGTGCGTAAGATCCAACGATGTCCAAATCTCGATAGGAATGTGCTGTACGATCAACTTTTGCAAATTTTGGAAGACTTACAAATCCCAAATCTGCAATAGTTGCACGCAAAGGATCTCTCGAAATAAGAATGTTTTGTGGTCTTATATCTGCATGAACTAAACCTCGACCGTGAATTTCTGCCAAACCTTTAACAATGTCATAGAAGACTTTGTACTTCTCATTCTCTTCAAGTTCTCCTTTTCTTATAACTCTACCAAGATTCGTTTCATGTAATTCCATTGTTATTTCTTTATTTTCAAGGTCAAAAGATTTAAACTTAATGATTCCTTTCACACCCTTCAAATAAGCACCAACAATCCATTCTTGAATTAAATGGGATGTCTTTTTGAATGATTTGACTGCATAACCATCTCTTTCTTTAACTTTTCCATAACCTCCTTTACCAAGTTTAGTTTCATCTTTTCTTTCCCCTTTACTTTTGACGCCCTTCGTATCTTTGAAATTTTTGTTGTCTTTCATTTTTTCCTTCTCCTTCCCCTTTTCTAATTTTGGGGATTTACTCTCGTCTTTCTTTTTGTGATGCTGTTTTTGGTGTAGCATTTTTAGTAACTCAACTTTCTATTAAATCCTTTATTTATTCTTTTTAGCTTTTTAAAGGAAGAATGAAATAATGGCACACACTGCAGCCATAATTATTTCTGTGATACTTGTCATAATCATAATCTTAGCCATTGCAGCCATTTTGTATTTACAATTCCATCCATTTGAACCATCACGAGTTTCATGTTCAGCCGATACTCAATGTAAACCTGGAACTTATTGCAAACAGGGATACTGTGAAAGTCAAAGTTGTTCTACAGACTCTGACTGTTTTGGTAGTCAAATTTGTGTAGTTGGTAGTAAAGGTACTGGTTATTGTTCTACAAGTCATTGTTTAGATGCTTCACAATGTGCAGACAATGAAGTGTGTGTTCAACCACAATCTTTAAATGGAACTTTGCAACCACAAATTTGTGCGCCTTTTGGTGCAAGTTGTTCAACAAGTAATGATTGTTATGGGATGCCATATGCTTATTCATGCGTTCAAGGTGTTTGTGTTCAATGTCAAAGTTCTGCAGATTGTCCAACTGTGAATGGTATTAAACAAAGTTGTGTTGTTGAGAGTGGTAATTCCAAGTGTATGAACACTTGCAGTGGTTGTGCAAGCAACCAAGAGATTTGTATAAATGGAATGAATTGTTGTGCTGGTGTAACTGAGGCTAAGGCTTGTAACTCAAGTTCTGATTGTTCAGGTTCAACATCGTATTGTGTTAATGGTTATTGTAATTGTGAACAGGGACAACTTTTTGATGGTTGCACAACAAATGGTGATTGTGCATCTAATAATTGTTTAGAAAATAATATCTGTGGATTTGAGGAGGCTCATTGTTTATTGAACAGCATACAGACTGGAAGTGGGAATGTTGATGTTTCTTTCGACCCAAACGGCTACATTTGCCTAATTGAAACTGACAGCAGCAACAACAATAACAATAGCAACAATACCACTAGTAACAATAACAATAATAACAATGGTAGTTCAAGTACAGTTAACACATATTGCGTTGGAGGTGAATGTCAAACCTCTTCGCTTGGGGCGTATTGTGGACCACTCCCTGATGGACTTGGAACAAATATTTCATGTGGTCCTTTTATGTTTTGTGTCAATAATTATTGCTCTGAAACGCCTGGTTGGGTTGGAGATCTTTGCATGAAAACAAGTGACTGTATGGTTGTGGAAGGCAATCCAAATTCACAAACAAGTTTCGTATGTTGCCCTGAAAGTGGAGGTTTTGGTGTGTGTCGTTCGACTTGTTAATTTCTTTATAATAAACGTAAAAGAAAAGAAAGAGCTTATAATTTATTAGGTCTCTCATTAAATGAGAGTTTTAATTTTACCTGTTTCAGGGGGTTCTTTTCCAGCTCAAGCTGGAGTGCTTAGAGATCACTTAAACAATGAATACAAACCGGACGTAATGCTTTCGACTTCTGGAGGAGCTGTAATTTCTTACTTACTTGCATCTGCAAGGTTTGACAATGAAAAACTCACAGAAACTCTTGGACATTTAAATTCTAATCTTCTATTACGTTCTTGGTGGCCAAGACCATTAAGTTTTATGCCCTCATGGATGATTGGTATGTTTCGAGGTTTTATTTACCAAACTGGTGATGGTGCAAAGCGCTTTTTTAACACTTATTGTTCTTTGGATAATGTTAACAACTGCGAAATATGGACAGGTACTTACAATCAAAGTTTACACAAAGCTCACTTCTTTTGCAATATTGATAGTGAGCACAGCGTCATAAACCCAAGGCTTTTTAAGGAAGAAGCGTACAGTTGCATGCCATTGACATATTTAAACTATGACCTTGAAAAGTTAATTAAAGCAGTTGTTGCAAGTGCAAGTGTACCAACGCTCGTTCCACCACAAATTATTGATTCTGATTACTATTGTGATGGTGGTGTCTTGTACGCTTCACCATTGACTCCAATGACAGATGTCATTTCGCAATTACAAGATTCAAATGGTCTTCATCTGGATTACGTTAGTGGTTTTGATATGGATAGTAAAGCACAAAGAACACTTTCACCAAGCACAAAAAATGGAATAATACAAGTTGGTTCGAAAACTGTAAGTAGCATGATAAACAGTTTATGCCTTCAAGATAGATTGAATGGCATTAAGATGATTTATCAAGGTCATAGAGACCAAGGAGGTACAAGTGATATCTTTCGTGAAGAGGGAAAAGTCACAAAAGAGAACATTGAAGAAATAGAAAGAAGAAGAAAAGAATACTCACGTTCAATGCTTGAGTTGTATCCATCGAGCGATTTTAAGCCTTTGTCGCTTACGAGTTTCAATGGAAATGATGTTATTTTTGCTTCAAACGAAGCATGGAAGAGATCACAATACAGATTCTGGTATGTAAGATAGAAATAGAGAGGAGATAAAGAGGAAAGAAATAATTCTTTTTCTAGAAGATAATTGGAAAAGGAGAATAAAAGGAGAATAAGATGAGATAAAATGCAATCGCCAAATAAAAGAAAAATAAAGAAAGAAAAACATTTCAAAGATGTAAATGCATCCAAACAAGAAAAACAACCCAAAGATAAGAAAAAGTTAAATATAAAGAATACAATAGATCTTTTAAATCTCGAAGAATTTAGACATAACGAAGTAAAGAACGAAGTAAAGAACGAAGTAAAGAACGAAGTAAAGAACGAAGTAAAGAACGAAGATTTCGCAACTTTATTTTTTTCTTTCTTGTTTTTTATTCTTTTCTTCTTATTTGAAGTCTCAAGAAGAATAAGAGTTACAGTCATTGGCAATTCATTTTATGCAAATCTAGTTGCGTTAGTTGCAAAGCAACTTAACTACGATGTTGTTATTCTCAGAAAGAATATAAGTTTTAATAAAATACTTGAATTAAACAATGCACTTTATCCAATTGAAGGTCCAACAATCAATGAAATAGAAAAGATCGAAACAATTTGTCTCACGGAAGAAGAGATAGGAGAACTCGCAAAAAGATTAAAAGTTAACGTACAAGAAATTCATGATTCTTTAAAAGAAATAGAGAAACTTGATTTAAGATTAAAGAGCTTGAAAGCGATTCCAGAAACATACAAAGATAGAAAATCTCACATAATTATAGAAGCAGATGATAATTTTTTAACATCTGATGAATTGGTATGTATGAAGATTGGAGATACAAGTAAACTTTTTCCTTTCCAAGAACTTTGTAGTTCTGAGTTTCTCAATGAGAATCAAGAAGATTGTAAGCTAGATTTTCTCAACTTTTCAATCAAAGAACCTCATGAACTTTTTTTGAGCGAAAGAAGATTTAAAATACATCCATACACACTACCAAGTAACAGAGATAACGTACTTTCTGTTTTGTGTTCAACTTATATTTTATTAAATAACGTTAATTTATTTGAATAGACTGAACAAATTGAATAGCTTGAGTAAAGATGGACAAAAGGAAAGATAAAATGGACAATTACGAGAAGTTTATCGAAAATCATAGGAGTCAAAAACCACACAAAGGTTCTTATACAAAATATCATAGAGGTGGTGAATCAAGATGTGTGAGAATAAACGGAGAGCCTGTTCGTTTAACTGGAGAGGCTGCAAGAGACTACAGAAGAAGAGAGATTGAAAGTACATATAACGTAGAATCAATTAATGGAGAACCTCCAACACCTTAGTTCCTTTGAATCTTATATATTACTTTTGTAATATATAGAACATCGAAGAAAGGAAGATATTTTAACAATCTATATATAATAGTTCTTCTTGAATCAACATTTATAAACTTTTCTATATAGAAAAGAAGAATTATATATAGAAAAGTTTATAAATGTTGATTCACCAAGAACTATTATAAGGATAAAAAAAATACACAGAGATATGCTTATTGGATAAGTATATCTTTTTCATAGAAATATATTTTATTACGTACGAAGAACGTATATTTCAAAGTACATGAGAAATTCTTATATCTTTTCTTCTTTTTACTTTATAAGTTCTTTGAGTTCAATTGGAACTCCATATAAATTTGCTTTGTAATTTACTCGAACTTCATATAATTCTCCTCCATGACATATATAATGTGGAGTTGATCTCTTTGTCTTTGTTCTTCCATTTCTTAAATTAATTTATCTATTATATCACTTTCATCCATTTTCTTTTGTTTTCTTTTAAATGATTAAATATATTTTCTATGTATTTTTTTATCCTTATAATAGTTCTTGATGAATCAACATTTATAAACTTTTCTATATATAATTCTTCTTTTATATATAGAAAAGTTTATAAATGTTGATTCACCAGACTCTTCTATATATTTTATAAATCATGAGAAATAGTTAAGTTATACTTATAATTGAAGCATAACTTTTTGTTCTAAAACTTCTTTGATCTTTCTTATTTGACTTCATGTTGTTTCTTCGTTCTTTTTCTCGGTTTACTTTTCCTCGTGCTTTTCTTATCTGCTTCTTTTCTCTTTCTTTCTTTAACTTCTATCCTTTCCTTGAGTTCTCTATCGAAGTTCAAATACACCTTTTCAAAGACACAAAGATCCTCGTACCATAAACTTTCTGGTGTTCTGTTTCTAAGTTCTTCAAGTTCAACTTCACTCTTTTCTATTTGTTTCTTCAATTTATCAACCTTCTCCATTGTGCATGAAATCAAGTTCACCTCCTTCAGTAACTTTTCATCGAATCCAAGTTTCTTTGTTTGCTCTCTCGCAACCTTACTTTCCCTATTATGAATGTCTATCTTCTCTTCGTTTACAGCTTGAATGAAGTCTAATTTCATCCTTGCTGAATGAATCTTCTTCTCCAAATCTGCAACCATTTTAAGTTTACGTTTCTCATAATACGGTAACCTTTCCTCATAGAAAGCTTCCATAATCTCATTAATATCGTTGTAACGAATTGGGTAGTTATTTAAGTCTAAAAGTGTCATGTTTGTCATTCCATATGATCGTTTGAGCTTAAGTTTCGAAGTGTTTGGATTGCTAAAACCTTGAATGATGAAACAAACGGTATCCTTCGTTGATTTATTTTTAACATCTTTAATCTTTCCATTTCTTACCAACTCATCAAGCCAATTGCTATACTTAACCGTCCAATATCCAATTGGAAGTTCACTAACAATCACATCTCCATTTTCATCAACTTCATAAACACCTTTCGTTACCATTTGAATCTTTGACTTTCTAAGTTGTTCTAACTGTTCTACAAGTTCTTCCTCTTCACCTTCTTCCATTTCTTCTTCTGTTTTTGGAATTGCAAGTCTATCATCTTCTTCCTCTTCTTCCTTGTCTTTCAAGACGAACAACTTTTTCTTAACGTCGGTCTTTTCTATAAACTCTATTGTTCCCTTGAAATCTCTATACCACGGAAGTATCTTTTGAACCTCTTCATTACACAAGCGTGCTTTATACCAATTAATAACATCTAAGGGATTGTGTGCAGGGATGAATGTACTCCAACCACTACCAACACCAGCACAACCATTAATAACGTGAAGTGGAATAATTGGAAGCAAGGACTTTGGCTCGATTGGATCACCTTCATCTTCAAGAATCTCCAGCAAGTCAAAATCCTCTTTCAAAAACACATACTTTAACCACTTTTCTGGATAAATCTTTGCGTAACGTGGCTTGGCACAATCTGTACCTCCAAGTCTTCTTGAACCTAATTGCCCATCTGGATAGAAATAAGGTAAATTGTTTGAACCAACAAAACTGTGACTCATGTTCGCAATTGTTGGAATTAAGCATTGTTCTCCATGATGGTAGTGTGTTATCTCAGCAACGTTGTGGCCAAAAGTTCCAAGTTTAACTTCCTTGTACTGTTTTGCGCCTGTCCAGACCCAACGTTTCAAAGCTGCCCAAAGGATCTTTCTTTGACACTCCTTAAGTCCATCGAGTCTTCTTGGAATGCTTCTGTGTAGGTTTGCAACACAAAACTCTATAAGCTCCTCATCAATGAACTTGCTAATTGGAACCATTTCAACGTCTTCAACTTTAAATCTTGGTTGCCAATGTGCAATCCATTCTTTTCTTTCGTTTGATCTTCTTTTGTCAAAAGCGAGATCTATTGCTTCTGGTGTTCTATCGTCGTAAACACAACACATCGTTAAGTAGTCTTCTATATCTTGAACCAAATCCATATCACTGTTACTACCAAGACCTTTATAATATTTTGCAATCCAATCCTTGCGTTCTTCTGGTTCTTCATCAATCCATTGTTTATACTCAAGCAAAGAATAAAACTTAACACACTTCTCACCTTTAATTGCCTTTAACAATGGTGTTCTGATAACGTGAACGTAACCACGTTGAAGCAACGAAGGAAATCGACAATAGAAGTAAACAAGAATTAGACCAACAATGTGCTTTCCATCATCATCAGCATCTGCCATAATCACAACACTACCATAGTTCAATGACTTCCAATTTTCGTCTTTTGTGTAGTCTACTTCTTCTTTGAGTGCAAGTGCAATTTTAAGTTGTGACCATTCCTTGTTTGCAATGAGTCTTTTCACATCTATCTTTAAAACATTCAAGGGTTTGCCTTGAAATGGAAATAATCCAGCAAAATCGTTACCATCTGGTAACAAGTCAACATAGGATTTTGCAAAACTCATCGCAGATTCTCCTTCAACCAAAAACAAAACACATTCGTGTGACCTTGGACCGCCAGCTTCGTTCGCTCTTTCACCTTTTGTCTTTGTAAACTTTTGTTTCTTTCCATCTGTTGCAGAAAGTAACTTTAGATCCATTGCTTTAACAACATTGTTTAGCATTTGGATAAGTTTCCATTTACCTATTTTTAGTAGCTCTGTTCTCGAAAATGCGTACTCGGGAATTGGCGAGACGATCTTATCCTTTGTTTGTCCAATGAATGTTGGATTCACAAGTACACACACAACAAACAACGAAACGTGAGGTTTCACATGAACAATTGTTACCTTCGATTTCTTTACTTTGTCTTTCTTCTTGTCTTCTTTCTTGTCTTCTTTCTTCTTCTTTTTATTCTTCTTATCTTTTGGAGTTTTAATCTTTAATTCTGTCTTGTTTACTATACTTTTTGCTGCTTCAGCCACAACTTTAAATACCTCTTCAACGTGTGGACCACCGTCACGTGTCATGATTGAATTCACGAAAGAAACTTGTCGTTGAATGTTTGGTGTATCAAGTACGAGAACCTCTGCTAATGGAATATTCATTCCAGTCTTATCGATTTGTCTTCCATTGACTGTTGCAACCTTTGTTCCCTTTGGCCATTCGTAATGTAAAATGTAGTTACCTAAATCCATATCTGGGAAATATAAGGCTGCATACTCTCTTATGTCTTGGTAGTTAAATTCTTCATCGTTGAAATAAACAGGAATTCTACAAGTACAAGAGGCGTCAATACAATGTCTTTTGTAGAGGTCAAATGCTTCTTCTGGGTACTCCTCGTACCCAAAACGTCTAAAGTCAAGATCAAACTCAATGTGTACATAAGATTCTTCACCATCTGTTTCTTCGATGATTGGTTCACCACGTTTAGTCATTTGCTCATGCCATTCTTGTCTGTAAAATAGACCACGCTCAGCGTCTAAAACCTCAACATAAAAACGCGTACTAAAAATGTTACAGAGTTTCGCACCAAGACCGTTAACACCACCATCAAGTCTGTCTTTTTCGTAGTTTGAAGATGTGAGCATTGTTCCAAATACAAGTTCAGGTACATACATCCCTTCCTCATGAATTTCTATTGGAATTGGCAAGCCATAATTTTTAACTGAAAGTGTTGTTGTGTCCATGAAGACTTGGATATATTTTGGGTCGACATTTGCACGTCTACTTCTATTTGCATTGTCTGTCGCATTGCTAAGTAATTCGATGAAGAGTCTTTGAACACCTTGAGGAAGTGTTATCCATTCTTCAACTACAACACCGTCTTTGTATAACCATTCTTTCCTTTCGATTTGTTGATCTGAACCAATATACATTCCTGGAACTTTGTAAACGTGTTCTCTTTGCTCATACTTCTTATAGTTCTTCGAACTTGTATTCTTTTCTGTGTTTTTTCTTCCTTTCCTACTTTTATTCTTTGTTTTCTCTGGTTCTTCTACAAATTCTTCTTCAACTGCAATCTCTTTCTTTTCTTTCATCTCAACAGACTGCTTGTCAGAGACCTTTCTTGACCTTACACTTCTTGTACTTCTCATATCACTCTTTTATCCAAAGGGAGTTGGAACTCTTATTTCATATATTTCATTTTATAACTTTATAACTTTATAACTTTATAACTTTATAATCTAAAGTTATAAAGTCCATAAACCCCATAAACCCCATAAACTCTTTAATATTCGTACAATTTAAGCAAAGCATTCTCTTTCCTTTCCAATTCTCTTTCCGCCTTTCTGTAATTATCATAGAGAGCATAAACATCTTGATACAACTCTATGTCTTTCATAACAACAAGACCAGGATCACGTTTTCTTGTAAGTTCGATAAGTTTTGTTGAATCCTCTACATTCAAAGGAAAGAAAACAACACCCAAACCTGGAATTTCGAGTTTGACATTTGCAATTCCAATGAGTGTGTTAAAACCACCTTCGAACAATGAATCAGTCGGATCAACAGAAAACATATTATCGTTAACCCAAAAGACGAATTTATGACGTCCTTCAAATTTGTTGATGTTACGAGGTTCTTTTTCAAACCTTTCAAGTTTTTCAAGAATCATCTCCCTTCTCAAAAGTTCTTCCTCATTGAGATACGCAATTGGAATGCGAAGAATTCTTTGCTCTTCTATTGAAAGCAACGTAAGTGGACTTCCTAATGCTTCGGTTATTAATGTTGTAAGTTCCTTTCTTGAGTTCTCTCTTTCTTCATAAATCGCTTTTACATAATTATCGAACTCGCGTTTTAGATCATCTCTTAATGTTTTCGCATATTCGAAATTTTGTTGTGCAATTATAATTTTATCGTCTAATGTGCTCATTTTATTTAAGGAAAAATAAAATGACTTAATGTATTTTTGTATATCTCTTTTTGTGATTTAGACTTCGACTATTTTTCTAAAATCACTGATTTTAAATTGCTCTGTCTTATAAACGAAGAATATTTTCTTTCTGTTGAAACCTAATGGAAACTGTCAATTCTTTCACTAGATATCAACTCTTTAACCTTGATAAATGGGCATTAAAGTTATGGGTGCTTGAATTGCAGGTTGATATGGACGTCTTGTCATTCCGTTGAAAATTCCAATCAAGAAAAGAATAACGATAGCTATAATCATGACAAGCCATGCCCATGCAACTTGACCAATATGACACAACCACCATACAATAAAGATGATGATAAGTCCAATTAGCAAGTACAATAAAAGTGCTCCAGAAGTTGCAATTAAACCTTCATGGAAAGTTGGAACGAGAAGCAAGCTTACAAGTAATGCAAGCACATATAATATCACGAAAACGATGACTGGCCAACAATACATTTTCTTTTCTAACGATAAAAAAATTACGTTATATCTTTATTTTACAAAGATATAAGTTCTTTAATTTAACAAACATAGAAAAGTTTATTCTAATGTTTGTTAAATTGTTCTTTATAAAAGTCTAGAGTCAACCGAATCGAACTCCGGCAGAAATGATTTATCTGAAGCAAAATCCTCAGTTTCTTTACTTCTTATTTTTCTTTGTTTTCTAGATGCACTTGAGGATACACTCTCTTTCTTTTTATCTTTTTCTTTACTTCTTAACTCCTTTTTCAAGCTTTCCTTTTCTTCTTCTGTTAAAGAACTGCGTTCAATAACATCTCCTTTCTTTATCTCAAGTTTCTTGTCAAATAAAACTAAACACGCTTCTTCTTCTTCTTCTTCGCTCGTCGATTTCTTTATTTCACCTTTATTGAATTGCATCTGAAACTCCTTTCCAAGTCCTTGTTCAAACTCTGGAAGTGTGTAAACAATATATCTCTTTTCTATCGATCGACGACAATAAAACCTAACATTACAACCATCAACAACCAAGAATGGGTTTTGGTGTTCGTGTTTTCTTTCGCAAATTGGGCAAAGGTAACCATTCACGTTGCGTAAGACTATCAAGTTTCCAATTCGTGATTCGTATTTAAACTTTGAAACATCCTTATCTATTAAACTTATGGCTTTTTCTACAATTTCATCTGATATTTCTCTATTGTAATCAACCATCTTTGGTTTGTAAATGGAAGGCAACATTTGACAATACAAGGTTTGAGTCACAAGTGAAGACTGTAGTGCTTGTTCATCATTACATTCATGTTTGTATGTTTTTCCTTTGTAGTTTAACTCTCCAAGAATTTTTACGCGACTCGAATCAGGTTTGCGAGAAAGAAAGCAACGTAAATCATGTTTCCGTGAACGCACAGCTGGATCAACGAATTGTTTCCAACGCATTTTCATAACTACCTTATCGTAAAACGTCGCAAAATCATCTCCAGTTGGAAAACAATAGTTATCAATGATTAAGTGTGCACTGCGTTTGTGTATGGTCTCCTCCAAACCATGACTTGTAAAGAAATACACATCACGTTCAATGTTAAGTTCAACGTCAAATTCTTTAAGAGCTTCAATAACAGAATCAATGAGTTCTTCAGTCGTCTTTAAAAAGACTTCGTTTAATTTGCTTTCTGGTACAGAGTTCGAATCAATGTCTATGTCAAAGTGTATCTTTTGTGCGCATGTATTTAAAATGACTTCATGGAAATTTCGTTTGCTTTCTTCTGTTTCTACAAGGTAGTTGTAGAAGTTTATTCCTGCTTCAAAGACTGTGAAGTAACGTTTGTCTTTCATTGGGTTGTAGCAAATTATTAATTTTCTTGAGAGTTCAAGTTCGTTGTATAAGTCAAGGAGTGATGTTCTCCCTTTTTTCTTCTTCAAGAAAGTGAACCATTGTTGACCACGATGAAAATGTGTAAACTTTTGCTTGAAATAAGAGGTTTGTGTTCCATGCCTACGAAGCTTATAAGTCATTGAAGAAGTTCTTCCCTTTTTTCTATTATATCTACTCGTATACATAGTTATATTTATGCGATCTATGTTTTTATATTCTATTGTATTCTATGTGTTTGGTGTGTTGTTAAGGCTAATTTAGTTATTTAACTAAAAGGATAATTTTGGTGTCCTTTGGCTTTTTCTTTTCTTTTAAAATATTCAAAGAAAAGAAAAAGCATTTATACGTTTTGAGCACCGTGCTTAAAATGGCATGGCGCTCTTGCGAGTTGAATAATGTTCCTGTTTGTGTTGTGAGAATGGGAAATCTTACAGAGAAACCAGTTGCGATCTTTGACATTTTTGGGACAATTATTTGGTCAGATAGAGGTGCAAAAACAATTACAAACGAAAACAAATGGGTTTTCACAAGTCCAGATGTACCAAGAGTTTTAAGTAAATACAATAAAACACATAACGTTGTGCTTATTGATGATGTTAAAGGTGAATTTGTTGAGGACATACTTATGACTGCAAAACTAATGGATAATGTTGTTGCTATGCTTGATTTTCAACCGTTTGTAGTTCTTTCTGTGAATTCAACAGTTGCAAGAAACAATGATTACATACGTCCTGGAACAGCAATGTGGAACTTCGTTAAAGTTAAATATGGTTTTCAAAGCGATGAAACGTCTTTTTATTGTGGTGACTCACTTGGTTTCGACAAACCAAATCCACTTTACAGACAAGACAACTTGGATTTGGTTTTCTCAAGTCGATTGAAACTCAAGCTTCTTACACCTGATAAAGTCTTTTCTTTCGATTTTCCTTTACCAGAAAAAGAAAAACTTGATGGCAATATCATCGTTGTACTAACACCACATCCAGTAAATTGTGAGGAGTTTTGGCCAAAACTTGTTGAACACATGAATTATGACTCGTTGAATGATATTAAGTTTAGCGCAAACTTAACACAACTTTCAGAGCAATTAAAAAACAATGAAGGGAAGTTGTATGTTGTTCAATCAAATAATCTATTAAAGAGAGATGAGAGAAATGTTGTTATTAATTACTCACAAGGGAGAAAAGTTTACATCTTTTGGTTTACGAGACCTTTTCAACCATTCATTCATAATCCATATGATGCAAATATTTACATCGCAAATCTTGAGGCACCAATTGAAGGTCAAGAAATAGGTGAAATTATCAGAATAAATTAGGATGTAAGAAGGTAAATTAAAGTATTGTAAAACATCTCTTAATTTTATAACGAATGTGTATCAGATGAGTGTTTGCAACCATCACTATAAAACTATATCAATATAGTTTTATATTTTTATTTGTATTTGTTTGTTTCTTATCTTGTGTCCATATTATTCTTTTGATTCTACTAAACTTATATCTCATTTCTCTTCCTTATCTGACAATACCTTACTGGATTTGGATTTATTGTCTTCAATGCATAATAATTTGGTGATTCGCGAACAATTGTTCCATCTTGAATGCCTAAAAATTTAATTGGAGGATCATCTTCATATATAATAGCTAATTGTGAAGGTAACGCTCTCATTTGTTTCAATAGCTTCTCAGATTCCTCTTTCGTGAAAACTTCATACTTTGGAACGTAAACATGTTCAGTAACATTAAACATTAATTCCTTGTCATAGAAGACTTGGATTCTCTTTCTTTGTAGTAGTGTTGTAAGTTGTGAACGTGTTTCCGAAGACAAATCAGCTGGAATGATGAAAACAACATCCTTAATTGTAAATTGCTTATCTCCATATTTGTATATTTTATCTAGATGTGTTGCTAGAACTTTAACAGCTTCAATGGAAACACTTTTCGTACCAGTATCTGCTGCATAAAAGACAAGTATCATTCTTTCACCTTCGTAGTCATAATATGTCTTTGTTAACATGTCTCTAATTTTAAATTCTGTTGAGGATGATTTCTTTCCTTTGTTTGCTTTTTTCTTCATTTCTTCGTAGTATTCAATGAAATACTCTAGATCGTTCGTATAGATTTCTCTTTCCTCTTCTGTAATTTCGAAACCACGTGAAGCCATCATTTCTATTTGAACCTTCTTGATTGTGAAGAGTTTCTCAAGTTTTTCGATCTTTTCTCGTGAAGACATTTTCTTTGGTTAGACAAAATGAATTGGATACTAATTATATTAAGTATATTTCTTGGAATAATTATTTTAATAATTATCATTGTTACTGGAATAAGTTTATCGATGCCTCAAGAAACTGGTGGAAGACCTTGCTCCGAAAACTCAGATTGCTCGAATGGTTTTACTTGTGATTTTGAGCAAGGGATTTGTTTAGCAGGACTTGGAATGCATTGCACAATGACTTCAGATTGTGCACAACCTTACATTTGTTTAAATGAAGTATGTTCATACAACGAAGTTGTTCCGTTGCTTCCTCTTCAAACACAAGAGCTTATAGATGTCTATGAAAGAAGTACAATAATTCCTGGTCAAAATCCAATTGTTGTGCCTCCGATTCCCCTTCCGGATGAGAAAAATAAAATGCTTGTTGACTTCAATACAAATGCTGCGCGAGCTTTAAATCCACGTCAAGAAGCGATCAGGATAACAAATGGAGAGCCAGACGTTCGCTATATAAATCGTGACAGATTTAGCGGAGTTCCACAACAATCACAACAACAATTCCAATCAAGTTTCAACAGACCAATTCCAACTGCTTTACCAAGACAAAGTGGACAAGGTGTTGATCATTTAACAGTTAAAGCTCTCGAAAACATGTCAAGACGTGATCCACAAACATTTGGTAGTGTTGAAATTCCAGGGATAATAGGTTTAGAGAATGGTGTTGAATTGATTCCGGGAAGAGACAAGCTACGTTTTGTTACAAGAGATATGGATACAAATGTAGATGTAAGTAAAAAATTAAAGAAGGAAGAAAGAGTCGAGATTAACAATAAAAAGAATTTTAGAAAAGAAGAAAAGAGTGTAAGGGAGGTAATAAATAACGAGTTGTGTGATTTTGAATTACCGAAAACATTACCTGGAATCTTTGATATTTCTTCTGATGCTCCTTCCAATATTTCTTTTGGTATTTGTCCTTTTCAACAAGAAAAAGAAGAAACACCAAAAGAAGAAACACCAAAAGAAGAAACACCAAAAGAAGAAATAAAAATCGTAAATAGAAATCTAAACAACGAAAATAGAACTGTACTTAAAGGTTCATTGCCCTTCGAGAATGAGATAGAAGTCCAAAAAGTACATCTACAAAATAAATTTAGAGATTTTGACCCGATAAGTTCGCAAGATGAACTTGAATGTTCAAGTAAGAAATGCAAGTGTAAAAAACATGAAATTCATAGTGAATTAAGTGATGAAGTTAACGATAATCTCACAAACGACGACTATATAAATGATGATCTTGCTTATGCGAATAATAGAAATATCATACAAGCCACAAGAAACGTTGAGTATCCATCACAAAACACAATAATCCAAACCAATCCTTATGTTCGTTACACAACAAACGGTACAGAAGATTCCACAGAAACAGAAGAAACGTGTAATGTTTGTTCATTCGACAAATCATATAAAAAGACTGGAATAAAAATGTCTATCCCTTCAAATAGTTTTTCTGATTGTTCTCCTTGTCCTTCATGCCCAGTTTCTCCTTCTTCATCTTGTGATTCGTCAACTTCAGCTCCATTGAATTTTCCCCAACAAAGAAATCCAAAAGTTTATTCTGTTATTCCAAGGTATTTAAATACTTCAACATATGAATCTTCTCAGTCATCATTCGATTCATGTAATTCCTGTGAAGAAAACAAAGAAACATCTCACTCTTGTCTTCCAAACAATTCACCTTGTTCATATGATTCACCTTGTTCATATGATTTTAACTTTCCAAATAGACAAAACAATCAAAACAACATGTATCTAATTATTCCTCAATCAAAGAAGATTGTGTCAAACACTGACACAGATTCAAGTGAAGATGATAGTGTCTTTGAACCATGTGTAGAAACAGACATAACAGATGATGCGACAAACGGAGTAAGTGCAAAATTCGACAATACGAAAACTTTAATCGATTTAGTCAAAGAAGCAAGTGAAATCAAAGAGGAGAATAAAAATCCAAACACAACTATCAACATCGCATTACGAACAGAAATAAACAAGAATGACATCCAATTTCAAAAAACAGATAAAGCTTTAATCTTATACAGCACCAAAGGAATTGTTGATGCTTGTAATTTCTCAGATTCCATAATTATACTTTTCTCTGATGGTACATTCACAGCAATTAAAGAGAAAACTAAGAGACACATAAACTCAAACATTAAAGTTGAAATGCTTCAATCATTTTCAGGTTACTTATACGGACTTTCTCAAGGATTAATTTATAGATTGTCAATGGAATCTTATGAAACAATGAAGTTCAACTGGTTAAAGGAAGATACTTTTCCAATAAATGTAATCTCAATGAGTTCAACACTTGATGATGAGTATTTGCTTATTCAAACACAAACAACTTCTTATCTTTACAATAGACAACTTAAGATTGTTGAAGAGAAAGAAATAAATGCAAGACGAGTTTATGGTAAAAATTTAAATGTCTACCTTGACATATACAATGGTTATGTTGTTTTTAATGACGGAATAAAAGAAACGAATGTAAATGGTATTGTTGATGGAGTTTTAGACTTCTATTCAAAGACTTACTTCTTATCCTCAAACACAGAATTCTCTAAAATTAGGCTTGTAAATTGGCAACCTTGTTATATAAAGAAGTAATAGATCTACATGTAATTTAAATTATATGTAGAAGATGTTCGAAATTATATGTGTAATAAAACTTTTCTATATACAAAACAACAATTATATATAGAAAAGTTTTATTACACATGTGGAAATTACATGTTTACAAATAAACATGTAACATAATTAACATTCAAGAAATCTTCGAGAGATTTTCAGTACATAAATTATATGTGTAATAAAACTTTTCTATATACAAAACAACAATTATATATAGAAAAGTTTTATTACACATATAATTTCGAACATCTTCTACATATAATTTAAATTACATGTAGATCTATTACTTTCGCCTTCTTTCTTCCTTTATTTTTCTATATCTCGTTTTCTGTATCATCAATAAATTCATACGAAGAAGGTAAATTCCAAACTATCAGAGCTTTATGTAAGTCTAAGTTTTCTCTTTCCTTTCCTTTTCCTTCTTTATTGTTTTCTTTAATATCTACAACTTTCCTTAACATCTCAAGTTGTTTTTCTCCAATAACTGTAAGTAAACGAATTAACCAAGATTTGTAATCTTCTGGTAATTCACTAATTATACTTTTAGCATTTGCTTTCGCTGCATCGAGTAATATACCACTACATAATGTTATGACGCCTTGTTCACGTAACCTTCTACAAATTACGTAGACCTCTTCACTAAAAGGATCGGATGAAACAGGTTTAAACAACGAAACATTATCAAAACATTGTGCCAAAATAAAAAGAACATCATGTGCAAGTTTTGTTTTGAAACTTGGCATGCAAACGACAAAGTTTCCATTTGTTATTAAAAGTTTCGTTGCAACTAACGCTGCATAAAGAAGTTCGTGTTCAAAGTCAAGTTCTGCACTGACAAGAAAAATTTCTTCGACAATTCTTGATTGTCTGTATTTTATTATGTAATTGTAGTTTGTATCTATTCTTCCTGTTTGATCATTTCCATACAAAACAGAAAACCTATCCAAGTTTAGATTGTTAAAATCCCAATCATGTTCACGTTTTGTCATTGCATAACAAACCGAATACTTCCATCTGTATTGTATGTATTCGACAAAACCACCAGTACCACCAATTACAAAATTCGCTAAATCGATCGTTGATTGACGTTTATAATTTGCATCAAAGTAACCTGAAATGAGAAAAATCGCGTCAACATTTGCAAGTTCGATTGCTTTCCTTGAACTGAAAACGCTTGGATCTAAACTCGAAAAAGGGTTAGCTTGTTTTTTTCTTTCATTGTACTCAGGACCACTTAATTGAGTTTTTAACACTCTTATTTCCTCAAACAGTTCTTCGAGACTTCCAGAATTATCTAAGGTTTCAATAGAAGTCTCTTTCGTTAATTTTACTTTTGTTCTGTCAAAAACATCGTTTGCTTCATAAGGATCTTCAATTGTATAAAATTGTTGTTGTGGTGAAAAAGAATCCTTGATAAGACACATTTCAAATGTTGGATCCATCTTTCTATTTAATTGGAATATCTTTATTTGTTTTTTGCAATTAAATAGAAAGATGGATGTAATTAATGGATTAATTCTTTATTGGGTTGGTTCTATATATCTTAGAGCTTCATGATATAAAACGGAAGATGGTAAAGCACGTGCAAGTTCATTTGGATCTCTTTCGTGAAGTTGTTTTTCTTCTGATTCATCGTCAAGATTCATATAACTTTCTCTCTCAGAAAGAAGTCTATGATAAGAATCAAGCAAAAGAATATGGTAATTTAATAGTTCTTCGTATTCTTGAAGAAGCTCTTTGTATAATGTTTGAAGTTGTGTGTAATTTGATTCTATATTTTTTGTTTTATCTTGTTCTGTTTGTAATTCTTGACTTTGTAGTTCTTTTGATCTTATGTTTGATGAACGAATGTTTGGAGAGTTTATGTTTGATGAACGAATGTTTGGAGAGTTTATGTTTGATGAACGAATGTTTGGAGAGTTTATGTTTGATGAACGAATGTTTGGAGAGTTTATGTTTGAAGAACGAATGTTTGGAGAGTTTATGTTTGAAGAACGAATGTTTGAAGAAATTGCTCCTACTCTTCTATTTCTTGGAGAATTTAATGTTGAAGAACTAAAAGTAACTCTTGAAGTTTTTGGGGAGTTTTGTGTTGTCGATTGTGTTTCTGATTGTCTTAGAGTAGTTTCTGGAAGAATCCTCTTACTTCCATTAGCATTACTATTGTTGTTACGAATTATTCCTCTTCTTATTCCTGAACTCATTTTACTTATATATCTATTTATTAAGTAAAATTTTCTTACATATCAAAAACAAGAAAATAATTTAATTGGTTGTTTGTAGTCGTTGAACGATTTTACTTGAAGCATTGATCAAAGACCTCGCAACCAAAGCACGTGCAAGGTTACTTGCTGAATATTCGTGTAATTTCTTTTCTTGTGTTATTTTTTCTTGTTCAACTTGTTCTTTTTCTTGTGAAAGTCCTTGAATCTTTTGTTGAATCTCTCTTTCTTTACTTTCTATTTCTTCTTTTTGTTTGTTTAAATTGGTTAATTCTTCTTTTAACTTTTGTTCTGTGGTTTCAAGTTCTTGTTCCTCTTGTTCTTCTTGATTAATTAATTGTTCCTCTTTTTGTATGTTTGCTTGTTGTTGAGGACTTTGATTTGCTTGTTGTTGAGGACTTTGATTTGCTTGTTGTTGAGGACTTTGTCTTTTAGTTGTTTGTCTTTGAGGACTTTGTCTTTTAGTTGTTTGTCTTTGAGGACTTTGTCTTTTAGTTGTTTGTCTTTGAGGACTTTGTCTTTTAGTTGTTTGTCTTTGAGGACTTTGTCTTTGGATTAGTTGTTTATGTTGTTGTAATAAGTTTTTGTGAGCTACTTGTAGATTTTTATATTGTTGTTTGAGTTGTTGATGTTGTTGACGCAAAGCTTGTGTATTTCTTTGAGTTTTTTGTTGTTTCAATAATGAAGGACTTCTTGATTTCAAGGACGGTGATTTAGAAGACACAGACTTACGTGAAGGAGACCTAGAAAAGATAGAACTACGTGAAGGAGACTTACGTGAAGGAGATCTAGAAAAGATAGAACTACGTGAAGGAGACTTACGTGAAGGAGACCTAGAAAAGATAGAGCTATGTGAAGGAGACCTACGTGAAGGAGATCTAGAAAACATAGACTTACGTGAAGGAGACCTACGTGAAGGAGATTTGAAAGATCTTGAAGAATAAGATTTACGACGTGTAGGCATTTTATTAACTATTTAATTTCTATTATTGTATTAACTTTATTTGCTTAAAAAGGAACAGAAACATGCAAAGTACGAAATCTAGTGAATCATTTCACTCCAAATGTTGTTTGTCGCGATGTACAATTTTAACAATCGGTGATCCCCACTTCAAAGTCAACAATGCAATCGAGATGGATAGGTTTGTTGAAAAAATGTTGACATTCCTCGATGAAACTTTAAAACATGAAACTATCCATGCAATTGTTCTTCTTGGAGATATCCTACATGATCATGAAGACATAGACCTACTTGCACTTACACGTGCAACGAAATTCATCTTCGAACTTAAGAAAAGAACAAAAGTTTATCTTCTTATTGGAAACCATGATAGACGCAATAATGGTATATATTGTACTGATGAACATCCATTTCTTGGACTTATGGAAACAGAAGGTGTAACAGTCATTCACAAACCAACAATTGACACCATCTCTGGTCTTAATTTCTTTTTCATTCCTTACGTAGAACCTGGTCGTTTTTTTGAAGCTCTTGAAACAATTCCAGAATGGAAGTTATGTCGTGCAGGTTTTGCACACCAAGAATTTTACGGTGCGAAAATGGGACACAAGAGAAGTGAAATTGGCGATAAATACGACCTTGAATTTCCATTAGTTATTTCTGGACACATACATGACTATGACAACTTACAAGAAAATATTGTATATGTTGGTACGCCAATACAACACTCTTTTGGTGACACAGACGACAAAACAATTTCTATCTTTATGTTTACAAATGATTCCATTGATCATAAGAGAATAGACCTCAAGCTTCCAAAGAAAAGAATTATAACCATAAGATCAGACGAAGAACTCAAGGAATATGTATTGACACCGTTGGACGCAGGATTAGTTAAAGTCATTTTACGTGGTGATGATGCTGAAGTAAAAGCAATGATGAAATCACACATTGTTAAACTTTGGAAAAGTTACAATATAAACATAGCAAAGAAGACAGAAAGAAAACACATCGTTAAAGAAAAGAAGAAAGATGAAACAAAAGAGAGAAAAACAGAGAAATTCAACATAACACTTTTTAGGGTTCTAAAAGAACCCGAACTTATCGAACTTTTTGAGGAAATAAACAAATCAACTATTTTGCATTCTAAGAAATAAAGATAGATAAGTGTTGTCGAATAACATCAATGAACATATAATAATTATTACATGTTCATTTAATTTTTTTTTACATGATGAATGTATCTTTTCCGATAAAACATACAACTTTATTCATCTTTTTCTATTTATCTATACATTTGTTAGTATATGTAAATTTAATTAAATAACTCAGACATCTTGTATAATTTGAAGTTAAATAAGTTGATTTCATTAAAGAATAGCTATATTAAAATGGAAGATACAGAGACAACAAACAATATTTCATCAGATTACAAAGACATTGTTGAGAAAACAGTTATTCCACCACCATTTGTTCCACGTGCGGACACTCTTGATGAAGTTACAGCAAAACTCCCAGGTTACGTTGAACTTGATGAACATGGGAAGCTTTTTAAGAAGTACCTTTCATACCAAGGCATTGCTGGTTACTTGGTTGAACATTACAACCATTGGGTTGGCAAAGTCTTACCAAAACAAATAGAAAGTGCTGCGATTTATCTTTCAGATAAAGTTTCAAGGATACGTTTTATAAACCCAAATCCCATAAGACCTGAATACACAAGTGGAGCGAAAAAATATCCACTTTATCCAGCCAGAGCTAGGCTGGAAGGCCTAACTTACTCATTTGAAATCTACGCAACGCCTGTTCGTGAAGTTGCATATGAAGAAAATGGCAAAATCGAATGGCGCATCGAGGAAGTATACCCAAAGGAATTATCTTTTGGAAGAATTCCAGCAATGGTTCGTTCGAAAATGTGTAACCTTGATGGAAAGAGTGATGAGGAACTTATACAGTTAGGTGAGGATCCAGACGAGCCAATTGGTTATTTCATCATTAAAGGCACTGAACGTTCAACTTTACTTCAAGAGATGATGCGTTTAAATAGAATGTATTTGAGTACATTCAACAACAAAGGTGAACCTGTGTGTCGTATAACGGTTCCAACACCAAGTGGAAGCACTTCTGTCATGCAACTTGCTCTTGGTAAAGACAACAAGATGAAGTTTCTCTTACAAAACCTCTCAAAAATCTCACACAAAGAAACAACAACTCGAAGCGAAGAAAAGAGAAAGACTGGACTAATTAAAGAAACAAATGCAAATAAAGGTGCATACAAAGGTGTAAATGCGATTATGCTTGTTAGCTACCTGTTTGGTTCTGGTTTTGACTTTATTGGCGATGAAAAACGCGAAGAATTCGAAGAGTACATTAAAATCTTCACAAGAGATACATACGATAAGTCTATTGGTTACCAAATAATTCCTACACTCTTCAAATGCGCAGAACACTTAAATCCAATCAAATACTTCGCAAAGAAGTTCAAAATGATAGATGCTCCGGAGGATGAAGTTGTAGAACAATTAGAACAATTGATCGAAATCGACGTTTTTCCAAACATGAATGGAATGCCAAACTCAAATTACAGAAAAGGAATAATGTGCCTTACAATGATCACAAGTATGGCTGAACACTTGGCTGGAAAGCGTAAACTTGACAACAAAAACAATTGGACATTTAAACGTTTAAGGACGTCTGCTGATATGATGCAACAGTTATTTACAGCCATTTACCGTCAAATTATTCGTTCTTTTCAAGATAAGGTTAAGGAAATGGTGGCAGTTAGGCTTGACACCCTTGAAACTCAATTCAAGAGAAACGAAATTACAGATGTTTTTGTGAATTCGTTTAACACGTCAAATTGGGGAGTGCCAAACAAGAAAATAAGAACAAACGTTTCACATCAAGTTGAGCGTTTTAACAGAGCGGCATTGTTTTCCTTCTTTCTTCGAATCGACGTTGGTACTTCTCGTGAAGGTACACAAATTGAACCACGTTCAGTGAATTTGGATGGCTATGGAAATATTTGCCCTTCAAGTTCCTCAGAAGGAAAGAATTGTGGTCTTGTTAAGGATCTTTCACCAACAGTTTACATAACACTTGACACGCCAGAGGAACCAGTCGTTAACTTAATCCAGAAACAAATAGATGATACGTACTCAGTTGAGAAGAGTACAAAACTCATAATAAATGCAAAGTTTTATGGTTTTTGTGATGGTATGACAGTTCACAATATTATTGTGAAGGCTCGTAGACAACTATATATTCATAGGGATACTTGTGTCTACCTTGAGGGCAGTTATTTGTACGTTTTCACGGATTCTGCACGTCTCGTCAGACCTCTACTGATTGTGGACGATGATGGTTATCTTGTTATCCAAAAGAAGAATTTGTGGGGTGCAGATTTCAACACACTTCTCTCACAAGGTTGTGTTGAAATGATCGATGTTGCAGAACAAAAATACATCCATTTAGCAAACTCCATAGACGAAGTCAACATGAGAGAAACATTACCAATACAAATCGAATCCTTAAACGCGAGACTTAAAAGTGAAGTCCTCTCGGAAAGCGAAAAAGAGAAGTTGAAGTTGACAATATCAGAGTTGAATGAGAAGCTTTGGCGACTTTCGAAGCGTCCAAAGTTTACACATTGTGAATTGGATCCAAGTTCAATTCTTGGTTTAACAATTGAAATGATTCCCTATGCAAATCACAACCAAGGTCCACGTAACACTTACCAAGGCAATATGGGCAAACAAGCACAAGCTGCACCACATCCAACGCATATGTATCGTTTTGAAGGTAATCAAAAGACACTTTCGTATCCAGAACAACCATTGTTATTCACACAAGCAGATGTTTTAACAGGAATAGATTACTTTCCACAAACAACAAATTTGATGGTTGCAATTATGCCTCTGCATGGGTTCACACAAGAAGATGCGTTTATCGTCAATAAATCTTCATTGGATACTGGTAAGTTGCGTATAACTTTGTATTACACAATTAAAGTTAAGATTCAAAGTTCACAAAAGTTTACAGAGAATTTACAAAGACCTCCATTGAGAGAAGGAGACTCTCCAGAAAGATACAAGTACATTGGCGCAAATGGTTTACCTGCAATTTATGCGCCACTTGGACCACGTGATTGTGTTGTTGGAATTGTACAATCGTCAAGAGACAATCCAGAAGTCAAGTACAATAAGAGTGTGTATTTGAAGGCAAGTCAAGAAGGTATTGTTACAGATATTCGCGTTACAAATTCAGATGAGGGGATAGTTGTTCACGTTAAGCTTCGTTCAACAAGAATGCCAATTGAAGGTGATAAGTTAGCACCACGACACGCTCAAAAAGGTACAATTGGTTTGATCTTACCGCCAGAGGATATGCCTTTTGACCAATTTGGTGTACAACCAGACATTTTAATAGATCCACATTCAATTCCAAGTCGAATGACGATGGCTTACATTTATGAGATACTTTTTGGACGTGAAGTTCTTGTGACAGGCAGAAGAAGAAACGCAACACCCTTCAGAAAGCCAAACGCTCAAGAAGTTTGTCGCACACTTGCAATGCATGGAATTGAACCTCAAGGTATGCGTATAATGTACTCTGGAATAACAGGTATGCCTTTCCAATCACAAATCTTTATGGGACCAGCAGCTTTTCAATCGCTCAAACATTTAGTTACAGAAAAGGTACATGCTTGTCGTACTGCTCCACGCAAAATTGAGTCACTCGAACCAATTGGAGGTAAGAAGGTTCAAGGTGCTTTACGTTCTGGAGAAATGGAAAATTTTAATTATTTTTCACATGGTGCGATTACGGGTCTCTTTGAAAGAATAGTAGATATGGCAGATGGCGTTACGATTGTTGTTTGTAAGACTTGTGGTACAATCGCACAACCAGACTACTTGAGAAACAAGTTCATTTGTAGAAGATGTTCAGAAGACGAAGCTTCATTTGGTCGCATTACAGTTCCAATGGCATTGTTAAGATTGTTTTTCCTTGCTGGAACAACTGGTGTTGGTCAAAGATTTTATTATGAATTTGCAGATGAATTCTCACGAGAAGTTGCACGAGCAATAATTTATGAAGAACAAGAATTATTTAAAGAAGATGACGAAAACCCAAAGCTCGAAGAAAACATCTTCTACTTCAATGATGAACCAGAAGATGTTTAAATATTATTATCATAAATAAAAATAATAACATTGTATAAGTATATAATGTTTAAAATCTTTTGCATTTCATTAAGAATATTTTTTTTCTCTACTCTACAAAATGACGAAGACACTGCAAGTTAACGGAAATGGTTGTAATCCTTGTAAGGGTAAGAAGGTTAAACCTTTCTGTCCAAATGAATATTTTGGACCGAATACGAAAGTTATTCATGTTGGATGTGGAGCTGAGAAGAAGAACAATCTTCATTGCAATCAATGCTCTTACTTCAATTTCAATTGTGCTAAATGCAAGGGTATTGCTAAGAAATCATTGGAGTCATCTAAGAAGTCTAGCTCAAGCTCTACCTCCTCATCTTCAAGTTCAAGCTCTTCCTCCTCATCTTCAAGTTCAAGCTCTTCCTCCTCATCTTCAAGTTCAAGCTCTTCCTCCTCATCTTCAAGTTCAAGCTCTAGTTCGGTGAAGAAATGTAAGTCTGAGAAGTGTTGTTCTTCATCTTCTAGTTCTTCATCTTCTAGTTCTTCATCTTCTAGTTCTTCATCTTCTAGTTCTTCATCTTCTAGTTCTTCATCTTCTAGTTCTTCAAACAAGAAATGTAAGACAACTAGAAGATATGTCAAGGAATCTTGTAAGGGTAAGTGGTGTTGCAAGAAGCACACTTATTACAAGTACAATTGCAAAGGTTGTAAAGATGTTTACAAACAAGTAACTATTTGCAAGAGAAAGAAGAAGTCATGTAAGAAGTCATGTAAGAAGTCATGTAAGAAGTCATGTAAGAAGTGTTGGTCTAGCTGCAAGAAGTCATGCAAGAAGTGTTGGTCTAGCTGCAAGAAGTCATGCAAGAAGTCATGCAAGAAGAAGTGTTGGTCTTCATGTAAGAAGTTCGTTAAGAAGTCTTGCAAGAGTAAGTGGTGTTGCACTCTTCATAACTTTTACAGATACGATTGCAAGGGATGTAGAGAGATCTATAAGAAGGTCGTAGTTTGTGATAAGCAAAGAAAGAAGTCATGTTGTAGTTATAAGAAGTCATGCTGTAGTTATAAGAAGTCATGCTGTAGTTATAAGAAGTCATGCTGTAGTTATAAGAAGTCATGCAAGAAGAAGTGTTGGTCTTCATGTAAGAAGTTCGTTAAGAAGTCTTGCAAGGGTAAGTGGTGTTGCACCAAGCACAACTTCTATAGATACGATTGCAAGGGATGCAAAGATGCTTACAAGAAGGTTGTAGTTTGTTACAAGAAGAACTCCTGCAAGAAATGTTGGTCTTCATGTAAGAAGTCCTGTAAGAAGTCCTGTAAGAAGTCCTGTAAGAAGTCCTGTAAGAAGTCCTGTAAGAAGAAGTGTTGGTCTTCATGTAAGAAGTACACCAAGTGCAGTTTCAAGAAGTCTGGATGCAAGTCATGGAGAAATAAGTGGTGCTGCACTCAACACAACTTCTATAGATACGATTGTAAGGGATGTAAAGATGCTTACAAGAAGGTTGTAGTTTGTCATAAAAAGAAATCCTGTAAGAAGTGTTGGTCTAGCTGCAAGAAATCATGCAAGAAGTGTTGGTCTAGCTGCAAGAAATCCTGTAAGAAGTGTTGGTCTAGCTGCAAGAAATCCTGCAAAAGGTCTTGCAAGAAATCCTGCAAAAGGTCTTGCAATCCATGCAAGAAAACTTATGGAAAGAGATTTTGTGTAACTCTCATTGATAAACAATGCCATCCTTGGGCAAACAAAATCAGAGGTTGTGAAGCTTTCGCAATTGATGGAACTGCTGGAAAAACATTGAACCTTATTAGAGGACACACCTACTACTTCAACGTTAAAACTGGAAATCAACCTTTCTTCTTCACTGAAGATCCTGCTGGAGGTCCTTGTGCTAAACGACTTTGTGGAACTCCTGAAGCTGTCACTTGTGGAACTGTTTGTTTGAGAGTTGGTAGAGAACTTCCAAAGACTTTCTATTACCAATCATCTTGCAATGAGTTCTTGGGTGGTTTGGTCATTGTTCATGACAAGAGACCTTGCGCACCTGCTTGTCCTAGACCTTGCGCACCTGCTTGTCCTAGACCTTGCGCTCCTGCTTGTCCTAGACCTTGCGCTCCTGCTTGTCCTAGACCTTGCGCACCTGCTTGTCCTAGACCTTGTGGTCAACCTGTATACACGAACACTTATGGATCTGTTTTAAGTTATTACTAAATAATCGAGAAACATAAGAAATATAGAAGCGTAAAAAAAATATAAAGAATACATTATAACATATAATGTATTAACTATAAAATTACTAAATCTAGAGTATTTGATATAACTCATTTAATGTACCTGTGATGAAGATTGCAGATTCCTTATTTTTCAAGATAGGTTTTGTGAAGTTAATGATAGTTCCAGACTGAGCAACTATATTAACAATTGCATGACTGAAATTTGTTATTATCAATGTTCTTCCAGGTATTTGATGTGAGATAACAGGAACATTTATAAACAAGGTGAAAACTTCTTTTCTTGTTATTGTTGATTTTTCAGCAATAATATAAAGTGTATTAGTCGATAGATTTATAACATCTTGAGGAAGCGTTCTGGATACATGTGAAGTTATAACGTTGTAACTAAAACCTTCGCTTCGTAATAATTGTAAAACATAGAAGAAATAATAAATAACAACTATAATAGTCACGAATAAAATAAGAGAAATGATAAGAGCAATAATCGCTATGACGTCCATCGTTTTCTTGAGGAACAACTATATTTTGTAATTAATTCTATATTTTGTAAATGTTTTCTCCAAACATATTCTTTAATTTTGTGTTTCATCTGGATTTTAGGTGAAATCTAGGTGATTGAATTCTAAGAATATAGACCTTCAGAGATAAACAAAGAAATCCTTCGTAAATTGGTGAAGATATCAAATTCAATTCAAGAATCCAAAGAACACAACAAAGAAAGAAGACCATCTAAATTCGTTTAAATATGGAACTCCAACTCATGGTGGTGTAGCTATTGAATTAGTAAGACTTGTTATGTACTATTTATGTTTAAACAACATAAGAAATATTTCTTATGTTGTCAAAAGTTCCATTAGACTGAGATCTTAATAGATGAAGAACTTGAATATAAATATAATTATTTCTTATATCTATATTTTAATTCCTCACTTCCTCTTCGTCTCTTTCTTCCTCTTCGTCTTCGTCGGAATCACAATTGAAGATCCAGCCTAAAAGATATGATATACATTCATATAATAAGTAGCTTTCATCCCAATATTTAAATTGGATCATCATAAAATCAGAGATGCATTTTTGAACAACTTCAATGTTTGGCGTGTCAGATTCTAATTGTTCTATGCATGAATCAATTGTTGAAATTACATCTAATTCTTCCTCCTTATCTTCTTTTTCTTTCTCTTTCTCGAGAATATGATTTTTAACTTTCTTTAATGTATTGATGCAATCATCAATCGTTTCAACATATTGACCAAGTTCTTTACCTAGAACAGCCGTCAAATCAACAAGATACTCCTCGTCTTGTTCATCGAGAGGAGTATCTATATTTTGAATTAGAGATGGAATAGATTTGTAGTCATTGTTTACCAACAATTCAACAACATCTTTTTTATCGTATATTTTCATCATATTAATCATGTCGTTCTTTAATGGGGTGAATGGAAGGACATGCTCTTCGACATCTTCTTTTGTTTCTCTTGCATCTTTCTCTTCTTTTTCCTCTGAATTCATCCTTTTTCTTTTTCTTTGAAGTTATCATTAAGACAAAAAGAAAGGTCAAAAAGAAAATATCTATAGCTTGATAAAAATTAGAGAAATAAGTATAAGTATTATAATAAAAACAACAAACAACAATAAAATAAACAAAGAAAAGTTAACCCAAACCTGTTCGATTTCTTGTTTTGTAATGCAATTGAAGGAATTTGAGAACAGACAAAATCCATCATTACATGGACCATAACAACTTGTTTGTGTGTTATTTGGTAATGAAATATTTTGACCACACGTTTGTCCCTCAGGACAATAATAGTATTCTGTTCCTTGTATGCATTGAATTAATTCTGTCCAACCGTTTTTCGGTATACGATTACAACCTTCTGCATTTGGATTCGAGTTACAAAAGATCGTTGAGACAGTTCCACTTGCATAAAGATTTGCTTGAGAGTTTTCTTGGTTACAACCAGAAAACCAACCAACTGGAAATGGATAAACTTCATTCACTGTTCCCGGTAATCCCTCAACTGTAAATTGTAGAATATTGTTTGTGTTTGTTGTACTGTTCATAACAGATATTTGTGCGGTAGCACCCGACATAATAGAACCTGGCCAGCTTGCTACATTTTGTGTTATTTGAAGAGTTGTTGATTGTGGTGAAAGAACTGCGAGACCATTAGAATCCATAGAGAGCCATTCTTGATTTGTATACAAGTTAAATAGATTTTGCCCAGATTGACTCGACTGGATAGATTTAATGTTGAAAATAACAATGTTTTGAGGTAAGACTTGCAAGTTTGTGACAGGTGAAAAAATAAGGTTAACATTTTGTAAATTACTATTGTTTTCTGTACTTTGTTGGTCCGTTTGACTTGGTTGGGTTGTCAAAACAAAGACACTTGTTGAGTACAAGTACATTAATATGATAGTATTGCTTTCCGAGATTTTACCTAAAATTGGACTTGACATCCTTTTCCTCCAAAACCTTTTAAAATTTCTCTGTTTATTATTTTGACGAAAAATGTATACGGGTATAAATGGAAGAAGTTCAAGATAAAAAGATGAAAGCTACAAATTTAGCCAAAGATAAAAGTCAAACGATGAGTGACAGACTTTTCGAACAAGAAATCGTCAAACTTGAGGAATCTGAAAGAGAGGATATAAAAACATGCAGTTACACACCAAATAAGTTTTTAGGTCGTGGAAGTTTTGGTGTTGTTTACAATGTTACAGATTACAATGGACAATTTAGAGCTTTCAAGTATGTGAAACAAGAACCAAATCAAAAGACTGGAATAGAAGACCTTGTTGAGATTGATGTTTTGAGAAGACTTAGACATCCAAATTTAATGAAAGCGTATGAGTTTGTAACAAAACATGATTGTGATATTGAAGGTTATGGTTTAATCATGGAACTTGCAGACTTAAGTTTATTGAAAGCGCTTGAGGATCCAAGGTACACATTTCAAAAGAAAATAAAACACATGGCTGAAATTGCATACGCTCTTCGCTTCTTACACAGAAATGGTATCCTACACTTAGATATTAAAGAGGATAATATTCTAATTAAAGGTTCTATAACAGGCGATTCGATAGCCTTACTCACAGATTTTGGTCTTTCTATTTATGTTGATGATGTGAATGTTGGTAAAATGCTACCTGTGAGTATGGGAACACAAGTCTTTGAAGCACCTGAGATTTTGAAGGAAGGTCCAAATAATTATTCTGGAGCTGTTGATGTTTGGGCTCTTGGAATAACAATGTTAAATATCTTCTCTAATGATTGTTTAACTTGTAAACTTAAAACAATCAATGCTCAAAGCTTAGCAAGTGTTTTTTCAAATGAAACCCGTTTCGATCTCATTTACGAGCTTCTTTTTCACATTGCAAATCCTCAAAGAAAAGCTTTGACACAATTAATCTATGAAATGTTGAGCTTGAATCCAAACGAAAGACCAAAGATTGATGAGATTTGCAAACGATTAGATGATGAGGCGAATCATTCAATGGGATATCTTGAACCAATACCAACATTCACATTTAAAAAGATCGATGAACATGAAGTTGTTATGCAAAATTTAACAGCTTTTGCATGTTCTGCTGATATTGACCTTGAAACTTTCTTTCTTGCAATTGATTTGGCATATAGAGCTAACGAACTACTTGAGAAAATTTCACGAAGAATTTTTGCAGCGACTTGCTTGTGGATCGCTTACAAAATAATTACAGATAAAACAATGACAGCAATAGAGATTGTGGATATAGTTGCTTCAGTAATTGAAGATATTAATATTGAAGAAACAACCAAAGATATAATTGCAACTGAACTTGAGATCATCTCTTTGTTGAAAGGAATTCTCTATAGAAAGTATATTTATGCTAATTGTGAAACAGTTGAAGAACTTGCAGAGGCATTCCAAAACCTTGTGTTGAAACCAGATTTGTACTTAAACTTTACAGGAAAAATAGAAAGAAATGGTAATACTCCAAAGAATACAAGATTCGTTAGACACGTTGATGAAATATGCCCAATTTAAATCACCTTAGCTTGAATCTATCAAAGAAAAAATAGTCACAACTTACTTTATGTTTAACAGAATTAAACATAAAACTTCGATGTTGTGTTATTGATCAAAATATATACTTAACTTATTTAACTTCGTATGTTCTAAAATTTCATGTAATGTCTTGATGAAATGCT
>Ga0065721_10049444_pt1 | contig 34218 bp, 32 predicted proteins | sample Mesricmetagenome_FD_59108 | JGI IMG/M metagenome (GOLD analysis project Ga0065721, IMG submission 59108) | Mesophilic microbial community from rice straw/compost enrichment Sample: eDNA_1 v2 (version 2) | ecosystem: Engineered > Solid waste > Grass > Composting > Bioreactor | place: USA: Davis... | reverse complement strand
AAAACCTTAGTACAAGCGTTTAAAAAGTAAGCCCCGGCGGCTGGTATCTGCCAGGGCTGAATAGATTAAGGAATCTCACATCTCTTAACCTTTAATTTTAAATCGATGAAAAGTTACAACAAAAAATGCAGTGAGCAGGAATCAAAACAACGCAAAGCTATTGACGAGCTAAAAAAGTATTTCCCCGGACTGCCGGATGATCTCGTTATAGATGGAAATGTTAATCTTGCCGGCCGTTATATTAATGTGCTACCGGATAACCTTACCATCAACGGTTCGTTGGATGTACGTGATTCCTGCTACCTCGATCAATTCCCGGACAACCTTATCATTAAAGGCAATTTTTATATTGATTCCTGCATCGATGGAACGTTGCCAGTCAGTTTGCAGGTTCACGGCCAGTTATCAATAGTCAGTGGTGCCGACCTTCCTGATAATTTCTCGGTTGGCGGGGACCTGGTAGTTTCGGAATACACAGAGTTCCTGCCGGACAATTTAACTGTCGGTGGCTCGTTAAACCTAAAGGGTACGAAAATCAAGGAGCTGCCTGCAGGATTGAAGGTACACGGCAATTTATGTCTCAGTGAATTGCCCATTACGTACCTGCCGACTGATTTATATGTCGGTGGAAATCTGGATTGTTATAAAACCTCAATAAAAAATATTCCTCAGTCTGTTCATATTGGGGGTGGTTTGAATATTAGCCATACCGAAGTGAGAGTTTTTCCAAAGCAACTGAAGGAGTTAAACGGGTGCCTGTCTATCAATAGCTGCCGGATCAAGTACCTGCCCGACGACCTGATTGTCCACGGCTCATTATATGCTGATGGCAGTTCCCTGGTTGAATTGCCCAAAAACCTGCGCGTGGATAAGTGGTTGGACCTGGCGCGAACAGTTATCGAAGAACTGCCCGAGGATCTCGTTGCCGGCGGTACTATCGATCTGAGCGAATGCCCTATAGAAAAACTGCCTTCTGGCTTGAAGGTATATGGTGACCTTGATATCAGTGGCACGCTGATAAAGGAACTACCCGAAGATTTGGTGGTTTATGACACCCTGGATATAAACGATTCTCTTATAGAACGATTGCCGGCATTTGTAAATGCCGGGTCGCTTGATCTCAAAGCATGCCGAGTGCCCACCGATATCCTGCCAGAAGGTTTTTCTGTTACTGGTGACCTGCGGTTGTGCGTCTGTTCAAAAGAGAAGCCTGAGCCGCTCAAACTTCCTGCAAATTTGAAGGTCGGTGGTAATCTGATCATGGATAGCTCTTTGCAAAGGGATTGGCCGAAAAACCTCTTTGTCGGAGGCGATGTTAAATTTGGGGATTCTGAAATTAGATATCTGCCGACTGACGCTACCATCAAGGGAAAGCTCATTTTCCTCGAGGGTCTTTTTTACGGCTCCACAATGGTTCTCGAATTGATTAGCGGTTCGGTGAGTGTTCCATATTCGGTGGTTGTACCCAAGTATGATATAGACCGGTATCGTTATATACTATCTGGTACTATGGCATCAATTGACTCGAGACTACGGGACTATCTGGACGACAAAACTAAGGTCGAAATTCTTCCGCTCGCTGCGACTGACAACTCTGTCCCGGTAACAAGCGGTTCTTTGGGAAAAAGAAAGAAAGATTTACTGAGTGCATGACAATTTGAATAAAGCTAGTTCGGCGCCCCCGGTCATTCGATCGGGGTTTTTCTATTCCTGCCCGTGGCAATGTTTATATTTTTTTCCACTACCGCATGGGCATGTTGCATTTCTAGCCACTATTTTTTTTCCAGCTTTAAGCCTTTCTTCCAAAGGAGCATTTTTTGCTTTATACTCCTTAATTTCTTGAATGTAATCAATGGTTTCTATACTGGGAATTCGAAATGAAACGCAAGTTTTACCGTCTACATTGGTAACGGCGAAATCGCCAAGCGTAATAATATCCATTCCTATAAGGACGTCAAATTTTCCAACGGTATCAGCAATTTCAGACACTTTCATCGCCTCAATTGCAACTTGTTTGTTTAAGTAAAGGTTGACTAAGTAAACAGGAACGACATTTACACCTTGTGCATGGTGCACTTTTGCGAAAGATACTGGTTTAAGACCCATTTTCTTGGCAAGAGATGCGGTTATGCTACTATTTGTGGCGCCGGTGTCCCATAGCGCTTTAGAACTTATTAACCTGCTGTCATTATTGGCAAGACCAGCTATTGAGATAGCCTCTGAAATTTGTACATCGGTATGAATTTCTCGTATCCTTCCGTTTGAACGGAGAGTAAAAGCAGAAAAATTTTTCATATTGGCAGTAGCAAAGGGGTAGTAGTGAAATTACATGAATATAGCGCGCGAATGAAAGGTTTGAGAGTAATCCCTTTCACCAGGGGTGCATTTCTGAATCAGGAAAGTGCCGATTTCAAATTTCTTAGTGGCATCATCATATGCTTCCTTGTCTGTGTCATACACACCGACAACTTCTTGATCTTTTATAACAATGGTTCTACCATTAAACTTTTGAACGAGGTCCTCTTGATGATCAAGATACCATTGAAATTCATCTCGTAGATTTGCCATAATAGTGGGGTTGTTACAAATATACAACTGATATTATCAATTCCTATACCACAAACAGGGTATAATTTTTTAATTGATTTTCAACTAAGGAAAAGCTTGCCTTTATATTGGGTATTGCAACTATATTGTTACTTCAAACCACGCTGTAAGTTCCTAAGTGTCTGAAAATTATGTTAATATATTGTTAAGTTCGATTCCTGTTCTGGGCACTGGGTTAACCACATATTAAAGTATGTGGTTTTTTATTTCGTTCGGGTCCAAAAGTTCAGGCAAATCACTCATTCGGCCTTTCAAGACGCATGAAATGAAGTTTATAAAAAACAGACATCAATAGTTTGTATCTACTTAACAAAATAAGCCCGGTTGCACACACACCAGGCTCATTCATATCTACCGCACTACCATCATCTTCACCCCACAAAAACTCCCCACCACCACCTTTACCAAATAATACCCGTTACAAATATTCCCCGGCCGAATATACCTCTGATACCATTCCCCATTCTTATGATCGGTGATTTATTGTACTACCACGCCGGCAGCATTGGAAATAGTAAAACTAACGCTGCCTGTTGCCGCGCAATGCAAATACAATCTGCAATGCCCATGGTTCGAATTGGGCATCAATTGAAGGTAACCAATCAAAAAGGCACAAAAACTTACCTGTATCACCTGGGCCAACCCGTAGTGGCCCTCTGGGGCTTCTGATCATTACCTGTGGCGCACCGGTGAAACAGCAAAGTTGCTGCGCAATGAAAAACCAATGACCATGAAAATGCCTGAACGCCCCGAAAAAAATAATGACAATGCTATTGTAGTGTTGATTTATTTTAAGTGAGGACTGGATCTGTTTTGATTTTCAATAATTTATGTTTTTGGTGGACTTTAACGGTGGCTATATTACTACTACAAATTGCCAGTTATTTGGTCCCGTATTGTATAGCTGTTTGCCACAAGATGGTATACTTATTGATAAATGGGCGATTAATTAAACAACCGATTATGAAAAGACAGTTAATGCCCCTGTTTTTAGCGGTTAGTGTGCCGTTATTAATGACAAGTTGTGTGGCCAAGAAACATTTTATCGCCGCCCAAGACCAGATCAGTCGCCTTCAAAATGATAGCGCGCGACTGGAGAAAAGAATAGCCGGACTAAAAAATGATGTAGCCGGATTGGAGAAAAACCTGGCCGACCTGAAACAGCAAATGGAAGCCAGCACCCGCGCCGCAGAAGGCACCATTGCCAGCCAGAAAAATGCGCTGCAAAAAAGCGCGCAGGAATTGGCCGAGCAACAGAAAAAACTGGAATCACTGCAATCATTGCTGGAACAACAAAAAAGAAATGCCGATGCACTTCGCCAGAAAATGGCCGATGCCCTGGTTAAATTCAATTCCAACGAACTAAGTGTATCTGTAAAAAATGGTAAGGTATATGTAAGTCTGCAGGAAAATTTGTTATTCCCTTCAGGAAGCGCTACCGTGAATGAAAAAGGAAAGGAAGCGCTGGGTAAACTTGCCGAAGTGCTGAATGCCAACCCCGATATTACCGTTAACATCGAGGGACACACCGATTCCATTCCCATTCGCACCCGCTTCGAAGACAACTGGGCGCTGAGCACAGCCCGTGCTACCAGCATTGTGCGCATACTTACAAACGATTATATGGTAGACCCGGTTCGCGTGGTAGCATCGGGGCATAGCCAGTACGACCCCGTAGATGTGAATTCAACGCCGGAAGGAAGAGCAAAGAACAGGAGAACAGAAATTATTTTATCGCCCAAGCTGGATGAATTGTATAAACTCATCAACGGATAATTTCAGCAACCATAACACAAGAGAAGCCAGGTTATTTTTGAACCTGGCTTTTTCTTATGCTATCGGAAACGTTTGCGTAGAATTAATCAGGCAACTGTATGCCGCAATGTCGCCCGCTGCAATTTTAACACCGGTTTTTCTTATACTTGCGATTTATCGGCATATTAACCGGCTAACTTGCCCAACGCGCTACCATATGATGAAACGAACCTGCTTCGCCGCGTGTCTGTAGGCGATGAAAACGCCTTCCGCCAGTTAATAAAAATCTATTTCAACCGCCTGGCATCCTATATCATGGCTTTTACCGGGTCAAAGCCGCTCACTGAAGAGATTGTACAGGATGTGCTGATCAAAGTATGGCAAAACCGGTTTGAGCTATCCCAAATCACCCGCTTCGATGCCTGGCTTTTTGTAATTGCCAGGAATCATACATATAATGTACTGGTTCAGTTATCAAGGGAAAAACAACGCCGGGAAAAATGGGAGCGGGAAGTAATCTCCCACCTGCACGATGACAACGAACTGCCCGTAAACAGGTACCAGCAACGGCTTGATGAAGCCATAGCCCGGCTTTCTCCCCAACAACGCCATATCTATATTATGAGCCGGCGGGAAGGACTCAGCTCTGCCGAAATTTCTCAAAAAACCGGGCTCTCTATTGACACAATCAAAAAACACCGGAGCCTGGCCATCAAAAAAATAAAGGCCCATCTCAAAAAAATGATGATTTTTTTCTTCCAGACTAGCACTTTTTGTATGACGGCATTGTCCTACCTGTAATCAGCCCGATTTTTTATGTCTGAAGAAAGATTGATTTACCTTATCGAACGCTGCCTTCATGGCCAACCTACTATTGAAGAAAGAAAAGAATTGCTGGAATATGCGGCCGATCCGCGGTACAAAGCCTTATTTGACCAGCATATGGAAAAGGCATGGGCCTCTGTTCCGGTAAAACAGATTTTTAGCGAAGTGGGACAGGAGGCCATGCTGGATTATACCCTTCACCAGGGAACAGCCGATAAAAAGCTGAAAAGACTCACGTGGCTCAAAGCCGCCGCGGCCATATTGCTGCTGGTTATTGGCGCGGGCATCTATTTCGCTTTTTACAAGAATGCGCCCAAAGAAAATACTATCGTTCACACAACACCGGAATTTGAAGATGTTTTGCCGGGCACTGATAAAGCCATACTGACACTCTCCACGGGTGAGCAAATTAGTTTAAACGATACGTTTGCCGCCACTATAAAAGACGCCGCACTCGATATTAATATCATCAAAGGCAGCTTATCTTATGTGGGTGCACAGGTGGTAGCCATGAACACTGTGTCTACACCCAATGGCGGACAATATAAACTCACACTGGCCGATGGCACCAAAGTTTGGCTGAATGCCTCGTCCTCCATCACTTATCCTACAGCCTTTAAAAATGCCACCCGCGAAGTGCAGATAAAAGGCGAAGCGTATTTTGAAGTAGCAGCCAATAAACAACTACCATTCATAGTAAAAACAAGAGGAGAGGAGATACGGGCAGTAGGCACACAGTTCAATGTAAACACCTACGAAAATGAACCCCATATCAAAACATCCCTGGTGGAAGGGGTGGTGAGCATTGGCAACACCATCCTGCAACCGGGTCAGGCTTATGTAAATGGCAAGGTGGTAAACACGGATATTGACCAGGATATAAGCTGGAAAAACGGTTATTTCAAAGTGAATGGCGCCGACATAACCACCCTTATGCGACAGTTTGAACGCTGGTACGATATCAGGGTGCGCTACGAGGGTAAAGCGCCTGCCTATAAATTCCAGGGCGAACTGGACCGGGGACTGAAACTATCTGAAGTACTTGAAATTCTTTCGGAGCAAGGTGTAAAATATTCTTTTAACAATAAAACCCTGATCATTAAAAATTGATCCAACTAAAAACCGCCCTGAATTTGGCCTCAGAGCGGCGAGTAGTCTGGATCAATTATTGGTAACTCGTTGCAAAAGCTACTTATTTCTTAACCCAAAACTGCCTGCGAAACTATGCAAAATTCTGCTTATGGCAGCATGGCTGGCTAATGCGGGCGTTGGTACAATCCCAAAACGATGCTTGTAATGAAACTGACTTGTGTTCTCCTTACGGCTGCTATTTTACAGGTAAGCGCCAAAGGCTTTTCCCAGAACGTGTCTTTTTCGGGTGCAGATGTTCCGCTCGAAAAAATTTTTAAAGAAGTTAAAAAGCAAACCGGTTATGTTTTCTTCTACAAAGAAAATGTGCTCACCGGCGCCAAACCGGTCACTATCAGCGCGCACAACATGCCGCTGGAACAATTTCTCACCGCCATACTGGCGGGTCAATCATTGAAATATGTGATCAAAAGCAGGAGCATTTCTATCTCCAGGATACCGCGACCGCCTTTGATCAAAACAGAAAAAACAATTCATGCACCGCCATCCATTATTGTTACCGGAAGGGTGACGGATGCAGAAGGTAAGGGCGTGATGGGAGTGACCGTGCAGGTAAAGGGTCAGCAGGTATCGGCCATCACCGATGTAACCGGCTATTACCGCATTGCGGTGCCAGACAGCAACAGCGCTTTATTGTTTACGCATATCAATTACAATACAGTAGATGTACGGGTGAACGGACGAACCACCATTCATATCAGTTTAACGCCCAAAACCATCAACCTGGCCGAAGTGATTGTATTGGGTTATGGTCAATCCACCAAACGCGACCTTACGGGTGCGGTAGGTAATGTAAAAATGGAAGAATTGCAAAAAGCGCCGGTATTATCGTTCGACCAGGCGCTGGCAGGCAGGATAGCCGGCGTACAGGTGATGTCGAACGAAGGCCAGCCCGGTGCCGAAGGTATCAACATCGTTATTCGTGGCGCCAATTCTCTTACCCAAAGCAATGCGCCCCTGTACGTGGTAGATGGTTTTCCGATGGAAAGCCCGGAAAATCTTTCCATCAACCCGGAAGATATTGAATCGCTCACGGTATTGAAAGATGCATCGGCTACGGCCATCTATGGCGCACGTGGCGCCAACGGCGTGATTGTAATTCAAACAAAACGCGGCAAAAGCGGACCGCCAGCCATTTCCCTGTCAGGTTCCTATGGATTCCAGCAGGTGTCGAATCATATCCCGGTAATGTCTGCCTATGATTTTGTACGCTACCAGTACGAAAACAACGATCAGGTGGCCAGCGATTCCTATTTGTCTAGTGGACAAAAACTGGAAGATTATAAACGAGTGCCGGGCATCGACTGGCAGAAACGTCTTTTTCGTACAGCCCCCATGCAGGTATACAATCTTGCGGTGCGGGGAGGAAACGATAAAACCAAATATTCGTTTTCGGGATCTTTATCGAACCAGGAAGGTATTATCATCAATACCGGTCACCATCGTTATCAGGGTCGTTTTGTGCTGGACCAGGTGTTGAGTAAAAAACTGAAAACAGGTATCAATGTCAACTACAGCAGTTATGGCAATTACGGACAAATGGCTTCTGCCTCCAACTCGGGATCGGGCGCCAGCAGTTATTTGTTGTATTCGGTGTGGGGCTACCGGCCGGTAACAGGACGTTCGGTAATGGGCCTGCCCGACGAAGAAGACGACCTGGGGGGTGAACTGCTGGATGAAGATATTGATCACAGCCTGGATTACCGCGTGAATCCCATTATTTCGGTAGAAAACGAATATCGCCGCTCTGTATCCGGCAACTTAATGGCCAATGCCTACCTGGAAGCAACACTCATGAAAGGCATTGCGTTCCGCAGCTCGGTAGGTATGGAAATGCTGAACCGCAAGAACTCGGAGTTTTATAATTCCATGACCTCGAAAGGAACACCCCGGCTGCCATCCAATGTACGCGGCCAGTACGGGAGTATTCAAAATTATGAGCGGTATAACTGGCTTAATGAAAATATAGTTACCTGGAAACGGAACTTCAACAGGTTGCACAGGCTGGAAGTGCTTACCGGTTTTACCTTACAGGGTACACAGGTACAGCGGCATGGCTTTATGGCGCAAAATGTGCCCAATGAAAAATTAGGTATTCATGGGCTGGAACAGGGCATTCCGGTGTCGGTGGCAACCAGCAAAACAGAGAACAAACTGAGTTCTTTCCTGGGGCGCATCAATTATCATCTTTTGTCGAGGTATCTTTTTACGTTCAGCTTCCGGGCCGATGGCTCCTCCAAATTTGCACCGCAAAACCAATGGGCCTATTTTCCATCGGGCGCATTGGCCTGGCGTTTGGGTGATGAACCGTTTATGAAAAAGATCCGCCTTATTTCTGAAGCCAAGATGCGCATGAGCTATGGCGTTACAGGAAATAACCGGGTGAGCGATTTTGCTACCTTGCCGGCACTCAATTCCTCATCGAGTTCCTATTATTCCTATGGCAATGCGGCTCCCTCAAACGGAATTTACCAGTCATCGCTGGCCAACCCGGATTTGAAATGGGAGAGTACAGCCCAGGCCGACCTGGGACTGGACCTCGGCTTCTTCAATAACCGCATTTCCCTTTCGGTAGATGTGTATCGTAAAACAACCAACGATCTGTTGTTAAATGCCGACCTGCCCGCACAAACAGGTTTTCAACGGGTGTATAAAAACATTGGAAAAGTAAGAAACGATGGGTTGGAGATCACACTGGGTACCACCAATATTACCGGTAATTCTTTTTCCTGGGAAACCGGTTTTAATATCAGCTTTAACAACAATAAGGTGTTAGGACTGGCCGAAAACCAGGAGAACCTGTTAAGTACCGTAAGCTGGGAAAACAGTTTTAATAATGTTCCCTTGTATATAGCAGCACTGGATAATCCCGCAGCACAGTTTTTTGGATACCTGTGGGATGGTTTATACCAGATAGACGATTTTGATGAATCGGCCAGCGGCGCCTATACCCTGAAGGTGTCTGAGCCTTCGAATGGCATGGCCCGCTATCGCATACAACCGGGGCATATCAAATACAAGGATGTAAATGGCGATGGCGTAGTGGATGAAAAAGACAGGGTAGTGATCGGAAGCGTGCTGCCCAGCCATTCGGGCGGCATGAGCAACAATTTCCGCTACAAGGCTTTCAGTTTACATGTTTTTATGCAATGGGTATATGGTAACCATATCTACAATGCCAACCGTATGATGTTTGAAGGTAATGTGAACAATAAAACCAACCTGAATCAATATGCCAGTTATAACAACCGGTGGACCTTCGACAACCAGGATAGCAAAATGTACCGCGCAGGCGGTGGCGGTCCGGCTGGATATTATTCCGACTATTATATCGAGGACGGTTCTTTTCTGCGGTTAAAAACAGTTTCGTTAACTTATTCGGTGCCTTCCCGCATATTGAAGAAAACTATTTTCAACAGGCTGGACGCCTCGGTATCTGCACAAAATTTATATACCTGGACCGGTTACTCGGGAATGGATCCCGAAGTGTCTGTTCGCAATTCCACCCTTACACCGGGCTTTGATTATTCAGCCTATCCGCGGGCCCGCACACTTGTTTTTGTATTAAAAGCCGGTTTTTAATGCCATTAAAATTTTTTATATGAAAATCCCGAAACTATTATATCCCGTTTTCATATTAATGCTGTGTGGGGGATGCAAAAAATTCCTGGAAACACATCCTTCCGATTTTCTGACCCCTGTTAATTATTTTGAAAAGGAAGAAGAACTACAAATTGCCCTGAATGGCGTATACGATATACTGGGTAGCGCCAACCTCTATGGCGATAACATGTTTTACAATTTTGATATCACCGATGAAGGGGTATATGGTCATGCCGGAACAACGGCTGGTCCGAAGGTATATAATATGACACCCTCCGATGCCATCATCGATGCTACCTGGGGCACGTTGTACAGCGGTATTGGCCGCGCCAATTTGCTGCTGGAAAACATCGATAAACCAGCCATGGATGAAACCAAAAGAGGCGTGATAAAAGGTGAAGCACTGTTTTTGCGGGCTTATTATTATTTCTTACTGGTGCAAATGTGGGGCGATGTTCCATTGATCACATCGCTTACCAAATCGCCCGATGATACACAACATCCGCGGGTAGCTATAAAAACCGTTTACGAGCAGATATTGAAAGATATGAAGGAAGCCGAGCTACTGGTATTGCCCATCCGGCAAATAGGGCATGCCGGTAAGGTAAGTAAGTCGGCAGTGAGAGGCATACTGGCCCGTGTTTGTTTGCATATGGCAGGGCATCCGCTGAACGATCAGTCTAAATGGGCTGAAGCCCGTGAATGGGCCAAAAAAGTGATCGATGATACGGAGGCCGGTCATGCCCTGAATCCTTCCTATAACCAGGTATTTATTAATCTGGCGCAAGACAAATACGACATCGGCGAAAGCATCTGGGAAGTGGAATTTTGGGGAAATCGTTCAGATGCTTTTGTGGAAAGCGGGCGCCTGGGCAGTCGCAATGGCATACGTTGTATGAATGTAGATACCGGGTATAGCCTGGGCCGTATCAATGCCACACCCCGCCATTTCAGCCGCTATGATGAACAGGACGAGCGGAGAGATTGGAATATCGCACCGTTTATATGGGGTGGCGCCAACGATGCAGAGCGTCAGTACTGGCCGGCCAGCAATACCTGGCAGCGTAGCTGTGGCAAATATCGCCGCATGTATGAATTGTTATATCCCAAGAATACCAGTTTTACACCTATCAATTACCCGCTGCTTCGCTTTGCTGATATTTTGTTGATGTATGCGGAGGCCGATAATGAACTCACCACCACACCTTCCCCGGAAGCAATAGAATATGTTAACAGGGTGCGTCGCAGGGGCTATGGCAAATTGTTGCATGGCGAAATTGTTCAATCCATTGAGGTAACGAATGGGGGCAGTGGTTATTCGGCATCCAACCCGCCCATCATCGAGATCACCGGTGGCGGCGGATCAGGCGCCACAGCTACGGCCACCATCAGTTCGGGCGCCATTACGGCCATAACCATCACCAACCCCGGTAGTTTTTATACATCCGATCCTGTGGTTACCATTACAGGAGGAGACGGCAGCGGTGCTACAGCCATTGCCCATATTACATCGCCTGCCGATGCAGAGGTTTCTGCGGGTGACGCCGGCACAAAAGAGAATTTCCGGGCCTTTTTGCGTGATGAACGTTCACGGGAACTTTGTTTTGAAGGGCTGCGCAAATGGGATCTTATCAGGTGGAAGATTTTTATTGAAGAAATGCGTGCAACCGGTACGGAAATTAACCAGATTGCCTCTTCTGCCTATAAGTTTGAATCGCGCGCCGGGTTAAATGTGCAGGAAAGAGATTATTTATTTCCTATTCCTACCAAGGAAATGTCGCTCAACAGAGCCCTGGTACAAAACCCGGGCTGGTAATTGTTCACCTTTATACATTAACTATGAAACGTAATACATATATCATAGCAGCCATTGTAGCCATCGCTTTGTTTGCCTGCAAAAAAGAACAGGATGTGCAGGCGCCAGATCTTTCAGTGAACGGCTATACCATTAAGGATGTGCTCGACAGTACCGGGAATGCCGTGAAAGAAGTAACCTTTCAGTTATCCGGAAAAGCAGACGTGATATCTTTTTATTCCGGTTTAATGGGTAATGACTATGCCTTCCGGGAGGGAAGAATTTTAGAGGTGGATGGTATTCTTCTTTCATTCTCTACCACCATCAATAACGGTACACAGGACGATCAACTTACGGTGATGGCTTCCACCGATTTTGACGGCGTTCCTGATATCAACCATATCAGGGCAGCTAATTGGACTGATATTACTGATCGTTTTAAGTTAAATGTACGTGGCGCCAGTGCTTCCCTGCCTTCGGGGGTAAGTGATTTGAAAGATTTACATGTGCCCGGCCAACCTTTGTATATTGGATACAGGTACATCTGTAAGCCGCAATCACAATATGGCGCCAATTCTACCTGGCGCATCAGGGCTTTCTCCCTGCAATCGCAAACCGCATTGGGAGTTAGCTCACTGGCCACACTCACCACGGCCGACTGGATGCTGGTGAACCACGGCGATATTGTTGATCCCAACCGCGGCGCTGTAATAGAAAGCAGTGGCGCTGTTCGTCTCAACGGCAACCACCTGAACAAAGAGGTGGAAACCGAATCCTGGGCCATCAGCAAAGGATTTATGATCAGTGAAACGGATATGGGGCCAGACCGGGCCATTGGTATTAAGTCGGTCATCGATCCGCAACTCAGTTCCTTTTCATATGGATATGCAGTTCCCGGCACATATAAAGTTACTTTTGTGGCTTCCAATGTGAATTATAAAGGCGGACAAAGCATAGTGCGGGAACTGGATGTAGTAATTCCTTAATTAATGAATAAATTATGTTGACCAATTTGAAATTGAATAACTACTTGAAGCTTGGCCTGTTTTCGATCGTTTGGGTGACTGTTATCATAGGCTGCAAAACATCCCGTAATGCAGATAAACAAACTAAGCCAGACCCCAATTTCCAAATTTATATTCTTGCCGGCCAGTCGAACATGGCGGGCAGGGGAAAGATCACCGATACCTTTGCCAAGATGTCGCACCCCCATGTGTACAAGTTGAACCAGGCAGGGGAGTGGGTGCTTGCCAAACATCCGCTGCATTCAGACAAACCAAAGATGGTAGGCGTTGGGCCCGGCCTTTCGTTTGGAATAGAAATGGCAAAAGCCAAACCCTCCGTTCGCATTGGGTTGATACCTTGTGCTGTTGGCGGCTCGCCCATTGAAACCTGGGAGCCCGGCGGGTATCATACATCCACCAAAAAATATCCATATGATGAGGCTTTGGTTCGTATCAAAGAAGCTATGAAACACGGTGTAATAAAAGGCGTGATCTGGCACCAGGGGGAGGCCAATAGCAACCCGAGCAGGGAAGCAGGCTATCTTAAAAAATTAAGCGTTTTGATTGAACGTTTTCGCAAAGAAGTGAAAGATCCCGGGCTGCCATTTGTTGCCGGCGAGTTGGGTAGGTACCGCGAAAGATATGCTGTTATTAATGAACAACTGAAACAATTGCCTCAAACGGTTAAGTATACCCGTGTGGTTTCTTCGGAAGGGCTTGTTCACAAGGGCGATGGAACCCATTTCGATAGTCCTTCAGCCGATGAGTTTGGAAAACGCTACGCAGCCGCCATGCTGGAGCTGGAAAACAAATAGGAGGAAAAGTATATGCGTTTGTGTATAACAGTAATCCTGTGGTGGTTGCTGCAATCTGTAATGGTGTATGGACAGGATAAGACTCGTCCCAATGTGCTGTTTATTGTAGTGGATGACCTGCGGCCTGAGTTGGGCTGTTATGGCAATCCCATCGTAAAATCGCCCAATATAGACAGGCTGGCCGCCACCGGCACCGTTTTTTTGAATGCATATTGCCAGCAGGCCGTTTGTGCTGCTTCACGCTCTTCGGTGCTTACCGGATTGCGGCCTAATACCACAAAGGTTTGGGGACAGAAATTACATTTCAGAACCACCATTCCCGATGTGGTGACGCTGCCGCAATATTTCAAACTGCATGGCTATTTTTCACAATGCATCGGGAAAATTTATCACGATCCGCAATGGGCACAGGATTCACTTTCCTGGTCGGCTCCGGAAATATTGGCCATCACCGGCAGGGCAGGTAAATACGCACTTCCTATTAACAATAACAGGCGAGGTTCCGAAAAAGCCAATGCCTCTGAATCGGCCGATGTACCCGATAACCGGTATATTGATGGACAGGTAGCTGATGCGGCCGTTGCATTTATAAACGAGAAAAGAAACCAGCCCTTTTTCCTGGCAGTAGGTTTCAGGCGGCCTCATTTGCCTTTCAGCGCTCCCAAAAAATACTGGGATATGTACGATAGAAATAAAATTCCATTGCCGGAAAATTCAAAGGCGCCGGCCGGTGCGCCTGATTTTGCATTGCATGACTGGCGTGAGTTACGGGGTTACCGGGATATCGCCAAAACAGGAGAACTGGATCCGGAGAAAACAAGGGAACTAATACATGGTTATTATGCCGCCATATCCTATACCGATGCGCAAATTGGCCGTGTGCTGGAGGCATTACAACGTTCAGGTAAATATGATAACACCCTGATTGTTGTATGGGCCGATCATGGTTTTCACCTGGGTGAGCAACAAGTTTGGGGCAAGGCCACCAATTATGAACTGGCTGCCTGCGTGCCGCTGTTGATCAAATTGCCGGGTGTGACCAAAGGTCATACAACCACCTCACTGGTGGAGTTGGTAGACCTGTATCCCACTCTGGTAGACCTGTGTGAGTTGCCCGAAGCGCCCAACCAGGAAGGCATCAGTCTCAAACCATTGCTAAACGATCCCCGCATTCAATTGAAAGATGCCGCTTTCTCGCAATACCAGAGGCCGATCAATTATAAAGGGCTGCCCCGTTTCATGGGATATTCAATAAGAACGAAGCGTTTCAGGTATATCGAATGGCAGGATTTTCAGAGCGGTGAAATAGTAGCAGCTGAATTGTACGATCATGAAAAAGATACCGGGGAAACCACCAACCTGGCCGGTGCGGCAGCGTATGCATCTGTTGTAGATCAATTGAGCCGGATGGTGCAAAACAGGATAAGAAAATAACAAGGGCAGGCGCCCGCCAGGAATGCTGGTTTGTGTACCGAAGCACCATATGGCACAGCAACCATCGGTTTACACAGGCCGGTTTGGGCGAATAAAACTATGTCACAAACACCCCTCTATTTAGTCCCGTACTGCCTCTTTCGGGAATATAAATTCACCCCATCTTTGTGGTGTTGAAAAAATTAATAACAAATAAATATAGCTTATGTCAAACAATTCAGTTTCCCTGCACAGAATGTTAAAAACCAATCCCGAAAAGGTGTTCCGCGCATTTACCGAGCCGGCAGCCATGGCTTCCTGGTTACCTCCTTATGGTTTCACCTGCACCGTTCATGAAATGAATGTAAAGAAGGGGGGTACTTTCAGAATGTCGTTCCAGAATTTTACCACCGGCAACAGCCATTCTTTTGGCGGCAGCTATGTGGAGCTGAAGCCCAATGAGTATTTGCAATACACCGATAAATTTGATGATCCCAACCTGCCCGGAGAAATCATCACCACGGTATCGCTTAAGAAAACCATTGCCGGCACCGAACTCAACATCAAACAGGAGGGTATTCCCGAAGCCATACCTGCCGAAATGTGTTACCTTGGCTGGCAGGATTCGCTGAATAAACTGGCAAAGCTGGTAGAGCCCGAAATACCGGATGCATAATGCATTGGTGAAAAAAAAGTCCCGATGATTGCCATCGGGACTTTTTTATTTACACCGTTTTCTCCGGTTGCACAAGCTGCAATTTTTTCTTCCAGTAATAATACGACAAGATACCAGGTACAAACCAAATCAACATAAAAGCCAGCATGGGATCTACCTTGTCAGATGCGGCGATGCTGGAATACACAACTGCCACCAGGTCGTAGAATAAACCTGCATAGGCCCATTCCTTCACTGTTCTCAGCCCGGGAATTAGAATAGCAATAGAACCGAGCAATTTGGCAACGCCGGTAAACGGTATAAAATATACCGGGAAGCCGAGATAGCCATTGATCAGGTTCTTTGAATCCTGGTTAACGATGATGCTACCCCAGGAGGAATAGATCATAAGCGCCGCAAACAGGATGGTGAAAACCCAATACAGGGTGTTGACAGTTTTTGGTTTCATATAGTTGGTTTTTTAGGCTTGTGGTATAAGATACGAAAAAAATGGTGAATCATACAGATGGGTATGTGCTGAAGTGTTGGGTTTCAATTTTTTGTGAGGCGGGTTGGTACCAGAGCGCTGGCTGCAGCCATCTTAATGACCAGCCAACTGCCTGATCACCTTGCAGGGATTGCCGGCGGCAAATACGCCATCGGGTATGTCTTTGGTGACTATGCTGCCGGCGCCAATCACGGCGCGGTGACCAATGGTTACGCCGGGGCATATTACCACGCTTCCGCCCACCCATACATCTTCACCAATGGTGACGGGTTGGGCAAATTCCAGACCGGTAGCCCGTTCCTGTGCATCCATGGGATGCATGGCGGTATATATCTGAACATTGGGACCAAACAGGGTGCGGCTGCCGATGACCACTTCCATCACATCGAGCACCACACAATTAAAATTGAAAAATACTTTTTCGCCTGCCTTTATATTATATCCGTAATCGCAGTAAAAAGGAGGCTGCAGCCAGAGGCCTTCACCGGCATGGGGCAGTAGTTCAGATAAAATACGTTTCCTACCCACGGTGTCATCCTCGCGGGAGTCGTTCAGTTCTTTTAGCAGCAAACGGGTTTTCAGCCGGTCGGCAGATAACACGGCATCCAGCGGGTTGTACAATTCCCCGGCCAGCATTTTTTCTTTCTCAGACTTCATGTGGTATGAGTTGACACCCGGGAAATATATAAATTTTGTGCCGGGAATCTGGTATTCAGCATTTCACGGCCAGCATATTCACTCCATCCAGATCGGTATAGGTGAATTGTCCATACGAATCCAGCACTTCCCTGATGGCCTCCTTGCCGCTAAAGGTATATTCATAAATGAGATGCAATTTGTGGATGCCCCTGATCAGCTTTTCGGCGCCTTTTAATGCTTCTGTTTCATAACCTTCTATATCCAGCTTTATCACGGTAAGCTTTTCCTGGTCAATAGTACTAAGGTCAATAATGTCATCCAGGCGCCGGCAATCAATATCACCACCGCTGGCTTCATTGTTTACAGCACTACTGCCGGTAACATTTTCCAGCACATCAAACGACACCTTTTTATTCTCGCTGCCCGCAGCACAATTCAACACCTGAATTCTTTCGGCCGCCACCTTGTTAAGGGCCATGTTTTCGAAAATGGCTTCATGGTTAACGGGTTCTATGGCTATGGCGCGCACGCCCTGTTGCGCCAGCCATATATCGTATTCACCAATGCAGGCGCCTACGTCAATAAACAATCCCATATCACTAACCACCTGCATCAGGTGCTTTTTGATGGCCATCTCATAGCTGAAATTGGCAAACTGGAAATCGGTGGTGCCTTTTCGAAATCAGAAGGTTCCCATGCGGGTGGTGGCTATGCGATTTTTGTTGGGCAGCTTCTTGAACAATACAAATTGAAAGGCGGCAGAAGCAGACCGGAAATCGCCGCGTTTCATAAATTCCAGGTAGTAAGAAAGGTATTTTCCATATTTACCGATACGGAATGGTGACGGAGTGTAAGCCATATAATAGACGGGTTTTGTGAACAATATCTTCCGGGCAGGATCATTTGTTCAAATAGTCTATAACGAATATCCGTACGGGTAATTTATTATCTGCTGTGGTGGGTTTCGTAGAATAATAGGAGAGGTAAATAGAAGGCATAGTGAAACTAATAAATTTTATGAGTAAAACAAAAAATAAATCAACAAAATCGGGAGGTCTGCAACTTTTACCCATTTTGTCGATTCATTTACGGGTGATCTCTACACAAGCCAAAGAGCGGGAGGGGTGTTGGATATCTTTATGATAAAATAATACAAGATGAAAGCTTCTACCGAAAGAAAGATCATGCGTTGGGTACATATTGTATTGGGCATCCCGATTGTGGGTTACCTGTATGGGCCGGTATTTACATTGCCGGTGGGCACCCTGATCGTGCGTTGGATCGTATTTCCCCTGCTGGTATTATCGGGGCTGTGGTTATGGAAGGGGCACCTGGTGCGGAAAAAATTCACAAAAAGAACAAGGGTATTGGAGCATTAATATATAATATAAACTGCCGGGGTAATGGTCAACCAATGCAACACCCCGGCAGTTCGTTAAGCTTCGGCCAGTTCCTTCCGTTTATCCAAAGCCTTTGGCCAGGCCTCCGCAAATTAGACTTCGTATTCATTTCAACAACGACAAAAAGTGGGTAAAAAACGACAGGTGCAATTATTTACAGCAGCTCTTGCGGGGCAACAATATCTTCCTGATCACTTTCCGGATTTTCATCCACATAGTTGATACTTTTTTTCCAGATACGCAAATTTCGCACTTATATTATCCTAAAAAAAATATCCACTTATCAACGGTTCAGCCGGTTAATGGCTTAACCATCTGTAAACTTGATATATATCAATTAAATGGGCTCCTAACCAACAAATACGACATTATAAATCAATCTTTTATAATTTTATGGGCGAAATGTAGGGCATAAACCGTCTCTGGGAAATGTGCATCGTCGCCGGTTACAAAAAATAACCCGGCGTTTACTATTTAATAACTGGCTATGATAAAGGGCAATTTGTATGCTGAGGTCGACCTGCTGTCCGCCGTCAGAAAGGGAGATCAATTGAATAGCGCCATCTATTTCATTTATCAGCAATACTCTCAAACCATAAGTTCTTTTATACTTGCAAACAGCGGCACCGAACAGGATGCAGAGGATGTATTCCAGGAAACGGTGGTGACCTTTATCGACCTGGTAAGAAAGAACAAGTACCGTGGTGAGGCAGGTATCAAAACTTTCCTCGTATCCATAGCTCGTAATATCTGGCTGAATGAACTGAAGAAAAAACAGCGTTCAGGTATTCGTGAACAAATATTCGAGAATAACCGCGAACATAAGGAACTGGATGTAAGCCAATATATTGCCGATAGGGAGATCAAACAACAGTTTATGGCCATCATCGACAGACTGGGCGAGCATTGCAAGAAGATATTGACATTGTTTTATTATGAGAACCTGAGCATGAAGGAAATCGTGCAGCACCTGCCCTACGAAAACGAGCAGGTGGTGAGAAATAAAAAATACAAATGCCTTCAGCATTTGACCGGAATGGTTCGGGATAACCCGGCCATCGCACGCATGATCAGTAACAAACCATAATATGTCCAATCCAATCGATTCCCGTTTCATTGATTACCTCGACAAGCGCCTCCCCGAACAGGAGGCACGGGAACTTGAAAAGTTGATCGAAACCGATGAAGAAACACGCCAGCAATGGCAGTACCTGCAGGTGGCGGTACAGGCAGTAGAATATGCAGCCCTGTACGAACAGGTTGATCAGGTAAAAAAAGAGTATAAGGCCTCCTATGCCAACCAGTTTCATTCGGCAGCACCCTCCCGTACCAGGAAAATAATTATACGGGTAGTGGGCATAGCGGCCATGGCGTTGGTAACCTTTGGAGTGGTGAAATATGTGTCTACCAATTCGAACGACCTGTACAAACAGGGGTATCGCGCCTATACACTCAATACCATCCGCAGCGGTAGCACTATCAACGATATGGAACAGGCTTACCGCAACAGCAATTGGCAGCAGGTGCTGGATGCTTTCCGGCAATCTACCGAAAAAGACAACAAAGCGTTGTTCCTGGCCGCCATGGCGCATATGGAACTGAACCAGTTTGAGCAGGCCACCGGACTCCTGCAACAGGTGCTGGCGCAAAATGCCAAATCAGGCGATAACTATTTCCAGGATGAGGCCGAATATTACATGGCTCTGAATTTGCTGGCGCTTGATAAAATAGGGGAAGCTATTACAATCATTAAAAAGATAAAAGCCGATCCCAAACACCTGTATCATGAACAGGCCGGCCGCATTTCGAAACTCGATTTGTCAATTGTGTCGTTCAAGACAGGCAAATAATTGGGCGCCAGGAAAAAAATCAAAAAAAGTGATGGTTTTGCGGTTACGTTTGAAGATCCTGAGTTTACTAATAAAAAAGCAACCAGTTCTTTGATCAGGCATTGATAGTAACTTATATAGATTCTTGAAAGAACCACGCATGGAAGCCTGAGTGGCCTCCCCGTCACCGGCTTACGCCGTGACGGGACGGACCACGACAGAGAAACCAGTGTGGTTTTTTCTATCTTATTACCGAGGTCCTGTATCCATTAGTCAGTTCTTAACCTCTGAAAGCAACGGTTCACGATTGAGATTCTTAAGAAGTTCATCAACACTCAAAGCACAACCAAACCCTTGTTCTTCCTGATTGCATTTATTAACCGGGACAGCCCTTACTGGTTTCCCGGTTAGTTTTTACAAGACAGAAAATAACATATTGATAAAATGTTGATTCCACCTCCTGGTGGATGTTGAACTATGTAAAAGTCGACGTCGTTTTGCCTAGAAAGGATAAAGCAGATACCCTGCTGTAGTCCGGAGTACACACATCAGAGCAATTTTAAAATCCATGACTTCTATGATTGGCCCACGTCGACTTTTTTTCTTTTTTGCGGCCTTTCATTACCCATACGACGCCCGCCGTCAGCAAAACCACCACCACCAGCCACCACCAATAATGATTTCCTGTTACAATCGGCGCTGTATCGCCGGTGAGAATTAGATGCGCCCAGTAACCGGGACTTTTATTAATGGCATCGCTGTGCAGGTAATCGAGCTTGGCTTTTTGCAATGCCTTTGATTTGGTATATCCTTTTTTCAGATAGCGATGAAACTGTTGCAGTATGGCAGAAGTGGCGGCATCATCGGCCTTCCATAAACTGTTTACAATGCTGGGACAGCCTGCATAGGCAAATCCGCGTGTAAGACTCAATACTCCTTCGCTGCTTACCAGCCGCCCATGACCGGTTTCGCAGGCGCTGATGATGATGAGTTTAGTGGCATCCATTTGCAGACTGTACAACTCTTCGAGGAAGAGGGCATTTTCGGCCGACGTTTTTGTTGCCGGGTAAAAAGCAATAAAACTGGCGGCGCTGTTGCTGCTATCGGCCATAGCATGCGTAGCCAGGTGCACTACAGGGTAGTGGTTGATAAGGCGCAGGAACTGATCTTTGGTAGCCTGCTGGTTGATATAAAACTTACCGGATAATCCGGCAATCTCCTGGCCCGATGCAGGCAGCTGGTTCATATATGGAAAAGCATGATGCGGAAAGGGCATGCCTTTACCGGCAAATGGAGCAACACCCAATACCGAATAGGCCGATACGGAATGCTCCTCGCCGGACGTCACAACAAAACGGGCCGAGAACTGGTAACTGATTTCCTTTGATTCGAGCAGGAACCGGTTGTTATTACCGGCAGGCAACGATTCAAATGGAAGAAAATATAATATATTATCGGGAATGATGATCCATTGTTTCTTATCGTTGGCCAGCAATTGCAGCGGTTGCACCAGTTGGCGGTATAAAGCGGCACCCCATTTTTCGCCATTGAATTTACGACCGCTTTCATTATTGCGCAGGGCGTCCAGCCATTGGGTGATATCTTCCTGCACCTGGTTGAATGAATCGATAAGGGTATAGGTAAAATCGGAACGGGTAATTACAAAAACATGCAATTGCCTGGGCGTCGTATAAAAACTGATGAGCGCCTGTGGCGATTGCAGTCTTTGCCTGATGGCGGCAATACCCGGAAATGTATCGTTGTATTTTTGTTTGTAATACGCGCTGTTTTGTTCAATGCGTTGCTGCACCTGCGCCAGTTCTATTTCCATGGCCGCCCTTTCCCTGGCAATGGCCTGCAGTGCAGCGCTATCCCTTGTTTGATCGCTTTTGATACCCAGACGCGCCAGGTTGTACCTGATATTCCTTTCTTTTTGTATCAATGATCTTTCTATGCCGGGGATGCTGCTGAAAGAGCGCTCGCTGAGCCCGGCGTACATCACCGAGGCCTTACTTTTTTCGCAGGTAATAAAAGCCTGTTCCAGGTAACCACCGGTAGGGTGCAGCCGGTGCAATGCCAGGTATACCAGAAAGGCATGCTGGTACACGGCCTGGCTGTTATTTTTTAAGAACAGTTTGGCATCGTCGGTATCGTAACTTTTTTCAATATACCGCAGCAGGGAGATCACGCTGGTATAGGTAGCCGATGCGGCCTGCAGCCAGCTTTCCTGTTTTTTCACCTTGTACAGTTTTTCAAAAGTGGTGGCTTTGCTATACAGGGCATCGAATAATTTATAAGAGGTAAAGCTGCCTATAAAATTCCCAGGATTGGCATAGATATTTTCGTTGTTGAAATTACCGCTGAAGATCATGATGGCCTTTTGCAATTCGGGCAGGGCTGCTTCGTAATGTTGCCTGGCCACGAGCAGGCTGGCCCTGTATAAATGATTGGTGCCCGCATCGGTGCTGTTATACAGCAGTTTGTTATGCGTGGTCAATTGCGCCCAACGACCCAGGTACCAGGCTGCGGAATCGGGATGCCCCAACTGCAATTGGGTTTTGGCCATTTCATTTAAAACACCGGGTACTTCATTGGGATCAACCCGGCGATAAAAGTCCATGGCTTCGGTATATCGTTTCAGGGCAAAATAAGCTTTGCCCATATTATTATAGGTAGCGCTTTTATATTGTTTGCGGGTGAGCAATTTGTTATAAATGGCCAGCGACTGGTCGTATTGTCCCAGTTTGTTGTATGAGGCGGCAATATTGTTCTCGAAGTTCATGGCCGATACCACATCTACCGGCTGGCGGCTGCGCACAATATCCAGGGCCTTTGAAAAATAATTCTTGCTTTGCAGGTAATTACCTCGTTCGTAATACAATGCCCCCAGCGCATTGTACAAACGTTCTTTTTGTTGTATGCCGGGAAAACTGCGCACCAGGGTTTCGGCTTCCAGTAAAAAATAATTGCTGCTGTCAAAATTGTTCAGGTAATAATAATCGGTGCCTGCATAGATGTATACTTCATACAGCAGTGAATCGCTCCAGGCGGGATTTAATTTTTTGATGGCCTCGGCTTGTAAGTAAGCATGTTTGGCTTCGGTATACTGTTCTTTTACATCATGCAGCACGCCTTTTCGCAGCCATGACAGGAACAGGGTGGTATCGTGCAGCAGGTTGGCCTTACGCATTTCCTGAATCACCTGCTCAAATGCCGCCAGAGCCATGCTGTCGGTGCGTTGGGTGGGATTGTCGAGGTGGAACAGCTGGTTGGCCTTTTGATAAAGCTCCCTGATGTTCGATGGGATAGTGGTTGGACGGCCGGTATCGTACGACAGGCAAAGCCATACCGGCACCAGCAGCAACCAGTTTTTCCATGATATTGACATATTAGATAACCGCAATTTCAAATTTCAATGCTGGTTATGAAATTCCCAAACCCAAACAAACTAAAATGAGTATCGCGTTATCACGATTTGCGGCGGACGAGGCCGGCTATCTACCACCATAAACTGTGCAAATTCCTGCTGCCTGTTGGTGATCAACTGTTGTTGTGCCGCCGGAATATCTGATGGCCTGTTGTAAAACCAAACATCCACGGTAATGCTTTGCAGCACCTTGTTGCCCTTATCGTTCAGGCGGTAATAGATGGTGACCTTTTTATTATCGCCGTTTCCCGGGTTGACGCCAAATATACCTTCCGAGAATGATTTTTTCAGGTTGATGATCCCGCTTTTGGTGCGCACTTTCAGTTTTTGGGCATTGGCGCTTTGTCCTGATGGCGGTTCATCTTCTTTCCCGTTTCCGTTATCATCATCATCGTCGTCGTCGAACTCGCAATTGGCATTGCCGCCGGGGTGGCCCTGGCCGGGATAATCGTCATCGTCACTTTCATCGCAAACGGGCGCCGCGGCCGGATTGGCATTGTAATAAGGTTTGGCCAGGGTATCGCTACCATCCAGTGAATAGATACCGTCGAGATAAGTGATACCCGCCAATATGACGGTGGTGAAGCAGGTATCGGTTGTACCGCTTTTCACAAATCCGATTTTATAACGAACACCCGCTTCACTTTTGGTGACATTGATTTCGCCGGTGGCGGGATCCAGTACCAGGCCCTGGGGCCAGGCAAAGAAGTGACCATCGGCCCTGATCTTTTTTGGTTTTATGGTATAATCGTTGTGCGGTCCGCGCCATTTTCCATAAATGATGCTATCACCATAATCAGGTGTATCAGGGCAATTGCTGTTGGTTTTCTGGGCGAGGACCGTGCCATCAGTTAATGGTGCTACAGTATCGGTAACAGGAGTAGCGGATTTTCGACAAGCAAAAGCAATGATCAATAATACAACACACAGAGTTATAAAACTGGTAAACAGTTTACATTTCTTATACATGCACAGGTTTTTTAACGGTCTTTATTGGTATCGCGGATGTAAATATTACAAATTGCGACCGTATTTCCACGATTTTCGGGCAAAGGAAATGGAAATGGAGTTTTTTTTTGATCGATGGCATAAGAATATATATAATGGTGTTATTTAAGGGGTTGGGGGACAGTTAATTGATTTTTTTTTTGTTATAACAGGATATATGTGCTTGCAAACCGTCTTCTTGCAACCACCTGTAACAGCGCACCGCAGGTGCCCCCAAATGACGAGGGTTACAAATACAAATAATACTCCCTCATCAGCTCCGCAAACTCCTCCGTATACACCCCATCCTCCTTCTGTATCACCAATTCATACGCCGGCGCAAAACCTTCCCGCTTGCGGCTATAATGCAAAACCGCCCGAAAGCATTCATGCCGCAGGCTCTGCTTCACAAACAATTTTTCGGTGAGAAAAAATCCGCTGGCGGCGGCCAGCCTGTCAAAATATTCCCACCGGTGATAGGGCAGTAATACACCGAAGGAACCGGAAGGCTGCAGGTTCCTGTCAATAACAGACATCAGTTCGTGGAGGGTAAGCGATTTGCTGTGTTTGGCTACCTGCTCTCGTTCTTCTTCACTGGCCAGGTTGTTTTCGAAAAATGGCGGATTGCTGATGATGAAATCATACTTGATGGGAAAGACATAAGTGCGTGCGTCGCCGGGGAATGCCTTGAGCCGCTCCCGCCATTTGTTCTGATTGATGTTTTCCTTTAATTGTTTGAAACTGGCCAAATCAATTTCAATACCGTGTATCTCAGCGCTGGATCGCTGCGCCAGCATCATCATCAATAAACCAGTACCGCTGCCAATGTCCAGGACGGTACTGTATTCGGGAATCTTGGCCGAAAACCAGGCGCCCAATATACAGGCATCGGTGCATACTTTCATGGCGCATTGGTCCTGGTGAATGGTGAACTGTTTGAACTGAAAATAAGGATTGGGCATACAGGGATTTTTACAAGGGATCAAGATAGCATTACCAGTTGGCCCGGGCGGTAGGACTTACAGACAAGCTACTGAACTCGCCGGCCTGGTATTTATAATAAGCCGTGATGGCTATCATGGCGGCATTATCGGTACAATATTCAAACGCCGGTATAAAAGTTTGCCATTTATTTTTTTCTCCCATTTCGGTAAAAGCTTTTCTCAAACCACTGTTGGCAGAAACACCACCGGCAATACAAATATTTTTGATGCCGGTTTGCAAAGCAGCGGCCTGGAGTTTATTCAGTAAAATGGAAACAATGCGGTGTTGAATAGAAGCGCAAATATCGGCCAGGTTGTTTTCTATAAAGGTCGGGTCTTTGGCCGTGTGTTCCTGCAGGAAATACAGGATGGCGGTTTTCAAACCACTAAAGCTGAAATTCAAACCAGGTATTTGCGGCTCGGGAAATGCAAAGCGTTGTGGGTTGCCGTTTTTGGCGTATTTGTCGATGAGCGGACCGCCGGGGTAGGGTAGTCCCAGCAATTTGGCCGATTTATCAAATGCCTCGCCGGCGGCATCATCCATGGTTTCGCCAATCACCTGCAGCAATTGGGGCGACTCGCACAACACTATCTGTGTATGACCACCACTTACGGTAAGACATAAAAAGGGAAACGCCGGCCTGGGCTCGTCTATCAGGTTGGCCAGCACATGGGCCTGCATATGATGTACGGCTATCAACGGTATATTCAATGCCAGTGCAAGCGATTTGGCGAATTGGGCGCCTACCAGCAACGAGCCAATGAGCCCCGGCGCCTGGGTAAAGGCAATGGCATCGATGGCAGACAGCAGATTGCCGGTTTGATGGGGAAAAGCTTTTTGCAGCGCGGTATGCACCACGGGCACTATGTTTTGCATATGCGCGCGGGAAGCCAGCTCGGGCACTACACCGCCGTACTGTTCATGAACGGTTTGGTTGGCGATATAGTTGGAGAGAATCTGCCCGTCGCGACAAACCGCGGCAGATGTTTCATCGCACGATGATTCGATTGCTAAAATGGTAATACTCACGGGCGCAAAAGTAGCATTTTTTGCCGCCCAGGCGTGAAGGCGGCAAACTGGTTATTTGCTGCGTATGGCCACCACCGGATCCATACGCGCGGCAATGGATGCGGGAATGATGCCGGCCAGCACGCCCACCACAATGCAAATAGAAATGGCCAGCATCAGAATCTTCGGCGCTATAAAAACGGTAAACCCGAATACCGCCGTAGAAATAAGCGTGAGCACAAATACTACCAGCAGCCCCAGCAATCCACCCATGATACATAAAAAGGCTGATTCCAGTAAGAATTCGGTGAGAATGGTACTGCGTTTGGCGCCAATGGCTTTTTTTAACCCTATTTGCGGCGTTCTTTCACGCACGGTCACAAACATAATATTTGCCACACCAAACATGCCCACGATCAGCGACAGCGAAGCAATAAACCATCCGCCCTTGTTGATGCCACCAAAAATATCGCTTGCAAAACTGCTGAACGCATCAATATCATTCAGGGAAAAATTATCTTCCTCGGTGGGTTTCAATTTTCGTATCGACCGCATGGCGCCGCTCAGTTCATCGCGCAACTGCGCCATGGGAATTTCTTCCTTGCCCTGCACCATGATCACGGGATTACTCCATTCCTCACGCACCATTTGTTTCATGAAGTTCAGCGGCAGTATGATGCTGTTGTCATAATCCCATCCGCCAATGGTACTCTTGCCCTGCTTTTTAACAAGACCTATTATCAGCGCGCGTTTGCCTTCTTTCAACGTCACGGTTTTACCCACGGCTTTTTCGGCCTTGCCAAAAAGGGTTTCGGCAATGGTATATCCTATAACAATCACATTGGCGCCATAGTCGAAGTCGGCGGGCTGCAGGTAGCGGCCCAGTTCCACCTCTATGGGCTGTATATTTACAAACTCTTCGGTGATGCCATAATAAACAACATTATTAATGATATCATTTTCAATGCTTATATAACTCTGAGCATTGATATTAAAGGCAACATGGGCGGCCGTAGGTACTTTTTGTTTCAGCAGTTTCATTTCCTCATACTTCGGCGCCGGCCGCTTTACATAGCGCCACCAGGGATAATCGGGACCGCCGGCATATTCCCATTTGTCGATATACACGGTATTGGTGCCCAGGGCCTTGATGTCTTTTTGTACCGTGTACTCCAGGCTGTTCACCGTGGCCAGCACGCTGATGATACAAAAAATGCCAAAGGCCACCCCTGTTAAAGATAACAGCGTGCGTACTTTATGACTTTTAAATTCCTGCCAGGTTAGGTTAAGGCTGCTACCCAGTATTTCCAATATACGGCGCATGTATCAAATGTAGCTGAAATTCGATTATTCTTGGCATCAGAAGTTACCAGCGGTCAGAACTCGAAGCGCTGCACCTGCGGGTCTTTCAATATATAATGAATGAAACGATCGTGATCGTCTCTTTTGCCACCCGCTTCCCAAACACTGGTAATGATGTTGTTGATCCTGGACTGCCGGCCCCGGGCAAAGGAAAGATGGTGTTGTTTCAGCAAGGCCTCATAATGTTCCAGTATATTTTCTTCATATATACATTCAATCTTGTAAGTATGCACCCGGTGTATTTTGTCTATCCAGGTTTCTATTTTAATCAGCACCTGTAACATGCCCACCAGTGCAATACAGCCGCCCAGGGCAATAAATTCATGACCGGCGCCCACGCACATGCCCAATGCCGCCGTAGCCCAAATGGTGGCCGCCGTGGTAACGCCGTTCACGCCCATGCTGCTGCTAAAGATCACGCCCGCGCCCACAAAGCCGATACCCTGCACAATATTGGCGGCAATGCGGTCGGGTGAGTGTGCTTCACCAATTTCCATCGATAAAATGGTAAAAAGGGCCGAACCCAGGCTGATGAGCATCAGCGTGCGTAAACCGGCTGATTTATTCCGGTATTCCCTTTCCGCGCCAATGATACCACCGATCAAAACGGAAATGAGCAGCCTGGTAGCAACTTCCGTAGTGAACTCCATATATTAATTGTTTAGGGCAATGATTCAATACACATGCCAGCCAGCATGATTTTGACTAACTTAGAGCCCATGCAAATCACTATGTTAGAAATAAAGAACGCACAAATACAAGCCCGCATCAATGCCAAAGGCGCCGAACTTTCGCAGTTGTACCATAATCAGCACCAGCTGGATTATTTATGGAATGGCGACCCGGCATTCTGGGCCAAACACTCGCCGGTATTATTCCCGATTGTAGGCACACTGAAAAACAATACCTATTATTATAAAGGCCGATCCTACAACCTGCCCCGCCATGGCTTTGCCCGCGATAAACAGTTCGTGGTGGAAGAGCAGCAGGCCGATAGCGCCACATTCCTGTTACAGGCCGATGAAAGCACCCTGAAAATATACCCTTTTGATTTCGAATTTAGAATCAAATACAGTTTGTATGAAAGTTCATTAACAGTTACTTATGAAGTGTTAAACATTGGAGATGGCGCCATGTACTTTTCGGTAGGCGGCCACCCGGCATTCCGGCTGCCGCTGGCCGAGGGCACCGCTTATTCAGACTATTACCTGGAATTTGACAAGGCAGAAACCGCGCCACGCTGGCCTATCTCCAAAGAAGGGCTTATAGAAACCACGCCTTTACCGCTGCTGGAGCAAACAAAAAGACTCCCTCTATCAAAAGAGCTGTTTTTGAATGATGCATTGGTTTTGAAAGGAATATCATCATCTATTGTAAATTTATGTTCAAATAAAACACCCCGCGGGCTGCGCTTCGACTATCCCGGTTTTCCCTTCCTGGGTATATGGGCGGCCAGAAACGCCGACTTTATATGTATTGAACCCTGGTGCGGTATTGCCGATATGGTGGGGGCGGGGCAACAACTCGATGAAAAGGAGGGTATTAATGAATTAGCGCCGGGTGAACAATTCAGGCGCAGTTGGACAGTGACCTTGTTTTGATAAGTAGTACCTTTGCGCGGCTAATACACAATGAAATACAATAACGAAATCAATAAACGACGCACATTCGCGATCATTTCGCACCCCGATGCCGGTAAAACCACGCTTACTGAAAAGTTTCTGCTTTTTGGCGGCGCTATTCAAACGGCCGGCGCAGTAAAAAGCAACAAGATCAAAAAACACGCTACCAGCGACTTTATGGAGATAGAGCGGCAGAGAGGCATCTCTGTGGCTACCTCGGTAATGAGCTTTGAGTATAAAGGCATCCTCATCAACCTGCTGGATACCCCGGGTCACAAGGATTTTGCAGAAGATACCTATCGCACACTCACCGCGGTAGACAGTGTGATACTGGTAGTAGACAGCGTAAACGGGGTGGAAGAGCAAACCCGCCGCCTTATGGAAGTTTGCCGCATGCGCGATACCCCGGTGATCGTGTTCATCAATAAAATGGACCGCGACGGTAAAAACCGCTTCGACCTGCTGGAAGAGATCGAAAAAGAACTGAACATTTCCCTGCACCCCATGACCTGGCCCATCAACAGCGGCAAGGACTTTAAAGGGGTGTACAACCTGCACGATAAAAACCTGCTGCTGTTCACGGCCAATACCAAGGCTACCGATGAGGATACCATCCGCATCACCGACCTCAGCAGCAGCCTGCTGGATGAAAAACTGGGCGAAAAAGACGCCGCCATCCTGCGCGAAGACGTGGAACTGATCGACGGTGTATATGGCGAACTGAAAAGTGAAGATTATACCGCCGGCCGGGTAGCCCCGGTATTCTTTGGCAGTGCCATCAACAATTTCGGCGTCCGGGAAATGCTCGACACCTTTATACGCATTGCGCCTACACCGCGCAGCCGCCCTACCACGGTACGCGATGTGGCGCCCACAGAAGACAAGTTTTCGGGTTTTATCTTTAAAATCCACGCCAATCTCGATCCCAAGCACCGCGACCGTATTGCGTTCCTGCGCGTTTGTTCGGGCCGTTTCGAGCGCAATAAATATTTCCATCATGTGCGGCTGGATAAGGATATCCGTTTCAGCAACCCCTATACATTCATGGCCCGCGATAAGGACGTGATTGATGAAGCCTATCCCGGCGATGTGGTGGGTTTGTTCGATACGGGTAACTTTAAAATAGGCGATACACTCACCGAAGGAGAAAACTTCTATTTTACCGGCATTCCATCCTTTTCGCCTGAAATATTTAAAGAGGTAATCAATAAAGACCCTATGAAAACCAAGCAATTGGAAAAGGGTCTTTTGCAGCTTACTGATGAGGGGGTAGCCCAGTTGTTCACCCAGTTTGGGGGTAATAAAAAGATCATTGGCTGCGTGGGCGACCTGCAGTTTGAAGTGATACAGTACCGCCTGCTGCAGGAATACGGCGCCTCCTGCGAGTTCAGGGCTCTGCCTTATTACAAAGCCTGCTGGATCACCAGCACCGACCCTAAAAAACTGGACGATTTTACGCGCTTCAAGTCGAATAATATCGCCACCGATAAAGACGGCCACCTGGTGTACCTGGCCCAGAGCGAATGGTTTTTGAATACAGAACGCACCAATAATCCCGATATCGAATTCCATTTCACCAGCGAAATCCATAAGGAAGCGGTGTGAGGGGGAAGCAGGAAGTCGGATGTCTGATATCGGAAGTTCGAGGGTTACTGATTATGCAAGTTATCTTTGAAACTGAACGGCTGGTTATACGCCGCTATGTAAAGGCAGATGAAGAAAATTTCTTCCGGCTCAACAGCGATCCCGAAGTGATGCGTTATATACGTGCGCCCAAAAGCCGTTCGGCCTGTAATGTATTCCTCCTGCAAATGATTGCCTTTTACGAACAGCACCCGCTCATGGGCCGCTGGGCCATGCTGTTGAAAACCACCGGGGAATTTATTGGGTCCTTTGCCATCATCCCGGTTGAGAACCGTCCCGAAATACAACTGGGTTATGCCCTGTTTAAAGAATACTGGGGCCGGGGTTATGCCACCGAATTGGTACAGGCCGGTTTGCAATACGCATTTGATGTAATGAAGCTGCCAGGAATTGTAGCCATTACCGAAAGCGCCAACCAGGCCTCGCAAAAAGTTTTGTTGAAATGCGGGTTTACCCAACGGGCGCCCATCGTGGAGCAGGGCAGGGAACTGTGCTTTTTTGATTGTCAAAATCCCTATGTGGTGGAAACACAGCGGTTGCTCATTTTTCCGTTGAACCAATCCCAGTTGTCATTATACCTGGAGGCAGCCAATAAACTGGAAAAAGCCCTCGATCTGAAACCATCGGGCCGCAGCGTAGCGCCGCAGGTAAAAGAATCGGTACTGCGCCACACCCTGCCCGCTATACGCGCTGCTGCAGGCAACCATTACCTGTTTATTACTTTCTGGCTGGTGGTATATAAGCCAACCCGCGCTATTGTAGCCGAACTGGGGTTTAAAGGTCCGCCCGATCATACAGGTACCGTAGAAATTGGTTATGGCACCATGCCTTCCATGCAGGGCAGGGGTATTATGAGCGAAGCGGTGGGCGGCATGTTGCAATGGGCTGCCCGGCAACCCGATATCCAATACGTGTTGGCCGAAACGCATCGTACCAATACCGCCAGCATACGTGTGGTGCAAAAGAACGGTTTTGAACCACTCCCTTCCAAAGGTGATATGTTATGGTGGCGGTTTAAAACTCGGGATGCACGCCCGTATAATTATGAGGGGTGATTCTTTTTAATTCTTTTTTTACCGAAGCATTCACCTGCAGGCCGTCGATAAATTTGTGCAGTGTTTGCTGATTGATGCCACTTTTACCCCGGCTTAATTCTTTCAGGGTCTCATACGGTTCAGGATAATTTTCCCGGCGCAGGATGGTTTGAATGGCCTCGGTCACCACGGCCCAGTTGGCATCCAGGTCCTGTTGCAGGGCGGCCTGGTTCAGCACCAGTTTGCCCAGACCTTTTTCTATAGATTTTATGGCGAGAATGATATGGGCAAAGGGAACGCCGATATTGCGCAGCACGGTACTATCGGTCAGGTCGCGCTGCAGGCGGCTTACGGGCAGTTTGGCGGCCAGGTGTTCCAGCAGGGCATTGGCCACACCCAGGTTGCCTTCGGCATTTTCAAAATCGATGGGGTTTACCTTATGGGGCATGGCGCTGCTGCCCACTTCGCCCTTTACGGTTTTTTGTTTAAAATACTCCATCGAAATATAGGTCCATATATCGCGGCAAAGATCAATAAGGATATTATTGATGCGCTTCATGGTATCGAAATGTGCGGCCAGGTTATCGTAATGCTCAATTTGCGTGGTAAACTGCTGGCGTTGCAAACCCAGTACGCCCTCCACAAACTCGTTGCCCAGCTGCACCCAATCTTTATCCGGGAAGGCCACGGTATGGGCGTTGAAATTACCGGTGGCGCCGCCGAATTTGGCGGTAAAAGGCACATGAATGAACTGTTCTACCTGATTGCCGATGCGTTCCACGTATACCATGATCTCTTTGCCCAGGCGGGTAGGGCTGGCGGGCTGTCCGTGGGTGCGGGCCAGCATGGCCACATCTTTCCATTCAAAAGCCAGCAGTTCCAGCTGCCGGTTGAAATTCAGCAGGGCAGGCAGGTATTCATTCTCTATGGCATGCTTCCACGAGAGGGGAATGGCGGTATTATTGATGTCTTGCGAGGTTAAACCAAAATGCACCCATTCCTTTAATTGATCGGCTTTGGCCCCGGCCAGTTTTTCTTTTACAAAATATTCCACGGCTTTTACGTCGTGGTTGGTGATCTTTTCGGTTTCTTTTACTTTTTGGGCGTCTTCAACCGAAAAATTGTCCACGGCATCCTGCAATGCCTTTTGAGCGGCGGCAGGCAGCGTAAAGAATTTTTTATCGGCCAGGAACCGCAGATAGGCCACTTCCACCATCACCCGGTATTTTATAAGAGCAAATTCAGAAAAATAGTCGTCGAGGTGCTGGACCTGCTTTCTATAGCGGCCATCGATGGGGGAAATTGCGGTCAGTGCATTCAGTTCCATGAACAATGTTGTTAATTAAGCCTTGTCTTGTACCTTTGAGCCAGCAAAATTAAATCAATTGGATAAGATTAAGGTTGGAATTGTCAATTATCTAAATACCAGGCCTTTATTGTACGGAATTCGAAATTCGGCAGTATATGGGCAGATAGAACTGACAGAGGATTACCCGGCCAATATTGCCCGTTTACTGGTAGATGGGGCGCTTGATGTGGGGCTGGTGCCCGTGGCTGTTATCCCGCATTTGAACGAACACCATATTGTAGCCGATTATTGTATCGGCGCCGATGGTACAGTAGCTTCTGTAGCATTGTTCAGCCAGGTAAAAGTGCAGCAGGTGCAAAAACTGTTGCTCGATTACCAAAGCCGCACTTCAGTGGCGCTGGCAAAGGTATTGTTACGCGAATACTGGAACATTCAGCCACAACTGGTGGATACCAAATCCGATTTTCGCGCCCAGATCAAGGGCACTACTGCCGGTGTGATCATTGGCGACCGCGCCCTGGAACAGCGGCAGGTATCGGAATATGTATATGACCTGGGCGCGGCCTGGAAAGATTTGACCGGATTGCCATTTGTTTTTGCTGCCTGGATCAGCAATAAACCATTGCCGGCCGATTTTGTGGCGGCCTTTAATGAAGCCAATAAAATGGGACTGGAAAATATCCATAAAGTAGTGGCCGAAACGCCTTACCAGGTCTTCGATTTGCACCAGTATTATAAAAAATACATCAGCTACGAACTGGATGCCGATAAAAAACTGGGTCTAAAGCGTTTCCTGCAATACCTGCAGGCGCCGGTAAGCTCATAAAAAATACCCCCCCCCCCC
>Ga0065721_10049443_pt1 | contig 34225 bp, 28 predicted proteins | sample Mesricmetagenome_FD_59108 | JGI IMG/M metagenome (GOLD analysis project Ga0065721, IMG submission 59108) | Mesophilic microbial community from rice straw/compost enrichment Sample: eDNA_1 v2 (version 2) | ecosystem: Engineered > Solid waste > Grass > Composting > Bioreactor | place: USA: Davis... | reverse complement strand
GGGGACAAATCCTCCTCCAACTCTCCGTGTTCTTCCCAGATCGAATCGGTCAGCACCTACCATAGAGGAATGTTCTCCCCATCGTGGGAGATTTCCATAAATGAGTTTACACAAAATTATTGACAGACCCTAGGAAACTGCTTATCGTCCTCCGGAACCATCGTTTCATGCGGCAATATCCCCTCAAAATGGATTTTTAATCAAAATCATCATGTCGCCAGGCAAAAATAAACCAACATATATTACTTCATCAATTCTAAAATTCAAAAAGTCAGGATCATCATTCAAGTAATTATCTTCCCCGCTGGCCACCAAATATGTTGGTATATTAATACCGGATTGATCCAACCTATCAATCCCTTTAATCTGTCCACGAATTCTAATTTTTTTCTCTGTCACATAATATATAGTTGGCGAAGTATATTTATAGCCATCCATCTGTAGTCTAATTTTAACTGCTTGATTTTTGGAGCTATCCTCGAGCAGAGTAAGATCATAGATAGTGAAGTCTCCATATCTGAACGGCAAATCCTTTTTAGAATCAACTATATAAGCACCTTGGTACGCAATTCGACTCGGATTACTTAAAAAAAACTCACGATTCTTAAAATAATCTTTCACATCTTCGATCTCCACTTGTTTCACATTCAAATCCTCGATATTCGGCACCGTCTTCTCTCCAAGCCATACCCATTTGCCGCCCTGATCCCAATTCACTTTTACGCCCAAAGCTTCAGATATAAACCGCAGCGGCACATACGTCCGGATGCCTTTAATAACCATCGGGGCATCAAACGTTTGGGCCTTGCCATTGACATAGGCCGTCTGGGAGCCGATCGTCAGTTGAATCTTGCGATCGCCCTTCTCGATCGTCACCTTTTTACCGTTGTTGGAATCATATTGAATTTTACCGCCAAGCGCATGATTGACGAATCGGATCGGCACCATCACCCGGACGCCTTCCATATATGGCTTATCATCTGGAAATGCGATTTTACGTCCATCCAGCAACACCTCAATGTTGCTTTCTGAAACTTGTACGATTTTTGCTTGCGCGGCCCCAGAGAAGGAAAATAGTAATACCATCGCTATCAGAACTGTTGCTGTCTTGAAGACCCATTTATTTGTTTTCATGAAACCTTTCACCTCATATAGATATTTAATAAATAGAACCAATATCCCAACGGAACCATATTCCACCTAATTTGTATATCGGCTTATAGAACCCAAATTGTGAAGGATACCCAAATAGCCCAACCAACAATCCTCAACTTGTTACTTGCTTATTTCGGAGCTAATCATAAAGTTGTGTTTTTGAAAAATCCGTAAGAAAACGAAGATACAAAAAACAGGTCCGTCATGGCATGGTTGTATCTGACCATAATCGGCCCGTTTCACCCTTTCGTGTAACGGAATACCGTTATTTAGTTACCCCTGAAAAAATCGCAGAAAAAAGCCAAATCTAAAAGGAATTCGAGGATCCACGTCGAAATTGTTATTGTCCAGATAACAAACATCGAGGGGGTCGAATTCCCTTTGAACCATGAATTCGACTTGGCCCCCGAAATTCCTTCTTTCGAGATGGTTGGACATGTTAAAACTTAAAAATGATCAACTCACACTTTGGGATGCGTTGCTGCCTGAGCAGTTACGTATATTGCCGGCAGGGCAGCGATCGATGAACTGCTGGATGACTCCGTATTTCTGGAACCATTCATAACTGCTCATCCTTCGCGTCGCGGTCGTTCTACTGTACCTGCCGAGACCTACTTACGTCTGAAACACCGTTACAACCTGGGATACAAAATGCTTGTCCAAGAAGTCAGCGACAGTTTGACGTGGAGACGTTTTTGCCGGATTGATCTGGATGAGAAAGTCCCTGACTCTACCACATTAATCAAAGCGCTCAAACGCTACGGCGACGCGATGACCGATTCGCTTAACGCGTTGCTCTTGCGCCAACTGCAAGAAAAGCGAGTGCTTCGCACACGAAAGCTGCGAACGGATACGACTGTTATGGAGTCGGATATTCATCATCCGACAGACGCGTCGCTGCTGCAGGATGGCCGTCAAGACGATGACCCGTCTCATGCATCAAGCCCGTAAAGTCGCTTCCCATGCTGTACAAGGATTTGAAGACAAAACGCGGGAAGTGAAAACCAAAATCCTGTCGATTGCCAAACTGCTTCGTCGCCGTACGCAACAATCCTGGGAGGACATCAACGCCATAACAGAACGTGTTGCCGATTTGGCGGAAGGTGTCTGTACACAGGTTGAACAGGCATCCGAGGTCATCCGAGATAAAGGCAAGGCAGCTACTACTGCACTGAAAGTAAAGCTCACGGATGCTGCGGAACTGACACGCAAGCTGATGGCTCAGGCACGTGAAGTCATCTCTGGAAATCGCATCATTCCAGATCGGATCGTCAGCTTCTTTGATCCCGATGCCAGACCGATCAAGAAAGGCAAGTTGGGCAAAACAGCGGAGTTCGGCTACAAGCTTCGTATCGATGAAACAGAAAGCGGCCAGGTTACGGGTTATGACCTGTATCAGGGAAAACCGTTCGATGACGAGCTGCTGCTACCTGCTGTCCAGCAGCATATGGAACGTATTGGATCAGCACCGCACGCCGTTGCTACCGACCGGGGCTTCGCTAGCTTGGTCAATGAGAAGCTTGTTGAAGCGCTTGGCGTTGCAAGAGTTAGCATGCCTACTCGAGGCAAGAAGAGCAAGAAACGAACTGAACATGAGAAGCAGCTTTGGTTTCAGGATCTGTAGCGTTTCCGCGCAGCTGGTGAAGCCAAAATCAGTTTGCTCAAACGAAAGTACGGACTCAGCCGAAGCCGGTACAGGGGCTTTGTCGGCTCAAAAACCTGGGTCGGCTACGGAATCTGGGTTCATAACCTCAGAAAAGCCATCCAGATTGTTAAATAATCACCCGATAGACGGAAAAATGACACCAAGACTCAACCAAGACTCCCCAACTCAACATAGAAGAGGAAGACCTTTTTTAAAACCTGAGTTTTTCAGGGGTAACTAGGTAGCCCCCCAACAAAGAAAAAACCTTGACAGGCTAAGAGCAAGTCAAGGTTCTGTACGGTTACATCATCATTTATGGAAGTATTTGTTCCCCCACTCATTAAATTTAACCCAAAAATTCTCATCAAACACCGACTCTTTGTCTAACCCAAATGAAACCGCCAGTTTCTTCCAGTTCTTGAAATTAAAATTGGTCGGGTACTTATCAGTCGAGTAGAATTCTATTACCAATCCTTCAAACGACATTTCGTACTCCCCATGTTCAAGGTAATGCAGAACACCTTCTAAATCATCGGAAGAAAGTATGCCCTCCGACATTTTAATAAGTTCAATTAAACTATTTTCCAGTTCTTCATGCACATACAACACCTCGCTTAATTGGATGAGTTTGCAGGGACATTAGTAGGGTATGCTGTCGATATTTGACCTGCATATTTATGATTGTTTGGATAAAAATCAACACGAATTTCAATGCCATCACGCACACCAATGGCATAAGGGGAATCATACTTACCAACACCTCTTATTGCATTAGGGTCAGAAGCCACATCAGAAACCTGATGCAAAATTATATCATCACTCCAACTAGCAGGGAATTCTGTTTTCCCTGGCTTTCCTGCTCCTGCTCTATGTCGATTAAGAATATGGTCTTTTCTGTGACCAGTTAAATCAACATAGGTATCAATTTTTGTTAGAGAACTACCCTTCCCCTTAAATTCCATCCTTAAATCTACTGCTTTTGCAGCCGCGATTTCTGCATCTGTCAATGTTCTAGGAATTCCATGTTGTCTCAGCATATCATAAGGATCCTGGCCCATAGGAGTATACTTCCACTTGCCGGATGGTTCCTTAAACAAGCCCAACGGGTCGATGTAATTAACCGGATCCCCGTTCACATATGCATAACGGTTAAACGTTTGTCCATCCGTCAGATCTCCCCGGACCACATCCCGGTTCAGGAACCGCTTCAGCTTGGTGTGGTAGTAGCGTGCGCGCATGTATACGAGTCCGTCGGCGTCCGTCATCACGCCGTCGCGGCCGTTGTACCGATACGGCTGCTTCGTTTGCCCTTCATGCCGTTCTTCCTCGCCGTAGGGTCCGTACGTATACCGGTCGGTCACTTGTCCCGTTTCGTCGGTAAGGAGCGTCGTGCTGCCCCGAGCATCGTACAGGTAGGCGCGGTAGTTTCCTGCCGCATCCTCCCGGCCGATCAGTCCGTGGCCGTAGATATAGTATGCCCGCACCCTGCCTTCGCTGTCCAGCTCCATCAGCATATGATCCAGTCCGTCCAGCGTCTCCGACGGGTCCCACACATATTGAGTCTTACGGCCTTCTTCGTCCAGTCTTATGCGGCGGTTCTCCGCATCGTAGCCGTAGCTGGCCTTTACGGATTGGATCAGGCGGTTGCGCGCATCGTAGCGGTACGCATCCATTTCCTTCCCATCGGTCGCATACAACAAGTTGCCTTCGCGGTCCATCTCCACCGGATAATCCCCGCATGACCGCAGCCGGTTGTCCTTGCCGTAATGAAGCGATTGGACCGTTTGGGTCTCTTGAAGTTCTTCTCCCGTTTCCGTCAAGTTCCCGCCCGCATCGTACGCATACCAGCGACGGCGGCCCGGCGAAGCGCAATGCACCAGACGCTTCAGCTCGTCGTACCGATACTGCTTGTCGTCCTCCCGCTCGATCTGCCCGATCGCATTGTACGCGTAGCGCCGCTGCTGCAGCGGAATGCCCGGCTTCACCAAATCCTGCAGCAGCCTCAGCCGGCCCGCCGCATCGTAGTCCCGTACCTCCACCGTCCGGTTCGGGCGCTCCGTCCGGATCAGGCGGCCGTTCTCGTCATACCGGTAACGCGTCAGCCGGCCTGCCCAGTCCTTCACCTCGGACAAGCGGCCCGCCGCGTCGTAACGGTACTCCACCTGCCGGCCGTCCGGGTACGTCAGGACGCTCAGACGGCCTCCGCCGTCGTAAGCGTACCGGATCGTATGGCCGCCGGCGTCGGTATAGCGGATCAACTGGCCGGCCGCATCGTATTCCCTCTCGCTTCGGGCTCCGTTCTCCTCCACGTGCGTCACCCGGCCGTCGGCATCGTAACCGTAGCGAATGGTGCCTGCCGCATCCGCCGCTTCGGTCATCTGGCCGGCCGCATCGTACGCCAGCTGCGTCGTTTGGCCCGAAGGAGACGTTCGGCTGCTCAGCAAGCCGCGCGCCTCGTACGCATACGTACTGACGCCGCCGTCGGCACGCTTCTCTTCGATCAGCGCACCGCTCCGGTCATACCGGTACTGCGTTTCGTTCCCGTTCGCGTCGGTATGGCTTGCCAATAGACCGCTCGCTTCGTACCGCTGCCGGTACACCGCCGCCCCGGCTTCCTGCGTCTCGGTCAGCCGCATCGCCGCATCGTGCGAACGTCGTCTCCCGGCCGAGCGCGTCCGTCACGCTCTCCAGCTGCCGCAGCGCGTTGTACTTGTACGTCGTCCGCGCCCTGGCGGCGTCGATCACCGCGACCGGGTTGCCGGCCTTGTCGTACGCAATGGTCTGCGCGGCCGCCCCCAGCGCATCCCGCACCTCCTGCAGCCGGTCCGCCGCGTCATAGCGAAACGTCCGCCGATGGCCATGGCCGTCCGCCATAGCCGCCAGCCGTCCGTCGGCATCGTAGGCATACCGCTGCGTCACCCCGGCCGGATCGGTCACCTGCACCACCCGGCCTTCGCCGTCGTAGGCGATAACTGTCTCGCGACCGAGCGCGTCGATGATGCGTTCGGGCTTCAGGTGAACGCCGTACCGGTAGTCGGTCGCCGCGCCCGAAGGCGCCTCGCGCCGCACCAGCCGGTCGAACGCGTCGTACGACAGACGCCAGCGGCGGCCCAGCGGATCGGTCACGGCCGTCAAGTTGTCGTTGGCGTCGTATTCATGCTGCGTGACCCCGCCCGACGCATCGGTCATCGCGGTCACGCGGCCGGCCGCGTCGTACGACAGCTCCGTCCGCCGGCCTTCCGCATCCTCCACCGCCTGCAGCCGGCCGTCTTCGCCGTAAGAATAGCGGGTCGCCGCGCCGCCAAAGCTCGCGGCGGCCATGCGCAGCCCGCGCTCGTCGTAAACGACGCCGGCCTTCTCGCCGTCCGGCCGCGTAATGCCGACCAGGCGCCCTTCGGCGTCGTAGTCGTATACCGTCGTCTGACCCAGCGCGTTCGTCATGGTCAGCGGACGCGATCCGCTGCCGTACGTATACCGCGTCTCCCGGCCCAGCGCATCGATGACGGCGATGCGGCGGCCTTCCTCGTCGTACGCAAGCGCGACGGTCTCCCGCCTGGCCTCGTCATGCTCATCCGCTTCCCCGCTATCGGTCGTTTGCGACAGCAGCTGACCGGCTTCGTTGTACGCATAGCGCACCCGGCTGCCCGGACGGCGGCGTTCGATGAGCCGGTAACGCTCGTCGTGCACGAACACCTCCTCCCGCCCGCTGCGGTCGATCACCGTCGTGACGATATAGCCGGGCAGGCTGTCCGTGTCGTACGCCAGCTTCATCACCTGCCCGGCGCCGTCCTCCTGCGCGACGATGCAGCCGCGTTCATCGTACGTATTCCGGAAATGCAAGCGGCCGCCGATCCAGCCCTCCAGCACCTGGCCTTCCTCGGTGTAGCGCATCTCCGCCTCGTGCCCCGCCGGCTCGGTATACCGAATGAGCTGCTGGGCGTCGTTGTAGGCCATCGCGATTTCCCGCACCCCGTCGCTGACGTTCTCCAGCAGCCCTTGCCCGTTATACGTCAGGCGCAGCGTCTGGCCGCTCAGCTCGTCGATGAGCCGGACCAACCGCCCCTCCTCGTGCTCCGCGAGCAGCCGCAATCCCGTTTCGCTGCGCTTCCACTGCAGCTCACCCGTCAGGCTGAAGCGGTACTGCTCCTCCGTTTCCCGCAGCGTCAGCGTATACCCCGTCTCATCCCGCATCATCCGGTCGAAGCGTACCGCTTCGTCCGCGCTGCGGTATACGCCCCCCTCGCCGGGGGCAAACGCATGGCGGCGCGAAGCGTTCCACCACAGAGTCAGCGCATCCGATCCAATGTCCAGCTTCATCTCATAGTTATGCGTCCAGCCGATTCCCAGCACCCCGCGCTGCAGCAGCAGGCTGTTGTAGTGCAGCTCAAACGGCCAGGTATGCGCCCCATGCAGCATCAGGAGCGGCTGGTCCATGATTTGGGCACCTGTCCCCGTATGGATCGGGTCGCCTACCAAGCTGTTTGCTGCTCCTTTTAGATCCAGCTTGCGAATGCCCTCGGCTGCCTTCCGGCCGGTCTCCGTGATCGCCGATTTCGCCTGACTGCCCAACCGGGAAAGTTCCTGAATCGCCTTATTTCCAAGTCCGGAGAGCCCCGCCGACTTGCCTGTCGCATTAGCGACTTTAGCCGATGCATTTGTCGTTCGGGTAACGGCATTCGTAACTTGATTCAGCTTTACGCTTCCTTTAACGACCGCTCCTGCCGCACCGGCGCCACCAGCAAAGGTCGATACGATATTAAATGTCATCTCGCCCCAATATTCGGATCGAGATGCCAAATCTCCGTTCGTCACCCGGGTCTTGTAGTCCGTGACGATCGAGTCCCAAACCGCTTTCCAGGTTTCCCCCGGATGAAGAATCATTTGAATGCGTCCAGACCATTTCTCCATCTGTCCTTGCGGATCAACCAACCACTTGATAATAAGCGTATGAGGGGTCATATCCGATGAAATATCCCATATCCCCTTAACCAATTCCCACGCTCCTTTGCCAAAGCCGACCGCAAAGTTGCCGGCTGCCGTCGCCGCGGTTTTCATGGCATCCGCAACGTCGCTCATAAATCCGGCAAAGCCGTTTCCCTTGCGGCTCTGCCCTGCCAAGTCAGCCTGCTCCAGCTCCGCTGCCTTGCGTGACGTAAAGGAGGAGAGCCAGGTCAGATCGTCTTCCAGCGCATCGAGCAAGCCGTCGATTTGCCGATAGGTGCCGTCCACATCCGACCGGTATCGCGTGCTCGCCGTCAAACCGTTCATTTGGCTGCGCAGGCTGCCGCGGATGCCTTCGAGCTTCCGCAGCCCTTTCCCTATTTGCTTCTCCGTTCTATCCAACGTTGGCCGATCGACTTGTATAAACAATGTTTCACCCTCTTTCTATGTAAGTGCCAAATCTACTGATTCAATTCCGATACCCATCTTTTCTTTAACAGCTCCAATTGAGCATCTGCCTCCTCGTTGTACGCTTCGACAAACCGGAAAGCAAATGTCGTCAAGAACTCCTTGACATCATCGAAACGGTACGTTTGAAATCGCAATTTGCGCCCTCGCTGCTCGCTCGCCAAGACGATAGAATCCTCAATGGCGTAATAATAGATGCCTGCTGAAAACCAGTAATGGCGTTCCCGCTTCCACTTGCGCATGGCGCCTTGCCCTTCGCGTACATGATAGGCATTGAGGATTTCGAGCATCCGGTCCTCCTCCAGGCCTTTCCTCCCCAGCAGGTCCGCCTGCTCTTCGACGGTTAGCTTCATCCAATCGTCCATCATCATATCTTCCAAATCCGTATACCAATAATCAGTTGCTTCGACCGGATCGGGGAAAAATCGGAACAACTCGGAGACCGTGCGCCGCGCATCCGATAATGGTCTGAAGACGAGATGACCTTCGCGCTCGCTCGACGGCGACATCTCCGTGACGATATGGGGTGTAAAATAGAGATTGGCTTGATAGACATGCCCCTCCGGGGTTCGCTTGGCCAATTGAATGCCGTCATCGCCCCCGCATGCGAATAAGCAAGCGCTTAGCAGAGCTTCGATTTCCCATTTGCCCTCTTCGTTGAGCCTCGCATACTGAAGTGCCTGAAGCTCCTTCATCACAAGCTCGAATCTGGCCTGAATCTCGTCAACCAAATAGCCTTTAAACGGGTCTTCGAAACCAAATACCGGCTTCAAGTCCAGCAACTGAGTCAAAAAGAAAACTTGTTCTTGCGACAGCGTATATGAAAGTTCCCGGGTCTCCGTCATTCGGATCCTCCTCGATTATTGAATTAGAAGCAAAGTGATTAACACAAAAATGATAATGATGCAAATGGCAAAAGCGGCAGGCACGAGCCCCTTCGGCAAAGCCTTTTTCTTTTCCCCAATATACGGATTCAACATTTCATCCAAAGCCGCTTGCGAATCCCTTTGCTTTTTGTAAGGGTCAGGATGACAGGGAAGCAATACGGCGCGATTGCTGACGGACAGCTTTTTGAGGTCGGTTACGCTCAGCTCGTCGGCCATCGGAACGGCATGGATCCAGCGGTTTTGATCCATGCGTGCATGTCGTTTCGCGAAGGTTTGATAAGCATGCTGCTTCCATTCGGCACCGAAGCAGAGAACCAGTTGGGCATCCGCTCTCGCAAACTCGTCCAGCCATGCCGCATCCTCGGTATAACCGATATCCAACACAATGTAATCGTACCGGGTCGACAAGAGCGACGTGAGCTCATGCTGCTTGACGCGCTTAAAGTAATCGACGTTTTTTATGGCAAAGCTTCTTTCCTGACCTTGATAGCCTTGCACGCCCTCGTAAATTTGCTCGATACGGGCAAAGTCTCCCGACTCGTTGGCTTCAATAATCGCGACCGACTTGCCCAAGCCAGCCAAATGATTGGCAATCTGAATAGCCAAGTGCGTACTTCCCGTCTTTGGTTCGACGCCCACCAATCCGATAATGACGGATCCGATAATTTTTTGTTGAATCATTATTTTTTCTTGGGTGGGAACATCGGGCAAATCCATAACCAGTGCATCGGGGCTGTCCAATACAACCGGTTGGCTTAACGCTGTGGACAGACGATTTATCGCGCCCGATAGCTTATCCGTTTCTTCATCCATCTCCTCAGAGTCGTCCGTTACAGACGGGGCAGTTCTGATCTCGCACCCCTGCTTGGCAAGTTTGGCGATCTCGGGCTCGACGGATGATCGGTGAATGGCAATAACGACAATTCTTGCTTGCGGGCGCCTGTTCCGAACCAGCTCCAGCCCTTCGAAGAAAATCGTCTCGTCTGTCGCCGCATGAATATCGGCATAGAACGACTGAATGGGGAGCGAAGCGATAATTTCACAATGCTCCAAAAATTGCTCGCGGCTGAACTGACCGATTTTCTCATAGCTGATCTCGCCGTTATCGGCTGCATGTCTGGCTTCGGCCGCAAATCGGGATGATGCGATCACTGCGTTCATGGAGTGCTTCCTCCTAGGATCAATTTGCACGAGGCAATGCGTCGTGACCGAAAATTTGATTTTTTCCGGCTGCCGCAGCCAATTGCACCGTTTGCTCCGCTTTCTGAAGGATGTCTTCAGCGGAGCTGTCAGGATGTACGGTTACATATCCAATGCTGACCTCAATGTCAGCAGCCTTTAATATATGCTGTCGCAGCTTTTCGGCGACAACCGCCGCCTTGGCGGATCGATCGACAAGCAAGACGGCCATATCCTCCCCTTCCGACAGACCGGCATAGCCTTGAGGCTCGCTTGCACGCCGGATTTGCTCGGCCACCACCCTTGTTAACTGTTCGCACGCTTCCTTGCCCATTTCCTTTCTAAATTCCTCCAGGCCCTCAAGTCTGATCAAAATATAGCCGGCGGCCGACCCGGAACGTATGCCGGCATGCAGCAGCTGCATGAAATAACGACGGGCGTATAGACCGGTTTTCTCGTCGCGGGAAGATGAATACGTTGCCGCCTGCATCAGCTCGATCATTCGCTCGATCATCAATAGCAGTACAAGCGCCTGCACGCCCAGCATCAGCAGCACGGAAAAATGCTTCACTCCCGGCTGGTTCAATATGACGGACAGCCAATAGAAAACAGCGTGGCAAGCAAAAAGCCCGGTCGACAAAACGTAGTTCAAACGCATGCCCAAGGTCCGTGCCGTAAAGAAAAAGGAGTAGGCTGCAAATAATAGAGCAAGCAGCATTAGCATATAAGAGCCGACCAGCACCGGGTTGGACAGGGCGAAGGCCGAGGCAAGTCCGAACAGCACAAGCGCTGCCAAATGCACGTACAGCTTTTGATCGAGCCTTGGCCGGTATAATCGGATCAGTCCGACTTGTTGAATGGCATACCCCAGCATAAGCATACCTTCTCCAAATAAGGCCCATGCGGATAATTGACTATACAATCCGAGGGTTAATACCGCTGCGCCTGTAAGCAGAGCCATGTTTAGCGACATGTGCAGGTAATGCTTGTTTCGCCATTTGACAAACAACAAACCGGCAATTGCACACATGACAGCGCTGACTGTCACCATCGATGCATAGGGAAACACGCTCCATTGTACCGCCATATCACAAATCCCTCCTAAGTAACCTAATACCGGTTGTTGCACGGCTCAGGATAAAAGCCATTGGCCGCCGCTTCCTTCTCCGATCCGAATATTTCTTCCAGAGTATCGTGCGGCTCTTCGCAACCGGATCTGTAATATATTTTCCGCCCATGCCTCACCGCACCGTAGATATCGTGTTTTTTTACCAGCCGCCCGCCTCCGAAGGCATAATTGTTATAGGCTTCCGTGCCGGCCGGAATTCCTTGAAGGAAAGCCAGTATCCCAACGTCGTTGATAGAATTGTTCCAGTCCTCCTGGCTTATGGCCGGCAAGGTAAAGGTATAAGCAATCCCGAGTCTGCGCGCAAACGAATTATGGGTATTAATAAAATGCTGCAGCTCGTTTTGTATCATCCTGACGATGGTTGCGCGCCTCACCTGTTCAAACAACTCCGGGTTGCCGAGCAGCGGAATCTCTCCCTCGGTCTCCGCGTTGACTTCTTCCCTTAACCCTTCATGCCAGGTTCCATCGGATTTGCGATAAACGTGTACATAGCCGTCCAGCGTAAAGGATAAGCTGTTGCCGGAAGCATCGACATACGCATAAGGCTTCTTGGGCTGCCATACATGTCCGATGACGGTTTCGTTCTCCTCATTCCGGTATTCGGTCTCGGCATAGATCCAGAATCCGTCATAATCGATGACCGCAAAAGCCGGCAAATATCGAAGGAGCGCTTGCTGGCCTGCAGGATCGTCAAGCAAATCGAAATGGATATGCAGCGTTCTCAAAAAAGCTTCTACCGCCCGTTCTTTATCGGGACGAATCTTCTTGTCGGAATCGTATATGATCTCTTCTTCCCATCGTTCCCGCTCATTGTATCCCAATGCCACTGCGGCATCCTGAACGGCAGCCCGAAGTGCTCCTTCATAATAAACCATCAATTCCAGCACGCGCTCTTGCGAATGAATGCGAACATCCTGGCGAACATGCATCGGGAAAATGATGATCACAAAGATTAACGAAAACATGCTTAACCATCCGAGGCTAGTAGTCTTCATTAAGCACCATTCCACCGTACGGAATATGGATTCTGACAACGTTGCCCGATGAACCCATATTCAAAAAATTACGCACCAAAGTCGCTTTGGTCGTATTCGTATTGGAGACGCGAACTGTAAAATAATCGTATTGCTTCAACAAATATTTCCTTTCCTGTTCCGGAACGGCGGAACCTTGCTCCGGAAACAGCACCTCCATAATATGCGGCGTATACCGGGCTTCAAAATAAACTTCGTAGTCTCCTAGGAAGGTCGTTTCGTCTGCCGGATCGGAGTATACGGGATGGTACCGTTTCTCGTCATGCTGCATTTCAATCTTGTACATATTGCCTGTTGCGTCCAGTTCGGCTGTAAATTCGCGATACATCGCTGGAGTGATGTACCCTTTGGATCGAACGGAATCGGCAAATTTCGATACGGATTTATAGACGATTGCATACGACATTTGATCTTGTGTCTCATAGCTTTTGCCGATAGGGTAAATGTATAGCAGCAAGCAGGCGACTATAGCGGCTGCGGTCAATGACAATGCGTTCGACATGGCTACCTCTCCTCCGAAGCCGTGAAAATAACTGCCGACAATTTTCCGTTCGTGCCAATTGCCGTCTCCCTCTCGAATAAACGACGGGTGTCGATTACGGATACATCGGTCTGCTCCACGATCAAATCAGGCTGAAACCATAAGCTGCTTCCGTCAAGCCGAACTTCAATCGGCACGGCGATGTCGGCAATATGATAGATGGACTGAATCACTTCGGCTCCCGACACTCTGCGATCCGCATGTATCCCGATTGGATGAACGCTTGGATCCTTACCTGCAATGACATGATCCATGACGTCCATCGAACGGGAGGTCGATGCGGCCAGTTCAACCGCTGCCGTCAGCGCCACCAGAAACATGGCAAAGAAGGCGGCCAATTTCATCGTTTGCGGAAGCATTATTGCTGCTCGAATACGATGCCGCTTACCGCACCGTTTTTATCCCGGATTACTTTACCTTTGAACTTTCCGCTCGGATTAATATAATCACGGCTTGTTTCGTTTAATGCGAATTCCAGTTCTGTGATCCCAGCCCCGTCATATTCACCGTAATTGATATTCGATGGATTCGTGATGATCCGGTTATAATACCATGCGCCATCTTCGTTTAAGGCCTGATTTTTTCCCGTTACAACTTGTATCCCAAAGTTCTTTCTGCCGCTGAATTTCCGCAAAGCATTCAGCACCTAGCTGCCGGTCAGCGTCGTATTGTCATATCCGTCGAAAGCGGCGGCGGACAGTTCGGTTTGCATGGATGAAAAGTCGTTCTGCGCCTGCTTGGAAGCCTCCTGGGCGGAGCCGAACAAATTGACGACCAACGTAATCAAAGCAATTGTCAAAAACAAACCCGCTGCGATCAGCAACGCCCTTTGAGCGTTATTCATATGCCATTGCTCCTCTTCTATCTCAAAATTTAGATGCCTGATATGCTTCGCATAGACTGCCCCATTTGTACGACGCTCAAATAAAGCATAGGAAGAACCAGGTCAAGAAAGACGATATATCCAAATGGTACGAATCCTACAATTTTGCCGAAAGCCGCTTTTTGTTCAATGACGCGGCTATTGTGCTCCTTTCTTTTTTCCATATAATATTCGCGGGCCATTTCCAAATCGTCGAAGGCGTCCTTGACGGGAATTTTCTCGACGGCCAGTTGCAGCTTCTCGATTATTCTCACGAATGGCATAAACGGAGCCTCCTCCTTGATTTGCTCGAGAGCTTCGTCGGCGCCGCTGCTGTAATGATTCAGTCCGTTTTTGATAGAGTCCCGGAATATTAGCGCAAATCGCTCCATCCATTCCATAATCGTCTCTACGCTAATTCTCTCGAACTCGGCAAGAATCGATATGATCGTATGGAACTGATCTACTTCGTTCTGCATTTCGGTTTGCCGCATTCGCTTCTGAAACTGCACCAGCCATACCGGAAAGTGATAAGCCAGCCATCCGGCCGCCATAGCAACGACCAATTCCCACCATTTGAAATATTCCGATTGGTATGATGTCAACTTTCCATATATCCTTTGAGCCGTTTGCAGGACGGTCAAATCGCTCCGGTCCGCGCCGGTTCGAGCGCTGACCGCTTCAATTACCTTCTCTTGCGTGACATCTCCCTCGTTATGCAGCTTTCGAAGCAGCTCCGTATCAAAGGCGGTACGCTCCTCCGCCGCTTGCCTTTCCTCCTCCGACAACGTGCCGAAGATGCCCATATTTCGAAGCGGGTTATGCAAAATGTCTTGTTTGACAGCTGCATGCAAATAAATAAACATACCGGCTGTTAAGACAAAGGCGATGAAGCATAGGACTGCTCTTTGCACATACAGCCATTCAAGAGTTAAATGAAAATTGGCTTGTTTAAGCAGCGTTGTCAATTGAAAGTGAAGCCTGCGATGCGGAGGCGGAATCAGCCTGTCGACAACGATTCGAACAACTTTCCGCCTATACAGCCACCGTTCCCAACTTATCCGTTTGCCCCGGGCGGCATATCTGGCCTCGTCATGCTCCAGCATTTTGCGAATAATCAGGTAGCTGATTAGCACAACGGCAAAAAAAACAACCTTCACCACAATCCCTGTTTTGCTTTCATAAAAGTCCGACATAATCGGAAAGTACGTTCGCGCCCAGCTTTCCAAAGGGTAGAGCGCCAATACGGGGGCTATGGCGATGGCCGCCAGTCCTTTCAACAAATAGTTGAGCTTGTCCCTTCTCAATATTTCATAATTAATTTCTTGCACAAGCTTGGCTAATGCATTTAAATACATGGAGCCGTTGCGGACGTATCGGTCGCCATATTCGGCTACCAAGTAACTGATGCCCGCAATCAGCCGAAAGTATCGGTTTGGCGCCACCTCATAATACGTTTCCAGTTCACTTTCCTGATCCTCGGCAATCAGCACTTCATACACGCGCTCCGCATGCTTCCCGGCCAGATGGGGCGAAGCTTCCGCCGCCGCATAGATGGCCTCCTCGACATTCTTGGTCTGCTGATAATGATGTCTTACGTCCTCCAACAGCATAACGGTCTGTTTAAGCAGGCGATCTTCTGCCTTGTTGACGAATGTATCCACCAAGAGGCCATGCGAAACAACGGTCCCGAGCAGGATCCATGGGAGCGCCATCACGTTGTTACCGGTCAGCAGCAGCATGGCCATTACGGCGATGAGGGTCATCCCTAGCGTGATGTATACAATGCCCATCGTTTCGCGCCGGATCGCATATTCGTCATGTGCGTGCAAAATTTCAAGTCTTTTCCGAATTTTTCTTATGTATGTTTTAAGGAGCGGCAATCTTGAGCTGCGTACATAAGACCATTGTAGAAGCAAGTTCATCTTGCGCTTATTCGATTTAAGATCCAGCATTTGCTCGATGGCCGATCCCGCTTGCTTCCGTCCGCCCTCCTTCCTGACGGTAACCAAGACGAACAACAGCGCCATTACAATGGCTGTCACCATAAATAGTGCAAACAAAGCCCAGCTGCCGCTCATCCTGCGTTCACCGTCCAATGCTTCCGCATAAACCGGTCAAACGAATCCCGGTCCTCTGCCGTCATATATTTTTTCATTTCTTCCCGATTTTTCTGAGAAATCGCCTCTCCGGCAACGTATGCCCCATCGACAAATTTGACGACGTCGACCGCCTTGAAATTTCTTTTGTCCGTCATTCTGCGGTAATACTCCATCGTCGCCGCGTCAATGTCTTGGGGATAATCCGATGTATCAAGCAGCGGTATGCACTCGGTTATTCTTTCAATGTATCTTCTGCCATCCGCATCTTTATTAAGATGAACGTCAAAATGTATGACGTCGACTACCTGCTGCTCCGCGATCTGTTCATTCCGGAACATCCCGCTTTTCACCATCGAGTTTCTCAAGGAGAAGATTAGCTGAAAGCATGTTTTGGCATGATGGGAAAATACAGTAAAAAGACTCGCTACCTGAGCCGCTTGAATCATCCAGGAGGCTTGCTCGTCCGTGGCCACCTCGCCGATGATATTGACGGCTCCATCCGATTTTTTTTGGACATCCATCCCTTTTTGTCCCGAAATCGTATCGGTCTGCCTTGTCGTTACAATATTGCGTTGCGGATAAAGCTTGCGGAGATGCAGCTCGAAAGCCATCTCCTGTACTCTAAGGGTCAGCCACCCATAGATATAGCGCATCATGGCCATCATTAAAGTCGACTTGCCCGTGCCTTGATCCCCCGTAATCGCCGTCACTCTCGCTCCCTTCATCAGGAAAGGCAGCAAGCCGATCGGAAGCTCCGTGTTTTCAAAGCGTTGTTTTCTGTCCGGAGGATCCAGAAATTGCTCCAGACTGGTATACGTCAAATCGAATTTACGGTTAAAAAATACCCACGATTCGGCAAAGGGCGGTCTCATTACTACGATTCTGGAGCCGTCCTTCAATTCATTGACGATAAACCCGTTAGTCTCGGTCAGCTGTCCCGGGTTATTGTATTTGTAAAGATTTTGGCAAACCCGCTTCAATTCCAGCTGTGAGCCGAAAGACAAGAAGGACAAGTGAATGGTTTTGCCCTTGTACATAATCCAAACCGAATGATTGCCGTCGGCGGGCAACTGCCTTAACGTTTTGTGGGCAGCCATTTCGTCGTCCAAATCGCCGGTGGTATCCGGCATTCCGGATACGCCTCCGGATACGCCGTCGATTGTCATATCCCGGATTTCATCGATGACGCCAAATCCTTTATAGGATTGATAGATTCGCTGGACGACGATCTGAAGTTTATCTTCGAAGGATAGCGGCACATGCTCTCTTGCGTAAACAGCGTTGATTTCAGCTTCGGTGACGATGTAAGAAGGCGTTTCACCGTTTTCAATCATTCTTTTTTGCTTGTCCAGCCCATATTTGTCGATTAGGGCCGCCAATGCTTTATAGCCGTAATTTTTTTTGAACAAATGCAGCAGTATTTCAAACTTGTCTTGAGCGGTCAGCTTTTCTTCATCTTCAAAAGGGATGACGGCATCAATATTGGTTTCATTCATACCGTACAGTTGTTGATAAACGTCGAACATAAATTGCTTCACGTACATCTTGTCGTATATATTTCCGCTTGTAGATCCTTTGATGGCGCTTTTTAATTCGGACCTCTTCCTCTGCCTTCTCTCGTAATCTTCTTGATCCAATGCCAGATCATAAAGATCGCTACCCGTCATTTCGTTAATCGTTTTCTTTAAAAAGGAAGTCATTTCCTTAATGGTATATTTTCTTTTGTCCGAGGCGTCCATTTTCACTTGAAGCGCAGCGGCCGGATTTAAAAACTTGTACAGCAAATAGGCCGCCAGCGAGATCAAGATCAGGATGATAATGACAAAATTCAGCAGCATCTTTTAAGAAACGCCCCTCTCCGTTTCCTTCAAATCGGGATTGACGTCCACGGCTTCCAATACCAATCTGGACAGCTTTCTCACACTTTCGATAAAGGCATAATTTTCGTGTTTCTTTCCGACTAAACTATGCCTGCGAAGCCATCCCACCGCATCTTGATCATTTATGGCGTCCGCATATCCGGTGCAATAAGGAATTGCGGCTACGGGGCCCTTTATATTGAAATATCTCTTTAAATTGGAGAGCGTATATTTCGATTCGCCGTCATACTGGCTGATGACCAACAGATACGGCTTCTCATCCAAAAATCCCGGTCGATCCTCGCCGCTGAAAAATTTCTCCAGTATATTCATGTCCTGGTTGACCACAACGAGAAAGCAATCGGAGTAGCGAATGGCGATATCGGCCATCGCGTCTCTCGAAGCGGCGTCTATTAATACCAAGTCATAATATTGCGATGCGCTAAAAAAAACAGGCGGCAAGCAATCCGCTAAGCGTATATACATCTCCGGATCTTGCTTGCGGGAACCGGGAAGCAAATCCAAGAAGCCCTTTTCCAACGAAACTGAATTGTCCTTTACGCTCATCGGACCAAGCTTTTTGGAGCGAACCAATCTCTCAAGCGCATCCATGCCGATATCATGAAACAACGCAGGAGCCCCGACCATCTTATTTTTATCGTTCCATAAAGCCCGCTCGATTTCAAAGGATTGAAATCGCGTATGTCCGACTAACGTGCGAATGTCATAGCTCAACCCGATATATCCCGCCAGAGCGGCCGTAACGGCAGTGGCATAATTCGTATACGGAAGCGGGCTACAAACGGACACTAGACCCATATCACTTTCTCCTTTCCGCAAGCCTGATCGCTTTTTTGACGGCGCTTCGTTCTTCCCCGCTAATGAGCCGGCACATCTCCGACAAGCCTTTTTTGGTATGGCGCGATAAGCCCTTTAACGAAATCCGGCTGCAATATTGATTGGATATGCCTACGGCATAATCACGCTCATCCAACAGAAAGTAAAAGGTTTCCCCCCATTCGGCCGGCAAATGGCCGAGAGATGCCTTAATGTCACGCAAACCAACCGAACATTCGACGAACGGATACAAGACGATATGAATTTGGCCGAAAGCTTCGTCCGTACAAAGAGACTCGAGCATGGCTGCATTCACGGTCATGGAATTCCGATCCAGCCCCGTAACCAAATAACATTGATCCCAGCTTCCCCAAGAATGGATATGACAAGACGAATCCATATCGATCAGCAAGTAGTCATAGGCCTCGATTTGCTCGTTCATCTCCCGCAACCGGCTTTCGGCTTGTTCGTAGGAGAACAGAGAAAAGGCGACATCAAACCCGTCATATTCCGTTAAAGTCTCGCGGCTTTGAATGACGGGAACGATATTTCTATAGTGTTGATTGGCGGTGGCATCGACAATAAGCGTTTTAGCTCCCAAGTGATGGAGAATTTTTCCCATGTAGAGAAGAAGCTCATGCTTCATCGTATAACCGGCAAACAAAGTTGTTTTCAAGCAACCCACTCCTAATCTTGCCCTGTTGTCATCTGTCAGGACCTTCCGAAAAAATGTCGGATTCCTGAATTACTCTGCCGGAACTTTGACTGCTCGAAAGCAAATCTTCCTCTTGCTTCTCGACAGACGGAAATTTTGTGGCGTTCGTTGAACTGGCTTCATTGGATACATTGGCTTGATTGGTACGGCCGGCTTGGTCGTCCAGGTTCGATTGGGTTGGGCTTGGGGTTGAGCTTGGACCGTCTTCCGGAACCTCTTCCTGTGCAAAGTTTGATCCTCGGCTTGGAACGGTATTTTGGCTTCTGAATTGCTTGTACCCTTCTGCTTCCGCTCCGCTCATCTCCTTTAATTGTTCCTCCAGCCTTTTCCGTTCGCGCAATGCGAGCTCATTCGATGCCAGCTCCACGATATTCGGATTGGTTTTCATCAAATTCATCACGATTTCATTGGCGGGATAAGTTACGATCGCTTCCCTCTGCATATAAGGATCGACGTACGTGATCGCATATAAATAAGCATTGTTCACATAGGCATCAACAATGGCGCTGGACATCATAAGCAGCTCTTCTTCGTTCATCTGATACCAGACCGTCTGTTCCGATAGGTGCTGAACCTTCTTTTTGGTAAGAACGATATAATCCTGACCACCCGGAAAGCTTATGCGGACATCGACAAATTCTCCCGGTTTCAACAACTGCGGGAGTCTGAGCATGCCGTATTCGTGATTGCGCAAATCGGGCGGCGTTTGACCTTCTTCGAAAATCATCGAATCGACGATTAATGTGTTTGCTTCTAATGGAATTTTGGTTATCTTTCCGATTGCCTCTTCTTTGCTTACCGCATTATGAGGAACCGCTTCGCTCAGAAGCTCAGCCTGAACCAGATCCTCCGATGTAAGCTCATGGCCGGCATCTACCGAATCGCCGAGCAGCCATACTTTAGTGTGCGACGCTTCATATTTGTCGATGATATCCCGTGCCTCGTTCAGCTCCGCCATGTAACGAGCCTCGAGTTGACGCCGCTCCTTGCTCATATAACCATATCCCCAATAGATCGCAGCCGCGGCAATGATCATGACGGATACGGCGCCAATTGCTCCTGCCAAAATAAATTGTTTGGTACGGGGACGTAATCTGGCCATCGCAATCTCCTTAGCTCCGTATTGATTTCTGATTTTGTCTGGCCGCAGCCGCCGCGGCTAATCTTTCGCGTTCAATGCGTTCGGCTTCGAGATCCGCACTCCGAAATGCGCTGGCCAATGAGTCTAAAGTCGCTGCATAACCTCTCATAAGCGTAGAAGTTCTCGTCAGATTGGCTTGTATCTCTTTATATTTTGCATCAAACTTGTTGAAAGCGTGCCCGGTCCAGAGCATGGAGGCGGTCTTGTTGTATAATTCCGTATTTATTTTGCCGATATCATCGCTCCAGCTTCTTAAATTCGATGCAATGCTTTCCAAACGGCCAACATCCGGACGGATTGGCATCTTACTATCACCTCTTAGTTAGACTGATCGGCTTCTCTAAATCGTTTGGCAATGGCGACAAGCTCATCGCCTACGTCTTTGAGCAATACGGTAACGTTATTCAATTCAAGCTCGGCGCTGGTATATGATTTATAAAACCTTTCTTTGGAAGCGCCCAGCCACTGAGTGCTTAAATCCTTGATCAGTTTCTCCAATTCCAAAGCCATGTCCTTGTTGTAGTTGCTGCACTGCAAGAACTTTTCGCCAATTCTGTCCAACTCGTCGGGAGAAATTTTTATAACCGCCAATACCGACACCTCTCATATCAAAATATGGATCAAATACGAAAGCATGGATATGAAAATCGAGAATGCTACGAGACTCCACCCGCCGACCCACAATAAATGATAATGCCTCCCGATAAACGAGATCGGCCTTTCGCTCGGTTTATCGTTCGATTGAGGCTTGGCGGCGGCATCAGAATTTCGAGCCTCGATCGCTGTCGCCTCTTCAACGGCAATCGGTCTTGTCTCGTCTGCTGCGGCACCTCTACGTATAGAACCATCCGATGCGGAAGCCTTGGACGAATCCTGCGTCAAATCTTGTTCGTAAACAAGAACGTTCGTGCCATCCCCGGCTGCAGAATCTTCTTTCTCGGACGGCTTATTAAAGAGAACGTCGAACCATTCGGCGAAGGATGGGCACTCCGGCCAATCGCGGCTGTTCCATAATCGTTTCATCAACAACACGGCACTGTGTCCGTAACGCTGCATCAGCACTTCTTCGATTAAATCTAATCTTTCGCCATTCGTCTGCAATTCTTCAGAATTAAAGTAGGCGTCCCCCCATGCCTTATCCCGAATTCGAGAATCGCTCCATGTCAGCATCTCCATTAACAGAACGCCCCCGGCAAACCGGTCGCCCAAGCTGTTCCAGATGCTGTCTTCCGCATACACCGGTCGATAACCGGATGCCCCTTTTGAAGGATAAAACGGCTTGCTCATTTCACCAGCAGACAAATGCTCTACATCCAGCAGCTGCACCGATTGATCGTTTAGCACCATCAGGTTGGAAGCAGAAAGATGGCAATGGGCGATCCCTTCTTGTTCAAGGGTAAGCAATACCTTCAAGAACGATCTTGCCAAAGATTCGCAATCCGATTCCGACAAGGGCTCCTTGTGACGAAGCATCGCTTCCCAGGTAACGCCGTCGATCCAAGGCATTATAACAGCATATAACAGTTCCGGATGATCCGAGATCAGGAGCCTGTCGGAAGATGGCGTTACAATGCGCCTGTTGCATACGCCAAGCCCATTTAGTCGCGACAACGATCGCAGCTTTTCGGTTTGTTCTTCCAAAAAGGGATGGCGGTATAAGGCGTGAAACACTTTCAGGGCATATAGATGGCCGCCGTCCTCACGAATAAGCTGGAGAACTTTTCCGTGCTCGCCCTCTCTGGCAGAAACGTTATGATTCACATCATACAATCCGGACAGACCATTAGCATCTCCTTCGAATCGCAAAGCTTTTGCACCATCCAGCAAGGCAGCCTCTCCTTCTCTAAGCTTTCGGATTTACCCTCAAATATGCGCCGTCCAACACCGAGGCATCCTCCAAGGTGCTTTCACCATCCAGCAGTCTCCATTCCTGCCCCGGCTGGCTAAATTCAATGGAAACCTCTCCCCAATCGCTGAGAATTAAATCGGATTCCTTACTTAGCCCTTTCAGGATCAGCTTCGACAATTGCTTGACCGGCACATTGGAGGGCAGCTCCACATCTCTCCGATGCTCAATCATCGGTATAATAACTGTCGCCATGGTCATACGCTGATGCATGTTCTCATCCCCGTGATCTTCAAAATCTTTATTAAGAAGACCAGGCATTGACCTGGTCTTCTGAACCGATTCCGATTTAGCTGAATTGTTGGTCGGCCGTACGGAAATTTCCGGCTATCGTCATAAGATCCGTGTGAATTTGTTGCAGAAGAAGTACAAAGTCATCCATGCTCTTCTTTTGCTGCTGAAATTCAGCGTAAAAGGAGTTTCTCGTTACGCCTTCCCAGTTCTGTACCAAGCCCTCCATAGTAGAGTTCAAGGATTGGATGATTTGACTTGTCTGATCGGCATTGCTTTGAAACTTGCTTGCTACTTGCTCCATTTCTTCAGGCGTAATTCTAATTTGCATGCCAACAACCTCCGTTATGTGTTTAGTATTGTTTACCTACTCTATATAAATATTTTTCAATAGATAAACCGATCGGTTTAGTGATGCACCATCCACTTTTCCTCTATGGCAAGCATACGTTTCTGCAGAAGCTCTCCGTCATGAGAGTACGGATAAACGGCTTTCATCATTTGATGCTTCCGTCTAATATACAACCCTTCGCCAGGAGGAAGCATTTTGCCGCTCATGTCAAATGGAAGCTTGATGCCAAACAGCTGCACATCCGACATATCGGTCGTCCCTAACAGGAATCCGGTTTGGTTTGACTTAAAGCTCTTTAGCCACGCGTCCCAAATTTGCTGCAAATCCGGCGAGTTTCCTGCCAGAAAAATATATAATCCCAAGTCCCTGCCATTTTGGATCAAATAATCGAGACTTTGAGTAATGGAAGAGATAGACGACACTCTTTTGGCTGTGACGTCCGCGTCGTCAATAAAGAGCATCAAATACGGGTCTGCGGTTTTGGAATAACCTTCTCTGGATCTCCGCTCAATCTCTCCCCTCAACCTTTGAAGCATTGGCTCGAGCCCGCGCTCATCAGACGCATAACCTTTTACGTGGCTTAGATCCCTCAGTGTAGATACACCCGGTTCGGACCTTCTGAAATCCGACAAGTACATTTCAGCTTTATTGGGCGGTAATAATGCAGCCGCCTCCAAGCCGATCCCGACCAATAAAGAAGATTTGCCGGATTCCATGCGTCCGGAAACCATAAAGTAAGGACCTTCCTCCGCAGAAAAATAAAACGGCTCCAAATCGTTTACCTGCAAACCTAATGCAATAGACTTCATTGACTTTGATTTTGCGATGCCTTCCATCATCTCAAGACTGATTTCATCCGGTAAAGTCGCAATAGGCTGCGGTTGTTCTCCGCTCCACATTTGTTGAAGAAACTGAAATCTGTCCTTCAATTTTTTGGACCTTGCAGAATCATTTTCCGCATCGATGGCCAATGCCGTCTGAAACTGCAGCGGCGGCAGGCTTCCTTTAATGAACCCTCTTCCCTCTGGAAGCACAGCGGGAGGCTTGGGGATCCGTCCGACGACATTGTGATAATCCGATGGATCAGCCAACTGATAACTTACAGCATTAGAAAAATTACTTTTCACCTTTTCCATTATTTCGGTTGGACGATTCGCCGTCATCACCACATAAATGCCTAACGACGCTCCGATACGCAAAACATTTTCGAATTTCGCGTTAATGCTATCGGATTTGGCTTTGAGATTGATATAGCCGTCTATGACTAACAATATAGCCGGCAGGCTTTCTCCGGTATCCTCGCAATACGCAAGCCGAGACTTTACGCCGGTATCGGAAAACAATTGCTTTCTGACGGCGATCTCCTTGTCCAAAAAGTTAAACAGCCGGATAAACTTCTCATCGTCTTCTTCCTGCAGCACATCGCCGACATGCGGCAAATAAATGTAATCCTTCAGCATTCGGCTGAAATCCATAATATAGATATGAATATCCTTTGGCGTGTTCGAAGCGGCCAACGAATAGAGCATCGTTTGCAAAAATGTCGTTTTCCCGGTAGCGGGCATTCCAAATATCAACCAGTTGCCCGATTCGATGTCTATATACAACGGAAGTTGAGATTGTGCCGAAACATGATCGATAAGTCCAACAATCGGACTCAGCCTGCCTTCGTTCGACTCGGCGCCCGGCGGCACTTGTTCCAAAGACAAATATTCGGGCAAGGGAGGCTGCCATGGTCCTGGCAGTGGACGAATTCCCGACTTGTCCGCTTCGCCGGCAATCCATTGAATAAGAACGTCCAACTGTTTCTTAGATCTCGCAGCTTTTTCAGTCCATCCTATGTATCCGCTCATCTCCAATTCCTGAGTCGAAGCAAGCTTGACGCGCCCCCCTGCCAGATCCACACCGTACAGATGATCGTCATGAATTCGCTCTTCCTTCTCAGGACGATAGGGAGCTCCGCTCCAAGCAAACTGCACAGTTTCGAATACTTCATTGGTGCCGACTTGCAAGAATCCTCTCCCCGGATTTGTAATATAAGCCGCATCCGGAATTTTCAGCATTTCTCGGCTGTCTGCTTCGTCTTGAACCCGTAAACATACGCGGTACCTGGAGTTGCTCCAAATCTTGTCGTCTACGACACCGCCCGGCTTTTGCGTGGCAAGCAGCAAGTGGACCCCTAAAGTTCTCCCGATGGCCGCAATGCTGACCAGCTCGTTCATAAATTCAGGCTGATCCTTCTTAAGCTGGGCAAACTCGTCGATCACGATAACCAGATGCGGAAGCGGCTCCTTGTCCCGCCATTCCGTTGCGTAATATTCATCGATATGCTGCACGTTGCCGGCGGCTACAAACAGCTTCTGCCTTCGCTCAAGCTCAGCCTTTAATGAGACCTTGGAGCGTTCAATTAACCCTTCTTCATCCAGGTTAGTTATCGTCGCAATCACATGCGGCAGGTTTGCAAATGTATTGGACATTCCGCCGCCTTTGTAGTCGATCAGCATAAAGGCCAGGTCATGCGGGTGAAAGTGAACGGCCAGCGAGGCGATAAGCGTTTGGATCACTTCGCTCTTGCCCGAACCGGTAGTTCCGGCCATTAATCCATGCGGGCCATGCCCCTTTCGTTCAATTTTGTCATGAATGTTCAGCAGTACCGGCTTGCCTCCGCCTTTTACGCCTATCGGAACGGGCAACGCATTCGGAAACCGGTTTTGTTTCCATCGCGTTACGACATCCAGTTGATCGACGGCTTGAACATCGAAAAGCTTGAATAAGGTCAGTACGTTCGGAATTTCATCGGCTGCCGCCTTCTTTAATTGGTAAGGGGCCATTGCTCTTGCGAAGTAGTCGGCTTCGTCCAATGACAGCCGATCGTACTGAACGACCATGTTCAGTTCAGATTTTTCCTTATTATTCGATTTATCGGAGGATACATTGGTCGTAGCCTGGATAACGGCTTCCTTCTCGGAACATGCAATTACAACCTGGCATTCTTTCGGAAGACGATCCCGGCTTGGTGCCAAAATAATGCAGCTCGTATTGACAAGTTCTCCCTCCTCCAGAAGCAGCGGCAAAATTGGTTCTTGTTCAACCGCCTGCACATCGGGAATAATAAACACAAAATTCGGGAGCACCTTTTTGGCTGACGGCGTGCCTTGACCGATCCATCTTCTTCTTTGCAACAATGCCAGCAAACCTTCCAACTGCTGCGGCGGATACAATCCGTCCCGAAACATAAACCTGGTTCTTCTCTGCTCATCCCAAACATGGGGCAGCCATCGCATCCAATCCCATTGTTCCGCGTCCTGCTGGCCGTAAATAACGGAGAGCTTTACTTCGTCCGGCGAATGATGCAGGGCGATCTGAGCCGCCATCGATCTGCATAGATCAGCCGCAATCTCCGGATTGCCTACAATTCCAATTACGCGGTGCTTCTGAATATCCAGCAATACCGGGACATTGGATATCGAAATGAATTTATCCGCCATTTCCTGAGCTTTTTCCAGCAACGGCTCCTTCTCAATCGCATCTTGCTTGGGTACTTCAATTTTAAACCCGCTTTGAACCGTTCCCATCCCGGTACGGATATTGAGGTAGTCCGGATCCGACGGAATTCTGCTCCATATTTTGGAATCCTTCTGGAGCAGCCATTTGTTTGCCTCTGCAGACTCTGGATGGTGAGTATGCAGCTGCAAGATCAATTCGTTTTTCATGTTTTGCAAATGATCTCGCTGCTCATCCAAGTAGGCTAAATAAGATTGTTTGCGCTTGGCGATTTTTTTCTTATATTGCCTTCGCTGTTGTACATGGACCAGGATTGGGACGAGATAAGAAACAACCATCGTGCACATGGCAATAATTTGAATAATATAAAAGTTGCCTCTACCCATAGCTTTGGAGAACATAATCATGGCTCCAGACCCAGCTACAGTAGCAATTACAGGTATAATAATACTAATTAGGTTTAATGAAGGCTTAATGGGGGTTTCAGGAGGTTTTGAATATTTACTTCATCTTTGAAACGGACAGAGGTGATCTTGGGAGACCTTTGATATAAAAATCGTGACATACGCCTCACCCATCCCGAGAAAGTTTATGTATAATTGGAACTAGAGACTGATATATCCTGATACAGGATGACTATTGGGCGCTTCTCATTATCCTGTATTTACCTACAGATTATAGTAATAAACGACAAGAAGGTCCATCTTTTTTGAGAAAAATAGAACTTATATCCTAGTACCTTCAAATCAAATTGTTAGAATTATGAGAATCGAGTAGGCCCATGAATAAATTCATGGGCCTCTCACAGAACCAGGACGTGCGGATCCTCGCATCCGGTTCCTCCATGGCTATCCCCGCTGGGGATGTTGGGATTGTATCATCTGAACTAAGCTGCACAGGCTGAGTTCCTCAAACCAAGCGTTCGGCATCGCATAGTGGGCATGCTGGCAACTGGAATTTCTCCATGCCGTCATTCGAATGCCCGTTAGCTTTCCGCGCCATCCTCGTCTTCGCATTTCACGCATCAGTTTGCGAGCATGCCTCCAACTACGCATCTGTACCATTCGCAGCCTTCGGCGTATCCATGCGTCGAGGTTTCGAAACAGACTTCTTACATCTCCCGTTCCGAAATAATTCGCCCATCCCCTTACGTACGGATTCAACACCCGCTTAACCAACTCTTTTACGTTGACCGTCTGGTTACGCCTCGTGATCTCCTTTATCCGCTCTTTGAATTTCGTGATCGCTTTCCCTGAAGGCGTCATCCAATGCCCGGGTTTAAACTCATGTCCCAGAAACACAAACGATTCTTCTTGATGATTCACAATTTTCGTTTTTGTTGGATGCACCTTTAATCCCAGCTCGCTCTCCAGCAGCTTCGTAATTTGACCGAGCACTCGCTCGGCTCCCCTGCGGCTTCGGCAGCAGATCACGAAGTCATCGGCGTATCGCGTCATACGATGTCCCCGTGATTCCATAAGCGTATCCAGCGGATGCAGATAGATGTTCGCAAGCAGCGGACTACACACGCCTCCTTGTGGGCTTCCGAGATCGCTGGCTTGTACGACACCATTCTCCAGAACACCTGCCTTCAGCATGCTTTCGATCAGTCGCAGTACACTTCCATCCACTACTTCTTCTCGTACTTGCTCGACTAGCTTTTCATGGGGGATCGTATCGAAGTAGGATTTCAGATCAGCGTCAATGACGTACCGATACCCTTCCATCAGGTCTTTCCGTATCCGCTCCAGCGCCATATGCGCGCTGCGTCCCGGGCGGAAGCCGTAGCTGCGCTCACAAAACTTGGCTTCAAAGATCGGCTCCAGCACTCGCTTTAGCGCCGCCTGCACGACACGATCTCCTACGGTCGGGATACCCAAAGGCCTTTCGCTTCCGTCTGCCTTTGCGATATATTTCCGTCTTACTGGCTTTGGCGTGTAGCTCTTGGTTCGCAACGCCGTTTGAAGGGCTCTTAAGTTGTCCTCCAAATTCGCTTCAAAGACTGGGATGGTCACGTTGTCTACGCCCGGCGCACCTCGATTGGCCTTCACTTCCTTGAAGGCTTCCTCCAAGTTCGGCATCGCCCATACTTTGTCCATTAGGCTGTACCATCTGCGTTTCTTAGCTGGATGTTCTCCCACACGTAAGCTCCTCTTCGTTGTTTCCTTGTCGGTGTTCGGTTTCTTCCACTTCTTTCTCGTCTGCAAGTAGCCTTCTGAGATTTTTTTTCTCGCGGCAGTCAGTCGTTCCATAAGTGTACTCCGTCAGATCGCCTACCCGTTCGTTCGGCGTCGGTTCTTCGCGCTTCTTGGCTCCCCGATCTCAATCTGAGCACCAGCATCTCCTTCTACGTTTAGAACTTATCTTCCACGGTTCCAGGCTTCGCACGATTCTCCCGCCTTTTGGGTCGGGGTTCGTCCCGTCAACTTCGTGCCGGGTCACTTGCCATTGCGGCCTTTCCTGCAAGCTTTTTCGCTACTATCCCTTCGTATGACTGCTTGCTACCCTTAGCCCACACTTTTCCTTTGCGGCTTTGTGCAGGGTTACCGCTCTTGGCGGGGATAACAAGCTCTCCTTGGGTCACGTCATCGTTCTTTCCCTCGAATCCAGTCCTCTTAACCTGCGAAGTCTATGGTGGTATGGGACTTTCCCTTCTCTTGCAGGGTTGTCCGACTTCGCCGGCCAACACGGTTTAGCCGCCTGTTCCGAGTTTTGCCTTCTGGACCTCCGCACGCTGCCTTACGGCACACGCACTACCAGTCAGCTATGCGCTTCCGCCACCTCGCGGTGCGCTCGGGACTTTCACCCGTTAGATCGATGCGCTGCCAAGCGCACAAAAGACTAGTTCGATAGAACTAGTCTTTTTCTATTATTTTTCTATTGTGAATTTATCGATAACAGAAAACTATATTTGGATGAACACCTTGAATCTGCTTGTGATTCCAGTTAAATTGTTCGCAGAACCAGGCGCCTGACTAACAAATCGAGCTTAATCCTCCATTTGTTCGCCACAGAAAAGGTATAATATTAACTCATTCACTTTATGGTTAGAAATTCGTTATCGGTTAGAATATTCCATGTTCGCAGTAGCCAGCATAGATTTCCAACTCGAAAAACTGGTTTTCCTATCCACATGCCGATCAAATAGTTCTTCTGGAATAATACGGACATCTTCAATAGTCTTGACTTGAAAGTTTCCGTTTTCTACGAACTCATCGAAACTCTTGAAGCTTGAATGCTTAATCATAAACGATTCGTTGAACAAATCTTGAATAGTGGTGTAATTCGGATTCTCCTGTTTTATTTTCTGGCCTTGTAAATCCATCAATAGTTCGTCGAATGACATTGGTTTATGCCTTCTCAATTAAACACTCCTCAACATATAGTCTCAGGTTATTATACACCATAACGTTATCCACCTGTGCCTCTTTCATTATTCCTGTCAAAATAACAACGCGATGCCTTCCACATGCCCGCCTCGCTGTACGGAAATTTCAGTTCTGGAAATAGTAATATGGTCTGAAGTCATTGTCCATTCAGGGATAGTCTTCATTAGTGTATTGGGATGGTCCAAATAAAAGAAGCCTTTAGGCTTACCTTATCGAGCCAGATCAAAAATACAAAACCACAAGAAAAACCACTGTGAGATACATCCATGCTTATGCAAACTCACTGTATTTACCTGTATTCACAGTGGTTTTTAATATACTATGAGCTATGAGCAATTTTCCCCTACTAATTGCACTTGCTGTATCCGCAGCTTGCGCATTGCTTGCAGCCTTCGGCGTTGATCAGCGAAGCGGAGCCGCAGGAAGGGCACAAATCGAGTCCTTCCTCCTCGTCAAGCCGGACCTCCGGCCGGTGCGCCGGTCTGTCGCCTGACCGCTCTTCAGCGCCGCCCCCTGCCTCCAACGACTCTCCGGCATACGCCGTTCCATGACTCTCTCCAGCAATCTCTGCATCCCCGGCATGCATGGACGCATGACCGCCGTCTCCGGCCTGGACGTGCATTTCCAGCGCTTTGGCGACCGCATCCGCAATCGACTCCACCCGGTTCGCGCCGAAGCCGATCGCTCCGGTGCCTCCGATTCCTTTCAGATGCTTGATTAACAGCCGCACCTTGCTACCATGGTCGCCGTACCGCAAAAACAAGGAGCATACCCGGCCCAGCGCCTCCGCCATCGCGAACACGTCGGAGCCCGCTTTGCCGACGTTCAGAAATATTTCCGCCGGACTGCCGTTCAAATCGTTGATCGTAATATACGCTTTGCCGAACGGCGTATTCAGCTTGTACGTCGCCCCTCGCATCACGGGAGGACGCAGCTTGTATGGCTTGTCGGGCTCCGAAGGCCTCGATACTTCTTCCGCTGCATGCCCGACCTTCGCCGACTCATCCTTGCGGTCCGCCGTCGACAGCACCTGCACATCCCGGCTTCCGTCCCGGTAGATCGTAACGCCTTTGCAGCCGAGCTCATAGGCCAGCTCGTACAGCCGCTTCGTCTCCTCGACCGTAAAGTCCGCCGGACAGTTCGCCGTCTTCGAGATCGAGCTGTCGACCCATCGCTGAATCGCCGCTTGGACGCGAATATGGTCTTCGGCCGACAAGTTCATCGCGGTAACGAAATAATCCGGAAGCTCCTCGCCGGGATGCTCATCCTTCCATCTTTGAGCGATAGGGACGTATTGCTTGTCGAAGCCGAGACGGCTCTGACGGAAATATTCGAAGGCAAAATACGGCTCGATGCCGGTCGACGTGCCGACCATCGTGCCCGTGCTGCCGGTCGGCGCCTGCGTAATGACCGTTACGTTGCGGATGCCTTTGGCGGAGATCGCTTCGCCCACTTCGGGATATTCGGCCGTCAGCTGCTTCATAAAGCCGCTTTGGAGGAACGGTTCCTTCTCGTAGGCGGGGAAAGGACCTTTCTCCGCGGCAAGCGCCGACGAAGCCAAATAAGCTTCCCGCGTCATGAAGCCGTACAGTTTATCCAGAAACTGCAGCGATTCCGGGCTGCCGTACCGGATGCGCAGCTTGATCAGCAGCTCCGCCAATCCCATCGTGCCGAGACCGACGCGCCGTTCCCGCTTCTGATTCGCTTCGTTCTCTTCGAAATGGTACGGCGTCTTGTCGATCACGTTGTCCAGAAAGCGGACCGACCAGCGCGTCACCTTGCCGAGCTCCTCCCAATCGACGTCGTCCCGCTTCCCGTCGTAAAACCGGGACAGGTTGATCGCGGACAAATTACATACGCCCCAGCCCGGCAAGCCTTGCTCGCCGCATGGGTTGGTACTGACGATCGGATTGAAATACCAGCTGTTCGACATTTCGTTATACCTTTCCATAAATACGACGCCGGGCTCGGCGGATTTCCATGCGGATTCGATAATCCGATGCCAAATATCGCGCGCCGGCAGCTTGCGGTACGAGACGACGCGCTTGCCCAGCTGCTGCCACTGTTCCAGATCTCCCGTCCACAGCTCGTCGTAGCCGTCTTCCTTTGTGTCCGGAAATACGAGCTCCCAATCGTCTCCCCGCTTCACCGCATCCATAAACTTGTTGCTGAGGCAGACGGACAGATTGGCGTTCGTCACCAGCCCCATCGTCTCTTTGACCGTAATAAATTCCATCAAGTCCGGATGCCAGTCGTTGATCATTAACATTAAGGCGCCTCTGCGGCTGTTGGACGTATAAAATCCGTTGCCGCAAAGCATGTGAACACCCTCGACTTCAAAATCGTACGTCTCCTTTTCGCCTGCAGCTTCAATCGAGACGATGCGGTCCGGCACGGTGCGAAGAAGTTGTTCCACGCTGCACGCCAGTGCCAAATTGCCGTCAGCCTCAAGCCGATGCATGACGCGGGTAAGCGCTCGAAAAGAAATGCGGCTTTTCGTTGGATCCCATATGCCTTGATAATACCGGCCGGGTACGCCTAATGCCGACCAGGCCTCCTTCGGATACCCGTTGCCGTGATTTCGATGCCCGGGATTCCTCTTGTCCTTCAACGCCAACTGTGCAAACTGGCTGAATCGCTCCTTGAACTCGGCCCCGGTTACCGCCAGCCGATAAATCGTTTTCCAACCGTTGGGGCTTCGATCGGTTTCCGTCACGTGGGATACGATTCCATTCGCCAGAAGAAGCCTTTGTACATCGTGGATCATTCCCCGGCTGACGCTGTCAAATCGGTAACCGCCTTTGCTCCCCCGATCACTGCCGTCGGCATCGAAATAACCGGATATAAAAGCGCCTGATACAGTAGAAGGAGAACGAAAAAGCGGTTCCGGCACACGCACGCCATCGCTTTTTTGCTTGAGCAATCCGTTCGCGGACAGCCATTCCACCAATACCCGGGAATAAACGGCGATATTCTTGACGGAACCGTCGCCAGCTTCAATGACAGGTTCCACCCCGAATAAATCCCTTAAAAATTCCGTCAGCCTCATTTGTATCGCGGGATAAGCGTCCGCGACGGCAAGCTTGATCGCTTTCGGCGCCTCCCAATTCACCTTTTTCCCCCAATGTACGTAGCCGTCGCCAAAAAAATATCCCAGTACATAAGCCAACTTTTCGTCCAGCACTTCAGGCAGTCGCACGTTCTCGTTCAGTCTCGTGCTCATGATGGGCCGATCGTATTGCAATGGCTGCAGACGGACGTACGGAAGCGAGTCCGAAGGAATCTGGACCAGCGTCAACGTTTCGTCTCCGGCCTTAAGCTCGCGCAAAGGGATCGTAGCCAGCTTGCCATGACGAAGGACGCCCATCTTATGGTCGGCCGTAACCTCCACCTGGAATCCGCGGGAGGTTGTGACCTTGAACAATGGTTTTACGCCATTGCGAAAGGCGTGTGCAATCTTTCGAAAGCCAAGATGGGTCATCGCTTGGAACCGTTCCCCGCGCAGCATTCGATCGGCTAGTTCTGCGGCGGGGATGAGGCCTTGATCCGTCGAGATACGCTCTGCCGGACCAAAGCATCCACCTTGCTCAATAAGCCCCGTCGTATAGCTGTACAGGCCGCCCCACGACACGGCGCCGCTGGAGCTGCCGTTGACGCCGGCCACCACGGCCCGGCGCGGACGGAGCGAGGAAAGGTTCAGGCCGACGCCGCCTCCCCGGGCCATAATTTCCGTCATATCCGTCAGCGTCTTCATAATGCCGCCCCGGCTGTCCTTCGGCGAAGGCAGCACGTAGCAATTAAACAGCGTCAGCTCGTCGCTTGCTCCCGCTCCGGCGGCGATTCTCCCGCCGGGCACGAGCTTCCAGTCGTCCAGCGCATATCTGAACTTGCGCTCCCACTCCACGCGCTTCGCTTCGGTCGGCTCGACGGACGCGACCGCTTCCGCCAGCCGGTCCCACAGCTCCTCCGGCGTCGTCTCGAGCGGCAGCGTCAGCTTGTCGACGGTCGTTTCGACCGTCTCTCCGTTCCGAAGCCGAACGGTAGCCGCCGCCCCCTTCCGTTCAATGACTTCGCCGACTTGCTTGACGGGAAATTTGGGGTCGTCCTTCGTCAGAACAAGCACCGTAGCGCCCTTCTTCGCCCTCTGCGCGTCGGCCGCTTTGCGCGCATAGCGGTCCAAAAATATTTTCTCGCTTAACCCTTCCAGACGTCCCATCGCCACCACTCCTCGTATAGTATTTCTAGAACATAACTTCGAGTCATTTTCCAGCACCCGAGAGTGTTGGAAAGGCCCTCTCGAATTTCCAGTACGATCGCACCTTGAAAATTGAAAAGGGACTGGACTTTC
>Ga0065721_10049442_pt1 | contig 34227 bp, 32 predicted proteins | sample Mesricmetagenome_FD_59108 | JGI IMG/M metagenome (GOLD analysis project Ga0065721, IMG submission 59108) | Mesophilic microbial community from rice straw/compost enrichment Sample: eDNA_1 v2 (version 2) | ecosystem: Engineered > Solid waste > Grass > Composting > Bioreactor | place: USA: Davis... | reverse complement strand
CGGGCGTGGACCGCGGCGGCGGCAGCGGCGTCCAGCTCTATGGCGAGGGCGGCAACGATACGCTCACCGGCAAGGCCGGCGGTGATTACCTGTTCGGCGGAGCCGGGAACGACACGCTCGATGGCGGAGGTGGCAGCAATGTTCTCTCCGGCGGGGCAGGTCGCGACATGTTCCGGGTGACGACCGTCGGCGGAGCCTGCACGATCACGGATTTCACGTCAGACGAGCAGATCGTCCTCTCCAGGAGCCTCTTCGGCAGTTTTGCCGAGATCGGCGGCGCGGCGTACCAGAACGGGAGCGATGTGGTCATCGCGAAGGGTGGCTTCAGTCTCATCTTGAACAACTTCAAGGTCGCCTATCTGGCGGCGGACGATTTCGCCTTCATCTGAGGCTGTCAGGCCTGCCGGTAAGGGGAGCCTCTCGGCGCATCCCGGGCTCACGAAACACGAAAGGGCAGGTCCTTGGACCTGCCCTTTCGCATGCCATAAGGTAAGCTTGAGGAGTGTTTTCGCTCAGGCGGCCTGCTCGGAGGGGCCGAGGCGCTTGTCCAGGTATTCGTCCACGGCCACCATCAGCTCCTCGACCTTGCCGTCGAAGAAATGGTTGGCGCCCTCGACGACTGCGTGCTCCAGCTTTACGCCCTTCTGGGTCTTTACCTTCTCGATGACGCTGACCACGTCCTTCACGGGCGCGACCCGGTCCTCGGATCCGTGGACGAAGAGGCCCGAGGACGGGCAGGGGGCCAGGAACGAGAAATCATAGCGGTTCGCCATGGCGGCGATCGAGATGAAGCCTTCGATCTCCGGGCGGCGCATGAGGAGCTGCATGCCGATCCAGGCGCCGAACGACACACCGGCGATCCAGCAGGCGCGGGCGTCCGGGTTCATGGCCTGGGCCCAGTCAAGGGCGGCGGCCGCGTCGGACAATTCACCCTGCCCATGGTCGAAGGCGCCCTGGCTGCGGCCGACGCCGCGGAAGTTGAACCGCAGCACCGAGAAGCCCCGGTTCACGAAGTCGTAGTACAGGTTGTACACGATCTGGTTGTTCATCGTGCCGCCGAACTGCGGATGGGGGTGAAGCACGATGGCAATCGGCGCCCCTTTCTGCTTGGCTTGCTGGTAGCGACCCTCAATGCGGCCAGCCGGCCCGGTGAAGACGACCTCAGGCATGAATACGAACCTCTCAACCGACCTCTCCGCCAAGAGAGGAAAAGCGCTGCAGCCTTGACTTCAGGCCCCGGATTTCGGTAAAATCTTTAGAACTGTTCTAAAGTGTAACTGTGTTTCCCGGATCTGCCTCGGCCTCGGCCGGCGGATCCCGACAGAATGTGGTTGCGGTGCTTTAGCATGGCAACCAGGGGCAATTGCAAGACATTCGTGCAATTCGGCGAGCGGTATGGCAGCGGATCGACGCATCTACCTTGACTACAACGCTACGGCGCCGCTCCGGCCCGAAGTGGCGGACGAGGTCGTGCGCGCGCTCGCGCTGCCCGGCAACGCCTCCTCGGTTCATGCGGAAGGCCGCGCCGCGCGGGCCTGCATTGAGCGCGCACGGGAGCAGGTCGCTGCCCTCGTGGGCGTCCGGGCCAAGAACGTCATCTTCACCAGCGGCGGCACCGAGGCCAGCAACACGGTTCTGTCGCCGTCCTTCCGGCGCCTGGGAGAGGCTGGGGCGACCCGCCTCCTGATCGGCGCCACCGAGCATCCCTGCGGCCTCAACGGCCACCGCTTTCCGGCCGATTCCGTCGAGACGCTGCCGGTCGACCGCAACGGTGTCGTGGATTTGGACCGGCTGCGGGAGCGCCTGGAACATGCGGGGCAGGAGCGGGTGCTCGTCTCCGTCCAGCTCGCCAACAACGAGACCGGCGTCCTCCAGCCCGTCGCGGAGATCGCCCACCTCGTCCACGCCCAGGGCGGCCTCGTCCACAGCGATGCGGTCCAGGCGGCCGGCAAGATCCCGGTCGACCTGGCCGAGCTCGGGGTCGATGCGCTGACCCTGTCAGCCCACAAGATCGGCGGCCCGAAGGGAATCGGTGCGCTGATCCTGGCCTCGGACCAGATCGAGGTCGCGGACAGGCTGGTCCGCGGAGGCGGGCAGGAGAAGGGCCACAGGGCCGGGACCGAGAACGTGGCCGCCATCGCGGGCTTCGGCCTAGCGGCAGAGCTGGCCCGGGCCGAGCTCGACCGGGAGGCTGAGCGGCTCGAAGCCTTGCGGGATGAGGCTCAGGCTCTCATCCGGCGGATCGCCCCCGACGCGGTCGTCATGGCCGGAGAGGCCCTGCGGTTGCCGAACACCTTGGCTTTTGCCATACCCGGCCTCAAGGCCGAAACCGCCCTGATTGCCTTCGACCTGGAGGGAATCGCTCTGTCGTCGGGCTCGGCCTGCTCCTCGGGCAAGGTCCGTCGTTCGCACGTTCTCGATGCCATGGGGGTCGATCCTCAGCTGGCCGAGGGGGTGTTGCGCGTCAGTTTGGGGTGGAAGACGACGAAAGAAGACGTGATCCGCTTGGCGGAGGCGTGCGAAAGGGTGGTGAACACCCTATATAAGCGGAGAGCAAGTGCAGCCTGACCGGCACGCTTGCCTTTCCATGTCATCAACCCGCGGCCCTTGAAGCCGTGAGCGGTGGGAGAGACACATGCCTGCAGTGCAGGAGACGATCGATCAGGTCCGTTCGATCGGCGTCGAGCAATATAAGTACGGCTTCGAAACCGAAGTCGAGATGGAAAAGGCCCCGAAGGGTCTGTCCGAGGACGTGATCCGCTTCATTTCGGCCAAAAAAGGCGAGCCGGAATGGATGCTCCAGTGGCGCCTCGATGCCTATAAGCGCTGGCTCACCATGAAGGAGCCGACCTGGGCGCGGGTGTCCTACGACAAGATCGACTACAACGACATCTATTACTACGCCGCGCCGAAGAAGAACCCGGCGCCGAAGTCGCTCGACGAGGTCGATCCCGAGATCATCAAGACCTACGAGAAGCTCGGCATTCCGCTGCGCGAGCAGGAAATCCTGGCCGGCGTCGAGCCGCAGAACCGGGTTGCCGTCGACGCGGTGTTCGATTCGGTCTCTGTCGCCACGACCTTCAAGGAGGAGCTGAAGAAGGCCGGCGTGATCTTCATGCCGATCTCCGAGGCCATCCGCGAGTATCCGGACTTGGTGCGCCAGTATCTCGGCTCGGTCGTGCCCGTGACGGACAACTTCTTCGCGACCCTGAACTCGGCCGTGTTCACGGACGGGTCCTTCGTCTATGTGCCGCCGGGCGTGCGCTGCCCGATGGAGCTGTCCACCTACTTCCGCATCAACGAGAAGGATACGGGCCAGTTCGAGCGCACCCTCATCATCGCCGACAAGGGCTCCTACGTCTCCTATCTGGAGGGCTGCACGGCCCCGAAGCGGGACGAGAACCAACTCCACGCCGCCGTGGTCGAGCTGATCGCCCTCGACGATGCCGAGATCAAGTATTCGACGGTGCAGAACTGGTACCCCGGCGATGCCGAGGGCCGGGGCGGTATCTACAACTTCGTGACCAAGCGCGGCGATTGCCGCGGCAAGAACTCGGTCATCACCTGGACCCAGGTGGAGACGGGCTCCGCGATCACCTGGAAGTATCCGTCCTGCATCCTGCGCGGCGACAATTCCCGCGGCGAGTTCTACTCGATCGCGGTGTCGAACGGCATGCAGCAGGTCGATTCCGGCACCAAGATGGTCCATCTCGGCAAGAACACCACGAGCCGGATCATCTCGAAGGGCATCGCGGCGGGCAGGTCGGAGAACACCTATCGCGGTCTCGTCTCGGCGCACCGCAAGGCGACCGGCGCCCGCAACTTCACGAACTGCGACTCGCTCCTGATCGGCAACGAATGCGGCGCCCACACGGTGCCGTACATCGAGTCGAAGAACGCGAGCGCCGTGTTCGAGCACGAGGCGACCACGTCCAAGATCTCCGAAGACCAGATGTTCTACTGCCAGCAGCGCGGCCTCTCGGAAGAGGAGGCGACGGCACTGATCGTCAACGGCTTCGTGAAGGACGTGCTGCAGCAGCTCCCCATGGAGTTCGCCGTCGAGGCGCAGAAGCTCATCTCGATCTCGCTCGAAGGCTCGGTCGGTTAACACAAGGCGTCATCCCGGCCGGAGCGTAGAGCAGAGCCGGGATCTCAGGACAATCAAGGCGCCATTCTCGGATAACGATCCCGGGTCTCGCTATGCTCGCCCGGGATGACGGAAGCGGAAAACTGTTATGCTCGAAATCAAGAACCTCGTGGTCCAGATCGAGGACAAGCGCATTCTCAACGGGCTCGACCTCACCGTGAACGACGGCGAAGTGGCTGCCATCATGGGGCCGAACGGCTCCGGCAAGTCGACCCTGTCCTACGTGATTGCCGGCAAGGAGGATTATGAGGTCCTCGACGGCGAGATCCTGCTCGACGGCCAGAACCTGCTGGAGATGGAGCCGGACCAGCGGGCCGCGGCCGGCGTGTTCCTGGCCTTCCAGTATCCGCTGGAGATTCCGGGCGTCGCCTCGATGACGTTCCTCAAGGCGGCTCTCAACGCCCAGCGCAAGGCGCGCGGCGAGGAGGAGCTGACCACGCCGGACTTCATCAAGCGGGTCAACGCGGCGGCCGGCCAGCTCGAGATCCCGAAGGATATGCTCAAGCGCGCCCTCAATGTGGGCTTCTCGGGTGGTGAGAAGAAGCGCATGGAGATCCTCCAGATGGCGCTGCTCCAGCCGACCTTCTGCATCCTGGACGAGACGGATTCGGGCCTCGACATCGATGCGCTTCGCATCGTGTCCGAGGGCGTGAACGCCCTGCGTTCGAAGGATCGTTCGTTCCTGGTCATCACTCACTACCAGCGCCTGCTCAACCACATCGTGCCGGACAGCGTGCACGTGATGTCGGCCGGTCGCATCGTGAAATCGGGCGGCAAGGAGCTGGCGCTCGAGCTCGAAGCCAACGGCTATGCCGATTACCGGGACAGCGAGGCCGCGTGACATGGCTGACGTCACTCTCATGAAGACGCCCGCCGAGACGGGGCTGGCGCAGGCTTTCGAGGCCGCCAGATCCCTGCTGCCGGGCAATGTGGAATCCCGCGCGAAGGCCTTCGAGGTCTTCAACCGGAACGGCCTCCCGCATCGCCGCGTGGAGGAGTTCAAGTACACGGACCTGCGCGCCCTCATGCGCGAGGCCGCGCCCTTCGCGCCCAAGCCCTCTATGGAGCAGGCGCGAGCAGCGCTCAATGGCGCAAGGGCCTTCGCGGGCGTTCCGGCCCTGCGGGTGCCGTTCGTCAACGGCCATTTCGTGCGTGAGGCGGTGGCGTTCGACGCCCATCCCGAAGGGGTGGAGATCGTGCCGCTCGCCGAGGCCCTGGCCTCCGGCCATGACTGGCTGGCGCATTTGAGCCCCATCGATTGGGCGGCCGAGAACCCGGTCTACCAGCTCAACACCTCCTTCATGGCCGACGGCGTGATGCTGCGCATCGCCGGAACCGTGGAGACGCCGATCCACCTGCGCTTCGTCACGACCGGGGATTCGGCCGTGGCGACGGCGACCCGGGTGCTCGTCCTGGTGGAGGACGGGGCCTCGGTCACGCTCCTGGAAAGCCACGAGAGCAATGACGGCGCCGGGCACCAGCCCAACGACGTGGTCGAGCTGATCGCCGGAGACGAGGCGAATATCCGCCACATCCGCCTGAACGCCGAGGGCGACCGGGCGCTGGCGCTTTCGACCCTCGCGACCAAGATAGGCGCCGAGACGCAGCTTACCAGCGTCAACGTCACCCTTGGCGCGGCGGTATCCCGTCATCAGGTCTTCGCCCGGTTCGACGGCGAGAACGCGCGGGCGCAGATCAATGGCGCGACGATGATCAAGGGCCGCCAGCATGCGGATTCGACCCTCGTGGTCGAGCACGCGGCGCCCCATTGCGAAAGCCGCGAGCTGTTCAAGACCGTCATCGACGACGAGGCGACCGGCGTGTTCCAGGGCAAGATCATCGTGCCTCATCACGCCCAGAAGACGGACGGCCGCATGATGTCGGCCGCGCTTCTCCTGGCCGAGGGCGCCGCGATGAACAACAAGCCGGAGCTCGAGATCTTCGCCGACGATGTGCAATGCGCCCACGGTGCCACCTGCGGCCAACTCGACGAGGACCTGCTGTTCTACCTCATGGCCCGGGGATTGCCGCGGAAGGAGGCCGAGAGCCTCCTCGTCCAGGCCTTCCTCGGCGAGGCGATCGAGTTCGTGGACAACGAGCCCGCCCGCGAGGCGCTGGTCGCGGAAGTCGAGGAGTGGCTGCGGAAGCGGGCATAGCACTCGGTACGTCATGGCCGGACTTGGTCCGGCCATCCACGTCTTTCTGCGCCTCACGGAAAAGGCGTGGATCCCCGGGACAAGCCCGGGGATGACGGTGGAGGGAAGGTCAGGCGATGAACATGCAAGCGAAGCTCTACGACGTCGAGGCGATCCGGGCCCAGTTCCCGATCCTGGCGAGCCAGGTTTACGGCAAGCCGCTGGTCTATCTCGACAATGCGGCCTCGGCCCAGAAGCCGCGGGCGGTGATCGACGCCATGGTCAACACCATGGAGACGAGCTACGCCAACGTGCATCGCGGCCTGCATTTCATGGCGAATGCCGCGACCGAGGGGTTCGAGAAGGCGCGCGAGACCGTCCGGACCTTCCTGAATGCCGGGGCCGTGGACGAGATCGTCTTCACCAAGTCGGCCACGGAAGCCTACAACCTCGTGGCGGATTCCTTCGGCCGCATGGCCATCGGGGAGGGGGACGAGATCATCCTCTCCATCATGGAGCACCATTCCAACATCGTGCCGTGGCACTTCCTGCGTGAGCGGAAGGGAGCTGTCATCAAATGGGCGCCCGTGGACGAGGAGGGCAATTTTCTCCTCGAGGAATACGAGAAGCTCATCTCGCCGCGCACGAAGATCGTCGCCATCACGCATATGTCCAACGTGCTCGGCACGGTGACGCCGATCAAGGAGATCATCCGCATCGCCCATGCCCATGGGGTCCCGGTGCTGGTCGATGGAGCGCAGGGCGCCGTCCATCTCGACGTGGACGTGCGCGATCTCGATGCGGATTTCTACGTCCTGACCGGTCACAAGGTCTATGGCCCGACCGGGATCGGGGTGCTCTACGGCAAGAAGGAGCTTCTCGCGCAGATGCCGCCCTACCAGGGCGGCGGCGAGATGATCCAGGAAGTGCGCCGGGATGCGATCACCTACAACGATCCGCCGCACCGGTTCGAGGCGGGAACCCCGGCCATCATCGAGGCCGTCGGGCTCGATGCAGCCTTGCGCTTCATGATGGAACTCGGCCGCGAGAACATCCGCGCCCACGAGGCGGCGCTCTCCGACTACGCCCATCAGCGCCTGGGAGCTATCAACTCCCTGCGCATCTACGGCCGCGCCCGGGAGAAGGGGGCGATCATCGCCTTCGACATGAAGGGCGCCCATGCCCACGACATCGCGACCGTGATCGACCGCCAGGGCATTGCCGTGCGGGCCGGGACCCATTGCGCCATGCCGCTCCTGGAGCGGTTCGGCGCGACCGCGACCTGCCGCGCGTCATTCGGCCTCTACAACACCCTGGAAGAAGTGGATAAACTGGCCGAGGCCCTGCAGAAGGCCGAAGCCCTCTTCGCGTGAGGATAGCCTGTGAACGACCTGACCCCGATCGCCAATGCGCCCGATGCGCCGCAGGTGGCCTCCAGCGCCGGAATCCCGGCGGAAGAACTCGACCGCATGACGGACGACATCGTGGCGGCTCTCAAGACCGTCTACGACCCCGAGATCCCGGCCGACATCTACGAGCTCGGCCTCATCTATCGCGTCGAGATCGACGACGATCGGAACGTCACCATCGACATGACCCTGACGGCCCCCGGATGCCCCGTGGCAGGCGAGATGCCGGGCTGGGTGGAGAATGCGGTCTCGACCGTGGCAGGCGTGCAGGGCGTCAAGGTGAACATGGTCTTCGACCCGCCATGGGACCAGAGCCGCATGTCCGACGAGGCGCGGGTCGCCCTGGACATGTGGTAGGCTGATCGGCTCAACTGGCGTGTCAATGTGACGTCAGGGAGCCGTTCATGTCCGCTCCGAATGCCGAGACCGTTCAGGTCCGCTGCTGCATCGTGGGTGGCGGCCCCGCCGGGATGGTGCTGGGATATCTCCTCGCCCGGGCCGGGATCGAGGTGCTCGTCCTTGAAAAACATGCCGATTTCCTGATGGATTTCCGCGGGGACACCATCCATCCCTCGACCCTCGAGGTCATGCACGAGCTCGGCCTTCTGGAGGAATTCCTGAAGCGGCCGCATCAGGAGGTCAGCCGGGTGCGCGCCGTCATCGGCGATACGCCGGTGACCCTGGCGGACCTGTCCCATCTCCCGACCCATTGCAAGTTCATCGCCCTAATGCCGCAATGGGATTTCCTCGATTTCCTGGCCGATCACGCAAAGCAATACCCCAACTTCTCCTTGAGAATGCAGGCCGAGGCGACTGATCTCATCCGGACGAACGGGCGTGTCGCGGGCGTGAGGGCCGAGACCCCACAGGGGTGCCTGGAGGTGCGGGCCGACCTCGTGATCGGCGCAGACGGAAGGCATTCCATCATCAGAGAGCAGGCAGGGCTTGCGGTCACCGATATCGGCGCGCCGATGGATGTCCTGTGGATGCGGGTTTCCCGCAAGGAGGACGATCCCGACCAGTTGCTCGGGCGGGTTGCTGCCGCGCGGATGTTCGTCATGATCGACCGGGGCACCTATTGGCAATGTGCCTACGTCATCCCGAAAGGCTCGATCGATGAGGTCCGGCAACGCGGCCTGGAGGCGTTCCGCCAGGACGTTGCCCAGCTCGCGCCCTTTCTGGGCGACAGAGTCGAGGAACTCCGTGACTGGTCGGACATCAAGCTGCTGACCGTCGCGGTCGACCGCCTGGGCCGATGGTGGCAGCCGGGCCTTCTCTGCATTGGGGATGCGGCCCATGCCATGTCGCCCATCGGCGGGATCGGGATCAACCTGGCCATTCAGGACGCGGTCGCATCCGCAAACCTTCTGGCGCAGCCGCTCCGGGACGGGCAGCCGGGCCCGGACGATCTGGGCCGGGTCCAGGCGCGACGGGAATTTCCCACCCGCATGACCCAGGGCCTGCAGGTCTTCCTCCAGAACCAGCTGATCCGCCGCGTGCTGAGCAGCAAGAAAACGATCGAGCCGCCGCTCTTCTTGCGCATGATCTCGCGTTTTCCGCTCCTGCAGCGCATCCCCGCCCGGGTGCTCGGCCTGGGATTCCGGCCCGAGCACGTCCACCCGGAGATTTTCAGGTAAGGGCCTCTTTTCAGGAGGAATACCGGAACCCTGGCTTTACGGGGAGGGCGATAAATCTCGACGTTCAGCCTCCCATCTCCTATCTATCGGGAAATGGACTCGTTCTGCCCGGGCCTTGAACCCGGACGTCAGGAGAGAAAGCAATGGCTCTACCGGGTTTCAAGGTCGTGACCTTGACGGATGCGGCGGCCAACCGCGTCAAGGACATCATCGCCAAGGCCGACCGGCCGATCGTGGGCGTGCGCGTGGGCGTCAAGAACGGCGGCTGCGCCGGCATGTCCTACACGATGGAATATGCCGAGAGCGTCTCGCCCCTCGACGAGGTGGTGGAGGACAAGGGCGTGACCGTCCTGATCGACCCCAAGGCGGTGCTCTTCCTGCTCGGGACCGAGATGGACTACCAGACCACCAAGATGTCGTCGCAGTTCGTCTTCAACAATCCCAATCAGACTTCGGCCTGCGGCTGCGGCGAGTCGGTCGCCATCACGCCGGCCACCCCCGACAAGATCCAGACCGCCTCCTGACCTGCCATGGATGCCGAGGCCATTCACGACATCTTTCGGAGCCTGGGACCGATCCGGATCCGCCGCATGTTCGGCGGCCAGGGCGTCTATCGGGGCGAGGTGATGTTCGCCCTCGAGGCGGGCGGCGAGCTCTACCTGAAGACGGATGCCGAGACCGTGCCGGTCTTCGAGGCGCTGAATTCCCGGCCCTTCACGTATGAGGCCAAGGATGGTCGCACCACGGTCATGAGCTACTGGCTGATGCCCGAATCGGCCACCGAGGACGACGGGGAGGCCCACCGCCTCGGCATGCTTGCGCTCGAGGCGGCCCACCGCGCCCGGGCCGCGAAGGCCCGCAAGGCCGGCGGCAGGGGCACCGGGAAGGGCGCCGGAACGGCCAGGCGCCCCCCAAGGGCCGCGAAGGCCTGAACCGTCAGGCCCCCTTCTTCACGGTCTCGATCCAGGCCGCGAAAGTCTCCATGAACTTTGCCAGGAATTTGCGCGTGTCCTCTTTGACGAGCTTGCCGCTCTCGTCGAGGAGCTGGGTGACGTTGCCGATATAGGCTTCCGGCTGCTGCAGGACCGGCACGTTGAGGAACACGAGAGACTGCCGCAAGTGGTGGTTCGCCCCAAAGGCCCCGATGGCGCCCGGCGAGACGCTGACGACCGCACCTGGTTTCCCGTCCCATGCGCTCTGGCCATAGGGGCGGGATGCCACGTCGATGGCGTTCTTCAGAACGCCCGGAACCGAGCGGTTGTATTCCGGCGTCACGAACAGGACCGCATCCGCGGCCGCGATGGTCCGGCGGAAGGCGACGTAGGATTCCGGCGGCGTCGCCTCGTCGTCCTGGTTGTAGAGGGGCAGCTGGCCGATCTCGACGAATGTCAGGGTCATCCCGTCAGGTGCGAGCTCCGCGAGGGCCTTCGCGATCTTGCGGCTGAAGGATTCCTTGCGAAGACTTCCGACGATGACGGCGACATTGCGGGCGGCCATGACGTGTTTCCCTGGTTGATGATCCAACGGGCAGACGCGCCCGCCGTGCAGGGATTCTGTCGCCGGCGGCGGCTTTGGCAAGCTGCGCCCCCGTGACCCTTACTTCGTCTTCTTGATCGGGACGGGCCGCAGGAGGAAGGCAGGCACATGATCGCCGAGGCCGACGACGGGCTCGTCCGCCTCGTGCTGGTCCTGGCGCCCGCGGCCCCGTTGCGGCGCCTTCTCGGCGGAGCGCTCCCGGGCCGGAGCCTTTTCGGCGCGCGGGGGTGCGGCCTCCTCGGCCGGAGCCTCGGCGCTCGCACGGGGGCTGCCCTTGCGGCCACGGGACCGTTCCTGCGTGCCGCGACCGCGCCGGACGGAGGTGCGGGAGCTGGACGAAGCGGGCCGCTCCTCCAGGCTCGGCCCCTCCCACGGGATGGACTGGCCGATCAGCTTCTCGATGGCCGAGAGGGATTTCTCGTCGCCCGGGCCCACCAGCGTGAAGGCGGCGCCCGCGCGGCCGGCGCGGCCGGTCCGGCCGATCCTGTGGACGTAATCCTCCGCATGGTGGGGAACGTCGTAGTTGAAGACGTGGCTCACGGCCGGGATGTCGAGGCCGCGGGCGGCCACGTCGCTCGCGACCAGCAGGGGGATCTCCCCGCTGCGGAAGGCGTCGAGCGCCGCCATGCGGGCGCGCTGGTCCATGTCGCCATGGAGCGCCGCGGCGTTGAAGCCGTGCTTCTGCAGAGAACGGTGGAGTACCGCCACGTCGCGCTTGCGGTTGCAGAAGACGATCGCGTTCTTCAGGTCCGTCGCGCCGCGGATCAGGTCGCGCAGGGTCTCGCGCTTCTCGAAATCCTGGGAGCCCGTGGCGACGAGGCGCTGGGTGATGGTCGCGGCCGTGGAGGCCGCCCGGGCCACCTCGACCTTCACGGGATTGTGCAGGAACGCATCCGCGAGGCGCTGGATCTCGGGCGGCATGGTGGCCGAGAAGAACAGGGTCTGGCGCGTGAAGGGCACCAGCTTCACGATCCGCTCGATATCGGGGATGAAGCCCATGTCGAGCATCCGGTCGGCCTCGTCGATCACGAGCAGCTCCACTCCGGTAAGCAGCAGCTTGCCACGCTCGAAATGGTCGAGCAGGCGTCCGGGGGTCGCGATCAGCACGTCGACGCCGCGGGTGATCTTGGCGTCCTGGTCCCCGAACGAGACACCGCCGATCAGGAGGGCGACGGACAGCTTGTGATTGACCCCGTACCGGTCGAAATTCTCCTCCACCTGCGCGGCGAGTTCCCGGGTCGGCTCGAGGATCAGGGTGCGCGGCATCCGCGCCCGGGCCCGCCCGCTCTCCAGGAGGGTCAGCATGGGCAGCGTGAAGGCGGCCGTCTTGCCGGTGCCGGTCTGGGCGATGCCGAGCACATCCTTGCGCGCAAGCACATGCGGGATGGCCTGGGCCTGGATCGGAGTCGGCTCCGTATAGCCGGCCGCCTCGACGGCCTGTTGAACTTTCTCGCTAAGTCCGAGTTCGGCAAACGACATGAGGGATATAACCGTTGAGAGCTGAACGCGCTTTCAATGCCGGCCGCTCGATACGGCAACAAACAGGCGCAAAACTGGTTTCACCTGAGAATTTCTGCTCAAGCAAGGATGTGGCGGGACCATAGGACAAGCTATGGCCTTGTCAATCCAAGGAAAAGGCTCAATGGCCGAGACACTCGTATTGATTCCCGGACTCGCCAATACATCCAGCCTGTACGAAGCGCAAATCCGCGCCCTGTCTCCGGACTGGCGAATCAAGGTCGCCGACCACACGCAGGACGATTCGATGGCGGGCATCGCGGCCCGTCTCCTGGCCGACGCTCCGGAGCGTTTCGCCCTCGCGGGCCTCTCCATGGGCGGCTATGTGGCCATGGAGGTTCTGCGCCAGGCGCCGGAGCGGGTCGAGCGGCTGGCGCTCCTCGATACCAGCGCCCGGCCCGACGGCGATCAGGCCCGCGAGGACCGGCTCCGCATGATCGCCCTGGCCGAGGCGGGCCGTTTCGAGGACGTGATCGCCGGCCTCTGGCCGCGCCTCGTCTCACAGCAAGGTCAGGCCGATCCCGCCTTGAGGGAGCGCATTCTCTCCATGATGCGAGCCGCCGGGCCCGAGGCCTATATCCGGCAGCAGAAAGCCAATCTCGGTCGCCCCGATTCGCGTCCGCTCCTGCCCGGGATCGAGATCCCGACTCTCGTCCTCGTGGGCGAGGAGGATCTCCTCACGCCGCCGGAGATCGCCCGGGAGATGGCCGAAATGATCGAATGGGCGTCGCTGGTCGTGGTTCCGGGAGCCGGGCACCTGTCCACCCTCGAGCGGCCGGATGAGGTCAGCCAGGCTCTGAGGGCTTGGCTGGAGCAGCCCCGGCGCGGGACCTGAGGGCACCTGCCTGCCGGCGTCGTCGAGGAGGCCGGGGCCTCCCGAAGCGGGGCGGTTTTGAAGGGTTGTTGCAGAGGGGCAACAGACATTCGGGCAAATGTGATTTAATAGCGTTTCAAGTTCGATCCGTTTGCACAAGGACTGACCCCATGAAGAAGATCCTTCTCTCCTCCGTGGCCCTGCTGGGCCTGACCGCCGGCGCGATGGCGGCCGATCTGCCGTCGCGTACGGCTCCGGCTCCGGTCATGGCCGTTCCGGTCTTCACCTGGACCGGCTTCTATGTCGGCGTGAATGCCGGCTACGGCTGGAATACCGGTAACGGCAACCGCTACTTCGATCCGGCATTCGGCTATTACGCCGATGGCGGCAGCGACGGCGGCTTCGTCGGCGGCGCCCAAGCCGGCTACAACTACCAGATGGGCATGTTCGTCCTCGGTCTCGAGGCTGATATCCAGTATGCGGACCGCAGCCGCGATGATCGCTATGGCTATGCCTATTATGGTTACGGCTACGGCCGTTCCTCGGACGACTGGTTCGGCACCGTCCGCGCCCGCGCCGGTGTGGCTTTCGACCGTGCCCTCGTCTATGCCACGGGCGGTTTTGCCTATGGCGACGGAAACGGCGGCTGGACGCTCGGTGGCGGCCTCGAATATGCCTTCACCAACAACCTGAGCGCCAAGCTCGAGGGCCTCTACGTACGTCTCAACGATGGCAATCGCTATGACGGCTACTTCGTCGATTACGTCGGCGGCCGCGAGCGGGACGCCTTCGGCGTGGTTCGCGCCGGCCTGAACTATCGCTTCGGCACCTACTAAGATCGTTCCGCTTCGGCGAAACGGGGCCCGACGGAAACGTCGGGCCTTTTTCGTTGAGGCAGAGAAATTTTTTACCGGCCGCAGAGGAGTGAGCCATCCCTGACGCGGAGCGGCAGGGCAGGCGGTTCGCGTGCCTTACCCGACAGGAGCGCGAAGCGCGGTCATGGCCGCGATGGCGACGAACAGGAGGCCGGCTCCGCGTCCGATCCAGGCGGTGGCGCGCGGGCTCGAGACCAGGAGGGCGCGGCTGCGGTCGGCCGCGAGGGCAAGACCTCCATAGACGGCGAGCTGCATCAGCACGGTCATGAGCCCCATGACGAGGGCCTGGAGCCAGATGGCGCCGTAGCGAGGCAGCAGGAACTGGGGATAGACCGCCAACACGAACAGATAGGCCTTCGGGTTGAGGAGGCATGTCACGGCGCCCTGGCGGAAGGCGACCCAGTGGGAGCGGGCTCCTGCGGCACTGACCGGTCCGATCGTGATCGAGCTGCGCAGAAGCGTGATGCCGATCCAGGCCATGTAGGCGGCCCCCACATAGAGCAACGCCGTGAAGACCGAGGGCGCCAGCCCGAAGATCAGGCTTACGCCGAGGGCGCCGAAGAGCGTGTGCGCGGCGCCTCCCACCATGATTCCGGCCGTGGCCGCCAGACCGGCCCGCTTTCCGCCCGTGAGCGCATTGGCGAGGACGAACAGCATGTCCATGCCCGGGATGATGATGATGCCGAGAAGAAGCGTGAGGAAGAGCCAGAGATTTGCGCTATAGGTCATGTCAGTTGCCCGAAACGTCTCGGTTTCTGAATGCCGCTTCGGCCGTTGCTTTCCAACGGGTTCGGAGTGGTCGGGCAGCACGGAAACTGACAGCGTCGTGTCAGTTGCGAGGGAGGCCGGCCATGCGGAGGGCGTCGCGGCTGTTCGAGATCGTGCAGAGCCTCAGGCTGGCGGATGCGCCGGTCACGGCGGCCCAGATCGCCGATTCCCTTGGCGTCGCGCCGCGCTCCATCTATCGGGACATTGCGGCCCTGCAGGCCATGGGCATTCCGGTCCAGGGCGGGCGCGGCATCGGCTACCGGCTCAAGCCGGGTTTCGAGCTGCCTCCGCTCATGTTTTCCATCGACGAGACGGAGGCCGTCGTCCTGGCGCTCGCTCTCCTGGAGCGGACCGGGGACGAGGCTCTCAAGCAATCGGCCCGGAAGGTCGCGCAGAAGATCGCCGCCGCCGTGCCGCCGCCCCTGCGTCAGGCACTGTCCCGCAACGCGCTTCATGCCTGGGGCGCGGTGGCGCCCGCGCCGACCGGTATCGACCTCGCGTCCGTCCGGGCGGCGATCCGGGACGAGCGGGTGCTGGAGATCGCCTATCGCGACGGGGAGGGGCGGGAGACTCGGCGGCGGATCCGCCCCATCGCGCTGATCTATTACTCGGAGAGAGCGAACATCGTCGCCTGGTGCGAGCTGCGCCAGGATCTGCGCCAGTTCCGGAGCGACCGGGTGGAATCCGGGCAGGCGACGGAAGCCTTCTTCAAGGGGGAGGGCGATGCCCTGCGACGCGCCTGGATCGCCAGCTGGTCGGAGACCTGAAGCGCGCCTGCGGCCGGGAGGATTCTGCAAATCGGGCATGAAAAAAGCCGGAACCGCGAGGTTCCGGCTCAGGGAGGCTGCTATCCGCAGCCGGGAGGAAAGTCTCTGCCCGATCAGCAGGAATAGTACATCTGGAACTCGACCGGGTGCGGGGTCATCTCGAACCGGGCGACCTCGGCCATCTTCAGCTCGATGAAGCTGTCGATGAAGTCGTCGCTGAACACGCCGCCGGCCTTCAGGAAGGCGCGGTCCTTATCGAGGCTGGCCAGCGCTTCGCGTAAGCTACCGCAGACGGTCGGGATCTTCTTCAGCTCGCGCGGCGGAAGATCGTACAGATCCTTGTCCATCGCCGGGCCGGGATCGATCTTGTTCTGGATGCCGTCGAGGCCGGCCATGAGGAGCGCCGCGAAAGCCAGATAGGGGTTGGCGGTCGGGTCGGGGAAGCGGACCTCGACGCGCTTCGCCTTCGGCGAGGTCGTCCACGGAATGCGGCAGGAGGCGGAGCGGTTGCGGGCCGAATAGGCCAGAAGAACCGGGGCCTCATAGCCCGGCACGAGACGCTTGTAGGAGTTCGTGGACGGGTTGGTGAAGGCGTTCAGCGCCTTGGCGTGCTTGATGATGCCGCCGATGTACCAGAGGCATTCCTGGGAGAGGTCGGCGTACTTGTTGCCTGCGAACATGGGCTTGCCGCCCTTCCAGATCGACTGGTGCACATGCATGCCCGAGCCATTGTCGCCATAGACCGGCTTCGGCATGAAAGTCGCCGTCTTTCCATAGGATTGGGCGACGTTGTGGATGCAGTACTTGTAGATCTGCATCTCGTCGGCGGTCCGTACCAGCGTGTTGAACTTCGTGCCGAGCTCGTGCTGGGCGGAGGCCACCTCGTGGTGATGCTTCTCGACCGTCACGCCCATGGCCGCCATGGCGGCGAGCATCTCGCCGCGCATGTCCTGGGCCGAGTCGAGCGGCGGGACCGGGAAGTAGCCGCCCTTCATGGGGATGCGGTGGCCGAGATTGCCGCCCTCGTAATCCGTGTCGCCGTTGGTCGGCAGCTCGGAGGCATCGAGCTTGAAGCCCGTGTTGTACGGGTCGGCCATGAACTTCACGTCGTCGAACACGAAGAACTCGGCCTCGGGGCCCACATAGACCGTGTCGCCCACTCCGGTGGACTTCAGGAAGGCCTCGGCCTTCTTGGCGATGCCGCGCGGGTCGCGGTTATAGGGCTCGCCGGTCGCGGGATCGAGGATGTCGCAGACGATGGACAGGGTGGCGGCCGAGAAGAACGGGTCCATCTGCGCCGTGGATGGATCGGGCATGAGGGTCATGTCCGACTCGTTGATCGCCTTCCAGCCGGCGATGGAGGATCCGTCGAACATGACGCCGTCGGCGAACACGTCCTCGTCGATCATGGACTGGTCGAAGGTCACGTGCTGCCACTTGCCGCGGGGATCCGTGAAGCGGAAGTCGACATACCTGATGTCGTTGTCCTTGATCGCCTTGAGCACATCCTTGGCGGTCTGCATGTTCGTCTCGTCCTCTTTTGACCCTTGATGGTTGTCCGTCGCTGGCGGCTGCGGCTCGCCGGGCTGGCTCAGATCGCGTCGGATCCGGTTTCGCCCGTTCTGATGCGGACGGCTTCTTCCACCGTCGACACGAAAATCTTTCCGTCCCCGATGCGGCCGGTCTGCGCGGCCTTGCGGATCGCCTCGATGGCGCTGTCGACCATCTCGTCGGACAGCACGATCTCGAGCTTCACCTTGGGGAGGAAATCGACCACGTACTCGGCGCCCCGATAGAGTTCGGTATGGCCTTTCTGCCGTCCGAAGCCCTTGGCCTCGATGACCGTGATGCCCTGGAGGCCGACCTCCTGGAGGGCTTCTTTGACTTCATCGAGCTTGAAGGGCTTGATGATGGCTTCGATCTTTTTCATCCGAGGACCGTTCGCTTCGCGTTTTGCCGCTTTTAGCACCACCGACAGAGGTCTGCCATCGCGGGCTCGTGCCGGGGGCCAGAGTTCTGCTCCCGATAGAGGCAGATGATGATCAAAGTTTGTGCAAGTGCCGCATCGGCGATCTGCGACGGTTAAAGCTGAGCCGGAAGGATCCCATGACCCGCCCTGAACCGCTCCTGTCCGCCCATCAGATGAGAGAGGCCGACGCCGCCGCGATCGCGGCCGGCACTCCGGGCTTCACCCTCATGAAGCGGGCCGGGCAGGCCGTCGCCGACTGGGCCGGGCGGATGGTGGCTCCCGGTTCCTGCGTGGTGGCGGCGGCCGGGCCGGGTAACAACGGCGGCGACGGCTTCGTGGCGGCTGCGCTCCTGGCCGCGCAAGGCCATCGCGTCACGGTCGCGCTTCTGGGCGAGCGCGACCGGCTGAACGGAGATGCGGCGCTCGCGGCGGCGGAATGGACCGGCGAGACGATCCCCCTCGCGGAGGCGCCCTTCGATAAAGCCGACCTGATCCTCGACGCCCTGTTCGGGACGGGCCTTGCCCGGGATCTCGAGGGCAAGGCCAGGCAGGCGGTGGAGCGCATGAATGCCTCGGGCCGCCCGATCCTGGCGGTCGACCTGCCGTCCGGCCTCGACAGCGATTCGGGGGCCGTGCGCGGGGTGGCCGTCCGGGCCGAGCGGACCGTGACCTTCGCGGCCCGCAGGCCCGGGCATCTGCTCCTGCCGGGGCGTCATTATTGCGGCGATGTCGCGCTTGCCGATATCGGCATCGACCTCCGGCCGCCGGGTGCCGCCCGGATCGACACCTTCGCCAACGGCCCGGGCCTCTGGAGCAGGGCGCTGCCGAGGCCGGAGGCGAGCGGGCACAAATACGACCGCGGCCACACCCTCGTGGTGTCCGGAGGCGCCACGCGCACGGGCGCGGCCCGCCTGGCGGCCCGGGCCGCCCTGCGGATCGGGTCCGGCCTCGTCACGGTCGCGTCCCCGCCGGAGGCCCTCGGGGTCAATGCGGCCCATCTCACGGCCGTCATGCTGCGGGGCTGCGATGGTCCGGAGGGGCTGTATGCGATCCTCGGGGACGAGCGGTTCAACGCCCTGGTCCTCGGACCGGCCCTCGGCGTCCATGCCGCTACCCGCGCCATGGTAACGGTCGCGATCCATGCGCGGCGCAGCCTCGTCCTCGACGCGGACGCCCTGACCTCCTTCGAAGGGCTGGCCTCGGAGCTCCACCAGGTCTTCCATGGGGCGCCGGCCGTCCTTACGCCGCACGGGGGAGAGTTCGCGCGTCTGTTCAAAGGGCACCCGGATCTCCTTGATCCGCCTTCGAAACTCGAGCGGGCGCGGCGCGCGGCCGCCTATACGGGCGCCGTGGTGGTGCTCAAGGGCGCCGATACGGTGATCGCCGCCCCCGACGGCCGGGCGGCGATCAACGAGAACGGCACGGCCTATCTGGCGACCGCCGGAACGGGCGACACCCTCTGCGGCCTCGTCGCCGGGCTGATGGCCCAGCACATGCCCGCCTTCGAGGCGGCCTGCGCGGGCGTCTGGATCCACGCGGAGGCCGGAGCGGCCTTTGGGCCGGGGCTGATCTCGGAGGATCTGGCGGAGCTGGTGCCGGGAGTGCTGCGGCAGCTCCTCAGCTGACCTCGATCCAGGTCCAAAGGCCTGCATCGAAGCGCTCCATCACCATCGATTCCAGGAGCCATTTGCCCGGATTGTCCGCCACGAAGGCAACCCGCACCGTCTTGCCCTCCGGGACCTGGACGGTATCCAGAAAATAAGGCTGCCAGCCGTCGTCGAGGGCATGGAGCAGGCGGAAGACGTGCCCATGCAGGTGGAAGGGCTGCACGGAGGGGGTCCGGTTCACCAGCGTGAGGACGACCGGCGTGCCGCGCTTCACCTTCAGGAGCGGCGTCGCAGCGTCTCCGGTGGCGCCGTTGAGGCTCCAGGGCGCCGCCTTGCCGTCTGTTGCCTGGATGAGGACATCCTTGCGGGTGGCCTTTTCCAGGGCGATCGCCTTTGGCAGCTTCGGATTTGGCGCCAGGGGCGCAATGGCCGGCCTGGCCGGTGCGGTCGCGCCTGCGGTCACGACTTCGACGAGGGGGATCCCGTCCCCGATCAGCGCGACGATGGTCGCCCTGGCTCCAGGTTCGGCGGGCAGGTCCGCCAGAAGGTCGTAACGGCTGCCGGGCGCCAGCGGCAGGGAGGCCTTCAGAGGTTCGAAAGCCTCCGTCGGCTGCCCGTCCACGGCGATCACGGCCGGCTTCAGGCCGTCGAAGCGCAGGCGCATCGCCCGGGCGTTGCAGGCATTGGCGATCCGCAGCCGCACGCGGCCGCCGGGAGGCGCCTCGATCCGCTGCGGCACGGGGTCGCCGTTCACGGCCAGCACGTTGCCGAGCCGGCCGGCGGAATTCTCCGGGGCGGTCGGCGGAGGGAAGGGCGCAAAGGACCCGTCTTCGCCGAGGCGCCAGTCGTCGACCAGGAGCGGCAGGTCCAGGTCGACGGTGGGCGGCGAGGGCTCCTCGACCACCAGAAGGGCCGACAGGCCGCGCTCCATCGGCTCGGCGCTGCCGCCGGGCAGGCAGGGGCGGATCAAGAAAGTGCCGGGTTCGGGAGGCGAGAGATCGTAGGCGAAGACCTCCCCGGGCGCGACGGGAGCCTGCGTGAGGCCGCCGACGCCGTCCTGGCCGTTCGGGCCGCGAAGGCCTTGAATATGAAGACTCAGAGGGGCGGACGTGCCGTTTCGGAACGTGAAGGCCAGCCGCTCTCCCCACCTGAGGCGGAAGGCCGGGTTGAGGTGGCCGCCCAGGGTCAGGATCTCGGCCTCCGCGGCCGCATCTGGACGCAGGCGCCTGCGTCCAGGAGCAGCGAGGAGCTCCGCAGGCAGATCCTGCCAGGGACCGGAAGGGCCTACGGTCGCCGCGCCTGCGAGGCGTGGAGCGCCCAGGAGGAGGGTGGCGAGGCCGGCGGTGGCGGCGCGGCGCGTGATCATGCGGAAGGGCCTCTTGGGCAAAGGTCGAGCGGGATCCGGGTACAGGCCTGAACGCGAACGGCCAAGTTTTGTTGCTTTTTCGCCTGTTTGCCGAACACGAATATTTTTGATGCAGGCGTCTGCAACCATGCTATAGAGCCCCGTCCCGGAGGAGGAGGTGCATCGCGCCGCCTCTCGCGCGGGCGTGGCGGAATTGGTAGACGCACTGGATTTAGGTTCCAGCGGCGAAAGTCGTGGGGGTTCGAGTCCCTCCGCCCGCACCAATCCCGTCAGGGTTGGTCTCCGGACGGCTCCCACGGGCCTGGTTGGCGGCGGCAGCCGCGGCGGCCGGAGCCTGGGACGAAGATTTTTTCGAGTAAGCGAAGGCGATAAAACCATGCAGGTGACGGAAACTCTGTCCCAAGGCTTGAAGCGAGAATTCAAGGTCGTTCTTCCGGCGACGGAGCTGGAGCAGCGTCTCAACGACGAGCTGTCGACCCTTAAGGACCGGGTGAAAATCAATGGTTTTCGTCCGGGCAAGGTGCCGGTGGGGCACCTGCGCAGGGTCTATGGCCGCTCGGTGATGGCCGACGTCCTCCAGAACGCCGTTAACGAGGCGAACCGCAAGATCGTCGAGGACAACAGCCTCAAGCTCGCCCATGAGCCGCAGGTGAAGCTGCCCGAGGCTCAGGACGAGATCGAGAAGGTGATGGACGCCAAGGGCGATCTCGCCTTCACGGTTGCGCTCGAGGTCCTGCCCGAGTTCGAGCTGGCCGACCTGTCCGACGTCAAGGTGAAGCGCCCCGTCGCCGAGGTGGCGGATGCCGAGATCAACGAATCGCTCGAGCGGATGGCCAAGCAGAACCGCACCTTCGAGCCCAAGAAGGGCAAGGCCGCCGAGGGCGACCGGGTGCTCGTGGACTTCGTCGGCCGCATCGACGGCACGGAATTCGAGGGCGGCAAGGGTGAGGACATCCGGGTCGAGCTCGGCTCCAACACCTTCATTCCGGGCTTCGAGGACCAGCTCGTCGGCGTGAAGGCCGGCGACACCAAGCTCGTGAAGGTCACGTTCCCGGCCAATTACCTGGCGGCCCACTTGGCCGGCAAGGATGCCGAGTTCGACGTGACCGTGAAGGAGGTCGAGGCTCCGGGCGAGCTCAAGATCGACGACGAGCTCGCCAAGGGCTTCGGCATGGAATCCCTGGACAAGCTGAAGGATGCCATCCGCAGCGCCATCCAGCGGGATTTCGACGCCCAGTCCCGCCGCAAGGTGAAGAAGGAGCTCCTCGACGCTCTGGACGCCAAGTACAGCTTCGAGCTGCCTCCGAGCCTCGTCGAGCAGGAATTCAACGCCGTCTGGGCCCAGGTCCAGGGCGACATGAAGGCCAATAACCGGACCTTCGAGGACGAGGACACCACCGAGGAAGAGGCCCGCGCCGAGTATCAGAAGATCGCGGAGCGTCGGGTCCGTCTCGGCTTGGTGCTTGCGCAGATCGGTGAGAAGACCGATATCAAGATCTCCGACGACGAGGTCACCCAGGCTCTCGTCGAGCGGGTTCGCCAATATCCGGGCCAAGAGAAGCAGGTTTGGGATTTCTACCGCAAGAATCCGCAGGCTCTGGCCGAGATCCGGGCGCCCCTGTTCGAGGAAAAGGTCGTCGACCAGATCCTGTCCCAGGTGAAGGTCGAGGAAGAGACCGTTTCCAAGGAAGCGCTTTTCGGCGACGACGAGGACGAGGAGGCTGCCTCCGAGTCCAAGCCGAAGTCGAAGGCCAAGGGCGCCAAGAAATCCAGCAAGAGCGAGTAACGCGCCTGCCGGCCGTCTCGCCGCTTGCATCATCTATCGGCCGCGCGCCCGCGCGGCCGGACTTTGGAGCAGAGTGAGACGATGAGAGACCCGGTCGCGTTGTACAACAACACGCTCGTCCCCATGGTGGTCGAGCAGTCGAATCGCGGAGAGCGCGCCTTCGACATCTATTCGCGTCTTCTGCGCGAGCGGATTATCTTCCTGACCGGGCCGGTCGAAGACTACTCGGCCTCGCTGATCGTGGCACAGCTTCTGTTCCTCGAGGCCGAGAATCCCAAGAAGGAAATTTCCTTCTATATCAACTCGCCGGGCGGCGTCGTGACCTCCGGCCTGTCGATCTACGACACCATGCAGTTCATCCGCTGCCCGGTCTCCACCCTGTGCGTGGGCCAGGCGGCTTCGATGGGCTCGCTCCTCCTGACCGCGGGCGAGCCTGGGCAGCGTTTCGCCCTGTCGAATGCCCGAATCATGGTCCACCAGCCCTCCGGCGGCTACCAGGGCCAGGTGACGGACATCATGATCCATGCCCGCGAGAGCGAGGCCCTGAAGCGCCGTCTCAATGAAATCTACGTGAGGCACACGGGCCAGGACATCGCCTCGGTCGAGCAGGCCCTCGAGCGGGACAACTTCATGACGGCGGATGCCGCCAAGGAGTTCGGCCTCATCGACCAGGTCCTGGCCAAGCGCCCCGAGCCGGCCACGCCGCAGCCCTGATACGGAATAGCTGGGGACAAGTTCGGGGCCGGTGCGTCTTTTTGGCGTCCTGCCCCGTTCCTATTGATCAGGTCCTATTCTGCGTGTTTGCATGTGGATTCGGGACGTGGACCGAACAGGTGGCTCGAATTTTTTCCAGTGCCGGAACCTTTCATTAGCTCCGGCGCTCCTAAACTTAAGGATGCCGGGCCGGTATGGGCCGTCCCGGCGTCGATTGGAGATGTGAGAATGACCAAAGCTGGCGGCAACGACTCCAAGAGCACGCTTTACTGCTCCTTCTGCGGCAAGAGCCAGCACGAGGTTCGCAAGCTGATCGCTGGTCCCACCGTGTTCATCTGCGACGAATGCGTCGAGCTGTGCATGGACATCATCCGTGAGGAATCGAAGTCGTCGCTGGTGAAATCCCGCGACGGCGTCCCGACTCCGAAGGAGATCAGCCGCGTCCTCGACGATTACGTCATCGGCCAGGAGCACGCCAAGAAGGTGCTCTCTGTTGCGGTGCACAACCATTACAAGCGCCTGGCCCACGCGGCGAAGCACAACGACGTGGAGCTGGCCAAGTCCAACATCCTGCTGATCGGGCCCACCGGCTCGGGCAAGACCCTGCTGGCCCAGACCCTCGCGCGGATCCTGGACGTCCCGTTCACCATGGCGGACGCCACGACCCTCACGGAAGCCGGCTATGTGGGTGAGGATGTTGAGAATATCATCCTCAAGCTGCTCCAGGCCTCGGACTACAACGTGGAGAGGGCCCAGCGCGGCATCGTCTATATCGACGAGATCGACAAGATCTCCCGCAAGTCCGACAATCCGTCCATTACCCGGGACGTGTCGGGCGAGGGCGTGCAGCAGGCTCTTCTTAAGATCATGGAGGGCACGGTGGCCTCGGTGCCGCCCCAGGGCGGGCGCAAGCATCCCCAGCAGGAATTCCTGCAGGTGGACACCACCAACATCCTGTTCATCTGCGGCGGCGCCTTCGCTGGCCTCGAGCGGATCATCTCGGGCCGCGGCAAGGGCACGTCCATCGGCTTCGGCGCCAATGTCGAGGCTCCGGACGACCGGCGCACGGGCGAGATCTTCCGGGGCGTGGAGCCCGAGGATCTGCTGAAGTTCGGCCTCATCCCCGAGTTCGTCGGCCGTCTGCCGGTGCTCGCTACTCTCGAGGACCTGGACGAGGACGCCCTGAAGCGCATCCTCCAGGAGCCGAAGAACGCCCTCGTGAAGCAGTACCAGCGCCTGTTCGAGATGGAGAACGTCAACCTCACCTTCCAGGAGGAGGCTCTGTCGATGATCGCCCGTAAGGCGATCGAGCGGAAGACAGGCGCCCGCGGCCTGCGCTCCATCATGGAGGGTATCCTCCTCGAGACCATGTACGACCTGCCCGGCCTCGACTCCGTCGAGCAGGTGGTCATCGGCCCCGAGGTGGTCGAAGGCAAGGCGAAGCCCCTGTTCATCCATGGCGATCGCGGTGACCAGACCGCGAGCGCCAGCGCATAAGACCCATGCCTGCGGTGCCGGGGACTGTTCTTGAAACGTTGTCTCCGGCACGCCACATTGACTCTTGCGCGAACACCGTCCGCTCATGGTCTCGAGGGTCGGTGCCGCGTACCGGACGCAGCCTCTCTTTCAAGCTTGAGCGTTTCGGTTGTCCGTCCGCGGACCCGCTCATCGGAGGGGTCGGCCGGACGTTTCGAAAGGATGTCGTCTCATGACACAAACGAAGCCACGTCAGCCTGTCGTCCCAGGCTCGACAGGAACCTATGCGGTTCTGCCTCTGCGCGACATCGTCGTCTTCCCGCACATGATCGTGCCGCTCTTCGTCGGCCGCGAGAAGTCGATCCGCGCGCTCGAGGAGGTGGTCAAGGGGGACCGTCACATTCTTCTGGCCACTCAGATCGATGCGACGGATGACGATCCGGCAACGGATGCGATCTACAAGGTCGGAACCCTGGCCAATGTGCTCCAGCTCCTGAAGCTGCCCGACGGCACCGTGAAGGTGCTGGTGGAGGGCGCCAGCCGTGCCCAGGTGAAGGCCTATACGCGCACGGACGAATATTATGAAGCGGAAGCCGAAGTGCTCCCGGACTCCCTGGGTGACCAGATCGAGGCCGAGGCGCTGGCGCGTTCCGTCGTGTCCGAGTTCGAGAATTACGTAAAGCTCAATAAGAAGGTCTCGCCCGAGGTCGTCTCGGCGGTGACCCAGCTCGACGAGCCGTCCAAGCTCGCCGACACGATCGCCTCGCATCTGGCGATCAAGATCGCCGACAAGCAGGCGATCCTCGAGATCCCGACCGTCGCCCAGCGGCTCGAGAAGGTGCTCGGCCTGATGGAGAGCGAAATCTCCGTCCTGCAGGTCGAGAAGCGGATCCGCACCCGCGTGAAGCGTCAGATGGAGAAGACGCAGCGCGAGTACTATCTCAACGAGCAGATGAAGGCGATCCAGAAGGAGCTCGGCGACGACGAAGGTCGCGACGAGCTGGCCGAGCTCGAGGAGAAGATCGAGAAGACCAAGTTCACGAAGGAAGCCCGCGAGAAGGCGCTGGGCGAGCTGAAGAAGCTCCGCCAGATGTCGCCCATGTCGGCCGAGGCGACCGTCGTGCGCAACTATCTCGACTGGCTGCTCGGCATTCCGTGGAACCGCCGCTCGAAGATCAAGAAGGACCTCAAGGCCGCCCAGGACCTGCTCGATGCCGATCACTACGGCCTCGACAAGGTCAAGGAGCGCATCGTCGAGTATCTGGCCGTGCAGCAGCGCGCCAACAAGCTCACGGGTCCGATCCTCTGCCTCGTCGGCCCTCCGGGCGTCGGCAAGACCTCGCTCGGCAAGTCCATCGCCAAGGCGACCGGCCGCGAATTCGTGCGCATGTCGCTCGGCGGCGTGAGGGACGAGTCCGAGATCCGCGGTCACCGGCGCACCTATATCGGCTCGATGCCCGGCAAGATCATCCAGTCGATGCGCAAGGCCAAGACCTCGAACCCGCTCATCCTGCTGGACGAGATCGACAAGATGGGCATGGATTTCCGGGGTGACCCGTCGGCGGCCCTGCTCGAGGTTCTCGACCCTGAGCAGAACAACTCGTTCAACGACCATTACCTAGAGGTCGATTACGACCTGTCAAACGTGATGTTCGTGACGACCGCCAACACCCTGAACATCCCGGCGCCGCTGCTCGACCGCATGGAGGTGATCCGCATCGCGGGTTACACCGAGGAAGAGAAGGCGGAGATCGCCCGCACGCACCTGATCCCGACCGCCGTGAAGAAGCACGGCCTCGGCGAGAAGGAGTGGGCGATCGGCGACGAGGCTCTGCTCATGCTCATCCGGCGCTACACCCGCGAGGCGGGCGTGCGTAACCTGGAGCGCGAGATCTCGAACCTCATCCGCAAGGCCGTGAAGGAGATCCTGATCTCCAAGGTCAAGACCGTGGAGGTCACGACCGCCAACCTGCCCGACTTCCTGGGCCCGCCGCGCTTCCGCTACGGCGAGGTCGAGGACGAGGATATGGTCGGCGCCGTCACGGGCCTGGCCTGGACCGAGGTGGGCGGCGAGCTGCTGACCATCGAGGGCATCATGATGCCGGGCAAGGGCAAGATGACGGTCACCGGAAACCTCCGGGACGTCATGAAGGAATCGATCTCGGCGGCGGCATCTTACGTCCGCTCCCGGGCCCTCGATTTCGGCGTCGAGCCTCCTCTGTTCGACCGTCGGGACATCCACGTGCACGTGCCGGAAGGCGCGACGCCCAAGGACGGTCCTTCGGCCGGCATCGCGATGGCCACGGCCATCGTGTCGGTGATCACCGGGATCCCGGTCCGTCGCGACATCGCCATGACCGGCGAGGTCACGCTGCGGGGCAGGGTGCTTCCCATCGGCGGGTTGAAGGAGAAGCTCCTGGCGGCTCTGCGCGGCGGCATCAAGAAGGTCTTGATCCCCGAGGAGAACGCCAAGGACCTCGTCGACATCCCGGCGAGCGTGAAGAACGGTCTCGAGATCGTGCCGGTCTCCCGCATGGATCAGGTCCTCCAGCACGCCCTGGTGCGGATGCCGGAGCCGATCGAGTGGGATGAGGCGACGAGCCTGAACGCTCCGAAGCCCGCCGAGGTCGAGGACGATTCGGTCGGCGTGATCGCCCACTGAAACTGACGATACGGCACCTTTTGGGCCGAGCCCCCGGATGCGAATCCGGGGGCTATTTTTTCGTGTGGAACGTCTGAAAACGGCTTATTTCAGCCGTTTCGGGGCTTGCGCACGGCCGAGCTTTGCGCCACACGGATCTCCCTGAAACGATGGCACATCGACGTGTGGCCATCGGGATCACTGGAGGATACCAAATGAACAAAGGCGAGCTCGTTGCGGCTGTCGCCGACAAGGTGGGGCTGTCTCGCGGTCAGGCTGGTGAGGCCATCGACGCTGCGATCGAGGCCATCACGACTGCCCTCAAGAAGGGCGACGAGGTGAAGATCGTCGGCTTCGGCACCTTCGTGGTGACCGACCGCGCCGCCGGCGAGGCGCGCAACCCGCGCACCGGCGAGAAGGTCAAGGTTCCGGCCTCGAAGACCCCCAAGTTCCGCGCCGGAGCGGGCCTGAAGGAAGCCGTGAACGGAAAGTAATCGCTTTTCGGCGATCTTTTCTTTCCCCGAGGGCCGACCGCGCTTGCGTTGTCGGCCTTCTCTTTTTATGTGAGGCGGCAAGGGCGGTTAGCTCAGTTGGTAGAGCATCTCGTTTACACCGAGAGGGTCGGCGGTTCGAGCCCGTCACCGCCCACCATCGTCGCGTTTCGCCCCGAAAAGTCCGGTAGACCTGCTGCACGCATGGGCCATGACGCAGAACATCTACGACAATCCCGACTTCTTTGAAGGCTACAGCCGGCTCAATCGTTCGGTCGAGGGACTGGCCGGCGCGCCGGAATGGCCCGCCTTGCGGTCCCTGCTTCCGGACCTGCGGGGCCTTCGGGTCGTGGATCTTGGTTGCGGCTTCGGCTGGTTCTGCCGCTTTGCGCGCGAGAACGGAGCCGCGCAGGTCCTCGGCCTCGACATATCCGAGAACATGCTGGCGCGGGCGAGGGCCATGACGTCAGACCCGGCGATCGCCTATGCCAGGGCCGATCTCGAAGAGCTCGACCTGCCCGAGGCCTCGTTCGACGTCGCCTTCAGCTCCCTGGCTTTGCATTACGTCGAAGATCTCGCGGGGCTTCTGGCTATGCTGCACCGGGCACTCGTTCCGGGCGGGCGCCTGGTCGTCTCCATGGAGCATCCGATCTATATGGCATCGATGCGCCCCGGATGGCTCGTCGATTCCGAGGGGCGCAGGACGTGGCCGGTCGATTCCTACCAAATGGAGGGGCCGCGCACGACCGACTGGCTCGCCAAGGGCGTGGTCAAGCAGCACCGGACCATCGGGATCACCCTCAACCTGCTGATCCGGTCCGGATTCGCGATCTCCCACGTTGAGGAATGGGGCCCGACGGACGAGCAGGTCGCGGCGCAGCCGGAGCTCGCGGAGGAACGGGAGCGGCCGATGTTCCTGCTCCTGGCTGCGCAGCGGCAGGATCGCTGAGAGGCTGCGACAGGGCAGGGGCCTGTTCCGGAGATTCCCTCCTCCTCCCAAGAGATTCTCCGAGCGGACCGCACGGATCGCTTGACAGAGTTCAGGGGCGACCTTAAACCGCCCCCACACCGCTTCGGCGGTCGTATGCGCGGGCGTAGCTCAGTCGGTTAGAGTGCCGGCCTGTCACGCCGGAGGTCGCGGGTTCGAGCCCCGTCGCCCGCGCCACTGACGCACTGGATCATGCGTCCAAGGCTCCTCCCAAAAACCCCAAACATTGCCTTGCCAAAGATGGCGGAAGGCTGTGCCGCATCTCGGCCCTGCGTCTCATGCATGGGTCGGGGATCGCCCGGGCGCGTTCAGGCGCCTCTTTGAGCCGTTTGACACATATTTTCGCTTTTCCACGAAGCAAAAGCCCAAGCTCGGCGTTGTCCGGCGGAGAACAAAGGGTGTTGCTTCCATGTCCGTATCCAAAACCTTCACCGATCTGTCCAATTGGGTGGCCCAGGTCTCGGGGCGTCCGGTCACCTTTGCGGTCTGTCTGGCGGTGATCGCGATCTGGGCTCTGAGCGGACCGGTCTTCGGCTTCTCGGATACTTGGCAGCTGATCGTGAACACCGGAACGACCATTGTGACCTTTCTGATGGTCTTTCTGATTCAGAACACGCAGAACCGGGACGGAGCGGCGATTCAGGCCAAGCTCGACGAGCTGATCCGCGCCAGTGCGGCCCAGAACGTGTTCATCGGCATCGAGCATCTGACCCAGGAGGAGCTGGACGAGATCCGGGCCCGGTGCGAGGCAAAGGCCAAGATGGAGACTGCCGCGGCCAAGGCTGAAACCAGGGCCAACCGCAAAGCCGCGCATGCCGCCGAGGAGGCTACATCGTAGTCTGGAAACATTCTTTTGTGGCACCGCAAACACTTGTCACCGAAGGGGATCTCGGCTAAGCCTCCCCCCGCAATCCACGGTTTGTCGCAGGGACTTTCAATGAGCCGTCTGCGGCTTATTTTCAAGGTTTGGTGCCGGTTTTGTACCGGTTCTGTTCCTCTAGGTGTCGCATGACGAATCTCCTCGCCGACTACCTGCCTCTCGTGATCTTCATCGGCGTGTCGCTCCTGATCGGGGTGGCGCTGCTCGTGGCGCCCTTCATCGTCGCCTATAGCCGCCCGGACACGGAAAAGCTCTCTGCCTACGAGTGCGGGTTCAACGCCTTCGACGACGCCCGCATGAAGTTCGACGTGCGGTTCTACCTCGTGGCGATCCTCTTCATCATCTTCGACCTCGAGGTCGCGTTCCTGTTCCCCTGGGCGATTACGTTCGGACACCTCGGCCTGTTCGGTTTCGTCTCGATGATGATTTTCCTCGCGGTGCTCACGGTCGGTTTCGTGTATGAGTGGAAGAAGGGAGCTCTGGAATGGGATTGATCACGGATAGCCGGGCTCCCCTCGTGGCTCCGAGCCCGACCGGGGTCATCGATCCTGCCACGGGGCAGCCCGTAGGATCGACAGACCCTTACTTCGTTTCGATCAAGGACGAGCTGTCCGACAAGGGCTTCCTTGTCACCTCGGCCGAGGATCTGATCACCTGGGCGCGCACCGGCTCGCTCATGTGGATGACCTTCGGCCTGGCCTGCTGCGCCGTCGAGATGATGCAGATGTCGATGCCCCGCTATGATGCGGAGCGGTTCGGCTTCGCGCCTCGCGCCAGCCCGCGCCAGTCGGACGTGATGATCGTCGCCGGGACGCTCACCAACAAGATGGCTCCGGCCCTGCGCAAGGTCTATGACCAGATGCCGGAGCCGCGCTACGTCATCTCCATGGGCTCCTGCGCCAATGGCGGCGGCTATTATCACTATTCGTACTCGGTCGTGCGTGGCTGCGACCGGATCGTGCCCGTCGACATCTACGTGCCCGGTTGTCCGCCCACCGCGGAGGCGCTGCTCTACGGCGTCCTGCTTCTCCAGAAGAAGATCCGCCGCACGGGCACCATCGAGCGCTGAGCAAAGGTCATCGCATGAGTGCTGAACTGCAAGCCCTGAGCGATCACATCGCCTCGTCCCTCGGCGAGGCGGTGACGGCGCGCGACATCGCCTATGGCGATCTCACCCTCGTCGTGCGCGGGCAGGACATCGTCAGGGCGGTCACGTTCCTGCGTGACGACCCGCAATGCCGCTTCGTCTCCTTCGTCGACATCTGCGGCGCCGACTATCCGGGGCGTGAGAAGCGCTTCGACGTAGTCTATCACTTCCTGTCTCCTTACTTGAACCAGCGGATCCGGCTGAAGGTGGAGACGGACGAGGTGACGCCGGTTCCGTCGTTGTCCGGCGTCTTCCCGGCGGCCAACTGGTTCGAGCGGGAGGCCTACGATCTCTACGGGATCCTGTTCTCCGGACATCCGGACCTGCGCCGTCTCCTGACCGATTACGGCTTCGAGGGGTTCCCTTTGCGCAAGGACTTCCCGCTCACCGGTTTCGTCGAGGTCCGCTACGACGAAGGCCAGGGCCGGGTGGTCTACGAGCCGGTGAAGCTCAACCAGGAATTCCGCAACTTCGACTTCCTCTCGCCCTGGGAGGGCACGGACTACGTGCTGCCCGGCGACGAGAAGGCGAAGGCGTGACGCGGAGAGGAACAGCGCATGGGCGAGCATAATATCCGCAACTTCTCGATCAATTTCGGGCCTCAGCATCCGGCCGCGCACGGCGTGCTCCGTCTTGTGCTGGAGCTCGACGGCGAGGTGGTGGAGCGCGTCGATCCGCATATCGGCCTCCTGCACCGGGGCACCGAGAAGCTGATCGAGTACAAGACCTACGTTCAGGCCAATCCCTATTTCGACCGGCTCGACTACGTCGCGCCGATGAACCAGGAGCACGCCTTCTGCCTGGCGACCGAGAAGTTGCTCGGCATTACGGTGCCACGCCGTGCACAGCTGATCCGCGTGCTCTATTCCGAGATTGGCCGCCTTCTCTCGCATCTCCTCAACGTGACGACGCAGGCCATGGACGTCGGCGCCCTCACGCCGCCTCTCTGGGGCTTCGAGGAGCGCGAGAAGCTGATGATCTTCTACGAGCGCGCGTCCGGCGCGCGCATGCATGCCAACTACTTCCGGCCCGGCGGCGTGACCATGGACCTGCCGCCAGAGCTGATCGACGACATTGAGGCGTTCTGCGATCCGTTCCTGAAGGTGCTCGACGACCTCGACACCCTGGTGATCGGGAACCGCATCTTCAAGCAGCGCAACGTGGATATCGGCGTGGTGTCCCTGGAGGATGCCTGGAAGTGGGGCTTCTCGGGCGTCATGGTCCGCGGCTCCGGCGCCGCCTGGGATCTGCGCAAGGCCCAGCCCTACGAGTGCTACGACGAGATGGATTTCGACATCCCGGTCGGGCGCAACGGCGACAATTACGACCGCCAGGTCATCCGCATGCTCGAGATGCGCGAGAGCGTCCGCATCATGCGCCAGTGCATCGCCAAGCTGCGGGCGCCGGACGGGCAGGGGCCAGTCTCGACCCTCGACGGCAAGGTCGCGCCGCCCTCGCGCAAGGACATGAAGCGCTCCATGGAAGCGCTCATCCATCACTTCAAGCTCTACACGGAAGGCTTCCACGTCCCTGCGGGCGAGGTCTACGCCGCCGTGGAGGCCCCTAAGGGCGAGTTCGGCGTCTATCTTGTGGCGGACGGCACCAACAAGCCGTATCGCTGCAAGATCCGCGCTCCGGGATTCGCCCATCTCCAAGCCATGGATTTCATGTGCCGCGGCCATATGCTGGCCGACGTCGCGGGCATCCTGGGCTCGCTGGACATCGTGTTCGGCGAGGTCGATCGGTAAATCGGTATCGCCCGGTTCCGGCCGGGCATCCGCGCGACTGGCGCGGATCGCACGTTCAAGTCGTGAATGGCGCAGGCCCAAGGGCCTGCCCATGGCGATGAGGAGAAGAGTTCTATGGCCGTCCGCAAGCTCGCGCCTGAGGAAATGCAGCCCGACAGCTTCACGTTCTCGTCCGAGAACATGGAATTCGTGGCGCAGCAGATCGCAAAATACCCGCCGGGGCGCCAAGCCTCTGCGGTGATCCCGCTCTTGTGGCGTGCCCAGGAGCAGGCAGGCGGCTGGCTTCCGCGCAAGGCCATCGAAAAGGTCGCCGAACTCCTCGACATGCCGCATATCCGCGTCATGGAGGTGGCGACCTTCTATACGATGTTCAACCTCGAGCCGGTCGGAAAGTACTTCATCCAATTCTGCGGCACGACGCCCTGCGTGCTGCGCGGCGCCGGCGACATCAAGAAGGTCCTGGAGCGCCGGGTGGGCGAGCAGAACCATGTGTCGGCCGACGGCACGTTTTCGTGGCTCGAGGTGGAATGCCTCGGCGCCTGCTGCAACGCCCCGATGGTGCAGATCAACGACGATTATTACGAGGACCTGACGGCCGAGAATTTCGAGAAGCTGCTCGACGATCTCGCGGCCGGCCGTCCCGTGAAGAAGGGCTCTCAGATCGGGCGCCGCTCCTCGGAGCCTCTGGACGACGTCAAGACCCTGACCGATCCGCACCTCTATGACGGGTCGCAGATCGGCGCATGGCGCAAGCGGTTCGAGGAAGAGGCTGCTGCCGCCTCCGCGACGACCGGCGAGGCCGCTGCCGCGACCGCCTCTGCGCCTTCGACGCCCAAGCCCGCGAAGCCGGAAGCCGGACGGGTCATCGAGACCGAGAAAGCCGATACCCCCGCCAAGCGCGCCAAGGAAGGGGAAGCCCCCGTCACCTCATCGGAGCGCAAGGAAGCCTCGGACGGCTCCAAGGCGACGGCCGTCGAGCCGCGGACCGAGAACGCCGGCAAGCCGGCGCCCCAGAGCGACAAGTCCTATGTGGCGACGCCCAGCAAGCCGAGCGAAGGCCGCACGACTGCCGGTGCGTCCACGACGCCGGTTGCCGGCACCCCGCCTTCCGAGACGCCCGCGCGCCGGGATGGCAGCGAGAGCAAGCCGGACATGACTCTCGACAAGAACAACAAGTCCTGACGGAGTGAACTGAGATGCTTCAGGACAAAGACCGTATCTTCACCAACCTCTACGGCTTCCATTCGCCGGACCTGCAGGCCGCGAAGATGCGCGGCGCCTGGGACGGGACGAAGTTCCTCCTGGAAAAGGGCCGCGACTGGATCATCGACGAGATGAAGAAGTCCGGCCTGCGCGGCCGCGGCGGCGCCGGCTTCCCGACCGGCCTGAAATGGTCCTTCATGCCCAAGCAGTCGGACGGGCGCCCGCATTACCTCGTCGTCAACGCCGACGAGTCGGAGCCCGGCACCTGCAAGGACCGGGAGATCATGCGCAACGATCCGCATCTGCTGGTCGAAGGCTGCCTGCTCGCCTCCTTCGCCATGGGCGCCCATGCGGCCTATATCTACATCCGCGGCGAGTACATCGCCGAGCGGCATGCGCTCCAGCGCGCCGTGGACGAGGCCTATGAGGCAAAGCTCATCGGCAAGGACAACATCCACGGTTATCCCTTCGACCTCTACGTGCATCAGGGCGCGGGCGCCTATATCTGCGGCGAGGAGACGGCCCTTCTCGAAAGCCTCGAGGGCAAGAAGGGCATGCCGCGGCTGAAGCCGCCGTTCCCGGCCAATATGGGTCTCTACGGCTGC